>Ga0123353_10004802_pt1 | contig 17540 bp, 9 predicted proteins | sample TergutLab28metaG_3_FD_92763 | JGI IMG/M metagenome (GOLD analysis project Ga0123353, IMG submission 92763) | Labiotermes labralis P3 segment gut microbial communities from Petit-Saut dam, French Guiana - Lab288 P3 | ecosystem: Host-associated > Arthropoda: Insects > Digestive system > Gut ...
AATGTGGTGATACAATAGAAAAGTCACAGGCTCCTGATGATGGATGTATTAATGTCTGAAACATGTTGAGCATAGAAGAAGTGAAATAAAACATAATAACTAGTGAAATCAAGTTGGTCTCTTATTCTTCAACTATCACAATGATGCACGGTCCAATATATGTAAGAGTTTCCCAGTTACTTAAATTTAAAAAATTATTAAAATTCAAAATTTAAAAAAAGCCTTTATGGAACCTGGAGGTTCATCACTGTACTCACAACACCTGGCCACTTGCTCTTGAAATCCATTTTATTATTACCCTTCCAATTCTGCCTAGTGTTCCTAGTGGTCTCTTTCCATCAGGTTTCCCCACCAAAAACCTGTATGCACCCCTCCTCTCCCTCATTCATGCCACATATCCCAACCATCCCATTTTTCTGTATTTGAACACCCATGTAATATTTAGTGAGGAGTAGAGATCACGAAGCTCCACATTATGCTATTTCCTCCTGTCCCATTACTGCATCTCTCTTAGCTCAAATACCTTCCTCAGCACCCTGTTCTTGAACACCTTCAATCTATGTTCTTCCAATAATGTGACAGACTAAGTTAAAAATTAATATAACATAATGTTAATGTTTATGTCTAAACATGATCAACTCATAATATTCACCTCACTCTCTTCAACTTTGCGTTTTTTATGTTTCTTATGTTTCTTGTGTTTCTTATGCTTCTTATGTTTCTTCTCTTTCTTCTTCTTCTTTTCTTCAACTTCAGCATCACTCTCCTGCAAGGACAAACAGCAGCTTGCAAAACTGTCTCCAAAATATACTGCACTTGACCAGTAAATGAAAATATAATCATTATTATTTGGAAAGAGAAACTGTACTGTGACAGTAAGTGCTATAAAGGCAAAGCCATGCCTGTATGCACCATGAAGGCATACAGGGGAGTGGAGGTATGGCTCCACTTATTCTTAACCTTGCCAATCTATGCAGGTGAGTAGTCAGCCTAACATCCTGGACGCTATGTCCCCAGGGAAAATGCCCCCCCCATTACCCAGTGAAAATGAGGCTGGATTGGCCGCAGAGCCAGTCTGGATGTTTTAAGAGTACAGCCAGCAGCCGCCTCATTTACTGACTGCACTATCCTAGGCACTGTGAAATGCTACTGTACAGCAAACAAATACAATTCAGTTCATGCACAAATTTCACCACCACCATAATCAAATATACAATTCAGTTTCTGTGGTCCGTTCCTCTCAACCCAGAGCCACATTTCCCTCAGTACTTTATATGACACTTTTCATGCATGTTACAGTAGCTACAAATCTTAAATCATGTAAATATGCTAAACTACAATTTGAAATCCTTAAATAAAGAACTGTAAAAAATGCTTCTCAATGCTGAGTGAACAACATGACCAAGCAAATCCTACAAATACAGTATAAATGTGAACTCTAGGTGATTCAAATATTAAATTCAATCCTTCACATATTACCTCAGAGTCACTTGATGACTCTTTCTGCTTCTTCTTCTTTTTCTTTTTAGTTTTTGTTTCCTCCTCGGAACTGGATGCCCGCCGTTTCTTCTTTACAATCTTCACACGTTCCTCTTCCTCCGACTCCTCTGATTCAGAGGTGTCTGCCTTCCTTGACCGACTCTGCAATGACAGAACAGTAATTTTCTTCTACTGAAGTAGTTAAAAGAATGACACTGCTTTCATCTTGTGGTCAAAATCATAATTATGATTAAGTTTATAACACTAAGAAACAAATGGCATAGTATAAACAATGGTGCACACCTCAGAAGGTTAATTCCATATTTCTGCATCATGCTGTGTTAACAGTGATAGTGAATACTGTAAGATATGTATGTAGGCCTAACGTTTAACAATACCAATGTAATCTACCTAATACTACAAAAATTGAGGCAAGAAGTTCATTTGAAATACTACCAAATTTATAAGAGATTACATGGTGTCACACCCCCAAAAGCAATATTCATCATCATAACTGCCTCATGACAACCTCAAATCCCATTCAGTTGGAATATTTTCAGTTAAGGAACACATTCACAAGAATCCACATCCATTACACGAATGCCATATGCTTCCTTATTAGCACCACAATCATCATTAAGTTTTATTTAGTGTATTTTTCCACTACAGGGCACACACACTGTTCAAAAATAAAGTGCCAATTTTCCTTTATCAAGTGACAGTCCATCCTTTGTTTAATAAATATGGTATAAAGATGCTGGTTGGCTTAATATGGCCCAGGATATGGTCCAACAATATGCTCTTGTGAACTCAAAATGAACCACCTGGTTTCATAAAGCTCAGAGAATTTTTTGAACAGCTGAATGACTATTTGGTTCTCAGACGTTGATGTATTGTGTAAGTTATAACAACATGTCTGCCAGCCATCCTTACCACCTGCTTGTCCTGGGACCCAGACTTCCTCCGTTTGGGAGACGGAGATTCTGAGCTCTCAGAAACCTTACGTTTCTTCTCTTCAAGTTTTCTCTCTTTTTCAGTTGGACGTGCCGGTGACTCTGACTGTTTCTTTGCACCTTTACGATCTCTGTTAACAAAAATTCAAATACAGAATAATAAACTCTTTAAATAAGTAAAAGCTCACCTCATAACATGCCAATGCAGGCATATAGGAGACGCAGAGTTATAGCTCTACCCATTTCAATCCTGGCACCAGAAGCAAGTGGGTGGTCAAAGCCAAACCCTGGCCACTTTCCTCCTGGGGACAAGCACTTCTACCCATTGTAGAGGAGGCTCAGTGTGCCCCAGGGCTGGCACGGATGGGTATGCAGAAAAGAAAATATCTTGCCCCACCCCTGTCTGACCCAGATCATCCAGCCTGCAGTAAGTCACTATACTATGTTATCTCAAACCCTACTGCAAAGAGTGGCTGTCTAAAATGATTTCTCTGGCAAAGGTATCAGGAGCTGCACCTCAAAAAATACGTAAAAGGCTAAACACTAAAATGAGAGAAAACAGATAAACAAATGAAATAAAGGTAAAGTGATCCCGTTACAGGCCCGGTGTGGCCCAGAGGGTGGGAAGAGGTATAGCTCTACTCTTCCATGACCGCAGCACTAGAAGGGGGTGAGTGGTCAGCAGCACGCCCTGGCCGCACTTTACCACCGGGAAAGACGTGGTACCCATTTTACAGGAGGCTGGGTGGGCCCCAGGGCCGGTCTAGATGGGCGGAAAATCTGGGATTCGATCCTGGACCGTTAAACAAATGAAATACCCTACATAAATTATTAATGGACCATTGCCACTATATGAATATTCGCAGAGCATGTTAAATGTACCAATATTAATTTGCCTCCCTCAGTCTGATGGAAGGATCACACATCAACAAAAAATGGTAGTTCTCACTGAAATTGAAAGCACCAAGGAGGAGGAGGGTTTTGTTATTTCAAGATAAGTGATATCCCTTGTCTAGATTCAAACTTGACACTTCTTGCGTGATTTCAGGCACCTGCTGTGAAGCAGATGAGAACTGTGTTTTTCTGGGTTATTACATAGCAAGCAGTGGTAGTTCCTTACCGATGTTTTGGGACAACATATCGGCCCCATCTGCAAGGGTAAAGAATTCAAACAAGACCCCTGAAGATGAGACTGACAGATTGTCCTGAAGCATTGGTAAGGAATTACCACTACTCTTTGCACAAGAGCCTAGAAGAATGCAGTTCTCTGGCAGTTCCTGATCATATCAGCAGTGCTTCTGCTACAGCCAAAGTGCCTAACTTCATTCTATTGGCTCCTGAATGCAGTTAACTTCAATTAGGCTCACCTTTCTCTAGTAGGTGGTGAATCTTCAGGATCTTGTTTCACAACTTTACGAACTGCTTTCTCACGACCTGTTTCTTTTATGACAGCTGATGACTTTTTATGGTTCTTTTCCACTTGGCGGGATTCTGAAATTTGATCCCTTGATTTTAACTTGTTTTTGTCAGGAGAAGGGGAGGGCATTTGTGGCATACCCTTCTTCCGATTGCCTGACGAATCCCTGTCATCATGCTCAGAAGGAGACCTGCAAAATAATTATTTTTTCATTCTAGAGCAAATGAAAGAGTCCCCATAGAAATTCGGTTGGGAGGAAGATTTACAAAGGAAAATAGAGGAATTAACAAAGCAATTAGATGATCTTCAACAAAGAGAATCAATATAAGATGATCTACCAAAAGAATTAATAGAGAAGGGAAGGTTAAAAGCAGCAATAGATAATTTGACACAAAGATTAGTAAAGTCAAAAGAAAATGTTAAAAGTCAAGAAATACAGGAACAGCTGTCAAAGCTAGAAACGGAAGCAACAGAATTAAAAAGTAAAATGGATCAGTTGACAAGTGAAAAAACTGTAGGGGATTTAGCAGAAGTTAATGCTATTAAAAGTTTATTTGGTGATCATGCTTATAAAGTGCCCATTTCCTCAACAAAATCATCTATAGGACATTTGCTTGGAGCAGCAGGTAGAATTGAGGCAATCTTCTCTATTCTTGCATTAGAAATTAGTATAGTACCACCAACTTTAAACTTATTTGATCCATCTGAAGGTTGTGATTTAAATTTTGTACCTTTTAAAAGCACAAGAACATAAAATTAATTTTGCTCTATCAAATTCTTTTGGCTTTGGTGGTACTAATGCATCCTTGTTAAGAGCACCCACCAATAGCACAGCGCATTTTAGGCCTCCAAAGGATTAGACAGTATGGATTTTATAATTAATCAACCAAAAGCAAGTCTTTATAACATGTCACCAGATAAATTTCACTGCCTAGTCACTCACAGCCCTTGCACCAAAAATGTCTGTGTATGCAATACCAACTTACAAAATCATCTTCCTACAAGTTGCACAGTCTTCAAACATCCATCACCACACAAATCTTCAGACCCTCATTCAATTGCTTGGCCTCTGGTGCCAAGTAATAACATCAAATTCTGGCTCAAGACAGGGACCAGTGGTGGGATCATGTGAACATGATAATGAATTTTCACGTTCCACCAAGGCCGGATATTTCTTTAGCAGCTGAGAACCTACTTGTTCCTCCAGGAAGACTCTAATCCATGGAGTTTGTAATCTCTATTCATATTTGTATGAAATTCTAACTTACCTTCTAGATTTACTTTTAACAGACCTCTTCTCTGCACTGCTGTCCTGATCCTTGTCTACTCGTTTTCTGAATGGTGATGGTGTTCTTGACAAACTGTGTGAGAACTGAAATCAAAAGAAATTAACAAGTGCTGGAATCATCATTCATAGCAACAATTAACCATTCATAACAGAAAACACTTCAAACTGTTCAAGAGTCGGATGTGAGCTGACAGTTTGAGGGTGTAAGAAGGAGAAACATGAGTTGGGGTAGGTATACTAACAAAAACTGAATGTAACAGATATTTTACAACAAAACATTTAATTACCCTAAGGCAAGTGATGCTACTGCTGCACACTTCTCTCAAGTTCATACCCACCACATCAGTATTAATGACAGCATTAAATTAAAAACTGTCAAGATACTTCTGGTGGAATGACACAGATACTTAGTTTAATGAAATATGTCGATTAGTTCAACTGTTTTCAGTGGATATACCACCAAGGCTAAAGTGGCTGATAAAACCTAATACGAGTTAAAGAAAGGGGGTTCTGGATCCATACAGTAGCAACAATGTACAGCAGAAACTCATTATAACTAGAGTGCCTCTTTATATGATGAAAATGTACTTACCACGCAGTGATCATGCTCCCCAAGACAGCTACCTCTGCTGTAGATGTACATGCAATGGGACCAACTTAATGTATTTTTCCGTTTTCTAACCTTCCACAGCAATGCACAGAGGTGGTGAGCTAATTCTTATTTCATAGTACACAATATCAACATCAATACAAGTGTCCTCATGTTAAATTTTATTTTATTCTAGTCACTGTGTAATTACACACAATACATAGGCACAGAAATCAGACATATGTTGTTCTCACTTATAACACAGGTGCTGAAGCCGTCAACCAACATCAGGGACATAACAAGGGTCTTGTGTACCATGAAATGTTCCTATCTTATGGTACACAGTGACAAGGTCTATCTTGGTACAAGAGGATGGAAACAAATAAGATGAAGTGATGTTTGCACTGGAAGACACTTACGATTTTATACTACCTGTTGTGTATGTTGTGTAAAGAACAGAATTTTATACCACCTGTTGTGTATGTTGTGTAAAGAACAGAATTTTATACCACCTGTTGTGTATGTTGCATAAAGAACAGAATTTTATACTACCTGTTGTGTATGTTGCGTAAAGAACAGAATTTTATACTACCTGTTGTGTATGTTGCGTAAAGAACAGAATTTTATACTACCTGTTGTGTATGTTGTGTAAAGAACAGAATTTTATACTACCTGTTGTGTATGTTGTGTAAAGAACAGAATTTTATACCACCTGTTGTGTAAAGAACAGAATTTTATACTACCTGTTGTGTATGTTGTGTAAACAGAATTTTATACTACCTGTTGTGTATGTTGTGTAAAGAACAGAATTTTATACTACCTGTTGTGTATGTTGTGTAAAGAACAGAATTTTATAGCAAAAGTAAAAAACTTCTTGGATCTGTTCAAACTCAAAATGAACAAGCTACATCAGACATATAAAATCATTTATGTAAATTTGATAGTAATAATGGTAACACATACTGCCTACACATTTCACCTTCTGAAACATTAACTAACCTGTTGTTTGGCAGGTGGTGGAGAGGCACTGCGAGACTCAGAACGAGGCTTCCTTTTCTTTTCATCACGAGAAGCAGAACGCTGCCTCTCAGCAGAATTGTGACTTCTCTGCTAACAAACGAAACCATAACACAGAGCTGGAAATGGCTTTTCCGAACAAGGATGATGCTTCACATTCATATAAAAGCCTCGTAATCACCAAGAGATAAATATAAGGAAAACTATTACAATGCAGGTTTTGACATTCAGTCCTACACATTTCACAGCTGGGAACATACAGTTACGATGTTATAGGGCACCCGAAACATAACGTAAAAAATCTTGTGCAGCCACCTCCATTTGTTAAATTATCCTGAAAACCACAATACTTATGGGAATATAAATTCCATTTCCTTTTGATATACCAATTACTCCCAGTAACTAATTAGTGAGTTACGCCCAAGATGCTAGCAAAAATGCATGTATCCTTACTGTAAATTGACCATTAATGCTGTCAGATTAAAACCAAATGTGGAACACACTGACAAATTTTAGCAACTTTCTCAAACACATTTCATTAAAATCCGTTCAGTAGTTCTGAAACTGTTAAATGCACAGTGATAAACACATGGCAGAGGTAACAAGTGCATGTACCAAAATTTTAATCACTGACGAAGAGGAAAAAGCAAAAGGGATACAACTTTTGAATTTTGATATAGTACTGGGTGTGACAACATAGTCAAATTATATTTTAATTAAATACATATTTGCACACACAAAGAAGTATAATTTCAAGTTGGTGGGAGAAGTGTCAATTATTATTCAGCACAAAGAACTCTGCTAATATTAATTTTTAGTTATGAAACATACAGCGAGAATAATAATTCTGGAGCCTTTGCTCTGTTGGTTTAACTGTATTCATTAAAATTAAACGTACTGTCAACACAAATGTTAATCTAATCTAGTGTTATGATTTAGTTCTAACTGAATCCAAGCCAAGATAGATGCAATCCATTAGTGAAGCTCAGGCATTCTAGACATGGTATTAAAGATGTCTGGTCTTGAAAACAGCCCTTTCCAGGGCCAACAAACTTTAACTAAGTGATAAATTAAGTTCACACTGCATTATATGTTTATCAGTACAGAAAGTAACTTACACGATGTGGAGAGCGTGACTGATGTGGAGAAGGTGATCGATGGCTGCGACTTCTTCTAGGAGTTCTTCTTGGACTTCTAGAATACAAACACAAATAAATCACATATTTTTAAAAATCTAAGGCATGCTGTCATGGTTTTCTGCTTCGTCTATAAATTATTTATAATGCTGATTTATGTCTCTCTTCGGTGATTTTAACAGTATGCTCACTTCTATTCATGTTTGAGCAGCACATTCCAATTATGTATCACACTTCCATCCACAAACAACTATTAATGGTTGAAGTAAAATTATGCAGCTATCCACCAGCCACGTAAGTTAAAGTTAGTAGTATGTGGAAGTAAGAGCCACATGACAACGTAAATTTGGGTAGATTACACACAGCTTTCCTTATAAAACTGAATTACGATGCCTGAACAAGAGTCCAAGTGTACGAAAAACAAACTGAAAAAATGTTCTGGACTTTGTAGTTATTTTCATTATTATTTCAGAACTGATATGTGTAGGGGGGACAAGATACTGTAAAGGTATATTTGAATTAACTTTAAAATATGACGATTACAGCAGGGGTGAGTGAAAGTTGGCTCACGGGCCTGGTCCAGCCTAACACCATCTTCGAACTGGCCAACAGCAATATATTAGAAAGTAACAACATACCAGAATGATGAGTATGCTGTCTCTGCACAATGACATTATAAATGTAACTGAATTACTAGGAGGGTTAAATTAATTTTAAGAACAGAACAGTCATGGCCTGTATTTTGTTCCGGGTTTAAACATTTCTTAACTTAATTTCCTCTGACAATGACAATTATGTGTGGCCAGTAAACTTACCTAAGGTGATCATATGCCTTTCAGCCAAAATAAATGCTCACCCATGAACTACAAGGTAATGAAAATTAATTTCTCATGAAATCCAAGTTTTCTTTCTGAAGAATAGGTCATACAATACAAGTTTCACTAGCTAAATGCCTGGTACAAATCTTTCCTGAGCAGTCTATAGTTATTCAGCCATTTGATAAGTACGCTTTCTGCCATCATGTCATCTTTACTTCATGATGAAATTCCCTAAGGAACCATGCCTCACAACACTTTCTACTCAAATCCTGTAGGTTTTCTTATTAGGTGGTATTATTACTTTTGATATCTTTAAGCAAGTACTGCAAGACACCCTTACCTTCTCCTAGATGGAGGTCTCCTTGCTGAAGGTGGAGGCATTCTTCTTCTTTCTCTCTCCCTCAACCTATGTCTCTCTCGCTCTCTTTCTCTGTCCCGCTCTCTTTCTCTCTCACGTTCCAGTGAGTGCCTGTATCTCGCACCTCTCCGCTCACGATCTCTTTCCCTCTCCCTTTCACGATCTCGGCTAGTTGCTCGATGCCGTCGGTGAGGTGACCGGGAATTTGAACCAACTCTCTTTTCCTGTGAAAAGATATTAAAAAAAGTTCACATTATAAGTAACTACCATGTTGTCTCTTCAGTAATAAATTTATATTGACTGTAACATGCAACATATGTGTAGGCCATACAAAGTTGTCACAAGACCACAGAGTACCAGAAACCAGAGGCAAAGAAGAAGGGGGGGGAGAGCACTTATAACTACTTTTATAATGAAATTCTAATAAAGCTGTTAGGATCAACTCTAAATTTTATTGACTAATTCTTTCAGTATGTCAAAGGACCAGGCATCTCCCAAACACAAACCAGTTACCACTAAACTGCTAAAACAAAACAATTTAAATTTCATAATGTAGCATATAGCTCCACCCATTTGGATGATAAAAAGCTGATTAAAGTACCCGTCTAGTATGTTCAGCATCTGAGTCACTGCCTGAGGAGTCATTATCTTTGTTGTTATTTCGGTAGTGCCGTTTCTTTTGAACGCTATCTTCCTTCTTGTGGATTTCAAAATCTTCTTCCTTATCACCTTTACCTGTCAATGAACATATTACAACATGCATTGTAATCAGAAAAGTAATTATTCTTCCTTCTGAAGTTCATAACGAACACATTTATGACTATTCTGATAATTATTCTCAAGCAACATCTGAAGCTACAGAGTAAGATGAATTATGTATCAATCCTAAACGGGGCTGAAAGTATTTTGATTGAAGTACCAACTTCTTGACACAGAAAAAAAGAAGCATGATACGTGGGTAACATTGAAACAAACTACGCACAATATAATACACTCATACCGAACATTTGTAATTGGCAGTCGTTCTCTCATCTTAATCGACAAATGAATTTACAATACAAACAAAAAGCTTATATTGTCCAACACCACCACTATATGTTCAGACACTTATTGTCTTCTCACATTTCTGTTCACTCATCTTTTCTAAAAATATATGAATTAGAAATTATTCATAAATGTACAAATGAAACAAATTCCATACAAATGTTATTCATTCCACACTTCATAATGGCAATTCTGAAAGATCATTTCAACAATTACATAAAAAGTAAAAGAACTACCACTATCAACATTACTTGGTACAAGTCACGTTAGCCAGCACCATACTAAAATGAACATAAGATGAACATATATAAGCTGAAAATGCGTACTTTCCAAAGAAGATTCCGGTCCTCAGCACGAAACAAAATGCGGGTCTACAGATGCTATTTTCATATGCTAAAAAAAATATTATAAGTCCTTTGAAGTGCTCATATGGAGATTTTACTGTATTAAACTGCTTCTTAATACCAATTATAGATGGAACATACCCTTTTCAGAGTGCTCTGATGATGATGATGCACTTCTACTGCTTGCACTCTCTGAACTCTGAGATCTACTTTTTCCTCCTTTTCCAGCTGATTTACTGTGTGATCCCGACCTCTTTGAGGGTGATCTTGAGCGCCTTTTACCTGGTGACCGTGAATGTGATTTTGAAACTCCTCCTTTAACAGGAGATCTGGATTTGGAATGTGATCCCGATTTTGAACGATTATTTGATTTTGCTCCCAAATGAGATTTCCCACTTTTGCTCTTGTGGGATTCGGCAGCAGAAGAGGAAGAGCTTCGAGATCTTGATCGAGAATGAGATTTGGAAGCCATCTTTTTCCTGCGACTTCTTTCCCTTTCCAGAGGTTTTTTCGAAGCCCTATAAATAGATAAGTAAGATGTAATAACACTGGAAAAAACAAAGGGTAAAGGCCAACCCATATAGTACAGGCAGAGCTTGACATATTCTTAACTTCAGCACTGGGCAGAGTAGTTGGCTTCACAACCTGGTGAGTGTTAACAGGCAGAGGTCTCTGCTATGGGCTGATCACTCATCCAGAGAAGTGCTACTCAGCATGGTGTGTCAGAATGTGATCTAGGAACCTAAAAAATGAGGCCTAGGCCCACTAGGACTCTCAAGCCTTGACAAAAAAAAATGTTAGTGGGTGTCCTCTATCCAACATATTGTGTGTTGTAGGACTTAATGTATTCAATACAATACAGGAGTTCTTATAATTTTATGTTAAAAATAAACTGGTGTGAAAAGTGCATCACACATGAGGCAACCAAGACAAACTACCTGGTTTGTGATGTCCATAAATGACATGGAAAAGAATGAAAATCATGGTTTTAATCCATAAAACTATAAATGTCTCAATCTGATGTGGCCATACGTTTCCTAACCCCTAACTAAAGTGCAAAATTAGCAGTACTTACATGTTCCCAGCACCAAAACATACAGATATCAAGTTTTTGGTAAAGAAAAGGTGCAAAATAAGTAAATATTATCATCACACAGAATTTGTTAACTAGTTAATACTCACATCATATGGTCTGCACAACCACCTGATTTTTACTTACTGGTTATGGAAATAGGCAAATTTCTCCAACTGCCTACACCCACTTTATACTGTTGGGATACAATTTAAACACACCATTACATAATCATCTCTTTCTATGAACATTCTACTTGGCAGTTCACTGTTGGAATCAGTGTGAGTACATACTGTTGCTCTTGCTTGTCCAAATAAAAATTAAATTTAGAAACTTTTAATGTACTGTGAAGGTGCTTCAGGGAAACTGATCTAACATGCCAGTACAGTAGGCAAAACACAAATCACATCTAACCTTGTGGGCGATGATGATTTGCTTGCTTCACGACTAGACGAACGCTTCCTGGAAACTGGACGTTTGGTCGATCTGGATCTGGAATGTGAGCGTGACCTAGATCTTGATTGAGACGAGGAAGATTTGTCATTAACTGTGTCTGAAGGCTTTACTTTGGGTCCTCCTGCAAGGCTAAGGAGTTTCGCTTGAACACTTGACATAGCACGAGGTGCTTCTCTGCAAAAAGATATATAAACATCTTATTAGTTTCTGGAGACATAAAAATGTATAAATAAAAACAATTTCATCACAAAGATCATAAGGAACAAGGATATGAAACACTGGTAGAGTGGTATTTCAACTCATCTTAACAATTATAACAATAATCTTGGTGGCTGATTAATTCTTTACATTGCTCATTTGAGACAAGTGCGTCACAACTCAAAATTTGGCATTTTCGAGTTATTTGTGCAGAAAGAAACATTTGCGGATGCACTTGTAACAGGTATAGTGTCATAACACTGTTTGCAAAACTCGCCGCTGGAGAGCAGTTGTGTTTTCGTAGCACTGACAGAAAATTTATAGCAATTAAAAACCCTTTAAAGGTTCTCCTGAAAAATCACAAATTTTGAGTTGTGACACTCTTGTCGCAAATGAGTGATATATTCACGACTTTTCACAGCAAAAGGCTCGTTAAACTTTAAACAAAGCACATTTGCAAGCACAAATAAAGTACCCTAGAAATTCAAGTTATATGTTTAGGCAAAAGGAAATTATGCATAATTCATTTTATTTTCCATAAAAGGCTGTTTAATATAATTTTACCTTTTTTCTATTCAAATAATACTCATGTTTTTTCAAAAACTACGTGTTAAAATAAAAATAAACACCCAGTAGTTTAAAGGTTAACAAGTAGTGGGTTGGAGCATGAAACACCAGAAATTCTTAAATGGAAGGAATTTACGATGGTGATTACTGATTGTGGGCTAATACAATTACATTTTAATTAAGAAGAAGCATTACAAGAGGAATATCACATGGCAATTCCACTGTAAACAGCAAACTGAGCATCAATAATTATTACTATGGTTCTTAGCTGCAGATTCAAACATTCTTACACGAATGATCAATTTAAACATTTCTAGCTGCAGAATTATGAACCAGCTGACATACTCAATCTAGGCAGCATTCCGTTTACTTTAAGGACAAAACCTCATTAAAAAGTTATGATGTTGCCATATTTGCTCAATTCTGAGCACAGAGAAGAAGTTTCACACAAAAGATTTGAGGACATACCTCCCAACATTCAAAATATAATGTCCCCAGGTACACTCAACTTCAAGTCACGGTAATCAAATCTCCAATCCAAACAAAAATCACCTTAACAAAACAATTAATGTCAACCAATTTCTGGATTCCTACAACAAAAGGTGTTGGCATCTCTACTGACCAATTTGCGAGAATGGCTGCTGTAAGGGATTGCAAAAAGATTATGCTACAGTAGCATCCTCTTTATTCCAAGTTTCATCAAATTTCCATGTCTGGCACTCCTACTCTTGCACAGGAAATTTCAGGGTAAAAATTCACACACACACACACACTGTAATTTTACATCTAATTTCTAATCAGTCTATACACACACTCCACCTGAAATGCACATACTTACACTTTTGTGGATGTATCTGTCTTCTTTTTGTTTTCAGGCTCTGGAGATGATGAAGAGCGTCTGTTGTTGTGTTCATCCTTCCCTTCTGGTTTATGGTCACTTTTAGCGGGTGGCGAAGTTGATCTATAAAATATAAGCGACTGCATACAGAAATTGTCACTGCATAACACAAACATCACACTCAAATACGTTTAGTGACAGTGGGAGTGACATGGGTGACCACAATCAAAAGCTTGAAACATGACCAGTTAACATAATTACACAAGTCAGAAAGCAGGTAAAATATAAGTTTTCTCAAGTATTCCTTGCTGATGAAGGGTGGTGAGGAGGGAATAAGGAAGCAAAGAAAACCATCAAAAGTACTGAACACAGATGTATGACATCCTTGGAATTCTGGTGGTATTGAATCTCTTCCTGGGAACTCTCAGCAGACTGTAGATACCAAAGGAGCATGCCACATGAACAAAGATTCTACTCCAAATTACCTTCTTTATACTCTGCACTGAAGTGATCCACCTGTTGGTGGCACAGACAAATACTGTGGAACCTCTATCATTCCTATATGTTACATATTCCTGCAATTAGCTTTCATTTCTTCTGATCATGAAAATCACCCATATAAAAATATCTGAGAATTGCTCCCAGACATGTTACTTGACAGAACCAATGGTTTCACAGTTCTTGATTCTGAGCCACAGTTTCCCCACAGTAAAAAATTCTGAGAGTAGACTAGTACAAGACATGTGATGTTTTTGTAAAACACAGCAGAGGTCATTTATGTCGGTACTAACCATTACAGGTACTCATTTGTAAAACACAGCAGAGGTCATTTATGTTGGTACTTACCATTACAGGTACTCACAAAATTTTGCAATGCTTCAGCCAAGTGATGAAGTGGGGTGAAGAGGTGGGGATAAAGGTGAAATGCAGAGAATGCCGTAACATGCATATATGTAATTTCACTTATGCCCATAAAATAATGTAGCCTTCCCTGCCCCAGTTTTCACAAAACCCACAAATAATCAACAGCATTATGTTCAGATGCTACATGCAAATTTTCATCTACACTGGAAAATAAATGAGGAAAGCACACATGGATATTCATTACACTCCAAAGTGAAGTACGGCTGTCACTGCACATCATTTTCACAAACTCACTCAACAGCATTTGTGGACATCTCCTGTACAAAACCTCATCCAAATTGGGCTAAAATGTAGAAAACTTGGGGAAAAAAAATCACATATATACTTAGGTAAAGTATGTCATGCACTGTGCCTATTTTCATGAAAATCAAGCTTACCATCTTTTTCCAACGGTTCCTTCAGGACTGATAGATAGAGGATTCACTGTATGTACCAACATTTAGGCCCACTTACAATTGTGACAGATGGTCACATCTTCCTGGTTTTAACTGCCCAGGAGATACGTAGAAAAAGTATGTCTTGCACTGCGCCTATTTTCATGGGAAACTCAAGCTTGCCATCTTTTTCCAACAGTCCCTTCAGGAATGAAGGATACAGGATTCACAGCATATACCAACCAACACTTTGACCCACTGGTGACATGGTCACAATCTCCAGGTTTTAACTGTCCACCAGATTTGTAATTTCATGGTTACAGTAATTCAAATGAAACATGATTGCAGGGACACAATGATGGATAATTGAATCCCTATGATGAACATGATAAAATGTAACAAATTTTTCCAGAAGCATTCCAGTTGCTGCGTATTTTTAACAATGTGAATCAGCCAGACAAAACTGACGAAAGCTATGATTTCAGAAAATTAGACAACACTCTGATAAACTGAATAAGACCTACATTAAATTTTCCAGTCAACGTAATCCTTTACCTGTGGATGGAATTGTAATGCAAAAAATAATATACGATGAAGGAATCATCTGGCAATTCAGGAAGCATAGTTACACAAAGAAACAGTATAGAGAGTACAGTGTTGCAAATAACATGCCTGATCTGCCACCCCCCCAAGCAAATGGGAATTCATATTAAAAGCAAATTCCTTCTTCATCTTGATGAAAGCTAAAGAAAGACAACGTGGATATTTCAGCTAAAATACCTTCAATCCAGGTTCAAACACTCTGTGCCTATTTTCTGCTGCTGCCATTCTTGCCTGACAGGTATGCATACTAATATGTTTCAATTTGTACTGCCTACTTGTTTACCTTCTGGGGGATTTAGATGGAGATCTGTGGCTATTCTCCTTGTCTCTTCGCTCCCGCTCCTTTTCCCTCTCCCTTTCACGTTCTCTTTCCTTCTCTCGCTCTTTTTCTCTTTCTCGTTCCTTCTCTCTTTCCCTCTCACGTTCCCTCTCCTTCTCTTTCTCTCGTTCTCTCTCTTTCTCACGCTCTCTTTCCCTGTCCTTGTCACGATCCCTTCTGTCCTTTTCACGCTCTCTCTCACGGTCTCGGTGACGGTCGCGAGACCGGCTTCGTTTCCTGCAACATATTCCAGTTAAAGTAGGTTTATGTGGCATCAAAAGCCAGTGTGAATAATAACTTATCATTTAAGGTGCTATCACACAATCTAATCAACAGTTTTACAACAGCCAAACTCTTTGCACATTACAAAACTATAAAGTGTGTGCATGAATAATAAAATTAATTTATACAGCAGTTAACACCTGTCAATCTGATACGGATCACCTGCAAAACTATTCTAAGACTGAACATATGAAACAGCCAGGATGTTACAGCTATTCCTGACTGCAGTCCAATTTTTATTCAACACAAAGGCAATTACCAAATTGATTAAATTGTGTATTATAAAAGGACTGATCAACAACCTACAGAAGATAGTCCAACAAGGCACAGGAGTGTTTATCAGACTGTGTTTTGTTAGAAGTCTGGAAGGCATTTGAAGAAACAGGCTATTAAATTTCTTAAGCACCTGAGGGACTCAATTTCGTTGACAATGCTGGAAAAATTAGGGAAGGAAAAAAAAGTATCATACACATGACAATGCATCTTGTCACACCTCTCTTGCAAAGCAGTGGGTTTAGGTGAAGAACCGAAGTCCAAATGTTGCCCAGCCAGAATATTCTCCAGATCCCACCCTGAGTAACTTATGGCTCTTCACAAGGCTCAGGAGTTACTGCTTTGCATCCACAGCAGGAACTCAGCAGAACACAGGGAATGCAGCAGCAGGCCTGACAGTCATCCCAAAGGAGGGCTTATATAAAAAGTGCTTCCAGCAGAGGCAGGAAAACTAGAGAAAGTGTGTGTGAGATGATGGGCAGCACTTTGAAGGTGACCAAGTGTGTGTGTGTGTGTGTGTGTGTGTGTAACACCTAAAAAACAGAGTCCTATATATAAGCTGATCACCTACCTGTCTCTATCCCTTTTACGGTCTTTGTTATCATCTTTGTCCTTACTCTTCTCCAGTTTGTTCTTCAGCGCCTCTTGTATCCTATCTTGCTCTTCCTACAAACAAGAAAACAAACAGTTGACACAAATACTTTTACATCAAAATATAAATAACTTTATATTCTTCAAGGCACATATAAAACCAATTGTAAAAGTTGCTAATTTCATACGATTAACATTCTGAGAAGCAAGTACACACCCCAGGAGGTGATGTTTTTACATGACACAAGTGAAACACAAGCCAAACCGTACAGACATGCATTAGGTACACTTGGTATGCAAGAATGTAGTGAAGATACAGGGAAGTGTATAAGCATGATTCTGAAGAGATTTAACTATGATTTTACCAAAGAGAAGCAGTGCCACCAAGATGCGAATTTTTTTCGCTGCAATTTTTCCAACTGGTGGATAGCAATGAATAATGGGTCTTTAACACCATGTGAAAGTAACTAGCGTCACCAACAAGTTCAAGGACTTTTTTTTTTATTTTACTAAATTAGCAATCAGAATGAATACATTCTATAGGCTAATCTGGTGGCGTAGGACTATTTTGGAAGTCCTTCTAGTGGCAGGATAAGGGCT
>Ga0123353_10004803_pt1 | contig 17539 bp, 16 predicted proteins | sample TergutLab28metaG_3_FD_92763 | JGI IMG/M metagenome (GOLD analysis project Ga0123353, IMG submission 92763) | Labiotermes labralis P3 segment gut microbial communities from Petit-Saut dam, French Guiana - Lab288 P3 | ecosystem: Host-associated > Arthropoda: Insects > Digestive system > Gut ...
AACCAAAATGATCGGCGTGTTCTTAATGTCTTCATCGCCCGATGTGCTGAGCTTGTTGTTAACGATAACAGTCATCACCGTCAGCACGATCAGGTCTCGGATTCTGGAATTGTTGATGTATTCCGTCGGGAAGACGGAGATTTGTCCCGGCTTGAAAACCTTTGCAAAAATTTCCGTGATCGGCTCCGCATCTTTATCAAAGATTTTCTCGTAGGTTTTGTTGAGCGCTTTTCTCACGATGCCGCCATACGTCGATTCATGAATTCTGTCGGTGTTTACGGTATATTCGTCCTTTCTGAACGGGTCTTCCACGAACGTTTTGAATCCCAAGTAAGTCGGCGTCAGGTTTTTGTTTTTCGCGTCTTTGAAGTAATCCGAAATTAATAATTCAAGGCCGTTGCGCTGGTTTTCCGTCAACTCTGCGGTTTCCAGTATCCACGGATTTTCGCGAACAAACGAGAACGGGATCGTAAATTCTTCCAGTACCGCCCTCGATTTGCCGGAATATCTCTCGCCGTCAACTTTCGCCGTAAACGTTATTGTATTTTTGACGCCGCCGTACGCGACACGTTCCGACTCAAAATTAAAACGGTCATGGTCGGACAGGTTTCCGTCTTCATGTAGTTGAGAATACTCGTCCTGCGGGTCCATGATGACCAGACACGGCAAATTATTGATTTTATGGTCGCTGCGCTGCCTGTACCGGCTGCTTTCCGTTTCAAACTGGCGTAAAATATTTTTTGTCAAAAACGTTTTTCCGGTGCCGGTGCTGCCGCAAACCAAAAGATGGCGGAAAATCAGGGGGTCGCCGGACGAATAATCATTTTTCAAATAATAAGCGACAGACGGCGGAACGGACCGGGTTTTGACAAGTTCGCCGCCAACGCTTAAATGACCTAAAAAGATTCCCTCTTTGGGAATATTCAAACCGGCCTGCACCATTTCTTTATCAAAAACGGGAAGAATCATCGTGTTCGGTTTTGGAATCCTATCCGCCATCCGGCGCATCAGTCCTTCCTTTTTATTTTTTTCATACAAAATACAAATCGGGTCAATCAGCGCCAGCAATTTGTAATCCTCTTCGTTGATGCGCCTGCCGCCGGCAGCAAGCATTCTTCGGGAATGGATTTCAGTGGCGTCGTCCGCAGAAAATTCCTGACGGTATTCCAGTTTGGTGAATCTGCCGAACAGATTTTCGTTTTCATACGGCACGATAACATAAGTCCCGAGACGAACGTTTTCCCGCTTGTCAGCGGAAATGTAGCCGATGATTTTAGAACCCGTTTCCGTCATTTCAATCGGCTCAATGCCGGTTGTCACAACGCCGTAGGCCTGTTCCCGCGATTCGGTATTCTTGATAGTCTTTTCATCCCCCCTATTTTCACCCCCGCTTTTTGCATCCTCATCACTTCCGCTCACGTCTTTTGCATCTCGATAATCATCGTATTCGGAAAAATTTAAATTACTTTCCGATTCCTGTTTCAATTCCTGTTCCGATTCCTGTTTCAGTTCCTGTTCCGATTCCTGTTTCAGTTCCTGTTCCAATTCCTGTTCCAGTTCATCGAAATTGAATCCCTCTTTCTTATCAAACCGTTCAAAGCTCATCGAAATCTCCCCATCTGAAATTGTTATAAGATTTATCAACCGTAAATAAATTTTGAATTTCCTTTTTCTCGTCCCCGCCGATTTTCGCAATCGAATCCGCTTTCAGCAACGTTTCGGGAATCTTGCCGGCGGACAGCTCATACAGTATCTTTTGCGTGATACGCCGGCGCATGTCTTCGTCTTTTATCAGGCCGTACAGGCTTTCGATTTTAAAAACGACGCTGCTGTCTTCATAAGGAACCCTGACCGCAAAAAATGCAACCGTATAGTCTTCCGGCTCAAACGAATGCGTGAGTGATTCTTCCATCAGCGGCGAACCGGTTTTGATATCATCGTCATAATATTGTTTCAGCTGCAAAAACCAGTTCGTATAAGTGATTTTGAATCGCGCGCCGGCATTTTCCGTGCCCGCTCCTGCCGCACCCACCGCGCTCGCTCCCGCCGCACCTGCCTTTCCCGTATCCGCTTTTCCCGTATCCGCTTTCGCAGGTTTCAAAAGCGCTTTAAACATTTGCGTGTCCGTCGCCCATGGCAGTTCCATGAATTTCTTCTCTTCCTTTACTCTCTTCCGAAGCAGGTTCATGATTTGGGTTTCGGCGGGATTTTTCACAAACCCGACGACCGGCATTTTATTTTTCAAATGGAAATCCATAATGTCGATATAATTTTGAAGAATTTGTTTGGCGTTTTTGTCATACCGAATCAACACCTTTTCCGAATCTGTCCCCATCCAATACATGAGCTGTCTCGGGTAAAGCGGCCCGTCCATTATGAAAAAACCGTTCGTGTCCATGTCGGCCTGCGTCCAAAGGATGTGTTCCGATTCGGACGAATAAATCGAATAATCGTGAACCATACGCCCGGCTCTGATTTTCAGAAGCGACGGGTCGATTTGAATCATTTTGCTCCGCCCGTATCCGTCGTCAAACAATTTCCAATCTTCCGTCCCCGGCAGCTTCGCTTTCCCCGCCGGGTTGAATCCGGTACAGACAATCGTCCGCTTACGGTGCAGATTCAAATCCGTCGGCGTTGCCGCCATCGCCGCGTGACAGATGTCTAAAAAAAGCCCTCGTTCAAAGAGGATCGGATTCGTGCTGCCGCTGTCAGACGAATAAGTCGTTTTAAACTCATCCGCCGATAAACTCATCCGCCGCGCGTCAACAAAAGACCGAAAAAGCTTGCCGGCGGCTTTTAAAATAAGGTGCTCCCCATCTCTTAATTCCGAGAGCATTTCAAAAACGTGAATCATGTCATCCGACTCTTCCGCCGCGTCCGCGTATTCAATTCCCGAGGCGATGCCGGCGATTTCCTCCATGTGAACGGGTTCAAGAGTCATAAATGGTAAACACCCCGTTAAAATATAAAAGTTATTCAAGCGCGGTGAAAGAATGGTGAAAGGGTTAGAAGAGAAGGGCGGGTAAATTTTTGTTTTGAACGGTGTATGATTCTATTCGTTTGCTTAGAACAAGGATTGTATGTGAATTGATCTGAAAAAGGAGAACGGTAGATATTTTAAGGCATGCAGTAGCAAAGATATGGTTTTATGGTTATATGGGTAAATTTTTGTTAATCAAGAGAGATAATATGGTTATTGAGCCCTAATTTACAAAAATAGCCAAAGCGATATTTATATATATATCTAATTACATCTGAATAAATATGCAATTATAATTTTATAATCGGATTGTAATTCAATAATGAGATTATGATATTATAATTGTATTGTGAGTTCATTTCCATTGCAATTGTTATGAACTCACAAGCTCTTTAAAGCAGGTAAACAGAGAGACTATTTGTTTTTAAGGCTTTCGTTTACTTGCCTCAATTTTAGTGAGGCAAAAATATGTTACAAAAATATGTAAAACCAATTTCATTTATAATGATTTTATTGTTAATTGGTGTTTCTTTTTCACCAATTGTAAGTGCACAAGCAAATGAATTTAAACAGCATGAACTTGAATATATCATAAATTCTTCTAAAATCTTGTATGAAGATTCAAATGAACAAATTATTGTTTCAGAATCGTTGAATGGGGAAATTTTTTACAGCTTCATAAAGAGGGATGATGCAAATCCCAATAGAGTATATTTCTCAGTTTTCAGCGAAACTGAACTTTTGAATTTACACAACACCATCTCAAAAAAGAACGCTGTTTCTCAGAACATGAAAAGTAATGTTTTGGATTTGGAAAATGTCTTTTCTGAAGAATATTTATGCTCTGAAGAAACTATAAATACTATGCTTTCTTTGGCACGTGCTTCAGGGTTTGGTACAGGAAGCTATGCTGAAAGCTATGGTAATAGTCTAACTGGCGGTGTTCATATTTATCTTTCACCAACGGATGCACCTAGGTTAGCAGCTGGATCTTCTGCATTATTATCAGCATTGGGTGCTGCCTTGGTACTTGCAGCTGCTATGAATATGGGTATCAGTGCTGTACCCGGTGCTCTCCTGACCTTACTTGGAAATTTAATTACAATATACTATCTAATGGCCAAAAACAATGACGGTAGTTTAAATATTAAGGTACCGTATATAACACTGGCATTTTTTTGCTTTGGAGTTCCAGGAGGCAGCCTGTTTATTAGCATTGGATCCATTAAATATTATATTTAATGATCCTAATTAATTTCCCATCATTTTTTATTTTTTAATTTTTGGAGTGATTGTATGAGTAAGAGAAAAGGTTACAGATATGTATGCCTATTCTTATGTATTTTTTCATTGTTGGTTATTTTCTTCATTAGTTTACTTATTGCTTCGGATTCTCAGTTTTCATTTCGTTTAAGTTCTTTTTCATTTTTACCGATTATCGTTACATTTAATTCTTTTGTTTTTTATTATTATCTTAAACTATCTCATAAACAAAAAAACATCAAACATCGTAAAACAGTTTTTTTAATTCTTCTTTTATCAGTTGTGTTTTTTTTTATTACCTGGGTCTTTGTACACAATTATATTGCAAACAATTTTTTTGATGACAACTTTCATATTATAAGCATATGGTCGAACGTAGCACTTTTTTCTGCCCTTGCTCTTGCTTTTGTTATTAATATTGAATATACGGATTTGATTATTTCTAAACTTAAAAAATAAATCAAAGGCAACGATAAGAACAAACACATATTTGGTGTTTAAATCATTGATTATACAAATCTTATCTTCAATCAAACGGTGACTGAATGAACTTAAAACCAAAACACATCGCACTGATTCTGTTCGTATCCGCTGTATTCTTTTCTTTTGCTGTCGTTTCTGCTTACGGAGAAGAAGGAAACGCCGATATGAGTGTTATCAGAACAGATGATATCAGAAACTCATCCGATTTACCTCTGAGTGATGAAGAAATTTTGGAAATGATTGAAATAAGTACCCCTCTCGTTGATCCCTCTATTTTTGAAGGGAAAAAATCAGATGAAAGAACTCTTGCCGTTTTTGGCGTATTGCCTGTAATAAACGACGGCGTTGAATCATATGACCGGCATCTTCTCCTTATGGAAATTATTAATGATGTCCAACAAGATCCCGCTCTTGAAAAATACGGATATGTTTACGACGGTCCGGTTATCGGTTATGGAATAATGTTTGTAAACGGATTCATAAGCATCTATATTGACGCTGAACGTGCCGGCCTTTTAACGCAAGAGGATTTTAATCAAATGCAAAAAACATTTGAAAAACACGCGAATGAAAATGGTGTAACAGACTTGCCTTTGGTCATTGAATACGGAGAGAAGGGCGTTTTTACACCTCATGCTGCAGAACTGCCGCCGGAAACGGTATGGACAAATGCGACGATTATTGCGATATGCTTCGGTTTTATGGCGGCATTGATTTTGATTGTGCTAATACCGAAAATCCGTTTATAATTGATTATTTTTAAGAAAATCTGCGTCGGCAAATACAATTATAAAGGCAATTTATATGAAGAAAGAAATAAAGATAAGGATATTTTGTTTGGCTCTCGTGTTATTGGGTGTCGTTCTCTACATTTATACAAGTCCGAAAGAAGTACCTTCATTTCCAATAGTGCCTCATGGAGCAACCCTGTTGTTAACTTCCGCACCGGGGTTGTTGTACATATCGTTACTTCCTGCCGGAAAAATTCGTAAAGTTGACTATTCTCGCGCAACCAATTTTATCGGTGTTTTGTTTTGCATTTCCACATATATCATGTACTGCCTCTATTTCTTTAAATATTTGCAAAATAATATATTCATTGAGGTTTTTGCATTCTCTTTTTTTGCTTATTTCCTCTTTTTAATTTGGTATAAGAGTCAGTGGACTTCACAAACCTCGAAAAATGACGGTTGAAATAAATTTAAGAGATTTTTAAAAATTTTTTAGATATTTTTTGAGATTTATCTGTCCGCTTGAATATTCAAAAGGTCAAAAGGGGTTGACTCAGCACGATAACTCTCCCCTCTTAATTTTTGCGCAAATCCGAAGGACTCAAAAGCAATATATAATATCTCAAACGATTATGTGGTAATATCTTATCTGAAAACCGTTTTATTTGGTGACACGGGGTTGACGCTTTTATGAAAATTGAAGAATGGGACGAATATAAACATTTTATTAACGCCGTCAACGATGCGGTGGTCAACATCTCATCACTCCCTTCGCTGACAAAAATTACGAGCCACGTGTTTAACACGGGTGGTAAAAAGCTTCGGCCTCTCATTATTATGCTGTCATGCAGCGCAAACGGCGGCAATTATAAAGAAGCGACAAAAGCCGGCCTTGCGATTGAAGGCATTCACACGGCTTCGCTTGTTCATGATGATATTTTAGATGAAGGCTTGATGCGCCGCAACCAGCAGACCCTTCACACGCTGTACGGGCCGGCGGCGGCTATTTTGTGCGGCGACTATTTGATTGCGAAGTCAATCGAATGGATTTCCATATATGAAGGCAAAATCGTTTAGGACTTCGGGCGCTCGGGCGCTCTTCTTTCTGAAGGCGAAGTGATGGACGCGGGGATTAAACGCGGCGAAATGACAATGGAGCAATACACCGAATGCATTTTCAAAAAAACGGCGTCCCTTTTTGAAATCAGCGCCATGATAGGCGCCCGTATCGCGATTCCCGGCGATGAAAAGAAAATCGAAAAATTCGGCCGTTTCGGTTACGAATTCGGCATGGCGTATCAAATCGTTGACGACCTGCTTGAAGATTTCGGCGTCTACAAAGACAAAGAATCCGGCATTCTCTCCGACAGCCTCTTTTCCATTTACATGCGTTCAATGGACGCGGATTCGGCTTCAAAGAAAACCATCGGCGTTGCCGAGGCTCATTTGATTCGCGCCAAAGAAGAATTGGCAGACATCAAAGACTCACACGCCAAAGAAAAACTCTTCGCCCTAATCGATTATGTCGACGGCTTAATGGACAGCGTCAGGTTCGCGTCGTCTGAGGACTGATTTCTTCAATTTCGTTTGCGCCCGCGCTGTCACAGGCATCACGGGCGTCTTCGGCATCTTTTTAATTTTTTTGCTGTTAAGCTGTTATATTCCTTTTATTCTCTTTTTCGGCAGTTCTTCTTTTTAATTCTCTTTTTCGGCAGTTCTTCTTTTTAATTCTCTTTTTCGGCAGTTCTTCTTTTTAATTCTCTTTTTTGACAGTTCTTCTTTTTTATTCTCTTTTTTGACAGTTCTTCTTTTTAATTCTCTTTTTTGACAGTTCTTCTTTTGCGATAATTTTTATATGTGGTGTTCTCCAATTAACCGCATCGTTTTCACAGAGAGATCAATCATGCAAATTTATGATTATAAAGTCATTAAAATCAACGCCGATGTCGTTGACGGCAAAGTCGTTTTGGAGGCCGCGGGACCGCTCGCCGCCGCGGCGAAACCCATGGTGAATAAAATCAATGCGGTTTTTCAAGAGGAGAAGCCGATTTCCGTGACGGATGACAAAATCATCTTTTCAACGTGGCTTCCCGAAATCCCGGGTCCCGTTTTTAACCGGCTGATTCATTCTCAAATCGGCTTTTCAATGCTCAACAAAAGAACGCCGGACCAGTTGTCTGTCGGCGTGACGCCGAGATGCCCGAACAAATGTATTCACTGCGGCGCCGCCGACATGATGGTGCCGAACAACGAAATGACGGTTGAGGAAATTTCCGGCGTTGTCAATCAAGCCCTTGACCTGGGCACGTATTTGATTACAATCGACGGCGGCGAGCCCATGGTTCGAAACGACCTGCCCGAAATCATCGGCGCGATTGATAAAACAAAAACAACGGTATCCATGTTTACATCGGGTTTTCGCTTAAATGACGAACGCGCCGAAGCGCTCAAAGGGGCCGGCTTAAATTCGGCAAAAATCAGTTTTGACAGCGCCGACCCCGAAATTCACGACAAATTCAGGGGGCGCAAAGGCGCCTTTGATGATGCGGTCGACGCCGTCAAATCCGCGAAAAACGCCGGCATCATGACGGACATGTATCTCACGATTTCACCTTACAACATCGATAACATTGACGACTTGTATCAAATGGCGGCGGATATGGGCATGGATGAAATGTCCATGACCGGCATCATCGCCGTCGGCAACTGGAAAGACCGCGAAGACGAAGTGATAACACGCGTAGACGCCAAACGCTTAGAGGCTTTTCACAAAAGCAAAAACTCAACCCCCGACGGCCCGCGCGTCACGGCTCTGCCCTACCTGATGGGCCCCGAAATGTTCGGCTGCTTTGCCGGCAACCGCTGGATGCACATCGCGTCCACCGGCGACGTCCTCCCCTGTCCGTACACGCCGCTCACGTTTGGAAACATCCGAGACGCGCCGCTTTCTAAAATTTGGTCGGATATGGGCAAACATCCCGCTTACAAAAAACAGTCCATGGTTTGTATGATGCGCGACCCAAAATTCCGTGAACAGTATATCCATACGATTCCGAAAGAAAATCAACTGCCATATTATGTCGGGCCGCCGCGCGAGTGACCGCCCACAAAGGATGCTAAAAAGTTGAGGCCGCCGATTCGCCGGCCTCGATTATCGGCTCCGCTTTATATTTTCAGTCTTTTACAGTTTTATATGGTCTTTTGCCGTTTTTACTCGGTCTTTTGCCGTTTTTACTCGGTCTTTTATCGTTTTTAACTCGGCTTTTTACTGTTTTTAACTCGACTCTTTTACCGCTTTCTATTCGGTCTTTCCTTCCCCTTTTATTTCCTTTTTTATTTCCGTTTCAATTCGTTTTTAATTTTGTTTCAGTTAGATTTCAATTTCATTTTCAATTCCGCCTTCCTTTTTTTTTTGACATGATTTATCGTGAACATGTCGGGCGTTCGTACTTCAGCCCATTGTTCACATTTTTGGTAAATTGCCAAAACCTTTTTAATATAGTCTTTCTTTATTCGTGTTACATTTTGGGACCATCTGCCAAAAACATATGTCAGAGGCAAAGTTCCGGCCGTTAGATTCAGTCATGAACGTTCATGATGGAAGATGAAAACGGTTCATCAAAGTAATTAAAAACGTATCGTTTAACCAATTTGCTTATATAGGGGTAATGGTTGACTACTTTACCCTTTTAATTAGATGAATAATTGACGCGAATTGTGACGATTATTCGTTTAAAATAAACTATTAGAGACGGTATTCGCATGGCTAACAATGAAATCTTATCTGAAATTAAGACGGCAGAAGAAGATGCAAAAAAAGCAGTAAGCGAAGCCACCGACGAAAAGAATAAAAAAATTGCAAAAGCACGCGCTGAAGCCCGCCAGATTCTTGAAGACGGCGAGGAAGAAGCTGTGAAAGCCTCTCAGAATGCCCTTCGCTCCGGCGAAGCGGAAATCGACGCAAAGCGCAATGAAATTATTGACGACGGTGTTCGCGAAGCTGAATCTGTAGCTGTGAAATCCCAATCAAATATCCCTAAAGCTGTTGAATTTTTACTCGAGGAATTTGAAAGGGAGATACGCGTATGAGTTACCCTAAAAGAATGACAAAATGTTTGGTCGCCGGCCACAAGAAACATCTTGAGGCAGCGGTTGACTCTTTACATGAAGCAGAATTGCTTCACGTAGAGGATTTTGTCGATGGTGACAACCCTGATTTTGAAATCGGCATGCCGATGCAATACGGCGAAGAAGTCTCAAGAAAGCTCGTTAAAATCCGTTCTATTTCTAATATTTTGAATGTCAAGCCGACCAACGGTACCGTCAAATTGCCGGAATCCGACGTCTCCAAAGAGCTTGACGCAAAACTTGAACAAATGGACAGCGAAATTGACCGAAACACACAGGAAATGTCCCGCTTGGATACCCGCGTCAAAGACATCGAAGCCGCTCAAAAAGAGCTTTTGCCCTTTTTAGCGCACGACCTTGACTTAAAGTATTTCGGCGGCTATGACAATATCGCTGTTTTTTCCGGTACGGTTTCATCTTTTAACGAATCGCGCCTTCTTGAAATTACCGACGCTTACCAGCTCTTTACGGATTCCGGATCCAAATTCTTTGTTCTCTTTGTTTCAAAGAAACATGAGAAAGGTGTTCAAACCTTCCTCGCGGACTCCGGCTACCGAGAAACAAGAGCGCCCAATAAATCCGGAAATCCTTCCGACATTTATGCAGCGCTTGACGTTGAAAAATCAGAAATACACGCACAGATCGAAGCTTTAATTGCAGAACGTTCGACTCTTAACGAAAAATATGGAAACTTCATCCTTGCCGGTGATGAATTCCTCAGTATTTTAAGTGAAAAAGCCGAACTGCCTTTAAGAATTGCCACGTCCGAACACACGTTCGTCATTGAGGGGTGGGTCCCGACAAGCAACTACGACGGATTCGTCGCCGCGCTTTCCGAAAAAACCGGAAACGGCGTCTACATCACAACACTGGAGGTTGACATGCATGACAACAAAGAGATTGCAAAAATCCCGGTGGAGTATGAGAATTCAAAGTTCGCAAGTCCAATGGAAGCGGTCGTTGATTTATATTCAAGACCGAAGTACAATGAAATTGACCCGTCGTCGCTTATAGCCATTTCCTTCCCGTTAGTCTATGGTATGATTCTCGGTGATATCGGTTATGCGCTTGTTCTGATGACCTTGGCTTTCCTTGTGATGAAATTCATAAAATCGGACAGTGTTAAAAAATTAATGTACGTACTTATTTATTGTCAAATCTCCGCTTTGTTCTTCGGTATCATATACGGCGAGTTTATGGGTTTCCCGCTCGCAGGGTATGTATATTACGGCGAATATTTCCCCGGTCTGATTCCGGGACTTGAAACAATCGTCTACGATTACGCTTTGTTCTATGGAGAACCGTTTACGTTCCCGATTCACAGATCGCACTTGATTATGACATTCTTGGCTGTCACAGCCACATTCGGATTCTTACATCTTAATATCGGTTATATTGTCGGTTTCTTTGATGTAAAGGGCCAACACGGTCTTATGCACGCGGTTTTGGAAAAACTGAGCTGGATCGTAATTGAAATCGGTGTCATCGCAGCTATCATTGCGTGGTACCTCGGACTCGGCACAGTCGGCATTGCCGTCGGCGCCGTTATAGCAGTTATCGGTGTAGGCATGCTCACCAAAGGTGAAGGGATCAAAGGGCCGATTGAACTTCCGGGGCTTCTCGGAAACATTCTGTCCTACACGCGTATTATCGCGGTTGGTCTCTCTTCAATCTATATCGCATCAACTGTCAACGACATCGCCTTCGGCGGACTTATTTGGACGCCGGCGGATGGTTTTAGTGTCTTAATGTTTGTATCAATATTGGTCTTCGTTCTCGGACACTCACTAAACACTGTTCTGAGTATTATCGCTCCCGGATTACACGCGCTCAGACTGCAGTATGTCGAATTCTTCGGCAAATTCTATGCCAGCGGGGGCAAAGCATACAAACCATTTGGTCATTTAAAGAAGTATATTATGGAGGAATAAAACTATGGTTGAATTTACAACAGAAGGTCTCGAAGCATTATCAAAAGCAATCGCAATCGTCGGCACAGGTTTCGCATCCGCGTGGGCTGAAAAAGTCATCGGTGCAGCTGCAATCGGCGCCATGGTCGAAAACGAATCCCTTTTCGGTAAGGCCCTCGTTTTGACTGTTCTGCCGGAAACCATCGTTATCTTCGGTCTCGTCGTTGCAATTCTTATCTGATTTAGAAATTTAAGAGCGGGAATGAAAGTTCCCGTCCTTAATTTTTAAAGGTGTTAGCATGGGACTGGAAATCGTACTAAATGATATTACTGAGGGCGCCAAAGCAGATGTCCGGCGTATCAACGAAGAGGCGGATTCCGTTTCTGACTTGATTATCGGAGAGGCTCGTCAGGCTTCCAAGGAAGCTCTGGGGTCCCGTCTGGCTGAAGTCGAAGAAAAGCTTGAACAACAGCGCCAACAGATATTATCCAGCGCCAATTTAGAGGTGAAGCGTATTGTTTTAAACAAGCGTAAAGCCCTGTTGGATCAAGTTTATGATCAAGCCCTTGAACAAGTTAAAAATTTGCCTGCCGACAAAAATGAGAAGTATCTCAAAGCATTGATCGAAGCGAATGAAAAAGACGGTCACAGAATTTACTCTAACAAAGGGTCAGAAAAAATTGTAAAGAAACTTTCTTCCTTAGAATACGGAGGCAACATCAGCTGTATCGGCGGCGTTGTCATCGAAAACAAAGAAGGAACCGTCCGTTTGGACTTTACGTTTGATTTGATGTTGAAGAGTAGCTACGACAAGTCATTGAAGTCTATCTCCGATATTCTTAACGGGTGATTACGGTGCAGAATACGCAAAAGATTCGGGAAATTTCGGAAGCTGTCCGGGAAAAACTGCCGGACTTTGTTTCTAAACACGTTCCCTCCCGTCTTCCGACATTCGGAAAAGGCACATCCAACTATCCGTATGCGGTCACTCGTATTCGTGCAATGAGAGTCAAACTTTTCCCCCGCGACGCGTATCCCAGATTCATGAACATGAGCTTGGATGAAATCACGCGCAAAATCGGGGAATCCGAATATAAGCAAGATGTTGACGAACTCTCCCGAGAGTATTCCGGCATCAATCTTATCGAACACGCATTGAACAGAAACATGGCTGTTTCATTTCAAAAAGTATTGCGGATTACAGAAGGCGAGCTCCATGAGCTTATCCTTGAATACCTCCGCATCTTTGATATTGAAGACATTAAAACCATTCTCAGAGGCAAACTCCATGACATCTCCGAAGATCAGATCCTTCAGACTCTGGTGACGGGCGGTGTTTTGAGATACACCTTCCTGTCCGGTTTGGTGTCCAAGTCACTTGAGGAAATAATTGCATCATTCAGTGATTCTCCTTACGGACCGATTCTGAAAAAGTTTGACGGAACGAATCTTCCGGAAATCGAAAACGAATTGGACAAGTTCTATTATGAGAACCTTTTTGAAGCAGTCGGTTTCCCGGGTTCGGCGGACCGCAAGCAGTTTGACCAATTTGTTCGGAGAGAAATCGATATCAAAAATCTGAGTTTGCTTCTTCGCGTCAAGAAATACGAAGCTATTGCAAGCGCCGGAATGCCGGAAAACACATGCGTGGTTGAAAACACTCCGTCCATGATAATTCCGCATGGGTTTGCATTGGATACGGACAAACTGAAAGATTTGTGTTATGACGACTTCATTGAAGCCATTCGTTTCACGCCCTACTGGGATGCTGTCGGTCCGGTTCTTGACGGCAAGGACCTCGCCTCCGCTTCTTTGACAGAGGCTGAAGCGCGTCTCACAAGGTATAATTTAACGAAAGCTACCGAAAATTCTCGTCGTTTCTTAATTTCAATTATTCCGATTTTGGAATACATCATTTACAAGTCCAACGAAGTCCGCAACTTAAGAATTATCGTTCGCGGAAAATCTGTCGGCATGGACAGTGACTTAATCAAAGACCGGTTGGTGATTCTCTAATGGAAATTTCAGTTGTCGGAAACAGTGACTTCGTGACAGGTTTTCGGCTTGCCGGAATCCGAAAGGTCTACGAAACTGACATCATCGGTGTCGAACCCGCTGTTCGCACCGTCTTAGAAGACAAAGATGTCGGTATTCTTGTCATGCATAATGATGATATTTCAAAACTGCCCGAGTCATTAAAGACGCTGTTGAACGCTTCCGTCCAGCCGACAGTTGTCGCTCTCGGCGGTTCGGGTATAGGCTCGACGAATTTAAGGGATAAAATAAAACAGGCGGTAGGTGTTGATCTTTGGAAGTAAAAGGTAAAGTTTATCGAGTGGCGGGACCCGTGGTTACCGTGGTCGGCTTAAACACAAAGATGTACGATGTGGTTAAAGTCGGTCATGAAGGACTCATGGGCGAAGTCATCAAAATTGTTGGAAACAAATCCATCATCCAGGTTTATGAGGAAACCTCCGGTATTAAACCCGGAGAGCCTGTCGAAAATACAGGTCTTCCCCTTTCCGTTGAGCTCGGACCGGGTTTGCTTGAAAGTATCTATGACGGTATTCAAAGACCGCTCAGCGTCTTGAAAGACGAAATGGGCAACTTCATTAAAAGAGGTGTGTCCGCTGACGGTCTGAGTCACTCAAAACTCTGGGAGTTTGACGCGTGCGTTAAAGTCGGCGATGTCATAAAACCCGGTGAAGTGATTGGTACCGTTCAGGAAACCGAGAACATTGTACACCGTATCATGGTTCCCCCCAACGTTGCCGGCGGCGAAGTTGCCGAAATCACAAGCGGCAAATATACGGTTGATGATGTTGTCTGTAAATTGAAAGACGGAACGGAACTGAAAATGGCCCACAAGTGGCCGGTCAGAGTGCCCAGGCCCGTTACCAAGAAATTGGCTCCGAAAATCCCCTTGATTACCGGTCAGCGTGTTCTTGACGCTTTGTTCCCGGTCGCAAAAGGCGGAACGGCAGCTATCCCCGGACCGTTTGGTTCCGGTAAGACTGTGACGCAGCAGCAGCTGGCAAAATGGTCTGACGCAAACATTGTGGTCTACATCGGCTGCGGTGAACGCGGCAACGAAATGGCGGAAGTTTTAAACGAGTTCCCCGAACTCGAAGACCCGCAGACAGGACGTCCGCTCATGGAACGTACTGTTTTGATCGCCAACACGTCCAACATGCCTGTGGCAGCTCGTGAAGCGTCCGTTTATACCGGTATCACCATTGCCGAGTATTTCCGTGACATGGGTTACGATATCGCTTTGATGGCCGACTCAACGTCCCGTTGGGCCGAAGCTATGAGAGAAATTTCATCCCGTCTTGAAGAGATGCCGGGTGAAGAAGGTTATCCGGCTTATTTGTCCGCGCGTTTGGCTGAATTCTATGAGCGCTCAGGCGTTGCTCTCTCTTTGAACAATGCGACAGGTTCCATTACCGTTATCGGTGCGGTTTCTCCGGCCGGCGGCGACTTCTCCGAACCTGTGACGCAGAACACACTCCGTATCGTGAAAGTGTTCTGGGCTTTGGATGCAAAGCTTTCTCAGAGAAGACACTTCCCTGCGATTAACTGGCTTAACAGTTACACGCTTTACATGGACACGCTTGCGCCCTGGTACACGGAAAACGTGGCTCCTGACTGGAATGAACTCAGAGGCTTAGCGATGGAAATCCTCCAGCTCGAATCCGAACTTTTGGAAATCGTGCAGTTGGTCGGTTCCGACGCTCTTCCCGAATCTCAGCAGATTTCAATGGAATCCGCCCGTATGATTCGTGAAATTTTCCTTCAGCAGAACTCTTTCCACCCTGTTGACACATACTGTTCTTTTGACAAGCAATATAAGCTCTTGAAGAGCATTATGAGATGGAACGAGCTTGCCGCGAAATATTTGACGGACGGCGCGCCCATTAAAGCTTTGGTCACCATGAACTCTAAAGCCGAATTAGGCAAGATCAAGTACGAAGAGAACTTTGATCAGCTGTTGGGCGAAGTGATGAACAAGATGGAAACGGAATTTACGCAAATCGGCAGCGGAGGTTATTAAAATGGTCAAAGAATACAAGACGATCACACAAGTGGCCGGCCCTCTGATTTTCGTTGAAAAAACCGAACCTGTCGGTTACGGTGAATTCGTGAACATCCGTTTGGCGGACGGCAGCATCAAAAGAGGAGAGGTTTTGGACACCTCCGAAGATGTCGTCGTTGTTCAGGTTTACGAAGGTACCGGCGGTCTTAACAAGGAATGCGCCGTGACGTTTACCGGCGACAGTTTGAAACTTCCGGCATCGATTGACTTGCTCGGCAGAATCCTTTCGGGTTCAGGCCTTCCCAGAGACGGCGGTCCCCAAATCATTCCCGAAAAGATGATGGATATCTACGGCGCTGCGATGAATCCGTATTCCCGCGCGCAGCCGAAAGAGTTTATTCAAACCGGCATTTCTACCATTGACGGTACCAACACATTGGTCCGCGGTCAGAAACTTCCGATTTTCTCCGCATCCGGTCTCCCCCACATGGAGATTGCTCTGCAGATTGCTCGTCAGTCTCAGGTTCCGGGCTCAACCGAGAAGTTCGCCGTCGTTTTCGCCGCAATGGGTATCACCAACGAAGAAGCGCAGTACGCTATGGCTGACTTTGAGAAAACCGGCGCTCTTGAGCGCGCAGTCGTTTTCCTCAATCTTGCCGACGACCCTGCCGTCGAGCGTTTGATTACGCCGAAAATGGCCTTGACGACAGCCGAATATTTGGCTTATGAGCACGATATGCACGTTCTCGTTATCTTGACTGACGTGACGAACTATTGTGAAGCTCTCCGTCAGATGGGCGCCGCAAGAGAAGAAGTCCCCGCAAGACGCGGTTACCCGGGTTACATGTACACTGACTTGGCCGGTATCTATGAGCGCGCCGGTGTGATTAAGGGCAACAAAGGATCCGTGACTCAGATCCCGATTCTGACAATGCCCGGCGATGACATCACGCACCCGATCCCCGACTTGTCCGGTTACATTACCGAAGGCCAGATTGTGGTTTCAAGAGAACTTCACAGAAAAGGCATTTATCCGCCGATCAACGTTTTGCCGTCCCTTTCCCGTTTGATGAATTCGGGTATCGGTAACGGAAAGACCAGAGAAGACCACAAAGCGGTTTCTGACCAGCTTTATGCCGGTTACGCCGAAGGCCGTGACCTTCGCGGTCTTGTCGCAATCGTCGGTAAAGAAGCTTTGTCTGAGCGCGATAAGAAAATTTTGGAATTCGCCGACTTGTTCGAAGACAAATTCGTTCGTCAGGGCCGTTCCGAAAACAGATCCATCGTGGACACTCTGAATGTCGGCTGGAACATTCTTTCCAGTCTGCCCAAAGCGTATCTCGGAAGAATCGACAACAAGTACATTGACAAGTATTATCCGGAAAAGAAATCTGAGTGATGGTCATGGCAGTTCAAGATGTAAAGCCGACTCGTTCCGAACTTCAGGACGTCCAAAAGAAAATCAAGCTCTCTCAAAACGGTTACAAGCTGTTGAAAATGAAGAGAGACGGTTTGATTTTGGAATTTTTCAAAATCCTGAATCAGGCGCGAGGGGTTAGAGAAGAGTTGGATGCAGTGTATGCAAACGCTGTTGAAAAAGTCAACTTGGCCTCAGCCGTCGACGGGTCCTTTACCCTCAAATCGGCCTCTTTCGCTGTCGATACCGTTCCGACCATTGAACTCAGCAGCTCAAACATTATGGGTGTCGTGGTTCCGAGAATCAAAGGATCCGACGTTCACAAACCCCTCCACAAAAGAGGCTACGGTCTTGTGGGTACCGACTCCTATATCGATGAGGTGGCTGACGCCTATGAAATTCTCGTTGAGAAAATCATCGTTGCCGCCGAGCTTGAAACAACCATGAAAAGACTCCTCGACGACATTGAGAAAACCAAACGCCGTGTCAACGCTTTGGAATTCAAAGTCATCCCCGAGTTTGAGGAACAGGTCAAGTTCATCCGTTTGCGCCTTGAGGAAATGGAAAGAGAAAGCATGTCAAGTTTGAAG
>Ga0123353_10004804_pt1 | contig 17539 bp, 12 predicted proteins | sample TergutLab28metaG_3_FD_92763 | JGI IMG/M metagenome (GOLD analysis project Ga0123353, IMG submission 92763) | Labiotermes labralis P3 segment gut microbial communities from Petit-Saut dam, French Guiana - Lab288 P3 | ecosystem: Host-associated > Arthropoda: Insects > Digestive system > Gut ...
AAACACCTTAGTGGAGCTATTTGTTTTCATTATTTCGCTTGTATTGGAATGTTTAGTTTACTTATTTATTTTTATTTGACAGAAAAGTTAGGCGGTGACCTCATGTTAGACTGGATTTTCGAGGGCATCGTCAAATGGATCGCCAGCATCGTAACGGACCTGATGGACTCAGTATCAGGCGTTTTCCTGGAAACCTTGGGCACCAACGTGGATGTCATGGAGGAGTATTTCCCCTTCGTAGCAAAGGCGTTCGAGATATTCCAGTACACCGGCTGGGCGCTGCTGTTCCTGATCGTGGTATGGCAGCTGTTCCGAACCTTCGGCGGGCCCATCACCGAGGCCGAAAGCCCCATGATCCTCCTGGCCCGCGGCGCTCTTTTCGCGCTTCTCATCGGCTACGCGAAACCGGTGTTCCTGATCTTCCTGAACATCGCCCGCGCCCCCTATACTGCTATGATGGAACTGAGCATGACCGCCCGGGATTTCAGTTTCGCCGGCGTGGAGCAAGCCCTGCAAGCGGGCCTTGTGACTTTCGTGTCTGTCGTTTCAACAGTCGGCGGCATCCTGATCCTCATTCTGCTCATCGCCCTGGGCTGGAACTACTTTAAAATGTTATTAGAAGTAGTGGAGCGGTATATCGTGGTCGGCGTACTGTGTTACACCTCTCCCCTGGCCTACGCTATGGGCTGCTCTAAAAGCACATCCCAGGTATTCAAGAGTTGGTGCCGCATGGTGGGCTCGCAGCTGCTCCTGCTGGTGATGAACGTCTGGTTCCTGCGGGCGTTCAACTCGTCGGTGGGGATGTTCGTGGCCGGCGGCGGGGCCCTCAGCGGTGGCCACGGCAACGTGTTCCTCTGGATCTTCTGTGCTCTGGCCTTTCTCAAATGCGCCCAGAAGTTTGACAGCTACCTGTCCTCCCTGGGCCTCTCCGTCGCGCAGACGGGCTCCGGCATGGGCATGGAGATGCTCATGGTTGCCCGCACCGCGATGGGTATCACCCGCGGAATCGGTGGCGGCTCCCACAGCGCGGGCAGAATGTTCGGCGGGGGATCCAATGCGGGACAGAACGCGGCTGGCGGCATGGCGGGCTTTGCAGACAAGTTCAAGGGCAATTCCTACGTCCGTGACGCGGTGGTCGAGGGCGGCCAGCGCATGGGCGCCGGCGGCGTCGGTGGCATGGTGGGCCGGGCCTTCGGCAGCGCGGCCGCGAAGGGCGGCGCGACGCTGACAGGCGACTCCATCGCCTCGGTGGCCGGGCGTGCGCCCCAGGTCTCAGGCAAAATCGGCGGCGACATCGCCGACCGCAGCCTGGGCAACTACATGCCGCACATGGCCCGGATGCCCCTGCAGGATACGCAGATTAACGGTGGGCACATCAGCACCACGGCCAGAATGCCCGATGGCAAAGAGGCAAACGTGGACATGTACAGCGCCGCGCAGTTCGACAAGCCCAGCGCGCCCCACACGGTCGTGCAAGCCAGCGACGGCAGCTCGTGGTACCAGATGGCAAGCGGCGACGGCGCGGGCGCGTTCTACGGCACGCCCGGCTTCAGCGGCGACCCCTCCGAGGCTGGACACGTGGCCGCGGCATTCCCCAACATGCCCGAAGGCACCATGCTCCGCACGGTGGACGACGGCGTTGTGGAAGCCAGCGCCCCTGACGGCGGTACGTCCATGATGTACAGCGCCGCGCACTACGAAGAGCCCAGCGGGCCCCATGAGACGATCTCCGCGTCCGATGGGATGCAGTGGTACTCCATGGCAGCCCACGCGGACCCGCCGCAGTTCGAATACGAAGGCGGTAGCACGGGCACCGGCAGCGATTCCGGTACAGCCGGTGAACCTGCGCGCAACGAGGCCGCAGTTGCCTACAACAACGCGCAGTTCCAGAGCTTCATGCCCGCCTACGAGCAGCCGATCACGCAGGTCAACGCGGACCGGGTGCAGGATGGCGTCATGGAAGTGCGCCACGCGGACGGCTCTGGTACCACCTTCTACGACCAGGCGCAGTACCAGGCCCCCCGTGGTGAGCATCACGCCTACGAGGACGCGAAGGGCGGACAGTGGTACGCAATCCCCGGCACACCCGCTGTGGAGCGTGTACCTGTCTATGAGGACGGTAAGGCGGTCTACGATGGCGATAAGCTGCGCACGGTGCAGCAGGAAACCATCCGCTACAAGGCCGTGCCGCAGCGTCATGCAGAACCGCCCAAACGCAATCCCCATGACCGCAAGCCACCACGGCGCAAGCAATAATTTCCGAAAACGCTTGACTTCCCGCAAAGAATCGGATATAATACATATGATAAATGCAGAGATTCATCGCATTATTCGTATGAATAACGGGAGGATGTAAGCTTGAAACGAAATTTGCTTGGCGACCTCAAGAAGTGGAAGGATAGCCCGGCGCGCAAGCCGCTGCTGGTCAAGGGTGTGCGGCAGTGCGGCAAGACCTGGCTGCTGGAGGAATTCGGGCGGGAATGCTACGGCGACGTCGCATATTTCAATTTCGAGGGCAACGCGGCACTCGGTGCCCGCTTCGAGGGCGACCTGGACGTGCGCCGCATTGTTTCGGAGCTGGGCATTCTCCGCCAGAAGGCCATCGTGCCGGGCGAAACCCTTATTATCTTCGATGAAATCCAGTTCTGCAACCAGGCGCTGACGTCGCTGAAATATTTCTGCGAGAACGCGCCGGAATACCACGTCGTCTGCGCCGGGTCGCTGCTGGGGGTCGCGCTGTCCAAGCCGCTGAGTTTCCCCGTGGGCAAGGTGGATTTCCTCACCCTGCGGCCCATGTCCTTCGAGGAGTTCCTGCAGGCCAACGGGGAGGAGATGCTTTGCGAGCACCTGCGGGCCCTGCCGCCCTATGAGAAAGTCTCGGAGCTGTTCACGGAGCGTCTGGAAACCCTCCTGAAGACCTATTACATCGTCGGTGGGATGCCCGAGGCCGTGCAGACCTGGCTGGATACCCACGACATCGCGGCCCTTGAGAAGGTGCAGCAGGCGATACTTGACAGCTACGAGCTGGACTTCGCCAAGCACGCGCTGCCCAAGGATTTCCCCAAGCTGGCGGCGATCTGGCGGTCCATCCCACTGCAACTGGCCAAGGAGAGCAGTAAGTTCATTTTCAGCCAGGTGAAACAGGGCTGGCGCGCCAAGGATTTGGAGGACGCACTGGAATGGCTGCTGGGCGCGGGCCTGGTGCATAAGGTGACCAAAATTGAGAAGCCCTTCATGCCCCTCTCGTCTTACGAAGACCAGTCATTTTTCAAGCTGTATCTGTCCGACGTGGGCCTGCTGCGCAAGATGGCTGGCCTGCCGGCGGCGACAATCCTGGAGAAGAGCGACACCTTCCGGGAGTTCAAGGGCGCCCTGACGGAAAACTACGTGCTGTGCGAATTGCTGCATAGCATGGAGCAGACCCCCTTCTTCTGGCGGTCCGGCAATACAGCGGAAGTGGATTTCGTTTTTCAGCACGGCATGGACATCGTGCCTGTGGAGGTGAAATCCGAGCGCAACGTTAAAGCAAAATCCCTGTCGGAGTACCGCAAAAAATACACACCGCGCGTGGCCGTGATGACCACGATGCAGAACGTGGGCGGCGGTGATGTTCGCAAGGTGCCGCTTTATCTGCTGTGGCAGCTGGAAAAATATCTGGCGTAAACGCAAACAAAATATCAAGGAGCCGCTTCCCCACCCCCGGGGAGGCGGCTTCGCCCATAGGAGGTGAAACTTTGGCCGAACCAAATAAACAGTATACAGGCGACGGCAGCGACAACCTGGCCCAGGGAGCGAAAAACATAGGCCAGGCAGCAAAACAATTCGGCCAACAGGCCGCGCAGCAAGCCGCGACAGCCGGCGCGGAAGCCACAGCCGCCGCTGCCGGCTCCGCTGTAGCAGCGGGGGCCCAATCCGGCGCCGCGGTCGCGAATGTTGCTGCCGGCACCGCCGCCGGCGGGCCCGTTGGCGCGGCACTGGCGGCAGCCTGGTCCCTGCGGCACACGATCTTCAAGGTCATCGTGTGCGTGGCGCTGCTGCTGACCTTCCTGATTGCCGCCGTGGTGTCGCTGCCCTCCATCGTGGTCAACAATATCTTCCGCACCGACCCCGACAGCGTAGACCCCACCGCCCCCACGGAAATCGGCGCCATCTATGACGACCTGGCTATCGCCATCAGCGACAGCGTGGCCGCGGGCTATGAGGCGGCTCTGGCGCAAGTGGAAAAGCTGATCCTCGAAAGCGGGAAGGACGCGGATATCTCCCGGGAGGCCGTGATCGACTACGGCATCACCGGCGCGGACTACGATGTGGCTTATGTGCTGTCGGCCTACTCCGCCTCGATGCACCAGCGCGGCACGAAAAAGCTGGACATGACCGCCAAGCTGGAGGCCCTGCAGGCCGAGATGTTCCCGGTGACTTCGGAGGTGAAATTTGAGGAGAAGCCCCTGCCGTTGTCCTATACAATATATAAAAAGGAAACGGTCACGGTGGTGGCGGGCAAGACCAGCACGGGTACGATCAACGGCGTACCGCAATACAGGTATACCACGGCCTCACGCACGTACTACGTCCCTGACGGCGAACAGACCACCAACGAGCCCCTGGAACGGGAAGCGTACAAGGCCGTGACTGTGGAACTGCCCGTTTACTCCGGCGGCAAGATCGTCCGCACGCAGAGCAAGACCTATTACCAGGTTTCCGGCACCGAGACCCTCACGCCTACCACTGAGAAAGTGGAGTACCTGGAGTGTACCATCCACCCCTTCGACCAGGGCATGATCCTCAAGGCTTTCAAGGTAGACCCCGCGCAGCCCTATGACCAGTTCGGGATTACCTACGGCCAGGCGATCGACCACATGGCCACCGCCTTGAAGATGACCATGTACGGCTCCATGGAGAACGGCAGCGTGCCGCCCATCACGGATGCCGAGATGCAGGCGTATCTCGCCAGCCTCACCTGCAGTGCCGTCCGCAAGAAATTGATTGAGACCGGAATGTCCCTGGTGGGCCGCGTGCCCTACTTCTGGGGGGGAAAATCCGCGGCGGGCTGGAACGAGGAATGGGGCACGCCTAAGCTCGTGACGGCGACCGGTTCCCGGAGCACCGGCACCCTGCGGCCCTACGGCATGGACTGCTCTGGCTACACCGATTGGGTCTACAAGACCGCTCTGGGAAAGAGCATTGCCGTTGGCAGCTGGAACCAGTGGGATAACACCGAGCCCATCACGGCGGCGGAACTCCTGCCCGGCGACCTGGGCTTCATGGACAAGCCCGGCGACGTCCCCATCAACCACGTGCTTATGTTCGCCGGTTATGGGGCCGACGGTAAGAAGCTCTGGCTGCACTGCACCAGCGGTTCCGGCGTGGTACTCAATACGCCCAGCTATCAGATCAAATACTTCCGTAGGGCCACCTCTTTCGACTTGGATGGGGGTGGCATTGACGATGGATGAGCAGGAGTTCAGCAATGTGTACCACATCCCGGCAAACTACACCGACAGCGGCAAGCTGCTGGGCGGGATGCTCGAAACCCGCAACACCATCGAGGCCGGGATTCTGGTGCTGGCCATCGGATACCCGGAGCTCATGTGGCTGCCGGTGAAGCCCCTGACAAAGGTTGTCGTGATGATTATCACGCTGGTGCCCACGGGCGTCCTGGCGTTGATGGGGGTCAGCGGCGACTCCCTGGGGCAGTACCTGCACCACATGATCAAATTCAGGTTGAACAAACGAAAACTGCATATGCGAAGGGCGGGAAGACGGCGTGCGTAAAAAAGATAAATCGCCATGGACGCAGGACTTCCTGCCGGTGAAGGACATCCGCAACGGCATCGTGGAGCTGACCGATGGGCGCTATGTCAAGATACTGGAGATTGAGCCAATCAACTTCCTGCTGCGGTCGTCGGAGGAACAGTTCAATATTATATCGTCCTTCGCCTCCTGGCTGAAAATCTCGCCCATGAAGATGCAGTTCAAGTCCATCACCCGCAAAGCCGACTCGGACAGGCACATCGCTTTGCTGCGGGAGGAGCTGGCGGCCGAGGACAATCCGCAGTGCCGTCTGCTGGCTCAGGAATACATCAATCTCATCAAGGACGTGGGCAGCCGGGAGGCATTGACCCGGCGGTTCTTCCTCATCTTCGAGTACGAGCCGCCCGCCAACCGGCGCACCGGGGAGGCCGATTACAGCGAGGTCTACGGTACGATGCAGACGGTCGTACAGAACGCCCGGGCCTATTTCATGCAGTGCGGCAACAGCATCGTGCAGCCCAAAGACGAGGACGCCTTTGCGGCGGAGATCCTCTACATCTTCTTTAACCGTAAATCCTGCACGGATGAGCCATTCAGCTCCAGGATGAACCGGGTGGTGATGGATGTCATGCGCAGCCGGGGTAAAACCATCGGGGTGGATGCTGTGCCCCGCATCCGCGTGGCGCACTTCATAGCGCCCCGGGGGATCAGCTTCATGCATTATCATTACATCGTAATGGATGGCATGTACTACACCTTCCTGTACATCCGCAAAAACGGCTATCCCGGCGCGGTGCGGGCCGGGTGGATGTCGGCGCTGATCAATGCCGGCGAGGGCGTGGACATCGATGTGTTCCTCCGGCGGGAGAACCGGGGCAAGACCCTCGACCGGGTGGCCCAGCGCATCCGTCTCAACCGCACGAAGCTGCGGGGCGTGCAGGACACCAGCACCGACTACGACGAGCTGCAGAGCTCCATTGCCGCCGGCTACGCCATCAAGCAGGGGATCTCCCAGTACAACGAGGACCTGTTCTACATGAGCATCTTCATTACGGTCTCCGCGATGACCTATGACGAACTGGCCTGGCGGCGACAGCAGATCACGGACATGCTCAAGTCCATGGACATGGCCACCGGCGACTGCAACTTCCAGCAGGAGGCGGCGTTGAATACCGTGATGCCCTTCCTGCGGCTCGACGCGAACCTGGAGAAAAAGTCCCGCCGGAATATTTTAACAAGCGGCGCGGCCTCCACCTACATGTTCACCAGTTTCGAGCTCAGCGACGACAACGGCATCCTGTTGGGCGTCAACCGCCACAACAATTCGCTCTGCATCGTTGACCTGTTCAATACGAAAATCAACAAGAACGCCAACGTCACGCTGCTGGGCACCAGCGGCTCCGGAAAGACCTTTACGATGCAGCTGATGGCCCTGCGTATGAGAATGCGGGGCATTCAGTGTTATATCCTGGCCCCGCTGAAGGGCCACGAGTTCCGCCGGGCCTGCAACCGCATCGGCGGGGAATATATCAAAATTTCTCCCGGGTCGAAGCACTGCATCAATGTCATGGAGATCCGCCGGACAATATCGCCTGAGATGGAATTGATTGACGAAATCGACTACAACGACAGCGACTCCCTCCTCGCAAGGAAGATTCAGCAACTCATGATCTTTTTCTCCCTCCTGATTCCCGACCTGAGCAATGAGGAGGAGCAGATGCTGGATGAGGCCCTAGTCAAAACCTACGCCGGCTTCGGCATCACCCACGACAACAATACCGTCTTCAGCACCGGCACAATGCCGATCCTCGGCGACTTGCACCGGCACCTGACCGAAAACCAGATGACAGCGCGGATCGCCGCCATCGTCAGCCGCTTCGTCACGGGCTCGGCCCAGAGCTTCAACCAGCAGACCAACGTAGATCTCTCAAACAAGTACGTTGTGCTGGACATCTCGGAGCTCAAAGGCAAGCTGCTGCCGGTGGGCATGATGATTGCCCTGGATTACGTCTGGGACAACATCAAGGCCGACCGCACCCTACGCAAGGCCATCTTCATAGACGAAATATGGCAGTTGCTTGGCGCGGGCTCCAACCGGCACGCCGCGGAATTCTGCCTGGAAATCTTCAAGATCATTCGCGGCTACGGCGGCGGGGCCATTGCGGCCACGCAGGACCTCTCCGACTTCTTCGGCCTGGAGGACGGCAAGTACGGTCGGGCCATCATCAACAACTCCAAGAACAAGATCATCCTGAACCTGGAGCCCGATGAGGCTGAATATGTGCGGGAGGTGCTCAAGCTCACTCGCACGGAGATTCGCAGCATCACCCAGTTCGAGCGCGGCGAAGCGCTAATCTCCAGCAACAGCAACAAGGTGCCCGTTATGGTGAAGGCCTCCAAGGTGGAGGCCCAGGTGATTACCACCGACCGCGGGGAATTGGCAGACCTGCTGCGGGAGCGGCAGAGCGAGACGTAGGAAGGCTGATGCCCGAAAATACGTATAAAAATACGCATTTCCAAAATCCCATAAATTGCCGTCTCCGAAATACGTATTTTTATACTCATTTCGACAACGGCACACAAAACGACGCGGAGTTCCGGCTCCGCGCTCAACTCATTCCTGATGCAAGGAGGTGATGAACACCATGCTCTTACCCGACGAACGCAACGTGGTCAAGTGGCTGTCGCAGTACGGCGCGCTGACCTACACCCAAGTGATCCGGCTGCTCAAAGACAAGCCGCCCGCCACGGCGGAAAAGATTCTGAGCAGCTTAAAGCGGCAGTATCAGATCGAGGAGATATCCGATGGCTACTATCTTGGCCTGGACGCCCAGTGCCAACCCGACCAGCGGATGATTCTGGCTGTCTGGGTGCTGCTGAAATTTATCGACCGGGTGGAGCCCATGGCCCACTACCCAGCGGTATTCCCATCGCAGCTGTTCTTCCTCAAGGAAGATACCGGCTACGAAATCGTAGTGCTCTACGAGGGCGAGCAGAGCTTGGCGCGGCTGCTCCAGCCCCAGGAGGACATGCGGTACATTTTCGTGTTGCCCTACAGCGCCATGGCCCAGCAATTGAGACTGCCCCGCGCCCCCTGCCTCTTCGCCACGGTGGACTATCGCGGCCAGGATGTGCCGGAGGTAATATTTTTTGCTCAAAGAGAGGAACCATAACATGCGATTTGATGAACAACTTTTAGAAGCCCAGAAACAACAGCAAAAAGTACAGGAGTCGCTGTATTTAACAATTGGGCTGGAGAACAAATGCCAGTTCGATAGCGCCTATGAAGAAGCGACACGATTTGTGCTTGCGACGGAAAAGCTCTCGGTGATTGGGCGGGAGCTGCTGCCCTCCTCCGGACATCCCAAGGCGAAGGAGAAAGTGAACGAACTCATTGCGGAGGCTGTGCCAGTTTCGATGGAGTTTACCCCGGAAGGATGGTTCAAAATGAGCTTCCCGGCGATGCTGCCCAGCAAAAAGCAAGGCAACACGGACTACATCTACGGGATTCTCTACCCGGCGATGCAACGGTTCCGTCAAAGCGGACCGCCCGTGTATTTCGGAAGCAGCGTCTTTATACTCCGGCATGTCTACGATTACCGCAACCCCGTGCGGCTGTTCCGGGATCACGACAACATCGAGGTCAACGCGGTGGTGGACAGCATGGCCCTATTTATGCTGCGCAGCGACGGGCCGATGGAGCTGGAACACTACTACTGCACCGCCCGGAGCGAGTCCAGCTGCACCGAAGCCTACCTTGTTCCGCAGGAGGATTTCGACCGCTTCCGCGTTGCCTTAAAATCCAGAAAAATCGGCGCGCCGGAGGTTAAAATACCCCCGCCGTAAGGCCGGAAATTCATACGTAAAATGGGGCGCTTTTCGGTGTTTTTACTTTCCGTATGCGCTTCACGGGTACAAACGCAGATATATCAAGGTTTTCCCGGCGCATGGGACCGAAAGCCAAGCCCAAGAGAGCAGTCCCCATGGCTAAATTGCTTCAATTCGGAGGTGGTAGTTGTGGTCACAGTGAAGGCGGGCAGTCATGTGCATCAACTCCTGCAGTTGCTCGCTGTTTCGATGGAGTTCCCGGCCTCTTCGCTGCACCTGCTCGGGAGTGAGCGGTCCATAAAAGACTTGGTACATAAGCTGGAATCGGTGCAGGATATTCGCTTTCCGCCAAATGAATCCGCACTGCAAACCAAGGTGTTCACAGTGAGCGGATGGAAGGAAACACGAAATATCCGCCTGAGTAAAAGCGCGCTCCCGCTGCTGAAGGGGTTGCATCCCGATGCACCGGCATATTATCTGCGCGCATCGAAGAACCATCAGCTTTCCGGCGACCACCATCATATCGACCGCCATCATCGTGTAGGCGAGGCAATCGCAATGGCAATGATGGCCGGTTTGGAATGTCGTCCTTACGAATTACCGCAGCTGGTAAAAAATAGGCTTCTTCAGGTTGTTCCCGTTGCACCGAGCTTCTACATTGCCCGGGACCTCAAGGACAATCATTGCGACGACATGGACAAAACCGTCTTCACAAGGGTCGTCGGTATGGTGTTCTCCCCCGGCGGGTGTTATGCGGTGTACAACGTCCGGAACGCGGTAATGAAATGGTCCGGCAAGGGCGAGCTCAAAGTAAATCTCCACCTTACGGAAATCGCCCGTTGTAACGCCGGGCTACGCGACGTCAACGCCGTGCTGCTGCTGGGGAATACGCCGGAAATTGCGCTCCAGACTCTACTGGAATCGGATAAGAGTCCAAAGAGAGCCACGCGCATTGATAGACTCTATCAATATGTGCATTTCATTCCCCTGAGTGCGGACGGTATCCAACTGCTGCGGATCTTCACGCTGCCGAACTGGAACGAACGCGTCCTCGATGCGCTGTTTGAGTCCGATGCCCGGCTCAAGGGCTACGGCATCATGGAATACGACGCCGTTGTCGATGGGAGATATACCTTATCGCACCTGGATTCCGACCTGAGTAGACTGATGCGGTTTCAATCCGCGCTCAGTACCCAGGCGGATAAGCAATTCATGGTAGTGTGTTTCCCCTGGCAGCGGGATTTCCTGCGCGCCTATCTGGGCGAGCGTGTGAAACTCAGAATTATTTCGATGGAGGACCTTCAGAATGCGATTGAATAAGCGCAAGCTTGGAATCGCCCTTGCCGTGCTGCTCGGGGTGGCTCTTCTGCTTTACCTGGGCGGCTTGACCGGGCAGCTCATGGCGGGCTATACCGGCTGGCTCGGCGGCGGGGGGATGAGCGGCGACTTCATCATGCCCCCCATCCGTGCCGGGCCCCTCGTATGCTTGGGTGCCGCGCTCAGCCTGAACGGCTTGAAAGGGATGCTGCTGGTGGTTGGTCTCGTTGGGGGGCTTATCCTCTATATCAAGCTGCACAACAAGTTCGGCCACAAGGACCTGGACGACAGGAACTTCACCCGCAGCAAGAGCGGTACTTACGGCACCGCCGGCTGGATGGATGACAAGGAACTGAAATCGGTTCTGGAGGTCAGCGCGCCCGCCAGAGCGGCTGGCATCATCCTTGGCCAGAAAAACGGCTCTGTGCTGTGCTTGCCCGAGGATACCAGGCTCAATCGGCACATCGCCATATTCGGGGCCAGCGGCACGATGAAGTCCCGCGGGTTCGTGCGCCCCTACTTGTTCCAGGCGATCAAACGCGGTGAATCGGTGATTGTAACAGATCCAAAGAGCGAGCTATATAACGACACAGCCGAGTTGTTTCGCCGGAACGGATACACCGTCAAAGTGTTCAACCTGGTGACGCCCCAGTTCGGCGACAGCTGGAACTGTATGGCCGACCTGGGCGGCGACACCTTGATGGCCCAAATCCTCACGGATGTCATCATCGCCAATACCAGCGGCGACCGACGGGATCACTTCTGGGACAATGGGGAGGGCAATCTACTGAAAGCCCTGGTGCTCTATGTAGACAAGGATGCCAATGGCGACCCCAACGACAAAAATCTGCCTATGGTGTATCAGCTGCTGACACAGTGCGGTGAGAAGAAGTTGAGTCGGATGTTCGATGAGTTGCCCATGAGCCACCCGGCCAAGGCGCCGTATAATCTTTTTGCGCAGGCATCGGACACGGTGCGGGCGGGAATCATTCTCGGTCTGGGAACACGCCTGCAGGTGTTGCAAAACGAAGCGGTCCGCAGAATCACCAGCTACTCTGACATCGACCTGACCTTGCCCGGTAAGGAGAAGTGCGCCTACTACGTGATTCTCAGCGACCAGGAGGGTAGCCTGGAGTTCCTCTCCTCGCTGTTTTTCTCGTTCCTGTTCATCCAGCTGGTTCGCTACGCCGACGGCACGCCGGAATGCCACTGCAAGACTCCTGTGAATTTTTTACTGGAAGAATTTAACAATATAGGAATAATTCCAGATGTTTCCAGAAAGCTGAGCACAATCCGGTCAAGGCGAATAAATGTTTGTTTTGTGGTGCAGAACCTGTCTCAGCTCAAAAACAGGTATCCAAATGAGCTCTGGGCTGAGCTGCTGGGTAATGCGGATACGCACCTAATGCTCGGCTGTACCGACGAACCCACAGCGGAATTCATCAGTGCACGCAGCGGCGACATGACCGTGGATGTGCAATCTACACAGACCATGCGGCAAACGATAGCGGTGGCACAGGTCATCCCCCAGTACCGTCGCACCGACGGACTGGGCAGGCGGCGGCTCATGACGACCGATGAGGTGCTCCGGCTCCCCAACGATGAGCTCCTGATAATTATCCGCGGGCAGAAGATGCTCAAGGCATCCAAGTTCGATTACACGGGGCATCCCATGGCCAGAGAAATGACCCAGTCGCCCATCCGTGATTACAAGCCGGATCATTATATGCCCGCGCCCCAGCCTGAGATCGAAAACCCCAAAAAAGCTTCCCCGGCGGCCCGGTCCAAGCTTTGTCCCTCTGACCGGCCGCCGGTGGACTTTTAATATCCAAACAAGGAGGAAAACCTATGCCAAAGAAAACAACCGACCCGGCGGATCAACCGCCGGAGCAAGCCGCGTCCCCAACCATCATCGGCGAAACGGACGTGGAACGGCGGCTTGATGAAGAACTGGCCGCCATGGAGGCACGCGCCTCCCCCCAGACCGAGACGGAACCGCCCGGTGAGCCGCCCGAAGGGGCGGAAGAGTCTCTGCTGACCTCCCGGACCGAGGCTGACAATACAAATGCCGCTGCTACGACGCCGGCAAAACCTGTCCGGCGACGGAAAGCCGCGACTCCAGTGGAAGGCGGCGAAATTCCATCTCAGTCTGGTGGAGAGCCCAAAGATGAGCACGCAGAAGACCCAGAAGAACCGCCCGCGCCACCGGCTGAGGCCCCGTCCGGGGACAAGCCCGCGACTGGGTCTTTTTTGCGGCCGCTGCGAAAGCGGAAAGAGGCGCCGACACAGGATGACGGCGAAAAAAAATCTGAGTCTGAGGACGCGCCAGTTGATGAGCCCCCGACGGAACCGGCCGCCGCACCGATGCCGGCACGCCCGCTAATTCCCCGGGGTCCCCGGGTGGTGTCGATTGATGAGCAGCGCACCGTGGAAACCCAGGCGGACAAGCTCCGCAACGATGTGCTGGACTTGACAGAGTCGATGAAAGGCGGCAGGATTCTCACCGGGACTATACAGGGCGTGGAGCGCAGCGTAGAAAACCGGGATGTCGTCCTGGCAGTCCTCTACCACGGTGATTTCAAAATCATCATTCCCGCGGAGCAGGCCATTCAACCGCCGGAGAACTTCCGTGACCGCGAGCCAAGCGACGTTATGCACTACCTGCTGATGAAACGCTTGGGCGCCGAGATCGATTATATCGTCAAGGGCTTGGACATCGACAACCGCATCGCCGCGGCCAGCAGATTGGATGCCATGGCGCGCAGGCGCCGGGAATACTATTATGGAGAACGTGACAGGAATCCCACCATCCGGCCTGGCGTGAACGCCGAGGCCAGAATCGTCTGCGCAATCCGCTCCGGAATCTTCGTGGATATCTTCGGTATGGAGGTGTACATCGCGCTGAAGGAGCTGAGTTACCAGCGGTGGCTGGACGCGGCCCAGCACTACCAGCCCGGACAGCGCGTTTTGCTGAAGATACTGGAGGTGGAACGAAATCGCCGTGAAGTCATCAAGGTCGAGGCATCCGTCAAGCTGGTGGGTGAAAACCCTTACGAAAAAGCATTGCGCAGGTACTCCATTGGCAACCGCTATGTGGGTACGGTCAGTGTCGTAGATCCCACAGGGGTGTTCGTCAGCCTGGACGGCGGCATCGACTGCCTGTGTACGTTCCCCAAACGTGGGCGTCCACCCCGGGGCTCCCGTGTGACGGTACGCATCCACGGCATCGACCTTGAGTCCAACCGTATCTGGGGATCCATCGTCCACATGACCAACTGAGAGGAGACGGACCCATGGATAAGATATCCTCTCAGGAGCAGGCCCGGCGCAAGGCCATCGCAACCCACGCCCGGCGATTGCTCTTAGACAACCTCATGGTGCAGGACGCAGATGAAACTTCGCTGCTCCTGCACCACGAAGGCTTCTTCCTGCACATCTCATTCTCACCCCTGCATCCGCTGATGGTACTCCATCTGGCCCGGGGCCTTGGCGAAAAGGTCGGTACGCCTAAACAGAAAACGTTGATAAACGATCTGAATCTTAGGAGCGTACTGGGCAGCCACGCCATCAATGGCCAGATGGGATGCTATACCTATAGAGCGGCGCATTGGCTGGAGGCTGAGATTACCCTATCCCGCTTTCACGAAATCCTCGGCCGCTGCACCGAAGAGGCGCTGCGCGGTTACGCCCTGCTGACTGCCTGACCGACTTATTTTAGCGTTTTGTTGCAAGATGCTTTGCCCGCCGGTATAATAGGGCAAAACAGCGGCAATTACGTGAAAATGGAGGTCAGTATGAAAAGGTATATCAGTTTAGCAGTAGCACTGCTGTGTTTTGGCTTGTTCTTTGCCTGCGCGCGGCGCTATGCGCCCATGCCATCGGCAGAGGAACCCCCGAACACGACCATGGCCGAGACCGAGACAGAAACCGAGAGAGAGACCACGGAGGAGGTGATTGAGGAAACCGAGGCGGCAACGGAAAGCACTACGATGCAGACAAGTGCGACAACGACAACCGCGGCGGCGGCGAAAACCAGCGCCGCGGCAGTCGCGCAGCATGCAACTGCCTCCACCGCTTCCAAAATCAATTCCACCGCATCAACCACCGCCCGCACTTCAGCAACGCGGGCTCCGACCACAACAGCAACGCCGCCTGCCCCGACAGCCGCTCCACCGACCACAACGACGACCACTGCCAAGCCGCCCTCCCCTGTTTATATGCAGGCCGATTACGATGCGATCATAAAAGCAGTAAAGGATTACGCCGAGGCCAAAACCAAGGTGCGGTTTATCTGGAGCCCCAGCTTGTCATATGACGGGCCGGTCAGCTACCACGATGTGATCAACCTCAGCCTGTACGGCAAGGAGTTCGTCATCAACGAGCTGAAATATAACTGCGACCTGACCGAAACGCAGATATCGGGAGGAAGCGGCGGTGTGCCCGGCGACGCGGTCTACTACAACATCGTGTACTTCGAATACCAAGGAGACATGATGTTCGCACACCTGTACGCCTAACAGCATGACTGTTTCTCAAAGCAAAACACTGTTCTACGGCGAAACGCTCACTGCATTGCGCAGTGGGCGTTTGTTATTACCCAACAATATTTTATGGAGGATTTTTTCATGAAAACGAAGCTTACCCATCCCATTTCGCTTATTCTGGCCTTTCTGATGATCATCGGCACCTGTTCCGTTGGCGTGAACGCATTGAACCTGTCGCAGCCCTACGAAATCAGCTGGGACCATATCTTGACCGATGAAAACAACAACCCGTTCACCTGGTACACCGGCCTGAACGCCTCGGACAACCCCTACGGCTACGCATTGCCGGCCCAAGCGAGATCCATGCACGATTACACGGTCAAGCGCTTGGGGCTCACGGGCGATAACAGCACTTGGACCTACGACCAGGATTTCGTTTACGCGTTTTGCATTCAGCACGGCATACCCATCAATGACAAAACGTCCTACCGGGGCAGCACCAGCGAGACCCACGGTGACAAGTGGGCGGCTATGAGTGCCAACCAGCGTAAGCTGATCCAGCTGGCCCTGACTTACGGTTACCCCAACGCAGACGGCATGGTGACCAGTAAGGACGCCAACGCCTGCTATGCGGCAACACAGCTGATTGTCTGGCAGATTAGTTTCAATTTTCGGACTTCACCCACGGCTCTCAACGACAAGACCTATCCCATGGCGGGCCATACCGGGAACATGACGCAACAGCTTACTGCCAACGCGCACCTGAAGCATTTCTACGATGCGATTCTCGCCGGCATGGCAAGCCACTACACCATCCCCAGTTTCATGGGCGCCTCCCTGGCCAGCGCACCGACCTACGCGATGACGTATTCAGGAGGGCAGTACAGCATTACTCTGACTGACACCAATGGGGTGCTGTCCGGGTTCTATGTCGTCAACCAAGGCGGCGTCAGCTACAACATATCCGGCAATACTATGACTATTTCGTCACCCATCCCATTCGGTAATGTCGCGGAACTCACCCTGGCCAAGAGGTTGCCGTATGGCAACATGACCACGGGCTTTTTGATCTGGACCGTACCCGGCAAAGAGGGCTCGAATCAGGACATGGTGACCGGCGTAACCCATGATCCCGTGCATGCGTATGTCAAGGTTACTGCCACAGAACTGGCGCAGCCCAAGGGCACAATGGTGATCGACAAGACCGTGAGGGGCGGTGGCAGCCCGGCCGGGTTCCAGTTCGAGGTGCGAAATTCCAGCAATACGCTCGTTGGCACCTACACCACCAACGCGGCGGGCCGGGTTACAATTCCCGACCTGCCTGTCGGACAATATTCCATCCGCGAGGTCAACATACCAGCGGACTACATCGTCGAAGGCAGCAACCCCAAGACGCTGCCTGTATGGGAAAATGAAGCCACAGGGATAGATTTCGTCAACATCCGCCAGCAGGGTCAGATCGTTGTCCACAAGGTGAATTCCAATCCGGGCTTCAGCAGCCCGTCGCTTGCCGGCGCCCAGTTCGAGATTTGGAGTCCGAGCGGCGGCACGTTATACGAAACCATCACCACGAACGCGGCGGGCATCGCGACCAGCGGCATGCTTTCGCTCGGGGACTACGTCATTAAAGAGAAGACCCCTCCGGCGTCCTTCATCCGCAACCAGAATTCATTCCCCGTCACGCTATCCGCGGGCAACAGCATCACCGAACTCATCGTGAGTGATGTCACCGTCCCCAACGCGCCCCAGCCCGGGCGGATCAACATCAACAAGTCCAATTCCGATCCGAGCCTGGGCAGCTACAGTTTGGCCGGCGCACGGTTTGGCATCTACGATTCGACCGGCTCGACCCTTCTCGACACCGTGATTACGGACAGCGCCGGCAAAGCCCAAAGCAGGGATTTGCCGCTTACTGCCTACCAGGTGCGGGAACTGAACGCCCCGTATGGGTTCGTAAAGAACACATCCTCTTTCACCGCGCAGTTGGTCTACGCCGGTCCCGACGCCCTGTATGCCTACACCACTGTCGATGTTCCCGAGCGCCCCCAGACCGGGATTATCAGAATTCATAAGACGAATTCAAATGTTGTTATGGGTGATTATGCCCTTTCCAACGCGATTTTTGAGGTCCGCAACAGCTCGGGCACCCTCGTGGATAC
>Ga0123353_10004806_pt1 | contig 17537 bp, 5 predicted proteins | sample TergutLab28metaG_3_FD_92763 | JGI IMG/M metagenome (GOLD analysis project Ga0123353, IMG submission 92763) | Labiotermes labralis P3 segment gut microbial communities from Petit-Saut dam, French Guiana - Lab288 P3 | ecosystem: Host-associated > Arthropoda: Insects > Digestive system > Gut ...
TAGCCTAGAGCATACTCGTGCTGTATATAAAGATTCAGTGCAATGCAGCACGTAGCCTAGAGCAGACCCGTGCTGTATATAAAGATTCAGTGCAATGCAGCACGTAGCCTAGAGCAGACCCGTTCTGTATACAAAGATTCTCGAACATTCTGAAGCGACGGGTAGACCGGAGATTGAGCTGTATACGTAACTTAGATTTATCAAAAAAAGCAAGAATTAGACCGTGTAGGTACTTTCATACCTACAGACCATCTGTCTAGTCCAAAAGCCAATGAATACCGCACACTAATAAGCATCACGTCGAACACTGTGTCCTACGCTGCAAAGATATATAGTTCGAATTTGAACAGCGCCCTGAAAAGAATTCTTATGTAAGCAACACTGGGAGGTGGAGTTATGCAGTCTGCAAAAAGTCCTAATAAACTACACGGCGTCACATCCGAAAACTTATTATTCCTCACAGTCACAACCTGATAAACCTACCTTCAAAAATTTTGTATAATTTTCATCTACATTTAGGCATGTACGGTTGAATTTCACGAAACAAGAAGAGGGTCTTCAAAAGACAGCATTGTTACAAAGGCTAAGTACGAGGAATAACTGACGTATTAAGGATACGCACAGACGAACTTGTGCATTATTTGTCTAGAAAGTCGAATGTTCACGCCAGCAGAAAAAATAATGCAGTCCAGAATCGTCCCGTGCTACAACTTAAAGGCAAACAGATCGGACCTCAATTTGTATTTAGACACAAACAATTGTTGTGGTCAAGTTCGATAATTTTACAAAGCCTCTTATAATCCGTTTTCAAGCAATGTCTACTTCCCTGATTTATGTGTTTTCGAGTCTACCTAAACCGGACAGCCCGGCACATGAACACAATTCTCGAACTGAGCGAATGAAATAGATCTTATATCCGAAGTGAGGGTTGTGAGAAAAAAATGTAAAGTCATGATTTTTTAAGAATGACCAAGGCGCTGTACCAACACCGCTGTTATATTATTTAGACGGTCTTATAAAAAGATTTATAGACATCTTGTTACGAGCGGAGAGATGGCTTACTCTCTCCGTTTTAGAAGTTCTCCAGCAACAAACAGAAAGCGATGGCTGGATTCCAGCAGTTCTGTGATGTAATAAAACAAAAACTAAGTGTGGCTGGATACTCACGTAGCACCTATTGTCTATCAGACACGGGGATTTTATAGCATTTGTTCTACGGCAGTTCATCTGTCACGTAATATTATTGTACCTCACCTGCCTGCTAGTAGAGTAAGTTACAAAATTCAAGAACAATTTCATCAGGCGCTTTTCGGATAGCACATTCGGCACAGTGGCTGGCTACACATTGGTCGGTCCGGGGATCGAATACCGGTGGAGGCGAGATTTTCCGCACTCTTGAGGACAGGCCCCGGGGCCCACCCAGCCTTCTGCACAATGCGTAGCGGTTCTCCTTCCAGGGGGGGGGGTTAATCGGCCGGGGCGTGGCGTTGACCATCCAGTCCCATTTAGCGCCGAGGTTAAAGAAAAAGTACAGCTATACATCTACCCCCTCTGTGTCTTTATGGTATGTTCTAGCCATTTGCCTTTATTTGTGAATAAACATTACAGACGTAATTTAAGTAATTACACTCTAAATGTTACTAACAAATAATAAAGGCCTGAAATTATATGCAAAATATCCTAGCCATATCAGCGTCCAATCTATTTCTAGTTCTGTAAAAACTGCCATACTGGCAATGTATAAGTACACATATAACTCTCTGCAAATCAGGGTCTTTCGTTAGAAGGTGACAGTCGTGCAGCTGATTATGGAATTCACCGCTGTATATGGAACCCGAAAGTTCATAACCGTATTCACAAGATCCCGTTATCAGACCATATCCTGTATCAGTTGAATCCAGTTCGTACTCTCACATCACAATTATTCATACAGTTGTATGTCCGGTTCCCGGAATCGAATCTCCGGAAATGGTTTTTAAAGAATATATCGAAACCTACGTCATACTAAGGGCTTCGGTTTCCACCTTCCACCCCATTTGAGACTCTTCCTTCAGGAAGCAACAGAGACAGTATGCGATGCTGAACATCGGTGTGCTGGCATTAAAGGAAACCGAATTTTCCGAGGATCCCTCTGTGACGTCAAGAACAGTGCCTTATTACTGCACAGAATACCTTTATTTCATTACAATCATCATTAAGAAGTTTGTACGGCAGATCGTTAAGGGCCACTGCAGTCAGTCCCAAGACAGTCTCCTATCCGCCATCGTTTTGAATGTTATGCAAATAGAATCTCTCGTACCTCCAGGGGGTAAAGAAATGCCAGTTGTGGAAGGCGGTCTCTTTCATGAGATTTGACGTCCACCGGGAAGTTACTGTGAAGTTTACGTAGCAGGTGGGTTTAGAGGTAAGGCTGTGGACTGATATTAGACAGGTGTTGGTTTCGAACGGCCATCGTGATCACCGGCTCTCCTGCGGCATACACGGTTTCCCTTAGTCAGTCTAAGAAAGTACGAGTACTTTGCTAGTAACGTCAATGTGTCTTCTTTTAAACGACAGCGTAGATAAAAGTTACTTACTAATTTCATATAGACTGCGTCTGTATGTATCTAACACAAATATAAACAGAAAATACCAAACAGGTTTTATCATCAACAAATCGCCCCTCCACTGAGTGCTCCAAATTACGTAATACACAATCATAGGGACTGAACCCTTTTTGTCTTGTCAACTTGGAAGTCATTCAAGAATTCAATGCAGTACTATCCATCCAGTATCCACTCATATTAAAGCATACGTTAACACAAAAATTTTTACAAGACAAACTTTTCAACATCGGATATCCTATTTGTCTGTTTTTTTTTCTAATATTTGTATTCTTTCTTGCGTTTCGCTATGTCTCTCCCGGCCAAACAAAGACGCACAAAAATGTTTTACTGGAAGTACAGCGACATAGATCATTTATAACATTGGAAAGTCCAAATAATTCCTCTTAGGAGACTTACAAAGAAAGAAATATCCCCCCTGCCACTTCTATCGCCTTTTGTCTCTTACTCTACATTCTCTCTCGCGAGAATTTTTCTTTCTTTCCTCAGGATGTGTACAAAGCAGCAAAGCAGTGGCATATAGCGATGGTGCTGCAGCCTAGTGACAAGGGACATATAAATAAGAAGCTCTTCCCCTTCTCTCTGAGGGTTTTGGCGCTGCAGTCACAGCCTTCACAAAGTTAACGTGCGTACTGCCTCTAAAGTAACGTGGCAATACTGACGTTTCGATATAAAAAGCAAAGTCGAATGAAAAGATTCACTCTTCTTAACCAGCTGACTAAATTTCAGTGTTTACCGTAGATAATGTAAATACGAACATCTTGTCCTGTGTTTCGTTGTAATGGTCGTCATTATACGGACGTTTCTGCGATAAAAGCAGTTCTTGTTTCAGGCGGCAGAATAAACAGGAGTATAATTTGGAGAAATAAGTAAACAGATTAGATAACATTGAAGGGTAAAGCATGGTGGTAGCACTGTCCCACAAGACTTCACTAGTAATAGTGGGAGATATGCTTTCTAGTTGAGAAAAAACATCCTGTAGGTAGTGTCGTGCAAGAGAATAAAGAAATGGGATGGAGAGGTTATTAACAGAAGTGTGGAAATTTAAGACAAACTGGGAAAAATAAAGGAAGACGTCCGCTACATTTAAGCAAAGAGGGTGTCAATACTTTCCAGAATATAAAATCGGGATCGTAATGTACAAGAAAAAATGTCTGAATACGAATAAGGAAGTAGATTACCAGGATTAAATAAAGTGATTTAATAATCTAAAAGTATATAAACAATACAAGTACTTGAGACCTTCGCTCTTCCGCGATATTACGCAGCGTAGATTAGTAGTTAAGTACCGGAGTTTCGTGACAACCTATCGGTCTCATCTTCAAAGGCAGAGCATTCTTCTTAAACCTAACACCGATATGTTGTCCCGAAACGTCATAGCTAAATACCCATCTACCCTGCACAATATCTCATACGAGCGACGATCTCATTCACGTAGTGGCGGAAGCCTAACATCACGCATCATTTAATGGAGAAGGGCATTTTACCGCGACAGCATGGGGTTAATCGGAAGATAGTCACAGTAACACACCAATAAAATGGAAGAATTGATCTAATTATACAGAAATCAATGGCCATTCCACGACTCATCTCCATATAGTGTCAAAATTAAGAATGACTGGAGCTACGCCTCCAATCCCCCTTTAATTTCAGCGCCGTCATGTTGGTCAGACATAATGCACATTTATGAGAGCATAATTAGTAAAGTAAACCGAGGATATACAGCCTATGGCTGACTCACATAAGAGAATTATCATTTCTTATAGTGTTGTAACAGTAGTGCAGACGATATTTGAGATCCTGACAGCAGAGCGGTAAGGATTCCAAATGTTTAGAATATGACGCTGTCCAAGACTTCCAAGAAACGTATCCTTGGACTGTTTATACTCTTGAAGATGAAGGAATCAAGTCCATCGCAGCATCGAGATTCACTCATCTAATGATACCGTGTCGCATCCCACAGTTACTTAAATCTTCAGTATTAAACACATTTATACTGCTGCAGGTTCTCGGAAGGCCCAATGACGTCACAGTGATTATTCTACTACTGTTCCAACCGCTTAGAGTCAGTGGACTAATCTGTCTGAAAAACAGCAGTCACAACGGCTAACTTCTGAAAGGGACAGAGATTTCAACCACGCTAAATACAGCAGGGTCAAAATGAACGTTAAGTTGCCACATACCAAGCTTTCTTAACTTCTCGCTGGTGTCAATTTTTATAACTCTTGAAGTCTTAAAACTTATTTGGAGCCGAAATACCCTCTTTCCCTCTATTTGGACAACCCCAACGACAGAAAAAATGCAGCAGTTTTTATCTCCATCTACACTTTGCTGCTTCTGTGAGAGCAGTACTTGAAGGATGAACATAGAGGAATGTAAATCTAGATTAGATCCACGATGTAATCCACAGCTATCGTATTCCAGGGACTGGGCAATTCTTTACGAGTTCCTTAAAAACATACACAAAAGAAGAATACTCAACAAATGCACGGCTTTATTTTTAAAAAAAACCGTACCTCACTTCCTTCAAAGGCTGGCGACAGAACGGAAGACAGTCTGAAGGAACAGCCAGCGCAAAGGCACACGCTTCATGTTTAAGTAATCTCAGCCAGGGCAACAAAAACGACTGCATATTGATCGCTGCTACTTCTCACAGCACTATATTAAAAAAAAATGTAGTCATGTCAAAGAAGCATGAGGCAGTTCTCATCTCTTCCAAAAAGTTTTTCTTATCTCATGCTTTCTATGTTTGTAAGTTACCTTTCTGGGTGTTAGACAATCGACTATCTATTATGCGTAAAGCGATCTACAGCCAACATGAGTGTCTTCCCTAATATTTATTAAGAGTACCAGACGTTAAAATGTTATTCAAGTCGTGTAAATACTTCATGTTCACTCACTGGCGTATAAGAATTAGTAAACTAAGCTTAGGCACAAACGTCTAAAATTGAATTACGAGGAGTTTCAAGATTTAATTCAAGAAATACAAGCAGGATGACCAAATATAGGAGAATCCGAGAGGAAGGCACGTAATAAGAAAGGGGAAGAGAAATGCATACATGGTTTTGGGTGCGACAAATAGGCGTAATGATAGATGTTTAAATAAATAGACTAGAATGGTGTAAATTGGATTAATTGGAATCGGAATAGGAAGAAATGGCGGGGTCTTGTGTATGAGGTAATAAATCCGTGTTCCATAAGATACGGGGAACTTCTCGAATAGCTTCTCAAGAAGTATTACGTTGCATGCAGTTAGTTCGTCAGTCAGTCAACCTGCCAGTCAACTAAACAAAAAGGCCAACTTTTCGCTGCTGACCAACTGACTGTTTCGACGCGATAGATTACGCAGGCTAACGACTAAGAAGGTAGGATTTAATCCAAAGCATACAGTGCAGCAATCGTTAGGTCGTAAGTGACCCAGTAAAAAGCTGCAGGCTTACAAAATTGGTCGGAATAGCTTATACCAGTGTAGTTATAATTTAGGTTATGGACAACCGCGCTCGATTTGCGGCAATAGCAGGATTTCAGGCTTTACAGTATTGTAATGAAGATTACTGTCTTTTGGGACGTGATAACGTGTAATGTGATAGAGAGAAACATGGGGTTAGGTGAAACCTGCAGCCTCCAACTTCAGAGTAGGAGACCTTTCTCTATTCCACTGAACCAACTGTCCAAAGGTTACATCAAGTGCTGTCCTTGGGGGTTGAAGTGACTGAAGCCTGGTGCTTGTCATCTAGCTTTACCTATTGTCAGAGTAAAGATGTGTCGAGCTGTTGTCCTACTCGCTTAACAGTTGGTGTTGCATTAAATGCCAGGAAAAACTTTACTGCCTAACATCGCCTTTTACAGGTATTTCTTATTCAATCACAGCATTCTAAACCACAAATCACACTCTTTTAGGCAGACAGCCCTACTGTCTACAGATGATCTCCCATATGTTTCTGTCTCTCTGGAAGATTATCAAGCAGCTTAAAGTTTTATAAGCAGAAATGTCTAGGGACGAAAGTTTCAAAGTGATTTAAAATTGAAGTCTACAGAGCACTCAATCAAACACACCACAATGGTTTAAATCCTCGAAGCATAAAGTTCATTTATATAATACACAAAAGTCCATTTATGCCCCACAGGAAGCACATGTCATATTCATTACGAAGAGCACTCGACTAATTTGTTGACGGCAAATCCCCTCTTTAATTCTGGGAATCTCACAAAACACGAAAACATTCTGCAGACAAAATGCAAATATTCGTTAATATAAGGCAGGCGGTATACATCACAGCCACAGTACTTTAAAGTTTCAATCCACAGCAGTATATACAAGGTACAAAGTTTTACTCGGAAACATCAAATATAATTATTTATTTTCAGGGATTAAGATTTCAACATATAGGGTGTGGTCCTGAAGATGGAGGCAGAATATTTCTCAGTGTAGGTAGGTACATTCCACCGTACACAGGGCGTTACACATCATAAGACGTACTTCAGGATAAATTAGCAAAGAAGTAAAGACTAAGCCAAACTTAATTAAGGGTAAAAAAGATTGCAAATCTTATTCTTTATTACACGAATACGTTAAGCACAGTCGCCTAAAATTTTAAGGCAGTTAATAGGCGTATTGCTTTGAAAGACGCTGCCATCTGCTAAGGCTATATAGCGGCCAGGGTAGGTGAATAAAATATGAGAATGGAACACTGATCGAACGATTGTAGTAGGCGAGAAACGAAAACTCTGAAACCAATCAGTCACAAAATACAACCGTGAGCTGGCAGTGTAGGTTGAAATTGTAATAAATTCTACTAGCGATAACTTTTTTGGCTCATTTGAAGTGTCGTTATTAGATTCATATTTGAAATTTATTTTTTAGTACTGATAATGTGCTACACATTATCGCGGAGTTGACTAGATGACAACAGTACCAGTGAAGCCATTTCAATCAAGAAACACAGATATGAATGACGGCAAAGTTTAGTGTCTTCCCCTGACTGAGAGAGAAAGGTGACAAATGTGCATTGGCAATATCTCGCAGCGATGCTAATTTGTATCCTTATAACACAGGAAGGGGTTCACAGCGAATAGCTAACGGCCAAAGTGTGAACATAATTAAGAGCCCAGATAGGGTGTACCGTGTAGGCCTAACGTGTCTGAATGAAACGAAAAAATATATCGAGGTGCACTAGCAGAGTTGCTACAGGGATACACTGCACTGAATAGCGCTAATGGACACTTTTAGCCTCGTAACCGGCACTACCGACTCGATTGCCTATTGCAAACAGCCGCCCCTCTAGCATCAGCGTCAGTAGAACATTCCAGCCTTTCTTACAACACATTTGTAATACCGAAAATTAAATTCAGTTTAGAATCAGAGCAAACACTATAAACTGAAGTAATCATCGCACAACCTCGTCTGAGAATCACATATAAGTAACACAGTGAATTACAATTATCACTAGAAATTCTTTATTTTAAATAATATCTGGCGTTTTTTTTCTAGAGAGACCTTCCCCACATAAAATAATCGCCTTTTTTACGTAGATACTTTGAACGTAAGAAACACACACAAACACGTAACTATTTATCTCTTGTTCAAATTCGTTCTACGACTGAAGACGGTGTGTATTTCTTTAAAATTTCTCGGTTTCTCTTAAAATTCAAATCATGCGAAATGATTTAAAAAATTACTAGCAAACGGATATGTATAATGAAGTATATTTATAACTTCATAATCGAGCCATAATACCAGTTTCTAGGTAAAAAAACGGGGTGCACCTAAGACAGCGATTCAAACAGCAGAGGCGATGTACAATTCCGTAACAATGAGGCGCGTTTGCATGACCATTGTGAGTCGTAGATAAGCAATTAGTATTAAAAATCATAGTTGTGTGCCTGTAGCCTTAATTATCCAGCACGCAAAACGCATGCGTCTGGCATTCTCTACTGCGACCTGTCCATATTATTCCACATTATCTTATAAACGACAAGATTTTCGGGGGAAAATAAAAGTTGTTGAACATAAAACTGTCGTTTGATTTTCTCTACAACTTGTTGAATGAAATATATTTCAAATTACCGTCATTCTTGTAAGATTTTCAAGAAACTTCAGTTTTCTCGGCTGATCTTCGAAACATGCCCACATACAAAATTTCATGGAAGTCTCTCCATTGGGAAAAGAGTTTTTATCATGCGGATGGACAGACGGACAGACATGACGGAGCTAAAAGTCACTTCTTGTAATTTTGCGAACGCGTCTAAAAAAATAGAACATTATGTTCAGTCAGCGTCCTCTTAAAATGGTCCTGTAAATAGTGATGTGTACCTCCAATTAATTTAAGAATTCCGGCGGAATGAAAGAATACGAAAATGAAGCAATGGCTCTTGGTTGTTCAGATGGTTATTCCTCTGTACTCGAAGAAGAGATAGAAAGACAAAGACAGAAAAAATTTATAAAAGCAAGCTTGGGGGGAAAGACGTGTGATTTCTTTTAAAAGTGTACCTGAGCCCTTCGGTCCCCGGCGTGGGTTGTTGAAAAGCAGAAAAAGTACTGGCAGAAATTTTGTAGCTGTCAACTACTTTACGAAAGTTCTCAACATAAATAGCGTCAGTGACATACTGTACAAAACGACATGCCTCTACAATTCAACGAGTTGAAGTAAGTTACATCTACAATCCAAACGATCTGACTGAAAATATTAGGTTATCTTCTTTGTATAACCACATTATATTGCATTTAAATTACAGACGAACCCGGTTATAACGACATCGGTTTATGTGACACCTCGTCTATAGCTTCAGATATTCTGTGATGCCTCTGAATTTCTCACTGTTAATCATACCATTATACTCCTCGGTTATAACGACACCCGTTTATAAGGACACAAAGTATTCCTTTCGTAACGTTATAAGAGAGATCGACTGTATTTGTTCCAACGTAACAAGTATAATACTCGTAATAATAATTTCTCCACTCTGACAAATAACTCAACCATAATAAAATATGTTTAGCGAAAAGATAGCCCATTATTTTCAATTATAAAATTACCGTGCAGCATAACGGCGTGAAAACAATGACGAAACAAGACAGGCAATATATGTATAGCGTAACATTGGGGCGCATTCTTGCAACCATTGTCACAGTGGAAGAGCAATAAGCATTACATATTCCGGGTGTGTTTTTGTTGCCTTAGGAATCCAGCGCGGAATGCGCATGAGCACTAGTGTCATATGTGGCATGCCCGGCTCGACAATATTTTTCAACACTCTCTCACACACGGCACGATTTTCTTAAAAAAAAAAATCTTTATGGGACATAAAATGAGTGTTTTGATATTTTCTACAAATTTTGTCTGAAACATTTCTCATTCTACAAAGATCTGAGTGAGATATGACCATATATGTGTATTGTTCTTCATGTAAGGTACCGTTATTCTTGTCCGATTTTAATGCAACTTGAATTTTCTTGACAGTTTTGCGAAAAATACTCAAATGCCTAACTTCAGGAAATTCCGTCCAGTGGAAGCCAAGTTTTTGCATGCCGACAGACGGAAGGACGGACGGACATGACGATGTTAATAGTCACTTTTCGCAATTTTTCGAACACGTCTGAAAATGTAAGAGGACTAGAGATATCAACAAAGTTGCACCCTTCTTCCTGTTGCATAAACGCCAAGGAACAGATACACTTACACACAGCACGATGGTCAGTTATCCAGTCAAATTTTACTAGACATTGTTCTGATCCAGATTAATCCAGTCACATTTCCACGATCCAGTTCTTTGAATTGTGTGTAAATCTTATCCTCCCAAACAATTTCTCGTGTTCAAGTTTTCCATTTAAAATTCTGTGCGCTTTTGTTATATCTCCAACACGTGCGAAACACATCTCATCTCACACTCCCTGACTTTATCCCCTTAATTAATAATTGGTGCAGAGTCACTAATATGAAAATCGTCACCCAGCAGTGTTCTCCGTCCTCCCAATTTGGTCCCAATATTCCCATCAGCACCTTCCGAAAGCTACCTGCTATTTATGTTACATTCTTAAGGTGAAGGAAATATCGTAATTTCTAAAAGGTGGAGGATTCGAAAGTTCGTCTTAAAATTTAGGAGCCTCATTTCAGTTTTATCTGATTTTTTCAAGAAAACGGCAGCCGAGATCCTTCAAACGTGGTGACTAGACAAGGACGGATGATTGGAAATATATAATATCAAAACAAGCCATCAAATGCATATTCAGCATAGGCAAGATTGTATGTATTCACATAAACATTTTGTACATATTTAGGATGAGTTCATCATCTTCAAGAAACGCATACATGTGTCTTGGAAACAGCTTTATTAGTAGTCGGATATCATTATGTCCGTGTGTGTGTGTGTGTGTGTGTGTGTATACAAGAAGTGTGTTCTTCATATATGTTGTGCATATTAGATAACATTACACGAAGTACAAATTTGTAAATTTATAGTACCAGAAGGAATTCGACGTCACAAACCAGCGAACTCATATTTCATTTATGTACATCACCCACTAGGCATAGTCATTACGTACTATAATCATATACCACAGAGTCCATATAATCGATGAGATCACTATTGGAAAATTGACCTATCTAATTACGTGTATGTGTGCCTTATTTATAGATGTACGCCTACCGTACCTAGGTACCTGTTTCCTGTTTGTCATGCAGGTCACGTATCTCACAATACCGGCCTCGAATGACAGGGTTCTCCACCCTTCGTGTCCGCTTAGTATGCAGAAAAGTACGTCGATCGTGCATAATGCCGTTTATAGGTTTTCGGTTGAATTATGAACGCAGTTACGATCAAGAATTAGTTTGATTCCCGGAATTATCAAGATAGTTTTATCTTCTCCAGTGTTCTCACACTGGCACTGGCGTTCACTCAGCCTCCCTTTCAAAAGACATATGGAGCTGTTTCATTGGAGATAAAGAGGACGCGGTGTGTAGTTGACCTTTCGCACCCTACCTGGTGCCGAACTGAAGGGTACCCGAAGCTATACCTCACCGTCTCCACGTGTCTTCATGGCAACGTAAGAAGAGTAAAATGTTGTTTCAAGTAATGACAGAACCGTGTACAGCTGAAGAAAGCACGTGCAAATGGTGAACAATCCTGAGAAAAATATGGATGCGTTAAGAAAACACGGAACCGAGGGCGCGTAAATCGGGATAAACCTGCGCACCCTATCTTATTGTCTCCATTTTCTTAGTAAACCTATCGTGTATTCTTACATTACCTTCCGTGGAATTACTATAATTCACAAGCCAATACCTACATTGTGCTCTCAGATGAGCCACGTTCCATTCTGCTGTATTCCAATGGGCTGTTTACGCAGCGTGCTGTAATATAGGCAACATAGGCGCATGAAGAACCGAGGTGACGGCAACATTTATTGCGAACAGGAGCACCGTACTGTGCGCAACGTACGTACGTGAGACGCATATATTCTGCGACAAACCCAGTTCCATACAACCTATCAACTCCGCATGCCGAAACGTGCTTCCAACTACATTATGGCTGACGATCAGAAGGATTTTAAGTAACGTATTACTTTCATCCTGTCTTCAGCTATGTGGTGTCACTTCACGACAGGCCTATATAAGCCAATTTAGTAGAAGGAATTATGACATTAATTTGTTTAGATATTATTCTTTCTCTTTGTCTTCGTATTTGCACCGCTTATTGCTCTATTTTACGTTTTTTTCCGTGAGTTATTTCGTGTGTTCAATACAATTTGAGGTGCAAGGCTCAATCATACATATAATTCAGAATGTTATCACTTTCTTAATTAAGGTGGTGTTTGCAGATTTCCAAATTATTTGCTCCAATATCTCACGCAAAACATTAAGACATTACTAGAATGACATCCTTCTATACTGTTTCAATTTTGTTCATCCACAAGATCAGACCTAAAATGGAGCTAACTCTTTAAGAGCGGAAAATAATCTGTTTTTATATAAAGGTTCAGCTTTTAGCTGTCAAAGAACACAAAGTTCTTCCTTAGAAAGACCAATCGGTGAATTATCTACAGAAATAATCGTTGTTTATTGTTGACTCAAACGAAACGCACAAATACCAAGCGCGAATGAAAGTCACGCTATTTAATGTTAAAACAGGTGGTATACCCAGTCCATAATAACCAGAGTTGTACCACGGAATTACCTGGTCCCAAATTTTTCAAATATGTTGGCAAAGCGTCTCACACCTTCATTACATATGTTACTGAATCCTTTTAAACTTCGAATTTTCTGGCTACACGCAAACAACCGAAACTCCCATTTTTAACTTTGTAATTTTCAGTACATTTATCTTCAGGGAAAACAGGATTAGGTACGAAACATAATACACAGACTGTTATTACGACATTGTAAATAGTAATCGACACATCTGGACAGTAAGATAATATTGCATTAAGATACTCAAAAGTATGCGATTAGCGAACAAAGAGTAACATTTTACAAATATCAGTCTCAAAAAATTGAATATTGGAAGATATAAAACTTCCGCACTATGAGCATAATAGAAGAAAACAGGGCAAAAGAGAACATAACTTTTGTACATTCTTTTATTATTTATTCAAAAATCGCGTATTTTAAAAAGTAATCACATACGTAGTATTAGTCTATTTACATTACTTGTTAATCAAATACATCGATTGTGCCGTATTTTACTGATGTATACGTAATAACATTCCGCATATTCTACTTTTCTATTCAATGATGACTTCCCTATAGTTGATATGAAGAACGAAACATTCTGCAAAATATGATGTGCGTGATCGGCGCCTTCCTGTTAATTATTTGTTTAATGTATGTGCACATACATTAAATTTATTAACAATGGCTTGGAAAAGAAATGCATTAAAACAATGTGTCCCTAATGCACATAAAACCATTGCGACTGCAGATTTCAGTGCTTTCTGAGAAAAAGCTAAACCGCGTTACAATCTGTTACGACGACACAAAAAAAACCCCCCATAACAACGGTCCGCTGTGCGGTTGTTTGTAAAATGGATGCTTTAGAAGGGAAAAATGGAATGAAAAACAATGTAATTAACCTACATAGCCCATCATATTTTTAAATGTTAGCTGCTGAAGGCAAGCCATAAGGCGTTCTATTCTAGGAAGATGGAGTAAAAAAGAAGTCACCCTGCACGGAAAGCGTTGCTGTAGTACTGGAAGCTTCGTTTGAAGCGTAACCAAAGTGTTCGACAGTTTGTCAGTGCTGCTGAAGAACATTATCGGATGTGTCATTATATTCTAAGCACAGTAGAAACTTCCAAATACCCTTCCTAACATTTTTGTCACTTTTTATATGTAACTTATGTAATTTGAACAACTGTGTTTGAATTTGGACAAAACACGCCACACTCAGGCTGAGAATGGAACATTCTTCTCACTCTACGATTCCTGAACTGAAGTTTTGTTACTTATAGGTATATTTAGCCTCAGTTACTTAAAGTTTTTTAGAGGTACGTAGATTGCTTTTATGAGCCCCTAAAGAGGCCTATGTGAAAAAAGGAGTTCAGAGAAAAAGCGTTGACTTTCACAATTCCTTCCTAGAGATAAGAGTTTAAAATGTAATTAATCCTGCACTGATTTATATATTTTTTAATGAAACCAATAAGAACTACCAGTTAAAAATTATAGTGCAGTTTATTCTGTAAACTTATCTCCTTAATACTCTCTGCAGAATGACAGCGGGATACCTGGAGCATCCTGCAGTCAATTCTATGAGCTCTTTGGTGGGATTAATCAGTCCGAGCTTCAAGCTCATTAAATCGCAATTAGTTTGACAATTTAAAGCCTAATAATCAGACAAAGAGGCTACCAAATACTTTACCTTTATTCTGACTTGGTGAAACACCTTGTTTTGATGATTCGTTGGTGTACTTGGTGTATTTAATACTCGCACAACCGCTAATTAAAATAATCTTGTAATATTAAAGAACATTACTTAACCTTCATACTGGCAGTCGAACTCCCAACAGAAAATTATTACGAATTTTCTTTGATAAATTTTCCAACTTACATCTTCATGAGTTTCGTGAAGCTTTTCAGCATATAGCTATGGTCGTTGACGTCACGGCTGGCCACTGAGTGGATCACAAAGTGCAAATGTGTTTTTCTCGTAAGCATACCTTCCAAAGCGAGCGGGCAAGACTTTAACAATGTAAGTGCCAGCGTACAGGCTCTGAAGGTACACCAAATAATGCACTAATTTAATAAGACGGCACATGGGTAGGCTTATTGGGTATGTGCATTAAGTCCCACCTGCTCGCAATTTCATATAGAATTTTCATGAAGGAGGTACACAATCGACGTATGCCGCGTTGTAATCTTGCATTTCCAGTATATATTGCGCGCGAGTGGAAGAAAGAACAAGACAGGCAAAGTAGGTATAAATGTAACACTGACGAGTGTTCGTGCAACTACTCTTGCAGAAGAAGAGCCAAACGTATTACACATTCTGAGTGTGCATCTGTAGCCTTAGTTATTCAGCAAGCAATTCGAATGCGTCGCACTGTCAACTGTGGCTCGTCCGGCTCTATCATATTTTTCCACATTATCTCATAAGCGGCAAGACTTTCGGGGAAAAAAACCGTTATTCAATCATAAAATGTGTGTTTTGATTTTATCAATAATTTTGTGTGAAATATTTCTCATTCTAAGAAGAACTTACTGAGATTAATCACAAATGTACATAGGATTTCATGTAAAATACCGTTCTACTTCTAAGATTTTAATGAAACATAGTTATTTTCCATGGACTTTCGAAAAAAGTCAAATATCAAATTTCATAAATACCCATCCAATGGAAGCCCACCTGTTCCATGCGGACGGACGGAAGGACGAACGGTCGGAACGACAGACAGACAGACAGACTCAGCTAACAGTTGTTTTTCGCAATTTCACGAAAGCGCCTACAACAGAGTCTGTGTGACCTTCAAAGTGATTTCTACAAAGCATTCAGTATGATTCAGTCCAAAATTGTATTAATAAACAAGTAAATAAAATTACTGAACTCACCCTCGGAGCCCACGTACTGACGGATCCACCACAACATGTCTAGGTCTACATCATTTCTTGCACACTAGCCTTGCAACATAAAAAAACATGCTCGGTAATTATGCTCAAAGTAGGGGATTTAATTAATTTAGACCACCCAACTGCTATACCTGATTTTTCATATTAATCTCTGGAAATGAACGCAGATTTGCATCAACGTATTGCCTGTAATTTCGCCAACCACACAGCAACGTTCACTCCCTAATACATACACAATTTAAATTATATATCTTCGTTCAATTTATATCGTTAAAATTGACGTTAGTGACATAGAAACGATTTGTCGAAAGCTGAGAATACATGCCCCGAAATCAAAATGGTTACAGGGCCGGGGGATAGGAGGTATCCATTAATAAACCTTAGTTGCAGAAGGCGATGTGTTATAAATCTAACGCTTTTAGGTAGGAATAGTATAACTTAACATAATAATCTAACAATAAATTTTGGATTTTTTTAAAAAACAGATAAATAGCGAATGGGACAAACAACAGCTGGTGATGAAAGCGTATCTACCGGAAAAATGACCACGGCTATATGTCTTTCAGAATATTTGGACAAGATATCTACCCAAAATAATATATATATATATATACATGTAAAAGGCGTATTTCCGACATGTTTACGTGCAAGTGTACCATCTTCAGGGATAACAAAATATCAGTTTGAAAACCAGCTGCCAATGATAAGCTATTTACCAGGTTCTTCAGTCTGTAGTAGCTTCGTTGTTGATGTCGATGAAGAATGAAAGATATGTCAAACTTGCACAGATCTTTAAAAACGTTTAGATAAAATATGATTAGAACATTTCCATCAAGGACGCTATATTGTAAGCCTCGGTTATAAAAATTAAGAGGATTCACCCTCTGTTTGTGCTCTGTGATGTATCGGGGGTTTAATCGCGTTTTAACCATAAGTTTTTAAAGACCTGTACAAGTTGTAACTTTTATACTTCGACACCAACAACAAAGCTTCTACAGAATGAAAAACATTGTGAATAACAGCTTATCAATGGCAACTGGTTTTAAAGTTCGCATTTCGCTCTCCCGGAAGATGGTACAATACAGTTGTCCGAAACATGTTGGAGACATGTCTTGAAAACACACACACACACACACACATATATATATATATATATATATAAGAATGCACGGAATGGACAACTTTAAAATAAAATATGACAAACGTTCTTCACCGTCTTTAAAAATTTCGTTCGTATCAGATTTGATGCAACATGTCATGTAGGAATTCAGCAATATTAACTTTCATTTTGCCGAAGGATGTACACTATCTGAAGGAAGGTTTAAGACTGACTGCAATGTCTTCTTAATGTTTTGTATCACGTAAGAATCCCATAAACCTACGTCAATGCATTTCTTTGCCTTTAACAGTTCTATGAAGAAAGAGCAGTGTATTCATAATGAGGACATATAAAAAGACCAAACGACTAGTTCTACTAAACCCGGTACACTTTATAGATAAGGTCCCCCCTTTTTACATAATAGACACGAAGACTGAAATTTCTCCTTCTGCGACCCTAAACAAAACGGGAAGGATATAGCTCTAATAACGACAGCGGTTACATGCGTCCATACTTATGATATGATGTGATGTGATAAGATAAAATAAGATATGATATGATATATTATAATATGATATATTTGTTAACTGCAATTGGGTTGACACCCGCTGGCAGTAGTACAGTATACATTTACACACAAACAAAACACAGAACACAGAATACACAGAACAGAACACACATAACAATAAGCATACATAAACATAAATATAAAAATACATAATTAAAAAATTAAACAGAAGCATACAAAACATAAAACCATTCCGTACAAAATATACA
>Ga0123353_10004808_pt1 | contig 17533 bp, 13 predicted proteins | sample TergutLab28metaG_3_FD_92763 | JGI IMG/M metagenome (GOLD analysis project Ga0123353, IMG submission 92763) | Labiotermes labralis P3 segment gut microbial communities from Petit-Saut dam, French Guiana - Lab288 P3 | ecosystem: Host-associated > Arthropoda: Insects > Digestive system > Gut ...
TCGATGTCAAATGCTAAATATGAACAGCTTACTGCAGAGGAATCGGCATTAATTCCCCTTGAATATACTTTTGACGAGCCTATGATAGACTTGAAAACCACCACTGATGAGAACAGATATTTTGCAATGCTGAATATTGTGCCTTTTATTAAAAATCGTAGCGGACAGTATCAGCGTTTGATTTCTTGTGAAATACGTTTTGAAGGTTTCGAACCTGTTCGCCCTGCCAAGGCAGTAAGAAAGCCCCTTTCTGTTCTCGCCTCTGGTGCATGGTATAAAATAGCCGTCAATAAATCAGGCTTATTCAAAGTTACATACAAAGACCTGAAAGATATGGGGATAACTATGTCCGATTTACATTCTTCCTCCATTGCATTATTCGGTAATGGCGGCGTAGTAATCCCTTCTATTAATCCTGTAGTGCAAATTGACGACCTTATGGAAACGCCCATTATTGTTGTTGATAATGGAAAAGGTATATTTGATGAAAATAGTTTCTTCGTTTTTTATGCGCAAGGACCACACGTGTGGAACTATAATGCAGATACCGATATCTTTAACCATAAATACAATATCTATACTGATTTTGCATACTATTTTGTTAATGTTGAACCCGGAGTGGGCGAAAAAAAAAGAATTGAAGAGAAAAATTTTATTAACCAAACAGAAAACAAAACTATAAATAGCTGTACATACTTCGACTTTTATGAAAAAGATGTCGTTAATTTTGGCGAATCGGGAAGAGAATGGTTTGATGACCCTTTTTATGTTTCTAATTCAAAAACCTTTGACTTTATATTGCCGGATCTCTTCAGTAATACAGTAAGAATAAAAATCAGAGCCGTTTCAACAGCTCCATCAATATCCCGAATGGAGCTGCTTTGGGACAATAATGAACGGTTTTTTACAATGAACGGAGTATATGGTTCGAATTATGCAGTTCCCACACTTTTTGAGCAAAATTTGCCCCTTTCATCCGGAAATTTATCCTTAACATTAAGATATAATTCTTCCCAAAGTTCCGCTTCTGCTAACCTTGATTATATTGAAATTCAAGCAAAATGCAAACTCTCAATCAATAGCGCTGCTATGCCTTTTGCAATTACGGATAATATAGCGACCGGCAATTTTTCTTTGTTACAAATCTCTAACGCTTCGGCGCAAACCCGAATTTGGGATGTATCAGACCATAACGCAATTTATGCCTTAAAGGGAACTTTAGCAGGTACGCAGTTGTTGTGCAAAACACCTGCAGATAAACCCCGCCGTTTTATTGCTTTTGATGGTACTTCCTATAACACGGTTTTGCTAATTGGCAAAGTGGAAAACCAAAACTTGCATGGATTGGGGAATGTGGATATGGTAATTGTTACTCATCCTGTTTTTTTAGATGAAGCAAACCGTTTAGCTAAATTCAGAGCAAAAGAAAACAATATTCACATACAAGTAGTTACAATAGAACAAGTATATAACGAATTTTCGTCGGGCGCTCAAGACCCGGCTGCTATCCGTAATTTTATGAGATATTTGTACGATAACGACAATCAATCCATCAAATATCTGCTCCTTTTTGGACGTCCATCTTTTGATTATCGTGGTCGCGTTGCAGGTACACAGATATTTGTTCCTAATTATCAAGATGAAGCATCGTTTTCGGAAAGTGCTCTAAGGTCTTGTGATGATTTTTTTGGAGTTTTAGGAATCTATGAAGGTGATTTGAGAAACAATACAATTAATGTGGCTGTCGGAAGATTTCCCGTTTCCACTTTAGCACAGGCAAAAGCGGCAGTAGATAAAACAATCAATGCATCGGTTAGGTATAAGATTGCAACTCAAAATGCATCACAGGTTTATAATTTCGGAGATTGGCGCAATGTTATGGCTTTTGTTGCCGATGACGAAGATGGGGGAACTCATGTGAGTGATGCTGAGACTGCTGCCGGTGTAATTGCTTCAAGTTACCCTACTTTTAATTTGGATAAAATCTATTGTGATGCTTATCCGCAGATTTCTAACGCAGGCGGACAACGCTACCCTGATGTAAATAAAGCAATTAACATGAGAATGGAGAGAGGCGCATTGGTTTTTTCTTATTTTGGACATGGTGGAGGAAACGGATGGGCGCATGAAAGAATTTTGGAAATATCAGATATTAACAACTGGAATAACAGATACAACCAACCACTAATGATTACCCTTACTTGCTCCTTCGGATGGTACGACCGACCTGCAATATCTCCGGCAGAATTAGCATTTCTAAACAACAAAGGAGGCGTTAATTCTATTATCACAACTTCAAGAGTTACATGGTCGGGTAGTGAATATGGAAAACAACTGTTTAGAGAGATTGGCAGCAAACTGAACGGAAGATATAAAACAGTGGGCGAAATTCATAAACTTGGTAAAAACAACTCCGGCGGAACTTCCAGCGGCTCAAATATGATCTATCTTATGGGAGACCCTGCTATGAGAATAAATATCCCTGTGCATAATATTCATACTGATGAAATTATTGGGGAAGGAATGGATAATACAGATACCATTAGAGCCTTGTCGAAAGTTACCGTTAAGGGTAGGGTAGTGGATGAGACAGGAAATACAATGCCGGATTTTAATGGAAATATTTTCCCTTCAATCTATGATAAGGTAATTATACAAAAAACATTAGGACAAGACCCCAATAGCCCCATTATCTCCTTTTCATTGCAAAAAAATGTCGTTTTTAAAGGAAATGCTACTGTGGCTGACGGACATTTTGAGTTTTCTTTTTTTGTTCCCAAAGATATCAATTTTGAATATGGAAAAGGAAAAATCAGCTACTATGCTGCCTCCGAAAACGACGATGCAGGAGATTATTTCGACAACTTTATTATTGGCGGTATGAGCGATAAACCTATTGTAGATAACACCGGACCGGAAATTGAAATATTTTTGAATGACGATAAATTTGTGCCGGGCGGAATCACAAACCAAAACCCTGTTCTATTCATTAAACTCAAAGATGACTATGGAATTAATACAAGCGGAAACGGTATTGGGCATGATTTGGTCGCTATTTTAGATAATAATGTTGAAAAACAGATAATTTTGAATGACTACTATTTGGCAGACCAAGACAGCTATAATTCCGGTACCATACGCTATGCACTGCAAGACTTAGCCCCCGGAACCCATACCATTAAAATACGCGCATGGGATATTTGTAATAACCCTTCGGAAGCTTCTATTGATTTTGTCGTTAAGTCTGATGAAAAATTACTGCTTGCACATGTTCTAAATTACCCAAACCCTTTTACTACTAAGACTTCATTCTATTTTGAGCACAACCAATCCGCAGAAACATTCGATATTTTGATACACATTTTTACAGTTTCCGGAAAATTGGTAAAAACAATTCGCGAAACCCAGTTTCTGGAAGGCAATCGAAGCGCGCCTATTGAATGGAACGGGTTAGATGAGTATGGAGATAAAATTGGAAAAGGAGTTTACCTGTATAGGCTAACAGTCAGAAATTCGCAAGGTGAAACAGCCGAAAAAATTGAAAAAATTGCGATACTGTAAAATAATAAATCTCCCATTTCGTTTCACAAAATTATTAATACTTAAACTTTTTTATTAAACATGAACTACAACATGAAAAAACTTCTAATTCTCTTTCTTCTCCCTTTTATTACGCTATACTCTTTGAATGCGCAAGATTTCGACATAAACAATCCTACAAAACCTTATATGAATACGGTAACTACAGCCGCTCCATTTCTGCTGATTTCTCCGGATTCCCGGGCAAGCGGAATGGGTGATCTGGGCGTAGCTACTTCCGCAGACCTGTGGTCGCAACACCATAACCCCTCAAAATATGTATTTAATGAAGATATATTTGGTATTGGAATCTCATACAGCCCCTGGTTGAAATCGTTAGTGGGAGATATCCATATTGTCTATCTCGCTTCTTTTTGGAAAATCACCGATAACGACGCAATCGCTTTCGCTTTGAAATACTTCTCATTAGGCGAGATTCAATTTACCGATAGATATGGACTTCTATTGAATACAGCAAATCCTAATGAATTTTCTCTTGACTTTACCTACTCAAGAAAACTCTCCAAAATTGTTTCAATGGCGATAACTCCCCGCTTTGTTTATTCTAATCTAACTTCCGGTTTCCATGATGCAAATTCGGGAGTGGATATGAAACCCGGAATGGCCGGCGCAGTTGATATCTCACTATTTGTGAATAAAGAGTTTAATCACAATATTGAAGGCTTTAAAAGTTCTGAATTAATGTTTGGATTTAATATTTCTAACATTGGAAATAAAGTGGCTTATTCTAATGAAGATACGCGGAGAGACTTCCTGCCATGCAATATGAGATTGGGGTTATCTTACGCTATGGCATTTGATGACTATAACAAACTTGCAGTGAACGTTGAAGCAGGAAAACTGCTTGTTCCTACACCACCGGTTGGATTTAGAGACAGTACACATGCTAAAGAATTTTACGGAAATGGAAAAAATTTAGATGATATCAACCCGATTGTGGGAATTGGACGCTCATTTTACGACGCCGCCGGAGGTTATAAATGGAACTCAAAAGGTTGCTTAAATGAAGAATTTAGAGAAGTGGTCTGGTCGTTCGGCTTAGAATATACATACAGAGATATTTTATTTGTAAGAGCAGGCACTTTTCTCGAAAATAAATACAAAGGAAATCGAAAATTTGCCACAGTAGGCGCTGGCGTAAAATACAGCATCTTTGCAGTGGATGTTTGCTATCTCTTTGCTTTTGCACAACACCACCCACTCGAAAATACTTTGCGCTTCTCCCTCTCTTTCTTGCTCAAATCATTCAATAGAGAACAAATTAAAAACCAAGGCAAAATTAATAAAAACTAATCTGTGAATATGCGTGTTGGAATTGGATATGATATTCATAAATTAATTGAAAACAAAGAATTAGATTTTAAACTATCCGGAATCCCTATTCCGTTTGATAAAAGATGTGTGGCGAACTCCGACGGAGATGTCGCCATTCATGCTTTAATAGATGCCATGTTCGGCGCCGCTGCACTGGGAGATATTGGTTTCCACTTCCCTGATACAAACCTTAAATACAAAAACGCCGACAGTGCTTTTTTACTCCAAAACTGCAACCAATTACTCATCAATAATGGTTTTACTATTGAAAATATTGATATTACAATCATTACCGAAAAACCGAACCTTGCACCATACATCTACCCAATGAGAGAAAAATTGTCAGAAATATTGAACACAGATATACAAAAAATCTCAGTTAAAGCTAAAACCAATGAACAATTAGACTCCTTGGGAAGAGGAGACGCAATTGCAGCACATGCGGTAATATTGATTAGTTGATTAGTGATTAATGATTACTACTGAAAACTGAAAACTAACAACTGAAAACTGAAAACTTTAAATGTAAAATATTAACCATTAATCATTAGAAATAATTTATGCCAAAAATTTCAAAAAAAGGGCTTGCAATGCCACCTTCTCCAATCCGAAAATTAGTTCCTTTTGCAGATGCTGCAAAGCAACGCGGAGTTAAAGTTTTTCACTTGAATATCGGACAACCCGATATTGAAACGCCTCAATGTGCGTTAGATGCAATAAAAAACAACAATTTAAAAGTAATTGAATACAGCCACTCAGCCGGAAATTTAAGTTACCGAAAAAAGCTAACGGAATACTATCAAAGCGTTGGAATTGAACTCACTCCCGATGAGATTATCATAACAAACGGTGGCTCGGAAGCGATTCTTTTTGCTTTTAACAGTTGCTTGGATCCGGATGATGAAGTGATTATCCCCGAACCGTTTTACGCCAACTACAACGGATTTGCTATCTCTTGCGGCGTGAAAGTAAAACCGATTGTTTCTTCTATTAATTCAGGATTTGCCCTGCCGGAAATTGAAGAGTTTGAAAAAATTATTACGCCAAAAACAAAAGCAATCATGATTTGCAACCCGAACAACCCAACCGGATATCTGTATTCGAAAGAAGAGATTGTAAAACTGGGACTTTTGGCAAAGAAATACGACCTGTATCTGTTTGCCGATGAGGTTTATAGAGAGTTTTGCTACGACGGAGCCAAACATTTTTCAGTAATGGATCTTCACGAAATAGCCCAACACGTTGTATTATTGGATTCCGTATCCAAGCGCTATAGCGCTTGCGGTGTGCGTGTGGGAGCTTTTATAACCAAAAACAAGGAGGTTTTGTCCACTGCCATGAAATTTGCCCAAGCTCGTTTAAGCCCGCCCACCTACGGACAAATTCTCGGAGAAGCTGCCTGCAATACCCCCCAATCCTATTTTGAAGAGGTTGTTCGCGACTATGTGTTACGAAGAAATTGTGTTGTGGAAGCTATCAACAAGATGCCCGGCTGCTTCTGCCCTAATCCAAAGGGTGCTTTCTACGCCGTAGCGAGCCTCCCTATTGACGACGCCGACAAATTCTGCCAATGGCTGTTAGAAGCGTTCCATTTGAACGGAAAAACTGTAATGCTGGCGCCTGCAACCGGATTTTACTCTTACCCCGCACCGGTAGTAAACGAAGTACGCATTAGCTATGTTCTGAATGTGAACGATTTGAAAGAAGCAATGGAGTGTCTCGCAGAAGCAGTAAAAATATATCCGGGAAGAACAAAGTAGAAAATAATTTTCTTTTACAACACCCTCTTTCGAAGTTCTTCTTTCGCGTAGGGCACGAGCATTCCTATTGGAATATCAAAAACAGTTCTTGCCCCAACTTCCCCTTGCAAATAGAGCCTGTGCGCGGCACGTGCGTATGCAACCATCACATTAGCAGTAAATTCAGGATTGCTGTCTAAATGCAGAGAAAACTCCAAGCGATGCGCATTTTCTTTTCCGGTTTTGCCTGTGCGGAAAACAAAACCTCCATGTGGCATCTTGGTGTGCTCGGCATGATATTCTTCTTCGGAAATAAAATGAACGAGCGTATCGTAATCGCAAAAATAGAAGGGCATTGTTTTTATCTTTTGTTCAATGAGGTTCATGTCTTCATCAGGTTCTGTTACCACAAAACATTCTCTAATATGTTTTTGGCGTGCGGAAAGCATGGGATTGTTTCCTTTTCTTACCTCATCAATGGCGTTATCAACAGGGATCGTATATTGTGCGGCAAATTTTACACCCTTAATACGGCGAATGGCGTCGGAGTGTCCCTGGCTAAGCCCTTTCCCCCAAAAAGTATAATCGCAGCCATTGGGCAAGCATGCCATTCCCAACACGCGAAACAGTGAAAATAAACCCGGATCCCAACCGGTGGAGATAATAGTTATTTTTTTCGACTTGTTGGCAGTTTTGTCTGCCAATGCAAAATATTCGGGGATTCGTGCATGTGTATCAAAACTATCCACACAATTGTACATAGCAGCAAAATATGGAATATGTTCCATTAAGTCTGTAGCAGAGCCTCCGCAGAGCATCATCACATCAATGTCGTTTGTGTGTTTGCAGGCATCATCAAAGGTATATACCTTGTCTTCAATATTTGCCGGTTTTATCAATTTTGGTTCTCTGCGGGAAAAAATGGCAACGAGTTCCATGTCTTCACACTGACTTATGGCATTTTCTACGCCACGCCCCACGTTTCCGTAACCGGCAATTCCTATTCTAATTTTGGTCATAATTCTTAATAAGCAAATAACGGACGGTTAGCCATCATATCGTTCACTTTTCGGGCAACATTATTTATCACACTTTCATTATTAATATTTGAGATTACTTCATCTATCAATGTAACAATAGCTTCCATTTCGTTTTCTTTCAATCCACGTGTAGTAATAGCAGGCGTTCCTACTCGAATTCCCGATGTAGTAAATGGCGTTCGGCTATCAAAAGGAACCATGTTTTTATTGATAGTTATATCTGCCAATACCAAAGTATTTTCTACTTGTTTTCCGGTAATTTCCGGAAATTTTGAACGCAAATCTATTAACATCAAATGGTTGTCGGTTCCTCCGCTTATTACTTTATAGCCTCTGTCGGTAAATGCTTTTGACATAACCTGTGCATTTGTTGCCACTTGCTTGATATATTCCAAATAGGTATCCGACAATGCTTCGCCGAAAGCAACAGCCTTTGCGGCAATGACATGCTCTAACGGACCGCCCTGAACACCCGGAAAAACAGCAGAATCCAAAAGCTGCGACATCATCTTAATTTCACCTTTTGGTGTGGTTAGCCCCCAGATATTCTGAAAATCTTTTCCCATAAGAATAAGTCCACCACGAGGACCGCGTAGTGTTTTGTGCGTTGTAGTAGTAATAATATGGCAATAAGGTACTGGATTATTCAGCAATCCTTTGGCAATCAGTCCGGCAGGGTGCGAAATGTCGCCCATGAGAATAGCACCGATTTTGTCGGCAATCTCGCGCATGCGTTTCCAATCCCAATCACGGGAGTAGGCTGATGCGCCTCCAATGATCAGTTTTGGACGTTCGCATCGAGCTACCTCTTCCATCCTGTCATAGTTTATCAAACCGGTCTCTTCATCTACACAATAGGCTACTACATTGTACCACAAACCGGAAAAGTTTACCGGAGAGCCATGCGAAAGATGCCCACCGTGCGACAAATCCAAGCCCATGATGGTATCACCCGGTTTTACACAGGCAAAAAATACCGCCATGTTGGCTTGCGCGCCTGAGTGTGGCTGAACATTTGCCCATTCAGCACCAAACAATTCCTTTGCCCTGTCTATCGCAAGCTGCTCTGTCTTGTCAACAACCTGACAGCCACCGTAATACCTCTTTCCGGGATAGCCCTCAGCATACTTGTTTGTTAATACTGAGCCCTGTGCTTCCATAACATAGTCGCTTACAAAATTTTCAGAAGCAATCAGTTCAATGCCATGAGTCTGGCGATTGCGCTCCTGTTGAATAAATTCAAATACTTGTGAATCTCTTTTCATATTATATATTATTTATTTATAATTAATTACTGATTTTTTTCTAAGACGGCAAAAGTATGGTTTTTTATGAAATAATCGGTTTCACTCCAAAAAAGGTTAAGAAAACCACTGTAAAATAAAAACTATAAAACCTTGTTATATAAATGTTATTTGCTAACTTTAAATAATGACCATGTTAAAAAATTGTTTATATTATTCATCTTTTTTAATACTTTTTTTATCCCTGATATTTGTTACCAATGCTCAGGAACTTGTCTTTAAATCCGTTTCGGTTGTTGAAACAATTAATGGCGAGAGAATTAAAGTTTCGTGGCTCTTTGTTGAAATTGAATCGGATTCAATTTCTATTCACAAATGTGTGGAAAATTGTGACGGAGATGATAGTAACAGAAAGTTTGAGCTTTGTGCAAGAGTTGCAATGACTGATTTGGAATGGATAGATGAAGATGAAGTGCCACCACTCGTACAAAACTATTATAGACTAAGTTACCATAAAGACGGAATGACACCTACGCATAGCAATATGGTTTTAAAAGTAGTGCAGTTTTTGGCTGAAGATAGTTGCCAAAACGCCGTATCTCTTTCTTGGAACCCGATTGAAATCTTAGACGAGGTAAAGCATTATAATGTGATTTGGAAAAAAATTGTAGATGATAATATAGTTAGTACTGCGCAGATTTCTACGGAAGATACGTATTTTACAGTAGAACTATTAGAACCAAACTCAGACTATAAATTTGTAGTACAAGCTGTTAGTAATAATGACACAATAGATGCCTTCTCAAATAGTGTATCTTGTAAAACACAAACTGAGCGCGTTGCTCCCTATACGGTTGCAATATCTAATATTAGTGTGTTAGATGATAATACCATAAGAATTATTGTTGAAACCGATTCTATTGATGAACCTTCAAAATTTAATCTTTTGAACTTGCATAGATACGAAGGGGAAAACATGGTTAGTAAGATTGTTGGCTCATTGCCATATAGATATGATAACATATATACTTTTTCTGATTCGACGGCAATCCCTCAACAAAAAATTTATTACTATTATGCCGTAGCAAAACACAGATGTAAACCTGACGATATTTCGGATACTCTTACAAACATTCATTTATCAGGTGGGAGATATGTTGGAGATGAAGAAATTATTGATACGATTTCTTTTTGTCATTGGGGGTCTGGTGATATTTTTCTTTTAATAAGCTATGATTTATGGATAAACGATAGTTTGTATCGAAAAGATATCGAAGCAAATACTCGATATTATATTGATATTGATCAATTTATGTCCAACAGCAATACCGTAAAATATCAGGTGAAAGCTAATTACGAGTTAGAAACTTGGCTTTCAAACAGATTGGTATTATATCATAAACTTATCGTTAAATTTCCGTCGGCATTTAATCCTAATGGTGGAAGAGAGGAAAATAGAACTTTTTATCCGCTATTAGATTACCCGTTAGTGGATAATTATCGGTTTATCATCTATAACCGGTGGGGGCAGGAAGTTTTTAGCACATCAACTCCCCCAAAGTGTAAGGATTGCTCTAAATGTAGCGATTGCGCAAATTATGAAGCAAGATGGAATGGTACATTTAAAGGAAGAGACTGCCCCACAGGAATATATGCTTATAAAATAGTGTTTTCTTACAATGAAGGCAAAGAAAGATACGCTGACTCAGGGTCAGTTTTTCTGGTTCGCTAATCTATTTAGTCACAAATCAATTTATTTATAAAGAAAACATATCGCTTTCCTTTTCCACGCTGTGCATTTTTAATATACTGATACCCTGAAAGCAGGAAGTTGTTTTTGTACCATTGCCTCATGGAAATATTTGAACTATATTCCAATATATCGGTTTTATAAGTTAATTCAACAGGTATTGCCGACTGTGCAGCCAATACACGATTTCCATTCATTAATTGTGAAATAACTTCGTTATTACTAACGTAATAAAATAATGTATTGTGTTCCTCATCTTGATAAAGATTTACCAAATTATACAACGATTTAGTAAGTATATTTTTAATAGGAAAGTACCATTCATTGATAAGCAATCCTTGCGTATTAAATTCTAAAATATGAGCCTGTAAAAATCTGAACCCTTCAAATGATTGTGCCGGAGGGTCGTAGCCGTAATATCCGAAAGTTCTGTATGAAGGAGTAGAATAATATTGATATTCAGGGTAGAAAGCCTCTGTAATCAAAAAAACAGTTCCGTTACTTTGAGTAAGATGCCCATTCATGGTCAGGTTTGGCTCTTCGATAAGTTTCATATTTAAAACGGAATCTTTTTCCAACAGTGCACCGAAAGGATAGGTATTGATTTCAGAAAACCTGTTTTTTGCAAACAGCAGGGTATAAATTCCTGTATAACTGCCTTTTACTTTTTTATCTTTCATTATGGAGTAACCCCCGCAGAGTAGCAGCGAATCTGAGCCAACCGGTGCAATTTTAGTGGAATTATATACAAAATCAGGATATAAAGGCAAGATATTGCGACTCAGAATATTTCCGGCATAATTTGCAACAATAAACTCAGCACGGGAACCTTGTTTGTTCTTTAAAAACATACAGAAATAGGTTAGTTGTTTAGTCTTGTCAATGTAAAAGGATTCCAAAGTAGTAATCTCATCTTCTTTAAATTGAATGGCTTGTTTAGTATGTGTTTGATAATTATAGTAAATAACGGAGGGCGCCTTTTGGTCGGTTACAGTAATAAACAAATTTTTATCAGATACTTTTATCGAAGATATATTCGCATATTTATAATTTTGTAACTCAAAAAGTTGAAAATCTTTTGATGCGATGTTCCATTCTAATAGATAATTTCTTAATGTATCTTTTTTGTAAGCAGTTTTTTGTAAAAACAGGTATAGTTTGTTATCCGAAAAATCGGCAGCCATATATTGACACAAGTTAGGAATTTTAATCTTGTAGAGATTGGTTCGTACGAGATTGGTATCGTAAAGAATAAAAACCCATTGCGCGGTATCAAAACTCAAAACTTCGCTTTGGTAGAAAACGGCAACCCCTTGCTCTCCCAAGGAAGCAAACTTATAGTCTTGTTGGTCTTTTGCGCTTTCGAGTTCAATGCGGAGGGGAGGGTCAGCTTGGGCGAAAGAATTGAGAATTAAGAATTGAGAATTAAGAATTAAGAGAAAGATGAAAAGGCGTATATTATTCATAGTTAGGTTGGTTTGTTAAATCGGTAATTACTTGTGCAGCCATAAAGCATCCAAAGATGGCGGGCATGTAAGAGATAGTTCCCACCACCGACAGTTTATTAATATCGGGATTTGGGTCGAGTTCTATGGCGTTTTCAGGAACAGTTTCGGTGGAAAATACGGCTTTAAATCCGCTATTTACACCTAATCGGTGTAAGCGTTTCCTAAGCGCATGTGCCAAGCGACACTGATAAGTTTTCTTAATATCTAAAATTTTTATAAGAGAGGGATCTCTTTTTCCGCCTGCTCCCATTGCAGAAATTACGCGGAGGTTTTTCTGCAAAGCAAAGTAGATCAGATACACTTTTGGAGAGAGCGAGTCAATAGCGTCAATTACATAGTCGTAGTGTGTTCGCGACAGCAGTAATTGTGTTCCTTCATCGCGCACAAACTCTTGAATAACATGCAATTTTATTTCGGGATTGATTTGTAGCAACCGCTCTGCCATCACTTCTGCTTTGGGACGTTTCAGGGTATTTTCCAATGCAAGCAGTTGCCGGTTAAAGTTCGAATATTCCACCACATCTGCATCCACGATGGTCATTTCGCCTATTCCTGCGCGGCAGAGTTGTTCGGCGCAGTAGGCGCCCACACCGCCAAGTCCAACCAACAACACGTGGGCATTGCGCAGGTTGGCAAGGGCTTCTTTGCCAAGGAGCAGTTCAGAGCGGAGTAGTTTTTCGGGGTTCATATTTTTTTGGCACGAAGAGGATGCGGATTAGAGTGATTTACGCCATTGGTTTATTATTTATTAAACTTCCCAAAATATTCGTCAATTTCAGGTCTCAGTTCAATGCCGGCACTTTCAAAACAATTAAGCAATTCAACATAAACACCTTTTCCTCCAAGAAAATCCCAAAATTTTTCGGCTACCATCAATTCTTTTTCCAAATCAAGCATTCCTGCTAATGTCCAAAATTGATATGGCTGTGGCTCGTAGGGATTGTACGGAATTGCAACCAAAGTGTGAATTTTTACATTTTTATTTGCCGTGTATGCAATACCTGCCCATTCAAGTAAAGTTTGTTTGTACTTTTGAAAGTCTCCTTTGTTGGGTTTTGCTGTTTTGAGATCGAAAAGAAATTGTTCGCCATCAGAATTTTCAACAAATAAATCCACTTTTGCAGGTTTAAGTTTGTTGATCGTCCCAGACAACGATTGTTTCAAAAGTTTCAATTCCTCATTCTTATCTGGTTTTGGGTTTATAGTCAGTTGATTAATGATTGATTGTACTTTTTGTTGGCATTCGCAAAAAATTGAACTTCCCACAACATATTGTGTCTCTACTTTTGTAAACCTTGTTTTTGCCAAAACAGCAGCAACAGGTTCAAAAATTGATGTTCCGAAAGTAGTAAACAAAGATTGCATAAACGAGTATAATGCTAATCTATCCTTCCCCAACAGCCGGAAATGAAAGGGCATAAAATTATCTTTTGCTTCGTAATTCTGGAATTTGTTACGCAAACAAGCTGCAATGGTTTGCTGAATCTGTAATTTTTGTTGATTAGTTAGCGACATCTTTAAACTTTATAGTTTTTGTAAATTTATTTCTATCTTCTATATCTTTCCAAATAATTTGTTCGAGTATAAAAAAAATAAATTCATTCTTTTTATCTTTAAACATACCATATTTTCTTAAACTTATTATTGCTTTATTTAATATTACAGAAATTTCTATATCAGATAATGAAATTGTCCGATATGAAATCGTATCGGCAATATCTTCTGTAGATTCTTCTATTTCTATTAAAACCGACTCTTTTTCTAAATAAAGTTCAGAAGCCCAAACCTCAATGTTTCCAATATTAAAACTAGCCTGATAACACTTTTGTATATTCATTGTATTTATCTTTTTCTATTTTTCTTTCAAATGAAACACCGTTTCCGAATAAGCTGTTTTGTCTTTTTCCGATCGGTTTAGCACAGGGCGGTTAAAGCGATTTACAATTTGCATTCCTGCGTTTTCTGCGATTGTTGGATACATATTAAATTTATCGTTTGCCACGAGAAAAACATCATAATCGTCTGCCAAAAAGCGTTTGCAGTTGTTCAAAACATCAGAAATTCCTTGAATGTAACTTTGTTGTGCCTCGCGTTTTTGCCCTTTGAAAAGCGGACCAATTTCCAATTCATCTTTGCGGTCGAAACCGAATAAATCGTATGCGTAAGCGTGTTGTTCGTGATAATCAATCAAGCCAACGTAAGGAGGAGAAGAAAAAATTCCTTGGATTTTTTGTTTTTCGAGCAATTTTCCAAATTCCGCATTTTGTTTTTTTACGTGCTCAATAATATCAATATTTCTACTATCTCCCGTCAAACAAATTTGAAATGTATTTGTCCGCAATTTGTCAAACTGTAAAAGCCTGCTAATCGTATCTTTCGAGTAAGTTTTCCACCATTTGAGAATAGAAAATACAGGTTTACATATTTTACCGTGTTTACTGCAATAGTAGGTGGTAGTAACAGGCTCTAAAAGTGTTGCCAAATCGGCGTGCGTGGTAGCTCGGCAACTGCGAATGGTGCGGCTCAAAATTATGCTGATAATTTTCTTTGTATCAATATTTTGTATTTCTTTTATTCGTTCAAAAACAAAATCAATTTCATTGCGAATGTGGGCAGAAAACCATTTATCCAAAAACGTTTCGTTATTGTTCTGGTGAAGTTTTATATCATATTGCTTTACAAGATTTTCATATATTGGCAAAAACTCATTTTCTTTTTCAGAACCATATTGTTTTTCGTTAATTTCACCATTTCGCAAACGATATTTGTAATCGGGAACAGGGAAATATTTATTGTTGAAACTATTTAATTCAATGGATAGTTTTTCTTCAAACTCAACGGTATTAGAGTTTTTTATAAATTTTTCGATTAATTTCGTAATTCGAGCAATTTCCTGATTCAAATCTACAATATCATATTTTGAGATTTTACAATTAGCAATCAATGAATTGAATACAGAAACATCAATCCCTACCGCGTGAACTCCCAACTCACATGCTTGTACCATAGTTGTACCGCTACCCGAAAATGGGTCAAGCACTATATCTCCTTTTTTGAAGTATGTTGTGGCTTTAAAATTATCGGTATGGCTATCTAAAAAATATTCAACGAGTTGTGGAATAAATTTGCCTTTATAAGGGTGCAACCGGTGAACGTGTTTTGTAGTTTCTGCCTCTTTGTATTGCTCAAACGATAATGCCCAATTCAAGTCTTTGCCAAGTTGCTCCTTAAAATAATTTTCTCTTGAAGATAAATACGTTTTGTAATAATCTTTTAATTCATTTTGTAGCACTTGCGTGGTTCCGTTTTCACCCATTTTTTTCACTACACCATATTGAACCAAATAGGTAATATTCGAGGGTGTTACATTTTTCCCAATGTAATCCGTTGCCCATTTGCTTGCTTCTAATATGCTGAGTAATTGCATTGTTTTACAGCACTTCTTTAATTTTCTTTTCCAATTCGGTAGCGAGTTCGGGGTTGTCGGCGAGCATCTGTTTTACAGCATCGCGCCCCTGTCCTAATTTGGTATCTTCGTAAGAGAACCATGAACCGGATTTTTTGATGATATTTTTTTCGACGCCGATGTCAATAATTTCGCCCATTTTAGAGATCCCTTCGCCGAAGAGTATGTCAAACTCTGCAAATCGGAATGGGGGCGCTACTTTGTTTTTCACTACTTTCACTTTCACGCGGTTTCCTGCTGCAACATCTCCGTCTTTAATTTGCGAGGAGCGGCGGATGTCAATTCGCACGGAGGAGTAGAATTTCAGGGCATTCCCGCCGGTAGTAGTTTCGGGATTTCCGAACATGATACCTATCTTTTCGCGGAGTTGGTTGATGAATATGCAGCAGCAGCCTGTTTTGCTGATAGTTGCAGTTAGTTTTCGAAGTGCTTGCGACATAAGGCGGGCTTGGAGTCCAACTTTTGCATCTCCCATATCGCCGTCAATCTCGCTTTTAGGAGTTAAGGCTGCTACAGAGTCAATGACAATAATGTCAATTGCGCCTGAGCGGATGAGGTTGTCGGCAATTTCTAATGCCTGTTCGCCATTATCAGGCTGTGCAACTAACAGTTCTGCGATATTTACGCCCAATTTTTCGGCATAAAACCGGTCGAAGGCGTGTTCGGCATCAATAAAGGCGGCGATGCCGCCGTTTCGTTGCGATTGGGCAATTGCATGGATTGCCAATGTGGTTTTACCGGACGCTTCGGGACCATAGATTTCAATAATTCTGCCTTTTGGCAATCCCCCGACGCCGAGCGCAGCGTCTAAGCCGAGTGAACCGGTGGAGATAACTTCGATGTTTTCTGCCGGTTTTTCGCCCAATTTCATAATAGCGCCTTTGCCAAAGGTTTTTTCCAATTTCTCCAACGTTGAGTTGAGTACTTTGAGTTTGTCAAGATTCATTTTTTCTTTTTCCATAGGAGTATTTTTTTGTGAAACATTTCTTTATACAACAAAATCGGTTGTATATTTACGGGCGGCAAATATACAACCGAAAAAAGGATTTGTCAAGGGGTAAGTGATTTTTTTTTATCCGATAAGTTCTTTGTATTGATCTTCGGTTAGAAGTTCTTCTAATTCAGCGAGGTTGGTGGGTTTTATTTTAATAATCCACCCTGCGCCGAAAGGATCGGAATTGATCAATGCGGGATTCCCTTCCAATTCTTCGTTAAACTCAATAATTTCGCCACCTATAGGCAGAAACAAATCAGAAACGGTTTTTACGGCTTCAATAGTGCCGAAAACTTCTTCTTTGGCAATTGTTTCACCTACTGTGTTCACATCAAGAAAAACAATATCTCCCAATTGCTCGGCTGCAAAAGCAGTAATTCCAATTAAGGCGTGAGAACCGTCAAATTTTACCCATTCGTGGTCTTTTGTGTACTTTACGTTCATAGTTTTATTAATTTTTGATAATTTAGTTTTTTTTCCTCAGCAGAGAATTACAGAGAAACAGGTTAGTTGTTCTTTCTGATAGCTCGGTGCTGATTAATTTTTGTCGGGGTGAGAAGACTCGAACTTCCGACCACTTGCACCCCATGCAAGTACGCTAGCCAACTGCGCCACACCCCGAATGAGGCGGCGAAAATATATTTTTTTACTCTATTGCCCTATTTAAATCTATTTTTTTTTATCGCTACTGTAATTCAATTAGTTATGCTTAACAACCGATATTAATAAAAAAATACTTCTTTGCGGGCGTGTATTTTCGCCTTTTTTGGAATACAGATTTCATTTCACCAAAATAAGCAACCTCCTTTTGTTTACAACGCAAAATAGAGATAGCACTCTGTGGAACTTTGCGCACTCTGTATCTCTGTGTTGAAAAA
>Ga0123353_10004810_pt1 | contig 17529 bp, 11 predicted proteins | sample TergutLab28metaG_3_FD_92763 | JGI IMG/M metagenome (GOLD analysis project Ga0123353, IMG submission 92763) | Labiotermes labralis P3 segment gut microbial communities from Petit-Saut dam, French Guiana - Lab288 P3 | ecosystem: Host-associated > Arthropoda: Insects > Digestive system > Gut ...
ACACTTACCTAACCTCCAGAGATTTTTAATTTTTGAACTTCGGAATGGTCTCCTAGACAGTTTGACTAGTATGAGTACAAGCTTGCAGTTATGTTCAAACTGTCGCCGATGTCAATGGACAACTTTCTTCCTCTTTGGACATTTTGTGAAGATCCCATATTTACCGAACACAATTTATTGTCATTGCTGCAGATAAGAAACACAAAATTGCAACTGTTTCCAGCAAAAGAAAAGAAAGGCACAGAGGTATTAATTTAGACTCTGACAGCATTCAAGATTTGAACTGAAAAAAGTCACGAGTTTAAAATGCACTGGAAATGTTTACAAAAAAAAATAAAAGCACATTATTTTCTGTCATCAAGCAGGGATTTGATTGCTGTACATGTGTTAACCTATGCATGTCAATATCTCTGCAAGCCCTCTTTTCATACCACTGCAGCTAATTCATTGGAGGATCTAGACAGGAGAGTTAATGACATTATTACCAATGAAGAAGGTAGCTTAGCAGGAAACTGATATTAAAACAGCTGTGGAACTAGTTATCCTGACAGGATTTGTATGAGTTTTTGTGGCCCCTTCTGGTAGATGTTGGAATGATGGCTTATATTTTTGCTTAATATTTTTTTTTGTGCTGTTATGTTTTAATCTTGCTTCATCTTACAGCCAAATTACTCATCAATTGTTGAGCATTGCAATTTGTGGCGTAACTTCGATGACATCCAGGACTCATGGACAAGTGTTGAGGCAATCATTGATTACTACGGAAATAATCAGGATGTTATTGTTCCTAATGCAGGACCAGGACATTGGAATGATCCTGATATGGTGAGGTTACTAAGTTATGTGAACACTTGTAGTAGGTTGTAACGCATCGCTATTAAATAAAAGGACTTTTTCCATCATCTTAAAAACATATACACCACACTATATGCACACAACACTTCGAGAGCTAGTTACTAGTGATGTGTTACAAATTGCTCCATTGTCAAGAAATTTCATGGTGCACTTGTAGTAGGTATTTACTGTCAGTATGATATTATTATTGTTACTTAGATTACAGCAGAACAGGAAATTTATTTTTAATCGTGGCATTTATTTAGAATATTGATAATTTTCTTTATAAACTACCCCACTGACAGTGTTTTGAGTCACTGTGAAGACACACACTGTGTCTTGCTAGAAGACAAAGTATGATAAAGCCTTAGGATGCTCATGAGCTTCAGTATTTAGTAGCTAAGGTTCTACTGAGTTGCTAATCTTAAATGAGAGACAACTTATACTAGTGCATGATATGCTTGATCTTTTTGCTTATTGGTTCTAGATTTTTATTCTCTTCATTTTTTTTTGTTATGTGTGCAATGATGGAAGTGAACATACTCTGTTAGTGGTAAAACACTTTCAAGAGTGCTTTACTGCTGTTTAGACTGTTAGTGACAATGTATGAAGTGTACTGTCTAAACTTAAGCATTGGGTGCCTTGTGTATTCTTCACATTCAGTGAGGGAAAGGTATTGGTATATGAGTTGATACTGTTGATTGAATGTGTTATAAAAACTGTACACATTCAGCTGTGTGTTTGGAAATACGTGACATGGTGCTGGATTTCTCATTTGTTCGTGTAGTATTATAGTATTAAGCAGTGACACAATGCAGTATCAAGAGCAGAACCATTTTGAAACATATATTGGACTTTAAATAGTATATCAAGAATATTAAAATGTCATGGATGCATAGGAATTGGAAATTTTCAGTGAAGTCTGCCTATGTCAGTATGTGATGCCTTAAAAATTTCATGTGTGAAGAGAAACGGAAAGTAAATTATGTCCGTATCATAAACGTTGTTTCAGTTGCTGCTTAGTATTTGACTCTTAACATTTTTGTTATCTTTTAATAGCTAATTATTGGGAACTTTGGACTGAGCTACGAACAGAGTAAGACGCAGATGGCACTCTGGGCCATCCTGGCTGCGCCACTTCTCATGTCTGTGGATCTGCGCACAATCAGACCTGAGTACAAAGCCATCCTCCAGAACAAAAAGATCATCGCTGTAGATCAAGATCCCCTTGGCTATCAGGGGCGTAGAATATATAAGGTGGGTGCATGATCTAGAGCAGTTATCGTAAAGTAGTTGTTGCTTCCACTGTAGGATGTGTGCAGCCTATGGAGTTAGGGGGTGGTCTTCAGAATTGAATGTGATGAACATGCAGCCAAAGAATGGTCTTTTCGGGTGTGGGAATGGAATGCATAACTCTTAACCATAAGGAAGTCTTTTGCTCTTATTATAAGAATGAAACTTCAGACCAGGAGTGGATTTCTTGGCACCAGTGAAATATAGAGAGATTTGAGAATCTCACTGTTCTTTAAAAATGCTGCATCTTCAAGCAATAATTCCTGGTGTTTCAAAGGAACATAATTCCTTCATCTGTACAGTCATGTGGTCTAGACTGTCTGGACTACTTGACCCTGAAAGATGAAGGCAGTATGATGATTTTGTAACCTTTTGGAGCCGGAATTATTTTTTTATTTTTAGCACACCCAGTATATAAAATGTGAATAATACAGGAACCAAATACGTTAGAATTATGAAACAAACTGCATTTTGAAGAAAAAAAAAATGGAGAGTATGCACCATCTTTAAAATATTCAGTGCCTATACTTGTTGAATAAATATATAAAATGCAACTTTAGAGGTTAGCGGTGCGGTATGACCACTATACTTGACATTAGGCGGCAAAAGGTTAATTGGTGGGAACTATTTACCTTGCAGCACACACCATCACATCTCAGAACACTTGAATCTTCAGATAATAGCCCCATAGATCTTAAAAGCAGAGTATAGGTTGTGTCATGTGATTTTAAGCTGAGAGTTTGTCCTACACCGGTTTATTATGCATGGTTACATAATTCTGAGCTTCACTGGTCTTTAATTGAAAAGTCCGTAACAAGTGCATGAAATCTTGACTGCATTTTTGTTCAGGATGAAGACTTATGTTATGAGAAAAACAAATCTTTATTTATATGAGAATGTTTATGGATTGGAATATGACATTTGCATGTTTATAGTATAAAATGTGTGGATTAAATGCTTATGTAAGAGACTGACTGTATCTGTCTTCATGTTTGACGTCAAAAGTGGTGGACTTGTTTGTTATGAAGTTTTGTGTTGAAGGTTTCATTAAAGGTTGCTGACAAATTTATTTTTGGTTTGTGCTCAACTAGTATAACCCACATTCTGCACACAGCTTACATCCCACTTTGTAGATTTTCTCAAAAAGCTTGACTGTATAGAAGAGTTCTATATGCCTTCAAATAGAGATTCCAACTGCTGCTCTAGACGGAAGGTTTTTAATATGGAGCATAATTATTAAAATGAAAGGAAAACTGTAACTCTGCCTAATCAAGAACTGCAGTGGAATTTACTTTGCAGTAAATAAACATCAACACCAGTGAGAGTTGCATAATTTTAGAGGAACAAATTTTGAAAATATTTAGTTACAATGGAGTACTTAACTAAAATAGGGCTGTGTGTCTTGTGTTTTGTTGTTATCCGTTACTTGGTCACAGCTTTGTCACTACTTCCATTTGAGTATGATAAAGTTTCTTTATTTGCAGCACAATGGCATTGAAATCTGGGCGAGACCCATTACACCAGTCTATCAGAATTATTTCTCATACGCTGTGGCCTTCGTGAATCGTCGCACAGATGGCACACCATCTGATGTTGCTGTGACTTTAAGAGAACTGGGCCTAATGAACCCAGGTGGCTACAGTGTTGAGGTAACATATTTATAACTGTTGGCAGTGTGTTGTATTCTGTAACATCCTGTGACAAGGGTGACTCTACAGAATTTCTTGGCAGAAATTAACATACATGATGGGCTCATTTCACCAGTCAGGCAAACATTCTTTATGTCAGACATTTCATCACAAGAGAAAGTGTACATATCCATGCTGCTGTAGTTATATTTTGCTCTTATCTTTTTCCTATATGATAATGTTCAAAATATCACTGCCCTGATCCAAGGTGAAGTTACCCCTGTCCACACCATGCAGGCATATAGGGAGAATGAAGGTCTAGCGCCACTTATTCTTAATCTCGGCAGCACGTACCGGCTGCTTTATCCACAGAGAAAGAATTTATAGTACCCTTCATTTAGGAGGCTGGCTGGGCCTCAGAGCTGTTGTGGATGTTTTGGAGAATAGTGTCTTCCTTGCCCTTGCTCATAATCAGACCCTGGGTTGTCCAGCCCTTAGCCCAGTCATGGCTGCACTGAGCTGTTCCCTCTTATCCAGCCCAGTTACAAATTTTCCTTTGGCATCAGCATAGAAATAAAAAAAAAATAACTGGGAAAGAATGTTGATGTATACATCTTAAGATTTTTTGCTTGGCATGAATAAGAAAACAAATGGGTTTGTTGAGCCCTGTTCATGCTGTGTTGGGTGTTGCTTCTTCTCCTTTTTTCAGGTCATTGGTTGTTAACTGTACTGGTATATATTTTACTGCTCTGTGACATTGACAACAAAGTCAGGATCAAACCTGGAACTCACTGATGTCTAAATTTGTTTTCTGACCACTCGGCCACTGTCTGTCAGCATAACAATAACCAGTAACCTGAAAGTGGTTAATACTGTAACTGTAGATCAAGTGGGCAGTGAACAGTGTTCTGTAATACCATATAATATTGGTGTTAGATTCCTTGTTTCATAAAGAAATTCTAATCATGTGAGTTCCTTCATATAATTTCTAACAGCAGTCGGTAATTAGTCAGCTCTTTATCAAGTTTCCCGTGTGGAATCTTAAAGGTTCATCATTACCACCTGAATTATGTCAGCCCAGCCAACACTGTCACAGCCTATGCTTTTCAGTATTACCCAGCCTGGTACAGATCAGGTTCCAAAGTACTCTTTCCTATTATGTTCTGTAAGCAGAGTATTGTCCACATTACATGATCCCATCACATGCTGCATATGTGATTATCCCAAGCTGTTTATTGGGTCATTTATTTAGTTAGTTATGTAATAACATTGTTTCAAGTGCACATTTTATTTAGTGTTATGGAGTGAGAGGAAGGTTTCTGAAAGAAATGCAAGGAAGCAGTTTTAGCTCATGTTAAAATATTTATTTGTAATATGGCTTTAAGAATTAAGAGAAATCATGAACATTTTCTTAAGAGGAACAACAGTTTGAATGTGCAATCTCCCAGTTATAAATCAGATATATGAAATTATAAGCTTCAAACCAATATCTTGAATTCTTCTGCTACTCTGTTGGACATTGGTTATGTTGTTACGATTTCACTGTCATCCATGGTCCAACAATGTTATGGGACAATGGAAAAGGTAAATTTGCACATGTTGGTGACAGGTTTTGGCTTAATCCACCTGTTTGCACAATCCATTGTGCTGTCTCTGAACTTATTAATAATGGTTGTGTTATAAGTTTACTGAAGCTGAGTTATAATTCTGCATTAAAGTCAAACTGATGTGACTGAAAATATTATAAATTTCACCCACTTCCTGTTTGAATTCTTTATTTTAACATAATTTCATCAGTATTAGGGTGCTTCTCTTTGTCCCAGGTTCCCAAACAGTTCTGTCCACAGAACCTTATACCAAAACTAAAAGATTGACGTGGAATTTGAGGAATTTGATGTGACATAAAATAGAAAGACAAAGGCAAAGGCAACAAAAGTAAAATATCTTTCTACCACACGCTTGTGATGAGACGAGAGCTTTTCTTGTGGCAGACTGTCTGACCAGACGGGATATAACAACACATATTTTTGTGTCTTTTGTTTGTTATGACAGTAGAGGTCAAAAAGCAGAGGTTGCCTCCAAGTTATAGTTTTGATATTCAGTGATACAGGATTTAATTCCTTGATTCAAGAAGTTTATATTGAATCATTGCTGCAGTGCTGAAACAGAATAGTTGCTGACACTCCACTGTTGGTGCACTGTTTGTCATTTTGGACTCTGTTACTGCAGTATTATTTTCTTACGGAGGAACATGATCCAAACTATGAGAATGACAGTCTCTTTAATGGTAGATAATGTAACCCAAAATCTCTCTGTGAATGTCATGCTCTGGTTATGCACCCCTTCTCCCCCCTTATTTTCTAGAAGCCTAGGGTACAAGCAAAACAAGTGACTATGTACAAGTATGCAAAGTTCAGTAACTTTAATAACAAAAAAACAAAAAGCGATATATATGAGACCTATATTGGTGGAGCATGTTTACCCAAGTGCTGATAATTTCATATGCTTCATTCCCCACTTGATTTAACAAATTTAGAAACAATGCACCAATGAAAATCTACGTGACATTTTGGTGAACCTAAAGAGAAACACAAATCCTTAACAGGGCACGAAGTGATGTGTGGATGCTGATGTAATTCTCTACAGTTATTACAAAGCTGTAGTTTTGCGGATGCCAAGACAGAATTTCCCACGATGTAAAGACCTAAACAGGGCGTGCTAGAGTGGCTGATATCGGAAGTAGGCGGGCCTGGTTAGAAAATGTTTAGGGTGCAGAGATTAGAAGAACGAAAGGTATGCAGATGTTGTTGGTACATGCATTCAGCCAATAAATATTCTGGTCCGGTTTTGTAAGAACATTATTTGTTATGTGACATTAGAGGTCTTTATGGGTGTGACAGCAAAGAATGCTGTCTTTTAGTATGAAGTGTTGTGTACTATTGTACCTACCATCCTAACAACCAAGACAGTGACATTGGTATAGTGTCTAGATTAAAAATCATACTGTTATAGGTTAAGAGTGCCTGGAAATATACCTCCCCTCCCCTATATATGTTCATGGTGTGGTGTTTAATTAAGCACAGGGACAAATTTTCCTCTGTCTGTAGGAGTGAAATCATATGATAAAACAAAGTACTGGAGGTACAAGTTAAACAAGAAGAAGGAAATATAAAAGAGACCACACTGCTTCATCTTTCTGAGCATTATGGTGGCTAGGAGAGCAAGTTTCTTTGCACAAGGGAGAAAGTTTCAGTGGGTATCGCTGTCAAATAGTTTAGATGTAATAACCTGATGGCCACTGAAAGTCTGAGCCAAGTCTGTCCCACCCACTGTGTATTGTGTGAATTTATTGCTGAAACTTGGTCAACTGGTGCAGGTTAGCACAAGTGATACTTCCCAGGGTGAGTGTAATGAAATATATGAGTTAAAATATGACAGTTTGTACAGTAGCCTCTACATTTAAAGGAATAAATAAGCTAGTTTGCCCTGTAATAAAATTCAAGACATTAAATGATATATGAGTTCTTTTTGTAGAACCTTATTTTGTGGAGCCTGTAGTAACAAGAAGGTTTTTGGTTTAGACATTGCATAGGTTGTAGGTTTCACTCTAGCTGGACATTTCATAGATAGTAAGTTTCAATTTGATATGTGTCATGTTCCGTGCATGAATTAGATGCATAACATTTATTAAAAAGACCAACAAAATCATTTGGTTGTATGAATGTAATTATATTACACAGTTGTTGCAGCCACTTGTATGGCCATCTTCAGGGTGGTGAGAGGGAATATGAATACAATTGTAATGTGTCAGTATCACCCCACAGTTAAAAATTGTATAGTTTTTAGTTAAATTCATGGTTGAATAGTAAACAGTTGGTGAGTATGAACTATTATATGTTAAAAAAAGTTCTTATCTAAACAACAGCTTTTTTAACTTATAATATTTTACTATTCAACTGTGAATTTGAACCAAAAACTATGTAATTTTTAAATGCAGAGTGACATGGACACATTATAATTCTATTTGTATCCTTGTTCTCACCACCCTGAAGAAGGCCACATGAGTGGAGGGAACATGTCAGTGATTACTGTGTAGCAAAATTACATTTTTAAATCCAAGTGCATTTGTTGGTCTTTTTAATAAACGTTAGGCATATTATAAGTTTCATTCTAACTGGTCCTCATTCAACAGGATCTGTATGAAGATGTCAACTATGGGGTCTTAACGCCACTGACTAAGATAAAGGTGAAAGTAAATCCATCTGGTGAGTACATTTTCAGACATAAGTATCTACGTATCTTTTTATGGTTTGTTTAAATCAAACTAAAAGGCAGGAATTTGATATTAAAATTTTTATATCATTTCACTGATGGGCAAAACTCACATTTGAAGACTGTGGCACTGTACCGGATCAGTAATAACAAGATCAATTCCCAGTGTTCTCTCTGCCTGATTGTATGATATTTCAAATACAATGCAATTTTGTGTTCCTATTTAATCTCTGAAACTATACACATGCCGAAGACAACCCAGGTAATTCAGAAAATGTATTTATTTTATATTAACACTTAATTCCAGCATATTGAGTTGTACATTGATGTCAGATTACAGTCACTGGAAATTTCAGTACAGGTACATCATCATTAGTGATGAAGTAAGTAAACACAGGTTGTTACAAGTTAAACTTAGTAGTAAGTTACATCTGAAGATGCAGGTCTTTTAGGATGTGATCACAAATAGTTACCCATCTGGAGTTCAGTATGACACTGACATTCTCCTTACAAGTCTTGAAGCTTTCACGGTGACAGAATTCAATGAAATTTCCTCGGGCAGACAGCCGCGGCAATATGTGAAGGTTTTCCGACGTTTCAGGGACTGGCTCTTTCCCCACCTTCAGGGTGTTGCTGGTGGTTGGGTAGAACCAAAACTGATGGTGGTTCTACCAAACCACCAGCAAAGCCCTGGGGACAGAGTCAGTCTCTGAAACGTCCGAAAACCTTCACCTCTTGATGCGGCTGTCTGCCCGAGGAAATTCCAACACATTCTCCTTACCCACAGGCTTTTAGTGCAGTGTGAAGGAAGGGTTACACCCTTCAGCGATTCCTTATCTTGCGATCACATATGTACAGTGGTTTGATGATAAAATGCACTGCCGCCTCTGTCAAGTTGTTTCAATTAGAAGCCAGTTTGAATGACCCCTTTCCCACACATGTTCTGGCTATATAGCAGGTAAACAGCAGTCACGTGTAGACGCAACCGAGAAACAGGGGCAGATACGGATGAGGTGGAAAGGACTCTCACTGGCAAAAAACTTGTACAAGTTGACATGGCATCATGTTCATTGGTACTACTGTGAAAACCTCAAATTTTGCAAGTTATGTATGACACAACAATAGTTTTCAATACCACCACAGTACCTCTCAGTTTATCTCTTTCTGTTGGAGTGTTCTGACTTTGTTACACAGAAATCTTGATATAACAAAATTGTGTGGATGACAAAAGTATTTCTGTTATGATAAAATTGCATTACACTGAAACATGGTAGTTTCAGAACAATAGTTACAAACACGTATAAAAATTAATAAGATATACTTTCCATGTTTATTTGGTAAAAGAGTCCCAAAATTTTTATTGTGCATCTGTTTTTAGTAATTACTTTGCAGATTTGTGGAGAATATCACTGCTCTCTAGTATGCTGTCTGGAACATATTTCCTTGTCATTTGAAAGTGCCAAAGACTTCGTGCCATGTTGGAAATCTGTTGAGGCAATGTGCACTTTGCTCCAAGTCTGTTAGGCTTGTAACATAAGCATATTGATTTTTTGATGTAAGGAAGTGACTAAGTGAAGTTATTTTACCCTTTATGCAGTGAAATACACTGTCATATGAAACGGTACTGTGACTTAATTTTAGGTGTATTCCGGGTGTTGCCTGGTCATAGTAAAGTATTTCAATGTAAATGGGTAACAAACTTTTGTGTTAGAACCCAGCGAATGAACACTGCTAATACCAAACTCGGTCACAGGGCATACTCCTGAACTAGTTCAACTAGTTTGTCTTGCTTGTTGAGAATAAACTTACATAAGATCTGTGAATGTGTACAAAAAGCTTGGAGTTGTTTCATGTAATAATCTTGTGCAGGTGTGGTGATTTTGCGTGCTGATGTCCAACCTGGACGACCATTTGTTACAACCCAGCAGACACGGTTCGACCCATATCAGGTGTTCCATTATAGGCCAGCTGGGCTGTAAATGGCTAATTGAAATGCCTTACAGTGAAGTGTTGGTTGGTAATTCTGTTTTTCATGAACTGAGGCAAGTACAGCATACAGGCTGGATTGATTGCATGTCAAATTCTGCATAAACATGTGGGCTGCAAGCTGTTGTTACTGGTTTGAACCTTGTGTGGTCATAAGTGGTGCACAATTCTGTAATAGCTGACTTAACATAGGTACTGTGCAAAGTTGCAGCCTGCAGGCCAACGATAATATTCCGTGCCTGCCCGATGGACTTCACGTGTCAGCACCTGTAACATTGTTATTTAATGTTACAATATAAACAGATATTAAATATAATTGACTTTCATTGTTATTCAGAACATTTTATTTTCTGATCATGTTATGCTATCCCAGACTTTTCACTGACAGGGGGAATTTGGCACCAGAGTTTTCAGCAACCATTTCGTCTGTCTTCGCGGTGTAGCACCAGGTAGAAAAGACTCTTCTACGATGGAGACAGAAGGGTCCCACACAATGTTTGTATCTGCTAAACTAGACAGTTTAAAATCTCACTGCTGTGAGGGCCTTAGATATCACATATTTTCTGTGTTAATGTATAGTAAACATTATATTTTTAGTTTATGTTGGTGACACAGACTGTATAAAATATTGCATTCGTCACAAAGAATCAAAACCAACTTGTTGCACAATACTCCTTTTTATTTGTAGTTATATCTCCAACATGTTTGGGCCAGATATATTGGCCATCTTCAGGGAGTCATATGTAGCAATGTTTTAACTTAGAATTCTCTCATGTGGTTACACAAAAGTTGTTGTGTAACCACAGAGTTGTGTTGCTATGAAAGGGAAATAAATTATCTGTAGACATGTACAGTTTCTAAATGCAAGTGACAAGAAATAGCAATTTAAAATATGGGAGATAGAGATATTGTCAGATGTTCAAGGGAATGAGTGTAGATCTAGCAGCTAAGGTTTGTGGCAGGAGAAACATCATGCTAAACCTGCTGGACAAATTGATTTCCATTTTGTTTATTCCTTTGACTGAGAAACAAGATCTCTGGCTTTGCTGAAGAAAGCATTCAGTATGTTGCATGTGTAGGAAGCCAACTTTTCTGCTGTGCTGCCATATTTTATAGGCGAGTGTCAAAGTGCAGACCTCCTGCTAAAAAGCCCTATCACCTTTAAAAAAAAAATTCTCAACATGTGATGGAACTCTAGTCTTGAAATACTGTAAATTTTTCTTTGAATTTTGTCATTCACTTGCTGTCAAGAATGTGTCCGTTATAAGTGAAGATCACACATATACAACTTTGGAAGCCTATAAGTCCACAACCCGCAAATTATCAACAATTCATCAACCCATCTAGGGCAGTCAGTGACAACTTTTCTGTGTGGGTTGTGGCCTTGTCCTGCATGAACCAACCATACATATTCTCTTTTTATGTTATTTTTCTAAAGAATGATGTCAGAATTAACCAGATGTATTGTATGAAATTATTGCTTTTTCCAAAGATGTGGGCATTATTCACACCCTGTACACAACAAACTCCAGTTTTAATGTCATGCTGAGGAAGCTGTGAACTCCATAGTGTTTTTCAGAACACCAGTATTTGTTATTCAGGCTGTTTATACATTTTCACTTAATGTAAAATCAGGCTGTTTACATTTTCACTTAATGTAAAGTCCATTTGCTGCTGATTCGTGATACCACCTGCAATGCCAGCTTCTTACTTCCCCACATTGAGGAAAGAGTTTTTGTGTAACATTAGTTTTGTTTGGGCTTAGCTTTAAAAGCTGTATTGCCCTGTGAGCTGAGGAATTTGATACCACTCTTTGAACAGCCAAATGGCAAAAAAGATTTTCTGGTACTTGTTTCTATTCAAGTGCCAAATTTTTGTATTTTCATTTTGTATCTCACTGAACCTCTTGTTTGAAATGTTTCATTATTCTGCATGTCATTTTTGTACATGCCATTGTTTATGGGGTGATATTATTCACAGAACTTTCAGTGACTTTTTTCCAGGATCCATTTTAAAATTATTGCAGATATTTCCATTGTTAATGGACTACATTACATTTGCTCAGTTTATCAGTGACAGTAACACAATTGCAGAGTCAGTAAACAAGCCTAAACACACAGCGATTGTGTTTTAGTATACTTGAGGAAATGATTACATTTGCTTGACTGTATTGTGTTGCTGTAAGCTTAACTTGTGCACTGAGTTCATAGTGAAATTTTCTGATGTGGTTCTTGTGTGTATGGACATAGCTGTCACTTTCATTTATAAAAGAAGAATACAGTCTGTCTGTTACAATGTGTGTGCTGAATTCTAGGAAAATCACATGTTGTAAAGAAGTGCTTTATACAAACAGTTTCATAGAAATAAATGGGTGAGTGAGTGAATGCTGCACTGAAACTAAAATGACATTGTTCAAGAAAGGTTGCTGTAGTCATGTGTTATGTTTGCTTTATGATTCTAATATGATCAGAACATAATCAGAATGTGTAAGTGGCTAAGAATGAATTTTGTTTTGAAATTTGGTAGAAAGATTTCCTGAGGTTTAAAGTGGTCACTGTATCACAAAGTAAACATTGCTCTTGTGTTCTTCAGGACTGCAGTTGCTACTGACTGCTCCATTGTGTTTTTCATTGTGGTCATTCTCTTCCATCTTGTCAAGGTCTTGTTTGAACAGCTGCAGTGAACATACTAAATTACATGCTGATTCTAAGATCCATTTTTCCTCCCCCCCCCCCTCCACTTTCTCATCCTCATCATCATCACCATCACTATCATCTACGTTCTACCATTAACTTGTTAGTGAGATGTTGTATGTTCCTTGATTACAGGGGGTCATATTGCTGAGGTTTTTTCAGGCACACTGCCTTGAATCTCATCCTGTACCATTTGCTTTCCCAAGTCCTTGAACATAACCTCAACATCTCATACATATGTGGTGGCTTTCATCTTGACTGCTGAGTAATTCATGACTGACTGCAGAGAGACGGGAATGACCAGGAAAATTTAGTCTCAGCAGGTCAACCATGAGTGTTGGACTCAGTGACAGGCCTGTGATTGGGTTGAAAGGTCTGAGATAAATTATTTGGTGTCTGGATTTTCTAGCAAATGTCTGCCTGCTAGTCTGTCTATTTTGGGGGGCTTAGGAGAGTATGGTGTTTATCAATATTTTGATTGAGGCTGTAATCTGTCTGGCTGCCCTGTGCACCAGTGGAGTCTCTGTTGATAAGATTTCCATGTATGTGCATTTGTTTTCATTTTCATATAAGAAGAAAGTTCTTTTATACTGTCAACAGTTGTGCCCTTTGTTGTTTTTTATTTATGTAAGAATGGGATGATATCAGGAGTTTTAATTTCAAGAAGCTGCATGGTTTTCAATGAAAAAGAGAATATGTCACTGAAAGTGGACCCTCTGGTCAAACAACATTAAATGTCCAAGACAGGAGCACCTACCTTCATCTTCCATGAATCTTTAAACTTGTTTTTTGTTTAAGATTATTTCCTTCCATACCACAAGAAAAGTGAAAGTATATATGTGATGCAGTAGGTTAAGGATATCTGCTATGGAAATTGTTCTTATCACTATGTGTATCATTTTTGTTGAAGGAGCTGTATGTATAGTTAGGACATTACAGGCCCTCGGGAACAGCTGTCCTGACATTTTTTTACAGTGTTTCCTCAATCCTCCTGCAAGTGCCAGAATAGTACCTTAAATATGCCATAACCATCTCCTTTCACATCCTTTTCAAGTCATTCTACCATTCAAAACTGTATAGTCACAATTATAGATAGTGTTTACATAAACACTGAATGGGTACGTTTCGGGAAAGAAATTGGGTACAGTGCTTGCACCAAAGCACTTGGGTTGGTCTACTGATTGATCGCTGTTATCTTATTAAGTGGATGTGAGCTTTAAAATATACAGATTTAAAAGATGCTGTGGATGTACAAGGTGTATATAAATTATATTTTTAACTCTACTAATGAATAAAAATTGAATAAAAAACACTGACATGCTGTTTTTGTGCCATCTGTGAAAGTTTCACTGAGTGCCTGGAGGATGGTAGTGTACTTTGTGTTCGACTGCACTGTAACTGTATGTGGGAATGTGTGAATCATTAGCTCGTTTGCTATAACCTGGCAGCAGAAAGCACAGTGTGTGTAATGGCTTATCAATATGAAATCCGATGTGCAGGTTCAAAATCGTTTCTGAGCAGTGTATCACTTGGTGCCATCATCCATAATATGATTATGTGTTTGTGCAACAAAGGTGCAGGACATTCACATATGTCTGATGAAATATCAAACATATGTGAAGTCTTTGTCTGTGGTCTCTACAAGTCTACATTAGCCACAACACAGTGACACTGCACTCAACAGTGCATGGAGTGTTACAAAAATCTTTCCATCTGTATGCCTGTAAGTTAACAAATATTGTGTACAATTATGCCAGGTGATTGGATAGCACATAAGAAAGCTGCAGTGAGCATGCTTGAGAAACTGGACAAAGATAACAAATTCCTAAACAAAGCCATATTCACTGATGAAGCTGCATTCCACTTTTCAAGAAAAGTAAACGAATGAAATATTCACATTGGCAGGTAAGAACACCCTTACGCTGCAGTGGGAACAATTAGAGACAACCTCAAAATTAATGTGTGGTGTGGCCTGTTGCATGATATTTGAATCATGCCAGAGTAACTGTATCATCTCCCAGCTAACTGGATGTGCTGAAAAACTTTTATCCATGTATAATTACAAGGTCTGCAGCCTGCTGAATTCTTCCAGCAAGAAGATGCACCACCACACCAGACCTTGTTTGTACATTTTGTAATCAGCATGTCGCAATTATTCATGCATCATTCAACATTTCCAGAAGTTATGGATTGGTCATGATGGTCCCATCTTTCAGCCACCAGATCACCAAATATTGCATCCTTAGATTTTTTCCTATGGGGATACACAAAGGACTGCATGTACCAGACTGGTGGCCTATATAAAAAATTTGAAAAATAGACCTGAAACTCCAGTTAATGTTGATCTGCTGCAGTGTACATGGATGCAACCCAAATATTGCTTAGACATTGACTGTGTGTAATGTTCAGAACAAAATCTTTTGTCTCTTTGCTTGTTTCATGTCTGCCTCCATTACAAATTGCTTGCCCACCAGTTGCTGCTTGATCAGTCCAAAGAGTTAGAAATCACTGAGGCCTACAGGGTGAGATGGACTTGTGACTGGTTACAGCAAATTGTTAGAGGGTGTGGATCACCCACCCAACAATCTGATCTTGCAATACCAGATGGCAGCACACCGTTGGCTGCAGTAGAGTGGGGGTAGTGCATGACATCAGAAATTAGTTTTGTCTGGTTTCGGTGGCTACCCTATTTTGGTAGAAAATTGGAAAAAAAACATGATTTTTCAGATATGGCTGTAGAGGAGTAAACTTCATCAAACTGGCTCATGTTTGGGCATAGTGGCAGATTTTATGACGCTAAAACTTCGGAGACTCTGATGAAAATAAGAAAAATCAGAACAATGAGACTGCCTGACAGGACGCTGGTAGTAGTTAATATTATGCTGATGTTCTATTGTGAAAATGTTTAAGAGAAGTGCTTCCAGATTGTCAGTGGCCAAAGTCATATTCAAGGATACCAACATTTCTACTTCCATGCCCCATATTCAAGGATACCAACATGCCCCATATTCTCCTACAATGACAGTTTTCTTGCATTTCATTAACCCTTCAATAGGAGTAAAACAAAGATTGCGTTAAGTGGACACCAGGTCTGTCCACCTGACACACAGCCTAGTACAGGGCTGTTGAACCTATGGCACATGGCATTCTTTACAGTCCCATTTTTTTTTTTTTATTTTGCCCAACCAATATCCCTATAGTGTGAAGAATATGTGTATACATACACATATCTGACTGCATAGAGACTGAACATGAATTACTGGTGCTACCAAATAATACTGCGATAAATTATTCTTATATAAATCAGCAGTGATGCAAAGTGTTAACTGCATCCTCATCACTGGGGCGCCTGCCTGGCGGTGACTGGGTGAATACATGATATTGGACAAAACGTTTAACCTAATGGTCACACTGCATCCGTTTTTGGCCGATTTCTTACACGGCGGACCCATCGGTTGACCACGCTCTGCTGAGCGTGTGATCATACTGCACACGCTCTATGACCGAGATCACGCCAGTTTTTAATGGGATTTCATGTGGAGTGCATTAAAATGGAAGAAATGTTATTGTTAGAAAACCCTTTGTTGAAAATATTATTATTAGAGGAAAAGAGAAGTGACTGGGTGAACTCAATTTTAGACAAAAGATAAAATTGTGGCGAGTTTCATACTTTGTTCCCAATGCTGCTGGAGCAAGCACAAAATGTTTTCAGTATTTTAAAATGGGGCTCGACACCTTGTGGTACATCCTACATAATATTAGGCCATATATAGAAAAACAAAGTAATTTAGGAAATGTATTTCTCCAGAATAACGGCTCACTGTAACATTAAGGTACGTCTGCAGAAAAATTCTTTTTTGTGATATGTAACAGCCTTTAATTATTGTTTTTATAAGGAATTTCAAAATATATATTTAAGCACTTGGGGGGTCGATATTATACTGACCAAAACTTGTTCATGAATTAATACTGTTGGAAAAGTGATTCAGAGACTGCTGAAAACTGATAGGTGTTGTCAGTACACACAATGAAGGCTCTGAAGGACAGACCATTAATGAATATGATGCTGGGCTTAGACTCACTTGCGTTGCGTTCAGTGATGGAGTTGTAGGATACGATTGATAATGATCATGTGATCCTGTTGAAGTGGGACTTGGCACAACTGCTGTTTTATCTTCTTCCATCAGAACTTGTAAACGTGTACTGATAGCAAGCTTCCTCCATTTGGAGACATCACGAAGATGAGGCAATAGACTCATAAGGAAATGACAGTCTTCATCTTTCTCAAGTTCTTCACATGTCTCTTTTATTTTCATGCACTTTTTCAAACTGCTTGCTCTTCCTCTTCTCCAGTGAAAGAAGCCGGTTGATAGCATCTGATTTAAGAATTTTCCGTTTCATTTGTATATTAGGTTTCTTAAAGGGTTTCATACTTGGGCCTGCAGGTGGATCTTTCTGAGCAGCACCCATGACTTCTGCTTCTTGTTTATCACCACTGGTGTTACTGACTTCAAGGTCAGCATCAATGATGCTGTCATCTGCCAATCTGTATTCATCTTCTTGATTATTGTCATCAGCTGGCTCAGAAGCTTGGCTTTTCACAGAAGGGATACTGATTTGCAGTTTTCTAGAAGAAAACATGTCAACCAGGAACAAAAGTTGTTTGTAATATTTCCAAGCAGATAGTGGGGAATCGTCGGGAGCTTCACTACCTGTAGTTCTGTTTGAAATTTTCATGTGTTCTCTGCGAAAGTTGTCCCTCAAGTTTTGCCATTTCCCTTTGACAAGCAGACCGGAAGTAAAAAAAAAAAAAAAAATACTTA
>Ga0123353_10004811_pt1 | contig 17527 bp, 14 predicted proteins | sample TergutLab28metaG_3_FD_92763 | JGI IMG/M metagenome (GOLD analysis project Ga0123353, IMG submission 92763) | Labiotermes labralis P3 segment gut microbial communities from Petit-Saut dam, French Guiana - Lab288 P3 | ecosystem: Host-associated > Arthropoda: Insects > Digestive system > Gut ...
CATGTCCAGATCGTCGTAATCTTCCCAGTTGCGGTAAATGAAAGACCATCTCACGACAAAAACAATGAAAAGCATCAGTATCGGAAAATACCACCACGGCCAAAGTCGGACGTCAAGCATCCGAAACATGCCGTCGATCAATTCGGGATTCACGAAGCAACCGATGTTGAACAAAACCAAGCCGCCGATCAACAGCCATGTGCTCGTCGAAAGTTGATACCACGAACCATCATCGTCGGTTTTCTGGATAATTTCACCTTTAAGGTTTCTGACTTCCTGAGTCATGACAATTTTCTCCTTTGTTTCATGAAATGATTCAGAAATAACATGCCGACAATCATGAACAGGCCTGTCACAGGCGCGATGAGCAATCGCCATGTCACCGTCCCGTTGGTCGCAAAGTCGGTCATCGGACCAATGTAATAAGGGTCGTAAACATGACGGGTCAGTGCTGTGTGAATTCCATAGACATGAAATTTTACGAACGAACAAAACGTGGCCACCCAGAGCGAATTCCAGAATGTGACCAGTATCACGACAAGAATCATCCCCCATTTTACCAAGAAAGAACAACGATTGGTCCATATTTGACGATACTTCAATAGTGCAAGGAGCATCAAACCGATAAAGACAGTCCAGAGATTGACGGCATACCATGTCGGCCAATGATAGATGTTGAAGAGGTAAAGAAATTCACGAGTGAATCTTGACGATTCACCGAAAATCACCGCGAAATTGAGAAGTAACAGGCTACCCACGATGAGCAGCGTTAATGCTCCCGGTCGCCATGATGTTTTCGTTGTTTCACTCATGCACTACCTCGTTATCAATCTCCGGCAATCCTAGCTCACAACGAACACTGTTGGCTTCCTCCGGCGTGATGTGGTAGATGTAAATGGAGTAGCCGACCATATCGACAGGCTCAAATCGCTTGAAATATTCGTACTGCTTCGATGAACTGTAAATCTCATTAACTCCCAATGCAAACCAACCGGGCTCGGGCTCCTTGGGCGGCTGTTGATTGTCTTTGATTCCCAGACGGTCCAGCGACTCGGTACTGGAATAGGCAATTTTGATCGGTCTTGCCTCGGGATGCTTATTATACCACTTTTGAAGAAAATAGGAATTCTGGCCCCAATCGACGTTGCTGCCAAGCAAATGCTTGGGGCCGTTCTTTGGGCCACCGACCAGTTCGTTGAAATACGACATCGAATGCGGGAAGTAATAAAGGCTGCTCCCAACCATCCAGATCAGTAAAAATATCGTTACAGTTGAGAGGAGATGTTGCTTTTTAGTGAATGATTGTCCCAGCTTGCTGATCCAGATATAGGCGAATGGCAACGCAGGGATAATGTATCGCGAGTGAAGTGAAAAGCCATCCTGACTGCTCACAAAGACGAAAAACATAAGTCCCGGCAGGATGACGACCATTTCATTCCGCCATGATGCGTTGTATTGTGTCAAAAAGACCGTTGCGATGATCGTCAACAGTCCGAGGCACAATATCCCAAGCGGTTCTTTGATCAGAATCGTATAGGCATAATAATGCCACCAGCCGTGTTCGGAGTATTGGCCCCTCAGATAGGATTCAATTCCACGTTCAAAGTCAAGTTTTTGTGTGTCGATGCCTTGTACAAACTCACCGGGTAAGGGCACAGGCACATAGCCCAGCCATGAATTCTCGAAGCGATTGCCGGTGACAACGGCGTGAGATTTATCGTTGATGTCTCTGCCGGTCAAAGAGTAACTGATGAATTTGTAATCCTTCAGTAGTCGGAATGAACCGTCAAAGACATACCCCATGTTGATCATGTAAACGCCGATAAGAAGAATGACGGCGAGTTGTTTCCAACCGGGGATGATGATATTTGGATTGCGTTTGATGTAAAATGGTATCGTCCAAATGAACCAGATCAAAATCCAGAGTGGGAATGCGATGATCCACGTCATTTTGGTAAGCAGCAAAAGACCGAGACATATTCCGGCAATGATTGCCTTGCCCCATGTCGGTGTTTTCAGATAACGCCAAAATGTGTAAACGCCAATAATCCCCAGTGACGCTGCACTAACATCAGGGCAGATAGTCGCTCCCCATGCAAGAACAAGAGGCGAGAAAGTCCATAACACGAGAAAGATAATACCTGCCGTTTGGCCGTAAAGTTCACTGGCAAATCGATACCCGAACCAACTGCCGAGAAGAATGATCGGAATAAGCGAACAGCGCGTCCAAAATGTGATCCAATGAATCTTTCCCGGAGTATTGGCATTGATGAAGGAATTACCGATTCCCCATTCAGAACGATCTTGCGGACGTGGCGAGTAGGATTTCCAATCGTATTTGGGTGATGAGAGTAGAATTGGTAAACCAACTGTCGTTCGGGTTAATGGTGGATTGACGTGAAAAACATCAAAACGAAAGGTCTTGTAGAGATAAATCGATGCACCAATGTGACCAGATTCGGTGCGATTGAGAGAGGTCCGCCATGATAACGCTGCAAACAAATGTGATTGAATCATCAACAAGAGAATTAACAACACGATTGTATATCGTGGCATAATGGCACCCTCTTTCAACTATCCTTTGACAAACGGCAGCCACAAAAAAACATGATACCGTTTCTAATGATAGATAAAACCAAAAGTCCATAAATAATAGAAAGAGTATACCAACCAATTGCCGTATCGTGGTCAGGTCCAAAACATCCGCAGGAAATATCGAGTCCACGAAAATATGCCTGACTCTGAACAGTGGCGAAACAGAGAAATAGAAAAAGTGTCCCTAAATGTGCAGCATCAAGAAATGTGTGAGTTAAGAAACAGATCGCAAATACGAGCTGAATAAGAGGCATCCCAATTGCAACCATCTGTCCGATGCCAGGATCGACAAGTTTATAAGCATATACGGAACCAAGAAAAAAATACGGATTGCCCCAATGCGGCATTCCTGAAATCAAAAATACAACACCAAATACCCATGTCACGATGCTATCATAAATATCAATTGCTGTAACAGATGGTTGTGTTTTCTGATTATTTGTTTGTGTGATTGCCAGACTCATGATTCTTTTCCCATTCGCGATAACCGCCTCGATAAATCACAACATTGTTATAGCCGTTGAATTTCAGAAATTGGGCAATTTCATCCGCATAACCACAGCCAGAACTCTGGCAGAAAACAACAACTCGTTTGGTTTTGTCGATACCTTGCATTTGCTGTTGTCTTTCCGTCAGACTTGAGTTGATGGAAAGGCTTTTTGCCCCTGAAATTGTGCCATGATTGTAATCGCGGATATATCGGGCATCAAAAATCGGTGTACTTTTGCCATCGACAATTTTCTGCATTTCGACAAGTGAAATTTCCGGAATATCAATCGAATAATAACGGCGTGTTACTTCTGCAACAGCAGTCGGATTGCGCAAAAGTCCTGTATCTGTTGCTGCATGATAAACAATGGCAATGACAAATACTGCTGTCAAAAGAGCCGCTGTTTGGATGATCCCACGTTTGAGTCGTTGAAAATGACTTGGAACAGCAAAGGCTTCCTTGGTTTTACTCCAGAAAAAGAATTGAATCAAAAACATGACGCCCAACAGAACAGTGACCAATCCAAGATAATTGAACATGGACGCATAAACAATTTGACCATCAATGGGCTTGTCAGAAATAACAATAGCCGTACCATCCCATTTGGCCATGAGTTCTGCAAAGGAAATCGTTGCTAATTCGTATGGGACGTCAATAATACGTGCCTTTCCGCCATTGACACCTAGATAGGCGACCCAGTGATTGTACTTTTGATTAGAAAGTGAACTACGAAAATGCAGGATCATCGGTGAATCGGATTTACATAGTTCCTGCCAAGTCAGGTTACCATACGTTTTGCTGTAAAGGCCGCATGCTTCCGCCGCTTTAATGAGTTCCTTGTCGCTGCTTCCTTGATATGAACCAACATAATCAGGAGCAAGAAGCGTTTGGATGTCTGGCTTGATTTCATAAACATTGAGACAGGCAACAAGCGAATAAATTCCACAATATGGGCCGCTCACTTCAATCTCTTTCAACGTCGGCAAAGCGGATTGAGTTTCTGAAGTACCGATTTGGTTTTCGGTTTCGTCCGCAATCACAATGGAACATATTGTATTGAAATAAAAGAAAAGGAGCAAGAAAATGATCCTCACCATTTTATGTCACCCTTCTTTTTTGAGCATCGACCGGATTTTAAGTCCGCCACCAACGAGCAGCAGCACAAGTCCAAACGCGATGAACCAAAACCGAGGATTCTTCGGGCCGGGCATGAAACCGTAATCACCACGGGCAATACGCAACGCCACTTCGTCCGTCTTAACTACCGGTTTACCGTCCATCCAGACGTATTCAATCTGTGGGGCGTCCAATACGGCAACAGGTGTACCATTAGGAATAACAAATAACTTTTCATGTTTAAATACAGAATCTGAGAAGGTTTTGTGCAATTTGACCTTATCCCACACGACTGTCTGCGTAACTCTTCTCCTTAAAGCATTATTTAAGTTCAACTTTTCGGGTTGGTAAGGATCAATTGGTTTACCATCTTTAATAATCATCTTTTTTACAGATAGATTTTTAGCAGCATAATCATCATAAATAATTATCATTTCCCTTGGTATATAAATATCCTCAACCACTTGGAAATCTTTGACTTCAAGTAAAAAGTATCCAACTTCATCATAGTGAAGAGTTTCAGGCGACCTTTCAAAAATGATTTTATAGGGAGGGCCATTATATTTAGTGTTGAACCAAAATTTTACGGTAAATGTATTACACTTTGCTTCAAGTAAAATGAATTCACTTGAAGAATCTGGATTTGTAATAGTTAAATTACATTGTGAACGAGATAAAATGTCAAAAATTGACTCAATTTCATTTGGATTATAAACCCCAAAAAAATCAATTCCTAGAAAGAGTTTAGCGTATATATTTTTCCCAAGCCAACAAAATTTCTGAGTTGCTTCTGCTTTTTTTTCAAACACAGAAAGTCGATCATCATTTAAAGAAAAAGATGAAAATAATTCTTTGTCATTTTTAAGAAGAATTTCCCCTAAAGACTCTTTTGACCGATCAACATTGTTATATTCTTGAATTTCATATTTAATTTTATCTTTTGTTAAAAAAAATGTCGACATAAGTTTCAAGCCAGGCATTTCTTTGTCTGGATAAGAAACAACAGTATCTAATTTTTCAGTTATCTCAATATTATGATAAGACAAAAGGTAAACACGATATTTTTCAATTAACTCTTTAGAACTTAATTGTAATGCCTTATCATCATCATTTAAAACTTCCCCGCTTAGATTTCTACAGGAAAAAAAGAATAACAAAAAAATAATACACAATATTACACGTTGCATATTTGAGAAACTTTCTTAGAGTGTATCTTTACTGACCTTTGCATTAAATTTGACCCAAATCCTGTGAATATGGACAAACTGGAAAATTGTAACCGCCCTGAAATCTTTGGCGTTTGAATATGGCATTACAAAATTAAAATTTTGCTGGCTTAATTCAAAATCTATGCAAAGATCAGTAAAGCACCGTTCAAAACTTCATATTGAGTGGCTTGAGTGAAATAGCCAAAGACCTTAAATTGCTGTAGTAGTTTCATAAGTTTTTGGCATATTTGACATTGCAAATTACGATATCAAAAATTCAAAAAAGGGTTATGAAACTACCGCTAGTGTTTTCCTAGTTTACTCAAATCTTCTCAATAGGTTTTGAACAGTACTTTACAAATTATTCAGTTTGGTGTACACCCACCTTCTGGCTTCTTATTCTCAAGAGCAGTATAATTTGTCTTGCAGCCACCACAAAGTGAAGAACCTTCACGAGTGCCTACTAATATTGTATTTTGTCCAGTCATAATTTCCTCCGAATCCATTGTTGCTGTACTGGAACAATTTGCATCAGATTTGTTTGGTTCCTCAGTTTTACATGGTAGTGATAGTATCGCTTTAGCACTACAGGCAGGCTTGGTATCAGCACCATTTATTTCAAAACTAGATTTTCCTACTTGTCCCATTCCGATTCCAACGGCAACAGCAATACTTGCCACATACAACATAACTTGTAGTTTTTTCATGATTTTTTCCTTCAACTTTGAAATTGCGAACTGAAACACATACGAAATATCTTTTACAACTATTCTACTGGCTATAGCCGCCATCAGGATGGCGATTCCGATGACTACACGCAGGACATTCCAAGCACACCATCGTGTGCCTTGGCTTTCCATTATCCGTGTTGTAGTTTCGGTGATCGCGGTCATCTTTTTATCTATAAAAAGTTCCTGAAAAACATTCTCGACTCGGTACATTTTATAGGCCCACACTCTATTTGTCAAGCAAATACAAGTAAATATTTCAACGTAACATCAATAAATATAGTAACTTGCGTCAATCGACGCGAGTACATGCCTTCATCGTCAACCGGGTTATCTTCATTTTTCAGAAGCCAGTTTTGTTCTATTTCCTCTCCAGGATGCAATTCGATTTTTTCTCCTATAGGTAAAGAGAAAGCTGGCCCCAAAAGGGGAAGCGCAAAATGTCAATTTTCTTCAAAAAAGTCAAAAAGTTTTCAATTTCCATTTTTTAATGAAAATCCGACAAAAAAACCGTCTTGATATTTTTGTTTTTCTGTTTCATAATGTTATTGTGTGAATCGCCACTCCGTTTTACGAAAATTCCAATCTCATGACAGCATCTCGAAGCAAAAAACTCTCGGCGGACGACATCAAACTTGTCAGTAACCTGATCACAGAGCATCAAGACGATTTGAAAGCCTATATTCATAGAAAAGTCGGTGACTTAGACCTTACGGAAGAAATTTTTCAGGAAACCTATCTTCTGACGTTGGTCAATTTTCACACTTTGGAGGACCGTGATCATTTTCGCTCGTGGCTGTTTGTCATCGCATCAAATGTTTGCACTCATGCCAAAAAGCGGATCGAAAGCGATCAAATCAAGTGCGACCGTTACTCGAAAAAATACAAAGTGCAAATCCAAAACCTTTATCAAAACATAAGTCCGCTGGAAAAAATGATTCGCGATGAAAAACTGCAGTTGATTCTTGATGCGGTGGATTCCATGCCTGACGATTACCAATCGGTTTATTACGGCTTTCATTTCGCACACAAGACGATCTCCGAGTTGGCCGCGGAGCATCAAATCACCCAACGGTCCATCAAGGCACGTCTGGCCAAAGCCCGCGAAATCATCCGATTCAAAACCAAAGATTATGTCATTGTCGGTCTGACACTTCGACTACTTCAATCGGGTTCCCAAGGAGCCTGGAATCAAACATACGCTCAATTCAATACGACACCCTTGAATATAAGTTCCGACATGATTGAGGCCGCACCAATCGTCATGGACACGGTGACCGAACAGACGTCCCAAGTCATGGAAACCACCGTGAAAGAAACCGGTGCGGTATCTACCGTCGTCGGTATGATTCCGTCCGCTTTCTTTGCCGCCGCGATGCCATTTTTGTGGCTTATATCCGTTCTTATGGGAAGTCAAACATTCGGATTGGCACTTGTACATAATGCGTCGAAAATGCCGATTCGTCGTTGGTTCGTCAAACAATTGTTTATCTGTTATTGCGGAATGATGATCATTCCCATGTATTTTTTGTGTTTGCACAAAAGTTTGTTATCCCTGATGCTAGGGTGGGATTCCAAATACTATCTCCCTGTTTTGCTCGGATGTATTATTTTCATACCGGCGGTGGTGTATTTGCGTCGTCTTCATTCGTCGTATCAAAAATTACTGAACAATGATTCAAGTTCATTGACCGTTCATGAATTGACTTTTAGCCGATTAAGCCGTACCATCCATTGCGGCTTCGGTTGGATAACAATTCTCCTCGTTGTTTTTTTCGGTCTTTTTTTGTTGTGGGTTGCTTTTCCCAATTATGATGTATGTTTGAAAGCAAAACAATGGGAACAATGCCGTTTTATCATATTCTATTCTGTCGCGATATTTCTCGTTTTTAGTTATTTTCACACGAGCAATTTTTTCCTGTTTCGATATTTTCTTGCTATTTCCAAAGACGATCATGCCATGCCGCCACCTGTCTTGGCTCACGAATCTCAACGGCGTTTATTGAGTTTTGCCATGCTTTGGGAACTTGCATACACGGCTCTTTTTGTCGTCCTGACACTTGCTCCCGCTCTCCTGCATCTTTGTCTGAAAAACACACGACCAGTGTGGTCGATTGCTGAACTGGTGGGATTCTCTTTCTGTTGGTTCGGGGTACTCTCATCCAATACCAAGAATCCCGGTTACCGCTGGCAGCTGATCCTCACCACTTTCTTCATTCTTGTCGTAATCCTTGCCATTCTCCGGTTGATCATTTATGAACCCTGATGTTGTTCAGGAGTACCAGAAGGCAAACATTTGTGCCGTTGTCGTGCTGATTGCCTCGCCCGTTCCCTGTTCGATAGCACAAAGTGTTTCCGGTCCTTCCGTGCAGTTGCAGCAATACACGGCATCAGGTCCGGCACCCGGATTAATTGGTCGAAGGGAGGGTGGTTTGGGTTCCACATAATCGATATCCGGGTCAAATTTATGGTATTTCTGACGTTGTATCGGCATCATGATTCCTTCGATGTTAAAAGTGACAATAAAACAGAGGGTGCTTCTTCGCGTTCCATCTGCATTTTGAGCGTTTCGTTGGGGAGTTCGGTGAGTGAACCGAACTGTATTTTGTCGGCACCTGAAACTTTTTTCGTTTCGGTTTTTCCAAAAGCGTCGGGATTGGTTTCCATGATTTCGGTGTAGGTTCGCAGCAGTTTTTTGGTCGTTTTACGAGTCCATTGGCACATCCGGTCGAACATCGGATCGAATTCAGAATAGCGGAGATCGGTGCCCGGAATTCTCGCATAACACATCTCGCATGTTTTCAAGGCGGTGCAGTTGGCGCAGTCACCAAGATGCCTGCGTTCCTCCATGATTGATTTCAATCGTTCCGGATCAGGTCCGTCCCAGACGTTTCCCATGCGATAGGCGAGTGAATTGTCCACCCGTTCACAAACCCGATAATTCCCGTCCACATCACAAAACCGCCTCGTGAAGCCGGGAATGCAGGGAATATAAAAGTAACGTTCACTCGGTTCATTGCTCACCTGTCGCCGATGGTAAAAGGCGATCTGTTGTTCGAACAAAAGCATCGCAAACGGGATTCGCTTTCGGGCTTTCTCCGCACCGAATTCTTTGATGCGCTGGATGCAGAGATTCCACTGTTCTTTCAGTTGTCGCTGGTCCTCCCGACCGAATTCCTGAAACGGTTCCGTCATTTTACAACTTTGCTTGCATGTCGCATGGCAACCGGATCGGGTTACCCCGGTCTTGCCGTCACGGATACGGGATCCCGTACCGGTGTTGACCAGAGCCACGCGGGAAACCGGATAAGCGGAATAAAGTTCTTCAATCCACCTTGCCGTCGATTCCAGATCGAGAGGTGGTGCCAGGGTCACGCTGAGTCCCCGATTTTTGAAATCCGGATAACGCCCGGCAAAGCGTCGCAGATTGTTTTCAACGACATCAAAGGAACCTTGTCCTTCAGGGAAAACACGATAACGGTCATGAACCGATTTCGGACCGTCCAGACTGACCAGGGTCAGAAAACCATGCCGGACCAGATAATCGACCACATCGTCAGTCAGCAAGGTTCCGTTGGTCGTGATGGAAAACCGAACCGTCTTGCCGAGTTCTGATGCTTTCGTTTCGGCATAAGAAACGCATTTTTTGACGAGCTCGAATTCCAAAAGCGGTTCACCACCGTAGAATGTGATGGGGTAAGTTCCGTCACCGACCTGATCGTTTTCCAGAAAATGTGACATCGCTCTTTCCGCAATCTCCCACGACATGGATTTCTGGCTGTGCGTGCGATGTCCTTCAAAGTTTCCACTGAAACAGCAATAGGAACAACAGAGATTGCATCGTTCCGTGATGTCGAGAACAAGTAGCGATGCTCTGTTCTTCCAAAACTCGGCGATTTCATGATTCTGACCTTGATAAGAGACGACATCGACCGAACTCAGTTCGGAGGGTTCATGAGGCGATAACAAGCCTTGTTTGACGATCTCGTAAATTTCTTTCAGTGCGATACGAACCCGTTTTTTGCCAAGAGGGCGATGTTTGACCAAAAGTTCTTTCTCGGTCAAGATACAGAAATCGTCGATGATCCGGTCAATCACCCGATCCACCTTCATGATCCAACCCGTGCCGCAATCATAGAGGTATCGGTTTCGTTTCGTCCTGTATTTGATAAACAACGGTGCAGGCATCTTATCCTTTCTTTTCCGACAGCATCAATCGCGTCGTGGTCCAAGTTTCAATATCGTTCGGCGAGGAGCCCCGGTCAAAAGGTTGAAACCGATCATACGTTCTATCTTCCAGAATCAGGGACCGTTCCCATGCGTAAGCCGTCACCCCTTCCCGATAGATCAAATAGGGAATCAGAAACGCTTGCCCGGAGATGAAAAGATCGAAGAACCTCATTTTTCCCTTGCGACGAATGAATAGAACGGTTGTCCCGCCATATTTCCGGGCCGATTCCAGCGTCCATTCCATATATCCTTCCCCGTTACAAACATGCCACGATGAGCCAACGGAAACCGGCAACAGCGGTGTCAGAACAGGTTGCCGCATAAACGCCCTGTTTCTCGCATCAGAAAGCAAATCGGATTCAGGTGAAAAACGGTGCGCGGCATAGGATTGATAGGTTTGCCGGGAACGATGGTAGATACAAATAGAGCATCTCGTCTTCGGTTTCAAAAAATGAACCCAAGTCGGAATCTCCGGAGCGATTTGTTCCGTTTCATCACGCCAAACACACTGATCCGCGTCGCATTTCAGCATGTTCCTTGTCACACGTTTTTCCGTTTGCCATAAATGACCGTTCAACGTTTTTTGTTCCATCTTCACGCTCAAGGTCAGTTGACCGGCAGGCATCCAGTAATGACGAATCAAATAGCCGAAACCGGTATCCATCTTTCGGAGCGGAGCCGGTTTTAACAGCGATTGAGGATCAATCGCATCCCATGCAGGTTGTTGTACGGTGGCAGGATTCATGATCTTTCAAACAGGAAAAAATTGAATGATGGAATCAGCCTTCACCGTCATGGAATCTCCGTTTCGTGTGGCGATTTCTTTACTGCGAACCGTTGTCGACATTGTTGTTTCCTGACGGATCAATAAGCCGGTTTCCAGATCGAAATACGCATTCCCTTCATGTTCGTTAGTCATACTGGCGTCCTTGTCTGGTTTTTGCAGATTGACACCCGGTAATTGGGCAACGTTCGGAATGCTTCCCTCGAAACGGATGTTGACCGTTTGACGTCCTACCACTTCCGCGAAACCGGCCACCTCATATTCCGTCGGACAATGTTCGAACGGCTTGATACGACCGGTGTTGGATTTCCATTTTTTACCGACAGCTAATTCCTGCGGTCCTCCAGCCAGCGATAAAAGATGAGAAAACTGTTGGTCGTGGTGAACGATCACCTCTCCTTTTGGTTCAGCCATGCGAAGTTCACCATCCCGGACGAGCAGAATCATCTCACTTCGGGGACGTTCTGCCATATTCAAGGGTGAACAGAGAATGGCAATTGTGTCCCGCCCCGTGAGAACGATCTGCCCTCTGTTCGTCTGGTTGGCAGAAAAATTGCCTTCTCTTGCCAGAAACATATCCGGTTCATCTCCCAACGCGTGGGAAAATTCCTTCGGCAGAAACGATGGTGCAAAAATCGCATAATTCCACGATTGGCCGATCGGTGGCGTCAACGTCAATTTCAATGACGATGGCCCATCAGTCGACTGAACAGGAACATGCGTCAATGATCGCATTCGTTGAAGCTCTTGGGTGAAACGATGTGTTTCAAGGTGTTGTTTATCTCCTCGAAATACCCGGATGGCAACCGGCGTTCCAAGCAAGGTTCCGATCACCACTGTCAAAAATGTGCGCCGTTTAAGTTTGTTGTCCATGTTTACCTTTGTCTCTTGTACAAAATCTGCTTTGGTTAATGATCCAAAATTAAAACAAAAAAATAAATATTCCTGAGAATATTTTTCTTCGATTTTATTTACCTATTTTTTGTATTCTTCTTGTTTTCAATTGGAATTTGATGACAACATTTCGCTATATAGGTAAAGAGAAAGCTAGGCCAAAAAGGGGAAGCGCAAAATTTCAACTTTTTCCATTTTCTTCAAAAAAGTTTCTTCTTTGAAAAAATATTTGATTTCGATTCCAACGTAGAAAAAGATCGTTCCATGATGATTCTCTAGCCTTTGTTATGGGCAACCTCTAAAAAAATCGGCTCCTGCTTTTTAATCTCCTCTTTTAATTGTTCGGTTATCATACTTACAGTTGAAATTTGTTACGCCGCAGAACGCGACGAAGTTAAATGGATTCCCTCCTGAGATGAAAAGTCCTGTAAAAAGAAAAACGTAGTAGTTTTCAGTTTTTGTATTGTTTTCTTTATTTTTATCAGGGGTGGGCCACCCCCCGAAGGGTCATGGGTGGTCCCACCCTCTTGAGACTCTTAAGAGTCTTAAATATTATGAATTTTTCGATCTCCATAAATCATTGTTTTCAAAGGATTTATAAATTTTCTTGCCGTATGGAACCCCCGCTGATGCCGTGTGAATCCCACGCCAGAAAACTGCACAGATTACAAAATATCTTGTCGTCATGGATTCGTACCGTTTTCTAATTTTAGTGTTTCCTGGTAGTTTAGAATTTCAAAACAAATATAGAGTTCCATAACACCTTTATAGAATTTGTCCTTTACTCCCGTTATCTGCTTTTCTGTGAGTGGCGATTTTTTACTGTTACAGTATTCCCAGTTGATGATTCTCGAATCCTGTAAATTATCCAAAGCTCGTTCCAATGGGATGATGATGTAACGTTTGTACTCTTGCGTCGTTTCCCTGACCTGTTCTTCCGAGGGAATAACCATCTGGCACCAATCGAGCAGTGTTCTCACACTGATGATATTATTGGTTTCAGATCGCTGATTGTTGTACATACTGAAATGAAGTGCCAGCTTATGCCCCAACATCAGTGCCGCCGGATCACAATTATCCAGTTTCAACAATTCGACCGGGTATTGCATGAGAAAAGATTTTTGCAGATATTCCACAAGTGCCGGAGCAAAATCCACCGTGAGCACATTGTCTTTTATTTCCCACTTGGAAATGATTCTCATTTGTCCATATTGTCTATACCTTTTCCCCCATTTCTGAGAAAAAGTTACTGAGGCATGGTATAATGGTAGAATATCGCTTTTCAAATTTTTCCGTAATTCGTCGAAAGAGCTTTCCGTTTGAGGTTTTCCGAGAATATTGAGATACTCTTCAACCACAAGGATTGTCCCTATCAACCTCTATCCCTTAACAACCATCAACTATAACCCACTCATTCAAAAGGAACCTTTCACCATGATGAAAACATTCCAGTATTGCATTTTATTGTTGATCGCCTTGACCGTTTCGGTGGACGCCCGGATATGGACGGCCAAGAGCGGACACACCGTCACCGGTGAGTTCGAAAAATTCGAAAAAGAAACCCAAACCGTTTGGATTCAACTGCCGGACGGCAATATGGCAAAAGTCCAACTTGACCTGCTTTCAGAGGAAGACCAAAAATTCGTCGCGTCCCTCATCGGGGAGAAGTCGGAAAAATTCGGATTCAACACGCCGCGCGACGTTTTGGAGCAGGAAGCCCAAAAAGACAACCTCGAAGCTCTGTATTATCTTGCCCGGTGCTACGCGCAAGGCTGGAACGGCTGCCCGAAAGACGAAAAGAAGGCCGGGGAACTCTTCCAAAGAGGCTCGCAATCGGCGGATGCAGGCAATCCCTTTGCTCAATGCTGTCGTGCCACCTGTTATCTCAAGGGGATGGGTGTCTCCAAGGATGATGCGGAAGCTGTGAAATGGCTGAGAGAGGCCGCCGAGCAAGGCAATGCGGCGGGACAGGCCGGTCTCGGCAACTGTTATGTCCTGGGTACGGGTGTTCCCCAGGATGCGGAGGAAGCCGTCAAGTGGTTACGCCTCGCCGCCGAACAGGGAGAAGCGGAAGCGCAGGCTGCTCTCGGCGCATGTTATCTCAGTGGTATGAGCGTCTCCCAGAATGTGATGGAAGCCGTGACGTGGCTTCGCAAAGCCGCCGAGCAGCGATTTGTACCGTCGCAGTTTATGCTCGGCATCTGTTATGCCGAAGGTGCAGGTGTCCCCAAAGACATGACGGAAGCCGTGAAGTGGTTTCACCTCGCCGCCGAACAGGGAGACGTGGAAGCACAATTCACTCTGGGCGAATGTTATAGCGATGGCAAAGGTGTCGAGCAAGACGAGGCGGAAGCCGTGAAGTGGTATCGCAAGGCGGCGGAACAGGGCAAAGCGGAAGCGCAGCTTATTCTCGCCACATGTTATCTCAGCGGTGAAGGTGTCCCGGAAGATATGGAGGAAGCCGTCACGTGGTATCGCAAAGCCGCCGAGCAGGAGTTTGTCCCGGCGCAGTTTATGCTCGGCGTATGCTATCTCAATGGTGTAGGCGTTCCCCAGGATCAGGCGGAAGCCGTGAAATGGTTACGCAAGGCGGCGGAACAGGGGTTTGAGAAGGCGTTAGAGTTACTGCAACAAATCAAGGATGACCCGGACTTGGAACAGATTCGCAAGGCGGCGGAACAGGGAGATGCGGAAGCGCAATTCCAACTTGGCGAGTGCTATCGTCTGGGAACAGGTGTTGCGCAAGACATCGAAGAAGCGGCCAAGTGGTATCGCAAAGCGGCGGAACAGGGACATGCGGTAGCACAACACAGTCTGGGCGTGTTCCACCTTCACGGATTCGGTATCGCAGAAGACAGAGAAAAAGCAGTGGAATGGTTTCGCAAGGCGGCGGAACAAGGGTATGAAGACTCTATCAATGTGCTCAAGCAGATGGAGAACCCCCAGGAGGAAACGGAGTTGGAACGGATTCGCAAGGCGGCGGAGCAGGGTGACGCGGAAGCGCAATACAAACTCGGCGTATGTTATAAAAAAGGTTCAGGTGTTAGCTTCAGCTTGTCAGAAGCCGCGGAGTGGTTTCGCAAAGCCGCAGAGCAAGGATTGGCCGAAGCCCAATACGAACTCGGCGTGTACTATATCAACTACTATGTCGATGGTGTTGCGAAATACAGTGAGGAAGCGATTCAATGGTTTCGTAAAGCGGCGGAACAGGGACATGTCGTAGCACAACACAATCTGGGCGTGTATTATGAGCAAGGAACCGGTGTTGCGCAAGACAATGCGGAAGCCGCAAAGTGGTACCGCAAAGCGGCGGAACAGGATCATGTGGGAGCACAATACGCTCTGGGTATATGCTATGACAGCGGTTCGGGTGTTCCCCAAGATGAAGCGGAAGCCGTGAAGTGGTATCGCAAAGCGGCGGAACAGGGATTTGTGAGAGCACAATACAATCTGGGCATGTTCCATGCTGAAAGAATCGGTGCTCTCCAAGACAAGGAGGAAGCCGTCAAATGGTTGCGCATGGCGGCGGATCAAGGACATGAGAAGGCCATCGAGAAACTGCAAGAAATCGAGAAGGGCTCTTCTGAAGATGATAATTTCGTCGCACTGACCGGGCATACGGATGATGTTCGTTCCGCCGCGTTTTCGCCGGACGGCAAGACGATTGTGACGGCCGGTGCCGACGCAACTGTTCGCATCTGGGATACCGAATCGGGGAAGGAATTGCTCAAGCTGGAACCGGGGTTCACGGTGGGCTATGCCTCGTATTTGGCGGACGGAAAAAGAATCGTGACGGTGGAAGACAGCGAAACATTCAGCATCGTCCAGGTTTGGGACGCCGTTTCGGGGAAAGAACTGCGAAAGCAGGAACGGATGGGCGGGTTCGAAGTGAACCTCTACGTTTCCGACAACCAAAAGAAAGTTGTTTCCAGCACCTACGACATTGACGATACGGTCCGCGATCAGGTTTGGGTCAAAGTCTGGGATGTCGATACGGGACGCTTGCAAATCCTGCGATCCCGGGGCGGCGTGACCAACTGGGGACATTCCGGCTGGCATGCGGGCGATTCGACGGTCGTTTCCCCGGACGGCACGAAAGTGGTGACGATCCGGGGGGAAGTGATGGGCAGTTGTTACATCGTGGTTTGGAACGCCGATTCGGGCAGGGAACTGAGACGGTTGGGCGCGTCCGCCAGGCCGATCAACGGTCGGCAGGGTGCCACGCCGGGCGAAGCGATGGCCGCCGTCTTTTCGCCGAATAGTTCGAAAATCGCCATAGATTTCGGGGACGGCGTCCGGATTTGGGATGCTCCATCGGGAAGGGAATTGCGGAAATTGGCGGGAGGAACCGGCGATTTCCTGCCGGACGGAAAGCGATTTGCCTCAACAGACGGCGAGGCTATCCTCATTTGGGACATCAATACGGGACGAAAACTGGCAACCCTTCCAGGGGCGGAAAACGTGCTCTTCGCGCCGGATAGTAAGAAGATTGTCACGCAGAATGAAGCGGGCATCGTCCGGGTTTGGGATACGGATTCAGGTAGTGCGACTTTCGGCAAGGAATTGCGAACGTTGAATGGCTTTCCCGCCGCCTTTTCGTCGGACGGACGGAAAATGGCCGTCGTCAACGAATCGGGGGATGCCTGGGCCATTGTTGACGCCGATTCAGACACGACGTTGCAGGAAGTGGAAGGACAATTTTTCAGCTTCTCGAAGGACGGCAAGAGAGTGATGACGACCGGCGACAACAACACCGTTCGCGTTTGGACTTTGCCGTAGAAGGTGCAGAGGGAATAGGGATGGTAGGGCGGTCATATATGCCACCAGCGTAATAACACGTGACCGCCGCTGCCTTACTATCCCCTTTGGAAAAGCCACTAACAAGAAAGAACAAAACCATGAAAACGTTTTACACCCTGTTTGCCTCCGTGATCGCCTTGACCTTTGGCACCGCCGTTCTGTTCGCCAAACAAGTTGAACAACCTTCCAAAAATGAATTCGTGTTCCATTTGTACCAGAGCATCGTCCAAGAGAAATCGAACGAAAACGTCGCCGTATTGTGCGCAACTGTTGTTCGACTTTGTCCGCACCGGTGCCGCCGGAGAAACGAAAGCGGAAATCGATCGGCTTCTCGCAACGATGGAATCGGTCAAATGGACGGAAAAAGTAGTGTTTAGATCGAATCCTAAACTGTTCTGGTGTAAATTGGTGAAATTGAGTAAGGTCATTGGGTGTTTGCAATGTTCGAAGATTTTGTCATGGAGGAGCAGATGGGTCACGTTTATTCGCAGGATTATACGAGAACGAGTTTTACAGGATTGTGACGACGGCATGTCGAGCGAAGACACCGCCAGAAAATACACCGTCGCCATTGCCACGGTTTACTCGTGGCGCAAGCGACGCCGTGAAACAGGAAGCATCGCACGAAAAAATACAAGCCAGGCCCGAAATGAAAACTGACACCTTATGAAAAAGAAGTTCG
>Ga0123353_10004813_pt1 | contig 17526 bp, 14 predicted proteins | sample TergutLab28metaG_3_FD_92763 | JGI IMG/M metagenome (GOLD analysis project Ga0123353, IMG submission 92763) | Labiotermes labralis P3 segment gut microbial communities from Petit-Saut dam, French Guiana - Lab288 P3 | ecosystem: Host-associated > Arthropoda: Insects > Digestive system > Gut ...
GAGAACCAGCAACCGTCCGCCACCAGCGTAGCCATCGGGTAGCAAATCTTGTAATCGGCAACCATGCGCCTGTTCGCCGCAGGACCGCGGATTTCCTTCTCGTTGCTCGACGGCTCATCGTCCAGGTACTCCACCCCCGGCAAGAGCGCCTGGCTCTTGCGCTCGCCGAACGTCCCGACCCCCGAGAAAAGCGTCAACCACGGCAGGTGCAGCACCTCGCGTGTCTCACTGACCGAAATCGCGCTAAAAACGGCAATCATTCCTTCACCACCAGATCTTGGAGTGAATATACGCTTCAAATGCCATCTTGCCCCCCCTGCGTCAGACACGGTCGCCGTAACCGAAAAACCTTTGCCATTCCAAAGCAGATTGCTCACACTCACCTCTGCCTCCGACAACGGCACCTTGACCGCCTTTGTCCCGTCATGGTACATCAGCCATTCGGCCGGGTTCGTCTCCGCCATCTTCTTGCCGTTCACGAACAGCGTCATCGTGTTCCAGCGGTCAGGGTGATGCTCGACCGCCAAGTTACCCGCCTCAATCCGAAACGGCTTGGGGTTCGCGGCGACAGGCTCAGGCTTCTCGAACGTCAACTCCGCAAGCGGGGCCATCGGCACGACACGGAGCGCATGGAGCGTGGCCGTACCGCTCGTGCCGGGGGGGTCAATGCGGAAACGCATTTTCGGATAGACGGGAATCATCGCCGAGAGACGCCCTGCCGTTTTCGGGTCAGCTTCCAGATACACCATCTGCCCCGCCGAAAACGCTTTCCCCTGTTCCGCATAGAAAATCTCCCAGCGGTTCGGGCCGCTCACCGAACTTTCGGCATCCACTAAAATCCGCAGTTTCCGCGCCGTCGCCGCCGATGGGATGTCCACCGCTGGGCCCTCAAACCACGGGTCAACCCCATGCAACTCCGCCGACATCCCCGGGCGCGTGTCCAGCAGCTTCGCATCGCGATTGACTGTCCACCCCTGCACGCCGTCCGCGAAATCGAACAACGTCACCGGCTCCGCGGCCATCCCCGCGCACGCCGCCATCCATACCAGTACACCAACAGTTTTCCTCACAGCATTCATCCTCATACACTTGTTTTCCCGCTACTATACCGTTTATCGGCACGGGAAGTCAATGATTGTGGCAAAATAACATCTTGCCGCCCCCGCTCAGCTGCTGTAGAAACGCTTGGCGAGGCGCGGGAAGATCATCCAGAGCGCCATTAGGAAGAGCGCGGGGAACAGCCCCGATGTCCCGACCGCGGAACACAGGCAGGCCTGCACCAGCAGGAGGTTGCGGATGTGACCCGCGACGGTATCTGGCACGGGTTGCAAGCGGTACAACATCCCACCCAGCATCCACGACCACATCAGCACCATGCACATCAGGAAGACGAATACGACCGGCGCGACCCCTTCCGTCTGCCCCGAAGTCAGCAGGACACTCGGCAGCATAAGCAGCACCATGAAGGGCATCCAGCGTGTCAACCCCATCGGCTTCTCGTCCGCCATCTCGTTCTTGGCGACAGCGCTGAATGCACCCACATAAGCGATGAGCATGATGATAGCGATTAAAACCGTGGTGTCCGTCACGCTCGAATCCGTCACGCTCGACAGTTGCGTACCCCACTCGTTAGCCGCCACCACTCCGAGACACAGGCTCAACCCACGACATATCCCCATTATGTAGATGCTTTTGGTCCTGTTATAGTTGTAAATTACCAATATCAGAAAACTTGCCACGGCGAACGTATCCCACCCCATAATCGAGGCGAGACCTATCCCCAAGAGAGCCATTATACATGCCGCCACCTTCGCTTGCGCCATGGTGATTTGCCCCGACGGTAACGGGCGGTCGGGACGCTCGGCGCGGTCGGTCTCGATGTCAACAATGTCGTTATGCACAAGCCCGAACAGATAGAGACAGACGGACGCACCCATCACCGCGAGCATGGGGATGAGCATTGCGCGGTCGAGGCGACCTCCCGATGCGAGGAGAAATCCTACGAGCGGATCGCCCGGCACGGTGAGGAGGTTGGGCAAGCGGAACAGGCGGAGCCACGGGCTCATGGGTGAGGCGGCGGCGCCCTCGCCCAGCTGTGAGGAAGGGGGGGGGTTATCGGCTGTCACCCGAGGCCTCCGTCGGTTTCTTGGCGTCGAGGCGGACGGACAGGACATCATTCGAGAAGACAACCGCGTCCTTGAGGAACGACACCTGCCACTCCGCGCCGTCAATCTTGCGGAACTCCAGGTCCAGGCCGAGGGGGGCGTTGCGCCACACGGCCGGCCACCTGAGGAACGTGTCCACGGGCGGGCCGTCCGCCAGCGCGGCAATCTCGCGCCTGCGGTCAACGGTGAACCATTGGTAGCGGCCGTCCAGTTTCTCGGGGAGACCGACGTAGAAGCGCGTCGGCACGGACAAGGGGCGGTAGAGCGTCGCGTCGGTGAAGGTCTGCCCCTTGAACGTGTAGCTCACATACGGGGAGGTGTTGCGGAGCAGCGGCGGCTTCAGCCAGAGGGCGACGGCCAGCGCGACCGCGAGCAGGGCGAGGGCCACCTTGATGATGTCGGGCAGGAGGCGGCGGAAGCGGCTGCGGGGTGGGGGAGGGGGAAGTTCGGAGTTCGGAGTTCGGAGTTCGGAGTTTGCAGGGAAGGGAGTTTCTTCCAACTGATTTTCGGTTGGGGCGGTTTGCGAACAGCCCTTACGGCAACCTAATCCTGCCAAAAATTTAGCGATGCCCCGAAACGCGCCCCCGCTCCGCACTCCGCACTCCGAACTCCGAACTTCCCCCGCGCCGTGCGCAACTTGCGGCGGCTTTGCGGGTTCATCCTGCTTCTTCGGTTTGTTCTTCTTGCCCATGGGTCACGTTAGGTTTTCGCCTTGACCGGCGCGAGCAGCTTCTGCAGCTCCTTGCGTTTCTTCTGCGGGAGGTTTAAAACCGTGCCGAGGAGGTCGAACACGTGTTCGGGGTCCGTGTCCAGCGACTCGCTCAGGAGGGTGAAAACCAGGCGTTTCTCAATCTGGGAGAAGGCGTCGAAATTATCCGAGTACGCGCGGAACAGCAACGCGCAGGTCTCGAAGCGCACGCGGCCCGCTTGCTCCGCCTCCGTCTCCGCCGTGCCGCTGTAGGGATAGACACCCTCCTCCTGCCACTGCTGGAGAAGCTCGACGGTCAGCGCCTCGCGGCGTTCGCGGAAGTGCTGGCGCAGGGTCTCGCGCGTGGCGTCGAGGAACGCCTTCACCTCCGGGTGCAGCTCCTCCAGCACCAGCAGGTTCTCTTCGTGCAGCGGCGTGAACCGCTCCGAGACGAGATACGCCGTGTAGTTGAACCCGCTCCCGGTGCGGATCGCCGCGTCCGCCTCATGCAGGGCGAAACCGTCCGCGTTGCAGAACACGATTTTGCTGCGCCCCTGCCGCGACTTCCACTCGATGACCTGCAAGTCCGCGTGGGTGCCGTCCGACGCTTTCAGGCGGTACGTCTGGCTCGTGCGCTGGACGATGACGGGGTTGACCAGCAGCCCCTGGTAATAGATGCGGACGTTCGGGTACGCCTTCAGGTACAGCGCGAAGTGCGAGGCCAGCTGCTGCACCGCCCACCCGGCGTCCAGCAGCGAGCCCATCGGGTTGGTGATGTTCGAGACGACGACCTCCGTGCCGGTCCCCGGCCCCGGCGACGCGACCTCCTCCAGCGAGAACAGGCCGGGGTTGGCCGCCTCGCCCGCCAGCACGAACGAGCGCAGGCCCGTCCCCGTCTGCATGGTGGTGCGCCACTCCACGTGGTTGCCGAGCGAGAACGCCTTGAAGCGCCCGCGCCCCTTGCGGCCGTGCAGCACGCGCCCGGAGACCTGCGTCCGGGAGGCGTCCTTCTTCCACGAGCCGCCGAGGTTGCCGAACTGGGAATCCGCCTCGAACGCGTTGATGCCGAGACCGTCGTCGGACACCCGGATCGCGTCAATGCCGCCGAGCGTGTTCTGGATGATGTCCACCTTCACGTCGAACGCGTCCGCGTCCAGCGCGTTCCAGATCAACTCCGAAAGCGCCTGGAGCGGCGAGGCCGTGCAGAGGGACATGATGTGGTCCTTCTGCGCCTGAACAGTGATTTCCTTCATGACGGTCACTCCTTTACTGTTAAGAGAGTAGGAGAATAGCAAAACCGCAGGGCTTTGGAAAGCGTTAAAATGCGGGGGCGGGGGGGCAGGGGGATTTTTGGGGTAATGCCGCCGCTCGAATGTGTAATCAGGGCTGAACCGATTGCGGGGCCTCGGCGTTAAATAAGGCATGAATATCCTTGAGCTCCATTCCGTTTGCAAAACGTTCGGTCAGGTCAATGTCCTGCGCGGCATCAACTTCGCGCTGGCGAAAGGCGAGTTTGCCGCGATCATGGGCCCGAGCGGCTCGGGCAAGTCCACGCTTCTGAATCTGGCGGCGGGCCTCCTCCTGCCCGACAGCGGCGAAATCACGGTTGACGGCCAGCGGCTCTCTGGCATGGACGATGACGCGCGGACGGTCTTCCGCCGCCGCCGCATCGGGGTCATCTTCCAGGACTACAACCTCATCCCGACCCTCACCGCAGAGGAAAACATCCTCCTGCCGCTCCTCCTCGACAAGGCGCACGTTGACCGCGCCCACCTCGACGGGCTCCTCGGGCGTTTCGACCTCGCCCCGCGCCGCGCCCACTACCCGCACCAGCTCAGCGGCGGCGAGCGCCAGCGCGTGGCCATCGCCCGCGCCCTCGTCGTGCGCCCCAGCATCATCCTCGCGGACGAGCCCACGGGCAACCTCGACATCCTCTCCGGGCAGAATTTCTGCGAGATGCTCGCGCAAATCCACGCCGACTACGGCGCGTCTATCCTGCTCGTGAGCCACGACCCTGTCGTGGCCGCGCGCGCCGCCCGCGTCGCCATCCTCCTCGACGGCCGCATCCACAGTCAGGTCGCCTCGCAGGGCAACCCCTCAGACATCTCGCGCCACTACCTCGCCTCGATGCAGTAAATGTTCCCCATCGTGCGGAGGTACATCCGCCCCTCCTTGAACACGGGCGTGGCGAAAACGCCTTCCGGCAGGGTGTTGGTCGTGATGGTCCCCAGCTTGTCGCCCGTCGGCACGATGTAGCCGTTCCCGGCGCGGTCGAACAGGTAGAGCTTGCCGTCCGCGACGACCGGCGACGAGTAGAACGGCTTCTCGAAGTTGTGTTCCCAGAGGATTTTCCCGTCCGCCGGGGCATAGCACCGCAGAAGCCCCTGATCGTTCACCGCGTACAGCAGCCCGCCGTACAGCAGCGGCGTGGGGATGTAGCCGGCTTTCACGTCGCTCGACCAGCGCACGTGGCTTTTCGTCACGTCGCCTGTGCCGTCCGCGCGGATGGCCATCAACGCGCGTTTGGGCCATCCGGCCGTCGCGTACATCGTGTCCTTGTCCACGACAGGCGTGGCCCCGCAATACGTCGAAGGGCCCTCGCACTCCCAGATGAGCGCACCCGTCAGCGGGTCGTAGCCGCGCGTCGTTTCGCCGCCGACCAACAGCAGCTGGTCGCGCCCCGCGACGTTCAGCACGAGCGTGGACGCATAGCTCTCCTTGACCTTGCGGAGCGTCGTGCGCCAGACGATCTCGCCCGTGCCGCGATGCACCGCCACCATGTGGCTGCTCTGGCTGCCCTCGACGGGCAACAGCACCAGCGAGCGGTAAATCGCCGGGGACGCCGAATAGCCCTGAATGGTCGTGTAGGGCGCAAGCGGCGTGTGCCACGCGGGCGAGCCGTCCAGCTTCACGGCCGCGAGCCTGACGTCGGCCGCCGTCTGGTACGGCACGAACACGTGCGTCCCGTCGCAGGCCGGCGTCGGCGACGCCGTGGAGTTGTCGTTGTGCATCTTGTATTTCGGCCCCGGGTGGAGGACGGTCTCCCACACGACGTTTCCCGTGTCCAGCGCGAGGCAGTACAGCACGCAGGCCCCCTTCTCGCGGTCGCCCGCCGTGAGGTACATCCGGTCGCCCCAGATGCAGGGCGACGAATGGCCCTCGCCCGGCAGGCGTTTCTTCCAGACGATGTTGGATGCCTCGCCCCACGCCGTGGGCGGCTTCTGGCCCGCGTGCGCGACGTTGTCCAAGTTCGGGCCGCGCCACCACGGGAAATCCTTACTGTCCGGCTTCACGGCCGGCAACGAGTCCCAGCCCTCCTTCGGGGCGATGTCAGGGACGGCATCCTCCGCACACGCCACACCCAACCCAACAAGACCGGCAACACAACACGCAACGATTCTCATCATAATTCCTCCTTTGCGTAAAACTTTAGCATGATTCCCGCGCGGCCGCAACAAAAAGAAATGCGTGCGACGCGACGGGGGGCGGAAACTTCCTCAAATTCAACTATTGCCAAACCATCCCCAAAGGCTATATCATTTCTTTTTCAATTGAGAGGGAGTCGGAATGTCGGAAGAAGTTTTGGAGAGCAATGAGTACCGCGAGCAGCGTATCGCGAACCTGAAGAAGCTGGCGTCGTTCGGGATGAGGCCGTATGGCGCGGCGTTCGCGCGGACGCGGCTCTCGGATATCCGCGCGGGGTTCGAGGAGGGCAAGGCCGTCCGCGCGGCCGGGCGGCTGATGACGGTGCGGCGCATGGGCAAGGCGTCGTTCGCGACGCTCAGCGACGGCACGGGGCAGTTTCAGGTTTTCGTCAAAAAGGATTTGCTCGCGCCGGAGCAGTTCGAGGCCTTCGCGTACCTTGACCTGGGCGACTTCCTCGGCGTGGAGGGCCGGCTGTTCCTGACCAAGACGGGCGAGCCGACCATCGAGGTCCACCAGTGGACGTTCCTGAGCAAGGCCATCCTCCAGCCGCCGGAGAAATTCCACGGTCTGCAAGATGTGGAGGAGCGCTACCGCAAGCGTTATCTGGACCTGATGATGAGCCCGTCCTCGCGCGACCGCTTCAATAAGCGCAGCGCTATCCTGCGCGAGACGCGGAGCTTCCTGCACGACCGCGGGTTCGTCGAAGTCGAGACGCCGATGATGCAGGCGCAGGCCGGCGGCGCGGCCGCCAAGCCGTTCGTCACGCGCCACAACGCGCTCGACACGGAGATGGTCATGCGCATCGCGCCGGAGCTTTATCTGAAACGCCTCATCGTGGGCGGGTTCGACAAGATTTTCGAGATCGGGAAAAATTTCCGCAACGAGGGCATTGACCGCACGCACAACCCTGAGTTCACCGTGCTGGAGGTTTACGAGGCCTACGGCGACCGCGCGTCCATGAAGGCCATCATCGAGGGCCTGCTGCCGCACCTCTGCGAGAAGGTGCTGGGTTCAATGACGGTCGAGTACGGCGAGGCGAAGGAGGTCCTGGACTTCACCCCGCCGTACCGCGAGGTCGCGTACAAGGACATCGTCTGCGAGGTCATGGGCGACGATTGGTTCGCGCTCCCCGCCGAGGCGGCGCGTGCGCGCGCGGAGGCCAAGGGGCTGCACATTGACCCCGCGTGGAACCACCTCATGATTACCCGCGAGGTGTACGACAAGCTCGCCGAGAAGACCCTGCGCCAGCCGACGTTCGTCACCCGTATCCCGCGCCAGTTCGTGCCGCTCGCCAAGGCGTGCGACGACGACCCGGACCTGGTGGACGTGTTCGAGTTCGTCGTGGCCGGCAAGGAGCTTTGCCCCGGCTACACCGAGCAGAACGACCCTGCCGCGCAACGCGCCGCGCTCGCCGATCAGGCCGGTGACGACGCCGAGAAGATTGACGAGGACTTCATCACCGCGCTCGAGCACGGTATGCCCCCCACGGGCGGCCTCGGCATCGGCATTGACCGCCTCGTGATGATGCTCACGGGTACGGAAGTCATCCGCGACGTCATCCTCTTCCCGCAGATGAAAGCCGCCGGACGAGGCTAGGAATATCTTTCTAAATGTTAGGCGGTAACCAACCATGAGCCGTGTCCTTTTCATCACGTCGAGTCCTTGTCACCCGTGGGCGGGCGAGGGCTGCCGCACGCGCCACATCTTGGAGGCGCTCGTGGCGCTGGGGCATCAGGTGGACCTCGTGACAATCCCCTCCGCCGCGCCGTTCCGCGTACAGGGCGTCGCGACGCACTTCGTGCCGCGCCTGCCGTTCTGCAAGAAGCTGCCGCGCGGGGCGTCGCTCCGCCGCGGCGCACTGGACCTGCTGATGCTGTTCAAGGCGGTGTTCCTCGCGGGCCGCGCGCGCTACGACATCATCCACGGCGTGGCGGATTGTGGCGCGGTGGCGTGGCTGGTCGGGGCGCTGACGAACAGGCCGTTTGTCTATGATGTCCGGGACGAGGATCACGGTGCGCCTGTGGCATGGTTCCGCCGGTGGACGCACGCGGTCGCGTCGTTCCTGAGCCGCCGCGCGTTGCGCCGCGCGGACGTGATCATCGGCGAGAACGCGGATGCGCTGGCGGCGCCGGCGCAACAGGGGTGCGGGGCGCGCGCGTGCGTGATCCCTAACCTCCCGGCGCTGACCGGGAACGTCCCGGCGCCGGTGCTGAACCTTGCGCGGACGCGCTACAGGGCGGTGCTCAAACGGGACGCGCCCCCCCCGCCGCCTGACGACAGCAGCGGCGACGGTGCCCCAGCCGTTGTCCAAACGCACGGCCGGCGCCCGGAAGACGCGGCCGCGATGAAGGTGGTGACGTGCGTGGGGGGGTACGACCATTTCCGCGGGCTGGCGATGTTTTTCAACGCGGTGCCGTATGTGCTGCGCGAGAACCCGGATGTGCGTTTCGTGGCGGCGGGCGGGACGGGAAAGCAAATCGCGTGTGTGCGGGATGCGCTTGAACAGGCCGGGGTCGCGGGGGCGGTGACGTTCACGGGATGCCTGCCGCAACCGGAACTGGCGGCGCTGCTGATGGTGTCGGACATCCTGGTCGCGCCGTGCTGCGCCGGGAGCGAGATGCCGATGCGCGTGCTGGATTTCCTGTACCTGTCGAAGCCGATCGTGGTGGCGGACACGGGGTTCTCGAAAATCATGTTTTCGAGCCACAACGCGATGGTGGTGGGCGCGGAGCATGAGGCGCTGGCGAAGGGGATTCTGCACCTGTGTCGGAACCCGCGGCTGGCGGAGGAGCTTGCGCGGAAAGGGCACGAGACGCTGCTGGTGCAGCACCGCACGCCGGAGGCGTTTCGGGAGGCGTTGCGCATGTGCTACCAGTACGGGATGACGGGGGAGCGCGGATGACGTTTGATGCGCGAGAGATTGCGGCGTGGGCGGGCGGTGCGTTTGAGCGGTTGCCGCGCAAAGTGCGCGGCGTGACGCAGGACACGCGCGGTCTGTCGCCGCAGTGCCTGTATGTGGCATTGCGCGGGGAGCGTTTCGACGGGCACGATTTCGTGACGCACGCGTTGGCGGGCGGCGCGGCGGCGGCGCTGGTGGATGCGGCGTGGGCGCCCGGCGGCGTGTGCCTGAGCGAGCTGCCGCTCATCCGCGTGGCGGACACGCGGCGGGCGTTGCAGGACATCGCGCGGGCGTGGCGTGCGCGGTGCCGTGCGCGGGTCGTCGGCGTGACGGGTAGCTCGGGCAAGACGACCGTCAAGGAGATGGCGGCGGCGTGCTTTTCCGGCGGCGGGAGCGTGTGCGCCACGCAGGGCAACCTGAACAACGACATCGGCCTGCCCTTGAGCTTGCTGACGATGCGGGAGGATACGGCGTTCGGGGTTTTCGAGCTGGGCATGAACCGCGCCGGGGAGATTACGGGCCTCGCGGACATCCTCAAACCGCACGGCGCAATCATCTCCAGCATTGGCCGTGCGCATATCGAGTTCTTCGGATCGGTCGAGGCCATCGCACGTGAGAAAGGCGCGTTGCTGCGCGTGCTGCCGCTGGACGGTTTCGCGGTGTTGTGCAAGGAGACGGCGCATTTCGGGCTGCTCGCGGAGATGTCGGGTGCGCCGGTGGTCACGGTGTCGCTGGCGACGCGCGACGCGGATTTCTTCGGCGAGGTACTGGACCTGCCGGCCGGGCGCGTGCGCATGACGGAACGCGCGACGGGCGCGCGCGTGGAATTCGCGAGCGGGCTGCCGGGTGCGCATAACGCGTCGAACCTGCTGCTCGCGTTTGCGGCGGCGCGTTGCGCGGGCGTGACGGCGGAAGAAGCGGCGGCGGGGATGTGCCGTTTCTCGATGCCGGGGAAACGCTGGGAAACGCGCTCGCTGGGCGGCGTGACCATCGTGAACGATGCGTACAACGCGAACCCCGACAGTATGCGCGTGGCGCTGGAGACGTTCATGCGGTTGCCGTGCAGCGGCCGGCGGATGGTGGTGCTGGGCGATATGCGCGAGTTGGGCGACCACGCGGAAGCGTCGCACCGTGAGATGGGGCGGCTGGTGGCCGCGCTCAACCCCGATTACTTTTTTGCGGTCGGCGGGCAGATGCAGGGCCATGCGTTGCGTGAGGCGGTCGCGGCGGGGTTCCCTGCGGCGCGGGCATTCGGCGCGGATACGGCGCGGGATGCCGAGGCGTTAATTTCGGGCGTGACGAAAGCCGGCGACTGCGTGCTGCTGAAAGCGTCGCGCGGGATGGCGCTGGAGGACGTGCTGGAAGCGTGGCACGGGCATTCCTGCCCGTGATGCCGATTATTGCGGGCAGGAATGCCCGCACCACTTTGTTATTACCCAGTTTTCCCGTATTTTCTAGTTGCTATGCTCATGTTATTTTTGATATATTAAATTTTCGCCCTCAAAAAGGGTCAAGCAAGCGCTGGCGTCTGGTCGGGTGACCGGAAACGCTGAAGTGGCTGCATTATGGAAAATCAAACCAAATCGTCCGCAGGGTATTTTATCCGGCGGACAGGAAAAGTATCATTATGGCTAAGATCAAACCCACGGCTGTAAAAAACCCTCAATCCAGCGCAATGTACGACATGATGAATGCGGCATTGACCAAACAGATGAACCAGTTTTCAGCCGGCTCCATCATTAAGGGTACGATCAGTGGTGTCAAGGGGAATGAAATCCTGGTTGACATCGGTTACAAATCGGAAGGCACCGTCCCGGCAAGCGAGTTCAAGGCCGAAGAGACCCCGAAGGTGGGCGACGTCATTGACGTGCTGCTGGTCGAGCTTGAGAGCGACCACGGCATGGTCATCCTGAGCAAGTCCCGCGCGGACGACAAGCTGCGCTGGGAGGCGATGCTGAGCAAATATACGGAAGGCGGGATCGTCACGGGCATCATCCGCTCGAAAGTCCGCGGCGGCCTGATCGTGGATGTGGACGGCGTGGACGCGTTCCTGCCGGGGTCGCAGGTGGACGTGACGCCTGTGCATGACCCGGACCCGTTCCTGAACACGACCTGCGAACTCAAGGTCATCAAAATCAGCAACGAGCGCCGCAACATCATCGTGTCGCGCCGCGAGCTGATCGAAGAGCGTATCGCCAACAAGAAGCGCGAGCTCCTCGGCTCCATCGAGAAGGGCCAGCAGCGCGCGGGCCGCGTGAAGAACATCACCGACTTCGGCGCGTTCGTGGATTTGGACGGCCTGGACGGCCTGCTGCACATCACGGACATGAGCTGGGGGCGCATCAAGCATCCGAGCGAGATGCTCAAGGTCGGGCAGGATATTGATGTCGTTATCCTGGAGGTTGACATGGAGCGCGAGCGCGTCTCCCTCGGCCTCAAGCAGTCCACACCGAACCCGTGGGAGAACATCGAGGCCTCGTTCCCGGTCAGTAGCCGCCTGCGCGGCAAGGTCGTCAACCTCGTGCCGTACGGCGCGTTCGTGGAGATTCAGCCCGGCATCGAGGGGCTTGTCCATGTGTCGGAATTCTCGTGGACCAAGCGCGTGGCACGCGCATCCGACATCCTCAACATGGGCGACGAGGTGGATGTCGTGGTGTTGAGCATTGACGCGGCAAACCAGAAGATCGCGCTGGGCATCCGCCAGACCGAGGCGAACCCGTGGGACACCGTGCAGGACCGTTACCCGGTCGGCAGCCGCGTGAGCGGCAAGGTGCGCAACTTCACGACCTACGGCGCGTTCGTCGAGTTGGAAGAGGGCATTGACGGCATGATTCACGTGTCCGATATGTCGTGGACGCGCAAGATCAACCACCCGAGCGAGATGCTCCAGAAGAGCCAGTTGGTGGAGGCGGTCGTGCTGGAGGTCAACCCGGCGGACCAGCGCATCAGCCTCGGCCTCAAACAGGCGAGCGACGACCCGTGGAACACCATCACGTCTCGCTACGCCATCGGGCAGATCGTCACGGGCAAGGTCTCCAAGATTGCATCCTTCGGCGCGTTCGTCGAGCTGGAGGACGCCGTGGACGGTCTCGTGCATATCTCGCAGATCAGCGAGCAACACGTCGAGAAGGTCAAGGACGCGCTCAAGACCGGACAGGACGTTGAGGCGCGCATCGTGAAGATTGACCGCGAGGAACGCCGCATCGGGCTGAGCATCAAGGCCGTCACCATGAACGAGGGCCAGCTTGAGGAACTCACGCGCGACCTGAGCGCCACAGACCTCAAGCCGGGCGAGAACCTCGTCGGTCTGGCCGCCGCCTTCGACGACGCCTTCGCGCAGAGCGAAGAGTGGCGTCCGGGCATGGAATAACCGAAAACACACGGACACGGAATATCTGAGAATCTTGGATGTTCCGTGTTTATTTAACCGGAGTACGATGAACAATGAGTTCCATCCTCAAGAAGCTAACGGTTCAAAACCTGACGGTTTTTAATGAAAAGTATGACTTTCTGTTCTCGAGCGGATTAAATGTTTTCGTCGGCGAAAACGGAACAGGCAAGACACATATTCTAAAAGTGCTCTATGCCGTTTTGGCTGCTCTTTCAAGACACACGTCAGACAGGCAATTGAGCGGGGTACTGGCGAATAAAATGCTGGGCGTATTCAAACCCGATGAAATAGGAGGATTGGTTAGCCGAACGCAAAAGGTTCAGCAATGTACCTTGGACTACCTCTTTAACGATGGTCGAGATTTAACAGTTTCATTTTCAAAAAAAGATGTGGACAGGGTCGATGTTAGCTCAAGCGGACGATCTGCACAAAAGATACCTGAAGTTTTTCCGCCCGTCTTTTTGCCGACTCGAGAACTCCTGAGTATTTTTCCCGGCTTTGTTTCTCTATACGACAATCGCCATCTTCAATTTGAAGAAACCTGGCGCGATTGCTGTTCTCTGTTGGACGAGCCTTTGATCCGAAAATCAAGTGCTTCCGGTGTCAATAATCTGCTTCGCCCGCTGGAAAAAGCAATGGGTGGAAAAATCGTATTGAGCGAGGCAGGTCGGTTTTATCTCCGAAAATCAGACACCGAACAAATAGAAATCCACTTGGTGGCGGAAGGCTTGAGAAAATTGGGTATGCTCGCCAAATTGATCGTGTCGGGGGTCATCAAGCCGGGAGCCGCTTTGTTCTGGGATGAACCGGAAGCGAATCTAAATCCGAAACTCGTCAAAACGGTCGGAAGCATATTGCTCCAATTCGCCCAAATGGGTATACAGATATTTATTGCCACCCACAGCCTCTTCTTGTTACGGGAACTTGACATTCTGCAAAGAAAGGAAACGGGGGCTAAAGTTAACTACCGTTATTTCGGATTGCGTGTAAGCAGGTCGCACGTTGTCGTTGAGCAAAATGACTCAATTGACGATATCGGCAACATCACCGCACTTGACGAAAGTTTGAGCCAGTCAAAACGCTACATGGACATGGAGCTTGCCTGACATGCCAACGGTTACAGAGGGAAAGCTGAAATTTGATTTTCCAGCAGGTTATGAAATCGAGAAATACGACAATTGGTCTTTTTATATAAATCAATTCCAGAAAGTAGCGGAAAGTAAGGCTGTTGACTTTATCGTTTATTCGCCAAACGCCTCCACCGTATGGTTGTTGGAAGTGAAGGATTACCGGCTCAACTCCCGAACAAAAGAAATCCCCGTCGAGAATGAGATCGCTCAAAAAATCCGCGATACCTTGGCCGGAATGGTTGCCGCACGTTCCAACACAAATGTTAGTCATGAGCGGGGCTTCGCTCAGCGATGCCTTACCCCGGGCATACGATTCAATGTCGTTCTCCATATTGAGCAACCTAAGCACCCCTCAAGGCGATTTCCGCGAGAATATGATTTGGCAGATATCCTACAAAAGCTTAAAGCACTGATTAAGCCGATAGACGCCCACCCGAAAGTTGTGGAGATTGCCACCACCGTTGGCCGTCTCCCTTGGAACGTTGACAGTCTCCCTTAAAACATGCATTAACCATGAACATTCTCGATACCTTCAAATCCCGTTACCTCTTTGAGGACATGACCAGCCCCGATCTGGAAAAGACGCTTGAAAAGCCCATCACCGTCTATGCGGGGTTCGACCCGACGAACGACAGCCTGCAGGCTGGGAACTTCGTGACCATCATGGCCCTCGCGCACCTGCAACGCGCCGGCCACAAGGTCATCGCGCTGGTCGGCGGCGCGACAGGTCTCATCGGCGACCCGTCGGGGAAATCCGTCGAGCGCAATCTCCTCAGCGCGGAGCAGGTCGAACATAACCTTGAGGGTATCAAAGAAAACCTCTCTCGCTTCATTGACTTTGACCCGTCCGCGCCGAACCCGGCCATCATGGTGAACAACTATGACTGGTTTAAGGACATCACCTTCATCGAGCTTCTGCGTGACGTGGGACGCTATTTCCGCATGGGAACGATGCTCGGCAAAGACAGCGTGAAAAAGCGCATGGAGGCTGACGATGGCGGCATGAGTTTCACCGAGTTCTGTTATCAGATTTTGCAAGGCTATGACTTCCTTCATCTTTACAAGACCTACGGTTGCACGATGCAAATCGGCGGCTCCGACCAGTGGGGTAACATCACCGCCGGTACTGAGCTTGTCCGCCGCGTGTGCGCCAAAGAGGTGTTCGGCATGACCTTTCCCCTCGTGTGCGACAGTACCGGGAAAAAATTCGGCAAGAGCGAGGGTAACGCCATTTTCCTCGATTCGCGCAAGACCTCCTACTACGACTTCTATCAATTCTTCCTACGGGCGATGGACGCGGATGTCATCCGCTATCTGAAGATTTTCACATTCCTCCCGATGGAGCGCATCGCCGAGCTTGAGCAAGCCGTCGCGACCGCCCCCGAGAAACGCGAAGCCCAGCAGGTGTTGGCGGAAGAACTCACCCGCGCCGTCCACGGCGAACAAGGGCTGGCGGTCGCCAAGCAGACCACCGATGTCCTCTTCGGCGGCTCGGTGCAAGGCCTGTCAGCGGCGACCCTCGAAGCGATTTTCGCGAACGTGCCGTCCGCCACGCTGGCGGCCACGGATGTCATCGGCAAACCCGCGTTCGAGGTCATCGCCGCGGCCGGCATGACCGCCAGCAAAGGCGAGGCCCGCCGCCTTGTCCAGCAAGGCGGCCTCAACGTCAACAGTGCCCGTGTCCCTGGGCTGGAGAAAACCTTTGAGGCAATGGACTTCATCGAAGACCGCCTCGCCGTCCTCCGCAGCGGCAAGCGAAATTTCTTCCTGCTGAAAATCCAGTGATCAGGGGCAAGCCGAAAAGATACGGATGTCACGGGGAGCCAGGCTTGCCTTGTCAATGAAGGGGAAGTGACGCTAACGTGGCGGCGGCATCCCTGCCGCACTTTTCCTCTGCGCCAAGCGAAGCCTACTCGTCCGTGACGGACACGCGTCCGCGTGCGGCCTTCTTTTCGCCGTGCTGCCGTTTGTCAGCGACCATCTTCGCTTTCTGGCGGCGCGAGCGGCGGCGTTTCTGGCGGCGGATGCGCTCCTCCTCCTGACGGCGTTTCGAACGCGCGGAATGCTCACGCTCAAGGATTTTCTCGGCGAGTTCGCGCCGGGCCAGCCAGCGGTTCATCTCGCGCGAACGGGTCTCGCCGCATTTGACGGTGAGGCTGCTTGGCTCGTGGAAGAGGCGGACCGTCGAGCATGTCTTATTGACCTTCTGCCCGCCGGGCCCGGAGCCGAGGATAAACGTCTCGTCAATGTCCTCCTCAAAGACACTCGCCAACGCCATCTGCTGCTTAATTTTCTCAATCGTCTCCGTTGTGATCATCGCCAACGCACTCCCTGAAACAATGGTGTTTTACCAGCACGGCAACTCGCGTTCAAGCCTTCCGAACACAAATCCCGCTACTCATTGCGATAGTAGGCGCGGACCTGATGTTCACAACGGAAGGTCGCGGCGATGAGCGCGGTGCGTATCCACATTCCGTTGCGCATCTGGCGCCAGTACATCGCGCGGGGGTCGTTGTCAACGGCGGTGGCAATCTCGTCGCGGCGCGGCAAGGGGTGCAGAATCACGGAGTCCTTCGGCAACAGCGCCAGCTCGTCCGCGCCGAATTTGAAGCGGCGCGTGTCAATGCGCGCGCTCTCGCCTTTCGTCGTGTCCCACTCGTCCTGAATACGCGTCATGTAAACAGCGTCCGCCTGCGGGATCGCGCCGTGGAAATCGTCCGTCAGATCGAACGTGACGTCCCGCGCCCTCAGCATATCCTGCACGTCCTCGCCGACCTGCAGCGGCCCGGGCGCGACGAACACCTGCCGGATGTTCGGGTAGTTGATCAGGAGGCTGGAGAGCGACCGCACGGTGCGGCCGCGCAGGAGGTCACCGCAGAACACGACGGTCTTGTCCTTCAGCCCGCCCGTCTTCTCGAAACTCCGCAGGAGGGAGTAGATGTCGAGCAGGGCCTGCGTCGGGTGCTGGTCCTGGCCCGACCCCGCGTTGATGATTGGCACGGGGCGGTCGGAATTGGACAGCACCCACGCCATGCGCTCGGCCAGCCCTTTTTCGGGCGTGCGCATGATGATGAGGTCAAAGTACGAGCTGAACGTCCGCACGGAATCCTCATCCGACTCGCCCTTGAACTCAGACGACGTGGCCATGTCGCGCACCTCGCCCAGCGGCATCCCGAGAATCTGGCAGGCGGAGACGAACGACAGGAACGTGCGCGAACTGGGCTGCGAGAAATAGAGCATCGCCCGTTTGTGCGCGAGCAGCGACCGCAGGAACTCCGTGCCGTTTTTCGACTTCGCGATGGTCCGTATCTCATTCGCCAGCGTCGTGAGGCGCGTCAGCAGGTCGAGCCCGAATTGCTGCGCGAACAGCGTGTGGTACGGGCTCCCGTCCGGCTGCATCAGGTAGGTCATCTTCTTGTTGACCGGCAGCGCCAGGTACGCATCCCAGCTTAACGCGCAAATCCGTTTCGACACAGTAACCTCCTTCGCTAGAAACTAGAAACTCGCCCCATCCGTCATCGCCGACACATACAGTGCCTTGATGGTGTGCATCCGGTTCTCCGCCTCGTCGAAGACTTTCGAGAACGGCGCCTCGAACACATCGTCCGTCACCTCCAGCGCTCCAGACTCGACCGTCACCGCCGTCTCGCAATCGTGGAACGCCGGGAGGCAGTGCAGGAAAATCAATTCGCCGCCCAAATTGCCCGTCGCCTCCATCAGCGCCATGTTCACCTGATACGGCCTCAACAGGCTCAGGCGCTGTTCCTTCTGCGCCTCCTCGCCCATCGAGACCCACACATCCGTGTAGATGACGTTCGCGCCCGCGA
>Ga0123353_10004815_pt1 | contig 17525 bp, 19 predicted proteins | sample TergutLab28metaG_3_FD_92763 | JGI IMG/M metagenome (GOLD analysis project Ga0123353, IMG submission 92763) | Labiotermes labralis P3 segment gut microbial communities from Petit-Saut dam, French Guiana - Lab288 P3 | ecosystem: Host-associated > Arthropoda: Insects > Digestive system > Gut ...
CGTCACGGGGTTGGCGGCGGTGAAGTGCTGGCGGTGGCGGTCGCCGCGGATGAACCACGTCCCGTCTTCAAGGCCGATCGTGGTTACCGTGCCGGCAAGGGGCAGGCGGCCGCCTTGGGCTTTACCGAGGTGGAGTTCCGCGCCGCTTCCCGTTACCGAGTTATCCAGCGACAGCTCGACGCGCAACGTCCGCGCCGCCGGGAACACCCCCGGAGCCAGGGCCACCGCCGACGAGGCCTCCAGGTCATCATGCGCCGCCAGCGGCGCGTCAACGCGCACGGACACGCTGGCGGAAACCATCTGCGCCGAAGCGGCCAGCGCCGCCGACATTAAAAACCACTTTCTCATCAGCAGCCTCCTTTTCTCAAATTGGATGTTTTGTAGTCAATGATTTTAGGATAGCAAAAAAGCACAGCTTGGCGCAAACATTTTTTCTCGCCTCGTGCTCCCACGCCTTTCCCCATTTGCCCTTGCAGATCCGCCCTCGAGTTTCGGTCGCACCTGAGCCGACGGGGTTCCCTGTGACGACCCCTTTTCTTTTGCCCCGCGGCTTGGCTACTCGTGTGCCGTGGTGAATCGTCGCAGGGCGATGCGTGCGATGTCGAGCAGCATGCGGCTTCCGCTTGAAACGAGGCGGACGGTGGAGTTGGTGCTGTAGTCCCAGTTGACCGGGACTTCGGTAAGTGTGTAGCCGAGGCGCCGCGCTTTGCCGATGATCTCGACGTCGAATGCGAAGCGTTCGGTGCGGAGCGTCTTGAAGAGCCGCTTGGCGACGTCGGCGCGGAACAGCTTGAAGCCGCATTGCGTGTCGCGGATGCCGCGTACCCCTGCGGCCCGCACGAGCAGGTTGAACATGCGGCTCAGGATGCGGCGGCGCAAGGGTGGCTTCACGCCGATGTGCGCCCCGGCGGCGGCGCGCGACCCGCAGGCGATGTCCGCCCCGGCGTCAATGGCGGCTTTGAGTTTGGCGACATCTTCGAGCGGCGTGGACAAGTCCGTGTCGGACATGAGGATGAGGTCGCCTGTCGCGGCCAGGATGCCGGTCTTCACGGCATACCCCTTGCCGCGGTTGGGCGTGTAGCTGATGGGGCGGAAACAGGCGAGCGCGTTTGCCTCGGCAAATGCGGCGATGACGACGACGGAATTGTCCGGCGAGCCGTCGTCCACGAAAATCACCTCCATGTCGAACGCCGGCGACTGCCGGATGAACGCCTTGATTTTTTCAAGCGAGGCCGGCAGGCGGCTTGCTTCCCTGTACACCGGGATAACAAGTGTGAGTGAGGTGGCCATTCCTCTGCGCTTTATTTCGGGTATGCGACGGGATGGTCTATCAGGGGGACTTGGGTGTCGGACAGCTTGAGGATTTCCTTCAGCTTCGGGATGTTGACCGCGACGCGCGTGTGGGTGGCCAGGTCGGCTGCGGAGCAGAACATGGCGATGTTCTGCGAGACGATCCCGGCGTCGAAGCGTGCCATCTTGAGTTTGGCCTCATCGTCCTGCAAGCGCGTGAAGCGCGAGAGGTCGCTCACGAGGATGAGCAGCGCGGGCGGCTGCGGCATATCCTTGGGTGGCGGCTGCGTAACGGCCTCCGCGCGGAAATCGCCTTTCGCGATGGGCTTCAGGACATTCGCGAACGCGTCGTACAGATACGCGCCCTCGGCAAAGAACACGTAGATGTCTATGTCCTGCGCGTTCATCGCGGACGGTGCGGTGCGCTTCTTGGCCTCCGCCCGGTTGACGCCGTTGGCGGCCCACAGCAGGTCGGACAGGTCCTGGATGTTCAGCACGCGGCCGTCGTACTCGTTTGCGGAGGCGCGCTTGCTGAACGCCTGCATGAGTGTCCCGGGCCGGTTCAGGTTGGGGGCTTTGAGCGCGATGGGCGCAAGCGCATCCTGTGCGCAGAGTGTGCAGGTGGCCATGGCGGCGGTCATCGTCAAGACAGTCATCATCTCTTTCATCGTATCCCTTTCAGTTGGAAAGTCTGTTACAGAATTGCACAACGATAGCAGATGGCGGTTGGCCTGTCTATGGAAAACATCCGTTTTCTTTAGTGGAACGGGGGTTTCGGGTATTCGATTTTCAGCCACACCTTGCCCTCGGGCGGTTCGGGTGGCGTGAGGGCCCTCCTTGGCTGCATCGGGTTGGGGGCTTGGGGCGGGGGCTGGGGGGCGTCCGCGGCAGCGGGCTTTGCCGCTTGCGGCGTGCCTGTGAAGGTGATGGATTTGATTTGCGGGTAGGGCAGCTGCACCTTGCCGAAAACCGTCTCTAACTCAAACGCCTCGCCCCCGAGGGCCCCGGTCAGGACGTCTTTGTTGGCGAGCCCGACCCGGGCCTTGCCTTTGACGAATTCGAGTGTTGCGACCTGCGCGAAGGGGATGGTCAGTTTCCCGAACTCCGCGGCCAGTTCCAGCGATGGAGCGGTCAGTGTCCCGGTCAGCTGCGAGCCGTCGGCCAGGCTGATCCGCGCTTTCACGGCGGCGGCGGGCGCGGGCTGCTGCGCGAGACCCCCGGCTCCTGCGGCCGCAAGCATCGCTGTGAGTATCCATTGCCGTTTCATATCAGTCCTGTTGCTTCTCTCTTACTTGGCCAGTGGGTCGTACTGGATTGCGGATGCGCGGCGTTTGAGCCAGAACTCGCTGAAGTTCGTCTTGAAGATGGTCATGTCGAGGGGTTCGAGCACGTTCTCGTTGGCGGCGGGGTATCTGCGCACGCGGGCGAGTTCCGCGGCGAGGTCGGGCAGGAGGGTCTTGAAGGGGGTGTTGCGTTCTTGCGGCGCGGCCTTTTGGAGGTAGTAGATGATGCCCCATGCCATGGCGTATTTCAGCTGGCGCTCGCTGCTGGTGCCGGCGTAGAAGCTGGCGTAGTCGGCCGTGAAGAGCTCGGGGAGGAGCTCGACGACGGTCTCCATGTTGTTGAGCAGGAGCGCGACCCTGCGCTCGTCCTCCTCGATCGTAACCTTGCCTTTGGTGGAGAACGTTACGTTCTCGAAGAGGCAGGCGTGGCCCTCGTTCATCCAGGGCGGCGCGGCGATCATGCAGTAGGCGTAGGAGAGGTATTGGTGGAAGGACTCGTGGCGCAGGGTGCGCAGGAGCGTGTCAACGTCCACGCTGAGGAGCAGCACCAGCTCGCGGCGGGCAGGCATCCAGAGGCCGCCGGTCCAGGCGTGGTCCTCGCCGACGTAGCGGATGTAGTCGGCGCGGTCGCGGAAGATGCGGATGACGGAGATGTCCGGCTCGCGCGTGAGGGGCGGGACGAGTTTGAAGAACGCGGCCTTCAGCGGCGGCATGGTGTCTTGGAGGTCGCTGACAAAGGTCTTGCCGGTGCTGTCTTCGAGGTCGGAGAGGATGACGTAGCCCTCGGTCTCGGCGATCCACCAGTCGTCGTAGTTCTCGACGCTTTTGCGCGCCTCCATGCGCACGGGGTGGTCGGGGAAGTCAATGGGGTTGGCGTCGCGCTTGGCGACGGTCAGTTCCCCGGCGGTCGCGCCGTTGTCCTTTGAGGTGCGGCTCGGGAGCGCGACCTTGGCGAGGAACGCTTCCTCAAACGCGGCTTTGAGCGCGTCGAAGTCCGGCGCGTCGGGGGCGTCGAGGATGACGCAGAACCAGTCGGGGTTGGAGGCGTTGCCCACGCGGCGCGGGCGGAAGGCGTAGATGAGGACGTTGTCTTCGTCGCAGGGATAGTAGAGAAGCTCTTCGAGCGCAAAAGCGTTGAGCTTGACGGTCTTCGCCTCGCCGAGCTCGATGCCTGAGAAATGCCCGACCCACTCGCGGACGTCCTCGGTGTCGCGGGCGTTGACTTGCATGGCCGCGCCGGTGGCCAGCAGCTCGAAGCTGCGGCGGGAGACATAGCCCTCGTCGGCCTCGACGAAGCGGTGCGCGACACGGCCGATGATCAGGCGGTTGCCGAAAGCGTCTGACCAGCGCGCGCAGCATTCCAGTGCGTACCACAGGTCGTAGGGGTCGAAGAGGTCCTCGCGCGCAAGGGTGTCCTCGCTCACCAGCAGGTAGGGGTGGGCCTCGGGCAGCGGCACAGGGTCGGCCTTGGCATTGCGCAGCGTCGGGAACATCAGCCCGATGTTCGGGTAGTTCTTCACCGGCCCCCACTCGACGGCAGCAACCGCATGGGCGGCCGCGCACAGGCACGCAGCCGCACAAGCAAGGACTCTATGGCATCCGTTCATCGTTGATTAGTGTACTATCCCGGCAGCGGAATGCAAGCGAAAAGGGATGCGAAAAAACACGCAAGCGCCAGCCTGGGCGGTCAGCCCTTGGGCTTGCACTGGGAGCAAAGCCCCGTGTAGAAGAACTGGGTGTCTTTCACCACAAACCCCTCCGGCGGCTGCGGGAAGACGGTCGTTTCAGGATAAAAGATGTTGACTATTTTCCTGCACTGCGTGCATTGGCAGTGCCCGTGGTGTGAGGTCTCCGCGTCAAACCGCATCTCGCCCTCCTCAACCAGCTTCGTTACCAGGCCGCACTTGCACAGGGCATGGAGGGTCTGATAGACGGTCGTCCGCGAGAGTGTCGGGTAGACGGACACAAGGTCGGCATACAACATCTCCGCCGTTGGGTGAGACGTGTAATTGCACAGGTACGAGAAGACGGCAACGCGTTGCAATGTCGGCCTCAGCCCGCGCTCATGCAGACGCTGGGCAGGCGAAAGCGTTGTTTTGTCTTTCACATTTTCCATAAATGAACCTCACCATGCATAACACATTAATCAAAATAACATTTTCGGGGTGGGTATGCAATTGAAAAGAATACGTTTTTTCAGCCCCCCCCCCCGTCCAGATGTTCCCGCAATCTTTTCCTTTATGTCTGCCGGGAAGTGTGATTTACTATTGCCCAACGCATCTGCTGAGGTGGAGGTTGCTTATGAGTGCTACGGATTGTGTGTTTTGTAAAATCATTGCGGGGGTCATCCCGGCCGCGATCGTCTATGAGGACGAGCGGACGGTCGTGTTCCTCGACATCGCGCCGTTCGAGAAAGGCCATCTGCTGGTCGTGCCGAAACGCCACGCACCGCTGATGACGGATCTGCCGGAGGAGGACCTGGCCGCCGCGATCCTCGTTACGCGGAAAATGGGGGAGCGCCTCATGCGGCGACTGCCGTTGTGCGAGGGCTTCAACGTGTTGCAGAACAACGGTGCGTGTGCGTCGCAGACCGTCCCGCACGTCCACTTCCATGTGGTGCCGCGCCGCGAGGGGCGGCCGCTGAACTGGACGCCCGGGTGCTACGACTCGCCCGCGGAAATGGAAAACGTGCTGGCTACGCTGAGGCGCTGACGATGACCCCGTCGTTCCGAGAAACCGTTGAAGACATCTGCCGGCGGGACAACCGCTACCAGCCCGAGGCCTATGGCTTTCTGGTCGAGGCCCTGGACGCGACCGTCAAAGCGGTCCTCAAAGAGGATGCGCAGCACGGCCGCCACATTACGGGGCAGGAGCTGATGGAGGGCCTCCGCGCCCATGCGCTGGCCGAGTTCGGGCCGATGACCCATGCGGTCTTCTCCGAGTGGGGCGTGCGCGCGACGCTGGACTTCGGCGAGATTGTATTCAACCTGATCGCGGCTGGCCGGCTCGGCAAGACGGACACCGACTCCATCGAGGATTTCAGGGATGTCTTCTCCTTTGAGGAGGCCTTTCGCGAGCCGTTTGAGCCGAAACGGAAATTCGGTTAACGATGACGCACAACACCACATCGGATGCAGTCGTCTCCGTCGAAATGAAAAAGGAAATTATGAATGCTGCTTGTGTGCTTCCCGCGCTGCGCGGGCTGATGATGAGGGGGGGCGTGCTCCCGCGCCTGTTGCGCGTGGAGGCCAAAGGTGATGAGCCGGTCATCACGTTGCCCGACGGGTGCGCGGACGTTGTGGCGGAGCTGCGGCGGCAGCTGCCCGACGGTGCCGCCTGCGTAACGCTCGCGGGCCTCGGCACCTATGGCGCCGTGTTCGGCGCCCCGGCGGGCCGCGCGTCGGGCAAGGTTGCGGTCGTAACGGGCGGCGCGCAGGGCTTCGGGTTTGAGATTGCTGCCGACCTCGCGCGGCAGGGCGCAACCGTCGCGCTGGCGGACATCAATGCCGAGGGCGTGAACGCCGCCGCAGAAAAAATCAATGCGCTGTGCGGGCGCGCCGCTGCTTGCGGGGTCAGCATGAACGTAACGGACCTTGACGCCATCCGCAGCGCATTGGGGCAGGTCGTGGCGATGTTCGGCGGCGTGGACGTGCTGGTCTCGAATGCGGGCGTGTTGCGCGCCGGGAGCGTGCAGGCGTTGTCCGTCGGGGATTTCGATTTTGTTACGAGCGTCAACTACAAGGGGTACTTCCTGTGCGTGAAGGCCGTCGCGCCGATCATGGCGTTGCAGCACGCCGCCGCGCCGGGGCTGTGGTTCGACATCATCCAGATCAACAGCAAGTCCGGGCTTGTCGGGTCGAACAAGAACGGCGCCTATGCCGGGTCCAAGTTCGGCGGCATCGGCCTCACGCAGAGTTTCGCGATGGAGCTGGTGGAGGACGGCATCAAGGTCAACGCCATCTGCCCCGGCAACTTCTACGACGGCCCGCTGTGGGCCGACCCCGAGACGGGCCTGTTCCGCCAGTACCTCGACAGCGGCAAGGTGCCGGGCGCGAAAACGTTCGAGGACGTCAAGCGCTTCTACGAGGCCAAGGTCCCCATGCGCCGCGGCTGCACCACGCCCGACGTGATGAGCGCGCTCTACTACCTCATGGAGCAGGCCTACGAGACCGGCCAGGCGCTCCCCGTTACCGGCGGGCAGGTCATGCTCGCGTGAGTTCTCGGCGCATCCGCGCGTTTTCACTTTCCCTGTATTTTCCGCTTGCAGTGCCGCCGTCCTTTTTGATATTTTTGATTTTCTTTGTCCCGAGAGGGGCAGGACGTGCGCGGGACGTCCGGCCGAGTGGTCGCCAGCGTTGAAGCGCATGTGTGTGAACATCCAACACAATGCCTGTGCGAAAGGGAAAACCCTTTTGAAAACGGCGCGGGCAGGAAACAGTATCATTATGGCAAAGGCCAAACCCACGGCAGTGAACCCCATGGCGGACGCGATGCGTGAAGCGATGAATGCGGCGCTGTCCAGGCAGATGACCCAGTTCAAGGGCGGTTCCATCATCAAGGGCACAGTCAGCGGCGTCAAGGGGAACGAGATCCTCGTTGACATCGGCTACAAGTCGGAGGGCATCGTCCCTGCAAACGAGTTCAAGACCGAGGAGCCGCCGAAGGTGGGCGATGTGATTGACGTGCTGCTGGTTGAGCTCGAGAGCGACAACGGCATGGTCATCCTGAGCAAGTCCCGCGCGGACGACAAGCTGCGCTGGGAGGCGATCCTGAGCAAGTACACGGAAGGCGGCGTCGTAACGGGCATCATCCGCGCGAAGGTCCGCGGCGGCCTCATCGTGGACGTGGACGGCGTGGACGCGTTCCTGCCGGGGTCGCAGGTGGACGTTACCCCTGTGCATGACCCGGAGCCGTTCCTGAACGAGACGTATGAATTTAAGGTCATCAAGATCAGCAACGAGCGCCGCAACATCATCGTGTCGCGCCGCGAGCTGATCGAGGAGCGCATGGCGGACAAGAAGCGCGCGCTCCTCAGCTCCATCATCAAGGGCGAGCAGCGCAACGGGAAGGTCAAGAACATCACCGACTTCGGCGCGTTCGTGGACTTGGACGGGCTCGACGGCCTGCTGCACATCACGGACATGAGCTGGGGGCGCATCAAGCACCCGAGCGAGATGCTGAAGGTGGGGCAGGAGCTGGACGTCATCATCTTGGACGTGGACATGGACCGCGAGCGCGTCTCGCTCGGCCTGAAGCAGTCCACGCCGAACCCGTGGGAGAACATCGAGGGCTCGTTCCCGGTCGGCAGCCGCCTGCGCGGCAAGGTCGTGAACCTGGTGCCGTACGGTGCGTTCGTCGAGATCCAGCCGGGCATCGAGGGCCTGGTGCACGTGTCGGAGTTCTCGTGGACGAAACGCGTCGCGCGCGCGTCGGACATCCTGAACGTCGGCGACGAGGTGGATGTCGTCGTGCTGAGCATTGACGCGGCGAACCAGAAGATCGCGCTGGGCATCCGCCAGACCGAGGCGAACCCGTGGGACACCGTGCAGGACCGCTACCCCGTCGGCAGCCGCGTGAGCGGCAAGGTGCGTAACTTCACGACCTACGGCGCGTTCGTCGAGCTGGAGGAGGGCATTGACGGCATGATTCACGTGTCCGATATGTCGTGGACGCGCAAAATCAACCACCCGAGCGAGATGCTCCAGAAGGGCCAGGTGGTGGAGGCCGTCGTGCTGGAGGTGAACCCCTCCGACCAGCGCATCAGCCTCGGCCTCAAACAGGCCAGCGACGACCCGTGGAACACCATCACCTCGCGCTACGCCATCGGCCAGATCGTAACGGGCAAGGTCTCCAAGATCGCGTCCTTCGGCGCGTTCGTGGAGTTGGAGGACGGCGTGGACGGCCTCGTGCACATCTCCCAGATCAGCGACCAGCACGTGGACAAGGTCAGGGATGCGCTCAAGGCCGGTCAGGACGTTGAGGCGCGTATCGTCAAGATTGACCGCGACGAGCGCCGCATCGGGCTGAGCATCAAGGCCGTTACCATGAACGAGGGTCAGCTTGAAGAACTCACGCGCGACCTGAGCGTTACGGACCTCAAGCCGGGCGAGAACCTCGTCGGGCTCGCGGCCGCGTTTGACGACGCCTTCGCGCAGAGCGAAGAGTGGCGCCCGGGCATGGAGTAACCAAACAAGGGGCGTCGCTCGCGGCGCCCCTTGTTTGATTAGTTTTTAGTTTTTAGTTTCTAGTTTTTAGTGGTCAGCTATCAGAATGGACTGTATGGACGATATGGACAGGGCTCGCCCTGCGTTCTACTTATTACTTACTACTTATTACTTACTACCTACTCCTTATTACCTAAATCATGACTATCCTCGACACCTTCAAATCGCGTTACCTCTTTGAAGACGCAACCAGCGCGGAGCTGGCAAAGGCCCTCGAAAGCCCCATCACCGTCTATGCCGGTTTCGACCCGACGAACGACAGCCTGCAGGCCGGCAACTTCGTTACCATCATGGCGCTCGCCCACCTGCAACGCGCGGGGCATCAGGTCATCGCGCTCGTCGGCGGCGCGACCGGCCTCATCGGCGACCCCTCGGGCAAATCCGTCGAGCGCAACCTCCTCAGCGCGGAGCAGGTCGCGCGCAACCTCGAAGGCATCAAGGAAAACCTCTCACGGTTCATTGACTTCAACCCTGCGTCCGCGAACCCGGCCATCATGGTGAACAACTACGACTGGTTCAAGGACATGACCTTCATCGAGCTCCTGCGCGACGTGGGGCGCTACTTCCGCATGGGCGTGATGCTGAGCAAAGACAGCGTGAAGAAACGCATGGACTCCGACGACGGCATGAGCTTCACCGAGTTCTGCTATCAGATTCTGCAAGGCTACGACTTCCTCCACCTCTACAAAACCTACGGCTGCACGATGCAGATCGGCGGCTCCGACCAGTGGGGCAACATCACCGCCGGCACCGAGCTTGTCCGCCGCGTCTGCGCCAAGGAGGTTTTCGGCATGACCTTCCCGCTCGTGTGCGACAGCGCCGGGAAGAAATTCGGCAAGAGCGAGGGCAACGCCATTTTCCTCGACGCGCGAAAAACGCCCGTCTATGACTTCTACCAGTTCTTCCTGCGGGCCATGGATGCGGACGTCATCCGCTACCTGAAGATTTTCACGTTCCTCCCGATGGAGCGCATTGCGGAACTGGAGCAGGCCGTCGCGGCCGCACCCGAGAAGCGCGAGGCCCAGCAGGTGCTGGCCGAGGAGCTCACCCGCGCCGTCCACGGCGAGCACGGGCTTGCGATTGCCAAGCAGGCCACCGAGGTCCTCTTCGGCGGTTCGGTGGAAGGGCTGCCCGCGGCAACGCTCGAAGCGATTTTCGCAAACGTGCCGTCCGCGACACTCGCGGCGGCCGACGTCATCGGGAAACCGGTGTTTGAGGTCATCGCCGCGGCCGGCATGGCCGCCAGCAAAAGCGAAGCCCGCCGGCTTGTCCAGCAAGGCGGCCTCAGCATCAACAGCATCCGCGTCCCCGGGCTGGACAAAACGTTCGGGCAGGCAGACCTCATCGAAAACCGCCTCGCCGTCCTGCGCAGCGGCAAGCGAAACTTCTTCCTGCTGAAAACCGCGGATCGGTAGGGCAGGGGGGGCGCAAAAACCGCTCCCGTAATTAGTCATCACTTTCTGCTTGCCAACCTGCTCATTGTCAGGTATATTTGCGCCTTAAACTATCTTGCGGCAAGGTAGGTGAAGGAGCGAAGAGGGATATGGTAAGAAAAGTACGTATGGGGATCATCGGGGGCGGGCTCGAATCGTTCATGGGGCGCATCCACCTTGAGGCAATCAAGCAGAGCGGCGAGCTGGATGTCGTCTGCGGCGCGTTCGGTTCCACGCGCCACAATTCGTTCGCGGCGGCGAAGCACCTGAGGCTGCCGGTGAGGCGGTCGTATGGCTCGTACCGCGATATGTTCCGGCGCGAGGTTACGCTGCCCGAGGACACCCGCATGGAGTTCGTGTCGGTCCTCGCGCCGAACGGGATGCACTACCCCGTCAGCATGTCGGCGGCCGACTCGGGCTTCCCGGTGCTGTGCGAGAAGCCGATGTCGTGCACGCTGGCGGAGGCCACGAACCTCGTGCGGAAACTGCGGCAGAGCGGCAACGTCCCTTACGGCGTCTCGTTCACCTTCGGCGGATACCCGATGCTGCTGCGCGCGCAGAAGATGATTCAGCACGAGAAGGCGCTCGGGAACATCCGGCGGGTCAACGCGACGGTCATGGTCGGGTGGATGTCGCAGCGGCTCGAGACGGCGGGCTGCCGGCAGGCCCTCTGGCGCACCGACGCGAGGCGCTGCGGGCCCGCCGGGAGCCTGATGGATTTGGGCGTCAGCTGCTTCTCCCTCACGGAATGGCTGACCGGGCTGCATGTGAGCGAGGTCTGCGCGGACCTGAAAATCAACGTGGCCGGGCGGATGCTGGATGACGACAGCGCGGTGCTGGTGCGCTTCGAGGAGGGGGGGCGCGGCACGTTCATCTGCAGCCAGGTCGCGGCCGGCTGCCACCAGGGCGCGACCATCGAGGTGTACGGCGAGAAAGGCTCGCTGCGCTGGGAGCAGTCCGCGCCCGACCGCCTGGTGTTCTGCGACCTGTCGCTGAACCAAGAGGTCTACACGGGGGGCATCCCCGCGACCGAGCGCGACGAGGCGCAGGTCCGCGCGCAAGGCCCCTACGGGAACAACGACGCCTACATCGCTGCGCTCGCCGAGACCTACCGCTCGTTCGCGACGCTCATCAGGGACCCCGGGCAGGCCGCAGCCGAATCCCCCGCGTTCGGCAGCGTGGACGAGGGGTTGCGCAGCATCGTGTTCGTGGATGCGGTCATCCGCAACATGACCGCGCTCGGCGACGGCCTGCCGCAGCTGAAATGGACCCCCTTTGTGCTCCCGCCCATCCCGGAGCTGCTGTGAGGCGTGCGGGCATCCCCCATGTGATGTTGTGCGGAGAACGAGAAACGAGCTGCTAGCAACCCCAAGACGCCATGCGCATCATCGGAACAGAACTGGTCGGCACAGACCCCTTGGCGGTGCTGCGCATCCTTGAGACGGCCCAGGAGGATGTCGCCATCCCTGCCGAGTGCCTCCCTGTCCTGACCGGCCCTGCGCGGTTGCGCCCGAACGGCTGGGGCGCGTGTGCGGGCTGTTTTATCTTCCCGAAGCAACAGGCGGCGCAGGGCGCCTCGCCGCGCGACTGGTACGAACGCGTGTGCGCGCTTGGGATGCTCATCTGCCTTCTCGAGGTCTGGCTGCTGATCGCGCTCCTGATCCTGGTCTTCGACGGCTGGCCCGTCCTGTTCAGGCAAGAGCGTTACGGGCAGGACGGCAAGCCGTTCCGCATCGTGAAGTTCCGCACCATGCTGCGCCGCGCGCCGGAGCTTCACGCCAAGCTGCAGGAACGCAAGGGGCAGGGCGACCGCCCGTTCAAGCTCGCCGACGACCCGCGCGTAACGCGCCTCGGGCGGTTCCTCCGCCGCTGGTTCCTCGACGAGCTTCCGCAGGCGTGGAACATCGTCTGCGGCGATATGCGCTTCGTCGGGCCGCGCCCGCTCCCTGCCAGCGACCAGGCGCATTACACCCACCCCTGCCACCGCCTCCGCCTCGGCGGCAAGCCCGGCCTCACGGGCCTGTGGCAGGTCTCCGGCCGCAACGCCCGCACCTTCGGCGAGATGTGCCTACTGGATGTCTATTACCTCCGCAACCGCTCGCTTGAGCTCGACCTGCGCATTTGGCATCGGACCCTAACGGTACCGTTTCAGAAAAGGGGGACGACATGAAGGCAGAAACGAAAAGGGTGCTGTTGACGATCGGCCGCTTGGGGCAGGAAAACTTGGCTTCGGAGAATTGGCGCCTGACGGGAGCGATGTTAAACTAAACCCGGGGAAATGCAAATGTTGTCAATGATGTTTCGCTATATGTGGATGCTCTTTATGAGCATAGCCGTTTGGCTAGCATTGCCTTTTTTTGCTAGTGCGACTGCTTTTTTTGTTTATGGGTATCTTTTGGGCTGTACTGCGGACAGCTTAGAAATTAACGCACTATGGCAGGTCATGTCAGGAACAGTCCTGATGGTGTTGCTCTGTTCTCCTATGGCTTTGATCATGTCCTTTATCTTTTGGATCACAACCGTCGTTCTATTGGGGCAGAAACGTTTCTTTAGCACATCTTCTGTGCAGTATGGCACAGCTGTTTCTTTTTCGTTTTTAACTTATGCTTTCTTCTGTTCCTCGCCTGACGGGTGGCCTTTTTCAGGCTGGCTTTTTGGAATACCTTTTGCCGTGTGGGGTTTTGTATTGTTAAAGGGGTTGCTTAAAATGTTTTCAATATTAATGCAGCCTAAGGAACGTATGAGGTGTAAAACGCCTAAGGGTTAAGAATGTATAGGGGAACAGGTATCGGGGTCGGATTTCAACATTTGACGTTTCCCCAGCCGTTTTATCCCCGCCCGGCGCGACACGCCGCAAGGTGCATCCTGATGCCATGGATTTGCCGGGCTTCCCTATCGCCGGCAATGCCAAGGAGAACGGGTTTTGGGCCCGAACGCGCCACGGGGCACCCTGGCGCGTTTTAGGGCAGATCGTGCCGCGGCTGATGACCGGTTGATGATTTTTCAGAAAATCGGTTGACAGGCAGTCTGCGATTGTGCTTAATTGGTGGCGATGATTTATTGCGGAAAGGAGGCGTTATGGCTTATTATCGTCTGATGTGCAGGGGGTGCGGGGCGTTCTGCAATGTGAAGGCCGAGATGCGGGAGACGCCGACGCACGGCTCCATGCTCACCAACTTCCCCCGGTGCGCCGCCCATACGACGCTGTGGTATGAGCCCGTCCAACCGCCTGACGGCGCTGAGTGGCGTGAGCCCGTCGGGCCGCCTGTCGGCGTTGATTGCCGTGGGTCCGTCCGCCCGCCTGACGAGTGGTACGGGCCCGCCCGGCCGCCGGTCGGCAGGAGGGCCGGGGTGCCACAGGGGGCTGATATGGAACAGGTCGCGGGGGGGGTCGTCCTCGGCACGATGGGCTTGCTGCTGGTCTTCGGCCCGGTGGGCTGGGTCGCCGCCGCGGCGATGGCCGCTTCCTGCCTGTGCTTAGTTCCGTATGCCAGAAGGAAATGACACCGGGGAAGCCGTGCGGAAGTTTATATCAGTCCTGTTGGTTGCTTGTTGTTTTTTGTCCGGGTGTTCGGACACTTTTACTAATTGCTATCCATCATATTCAGATGCAATCTCTGACGGAGCAGTTTTGCGTGGGTGGGTTCCGGACAAATTACCCGATGATGCATTTCATATCATGGAGCAACATAATATTGATGTCAACCAAGGGTATGGTTTTTTCTATTTCAAAAAGGAAAACCTTGACACATGGATAACCTTTTTCAATCAGGATAAACAGCGTTTAGTAAAAAAAATAAAACCGAACAAAAAATTTCGGTTTTTTAGCGATAATAATTTTGTTCTCGACATGGAATTTGGCGACCTGTTTGTTGATTCTAAGTTTTATTATCTTGTTAATTTTCAAGAAAACAGTGTTGCGTTTTTTACAATTAAGACTTTATAGGGGTCGCATTTCAACATTTGACATTTTCCCTGCCGTGTTATCCCCGTCCGGCGCGGCACGCCGCAGGGTGTATCCCGGTGCCATGGGTTTGCCGGGCTTCCCTATCGCCGGTAATGTCAAGGGGACACAGGTGACCTGTGGGTGGTTTGGCGCATGGTAGGGCGGTTTCTCCGAAACCGCCGTTATCGCCGTATTGCGGACGGCTATATAGTAATTCAACTTGATATTGTCCTCTATTCAGCCAATTTCTACTACCCCGTCTGCCTATCGGCAGCCACCCCACCCCATTCGTCGCACTCGCGCGAACGGGGACCCCTATCAATGAAGGGGAAGTAGGAAGAAGCCGTGTCATTGTAACTTCCCCTTCATTGATGAAGGGGTGGCAAGCCAACGGCTTGACGGGGTAGTAGAAAAATGTATTAATGTTATTGCAAAACACGATATCTTCTGCACCCGTTTCGGGTCTGCGTTTGGAATCCAGATGAGGCGGTGGGGAGGGTGATTGTGATGGGGGGCGGGTGGGCGGAGCTAATCCTGTCAAAAATCCACGCTTGACACCGCAAGACTAAAAGGCGTATCCTGCCATCATGTGCTTTTGGAACTCCCATATTCAGGCTACGGGTTACGACCGCCAGCGCACCCACTGGCACGCCGAAGCGGCCAGGCAAAGCGGCGGCGGCATCCCTGCCGCCGAATACACCGAGGTAGTAACCGAGGAGAGATACGTCCGTGGACAACCAGATTTCCCAAATATTAGGGATCGCGGAAAAGAGTGTTTTAATTGGAACAAGGAAGACAAAATCAAAAACCCTCTTAATCCTCGGTATTCCAAGTTTCATTTTCAAGATTTTGCAACCTCAGCCGCCCAAGTTAGACAGGCTATAGAAAACTGTGACATAGACGCTATGAACAGCGCTATGTATCGGCTACAAGATTTCTTCTCGCATTGGGAAAAAGGGTATAGATGGGATCCGTCGAATTGGCAATTTGGGCATCTTTGGGATGGAAAAACTCCTGACCAAGATGATGATGCTTTTATAGAAGCAGAAAAAATAACAATAGCCGCTCTTGGATTGTGGAATGAGTCTTGTTGCCTAAAGAATTGCGGCGAACCGTGCGAATACATCAAACGGAGCGAGGGATCATGTCAAGCGGAGTGAAGAACAATGCGAATGAAAGGAAATTATTTATGATGATCATAAAATCACGTGTGCTGACTTTTATTATCAAACTTATAATGCTATGTACTATTTCATCTATAGCTCTTTATTCTGCGATGTTAATTACAGGGGGAGGGCATGGAAATTATTTGCTATTATTGTTAATTTTAGGACCATTGAACCTTCTTTTACCTGTAATGCAGTTTTTACCTTACGTGCTAATGGCATGTGGAATATTGCAAGGTGGAGAGGATGACGTATATGCACAAATTCTTCCTTATATAATAATGATGTCTGGAACGGTATGTTTATATGTAGTGTATGCATTATATATCAAAATTTCAAAATCAAAAAACGCTTTTTTAAAAATTCTGACGCTTCATGCCGTATCAATAATAATGGCACTACAGGTTTATATGGAATACGGGTTTGATCTGTTGAACAAAGAAGATGGGGTGACAATAGGCGTTGCTTCCTTCATACTTCCTGTTCTCATCTTTGGGATACTTGCTTCGATACAGAGAGCAAACAATAAGGAAAGAGACAGCGCAAGTCAGTCAAGGTAGAACCCTAACGGTAGGGTAGGGGGCGTTCATTTCAACATTTGACATTTCCCCCGCCGTGTTATCCCCGCTCGGCGCGGCACGCCGCAGGGTGTATCCTGATGCCATGGGTTTGCCGGGCTTCCCTATCGCCGGTAATGTCAAGGGAGCGCAGGTGACCTGTGGGTGGTGCCGCCCACAGGCTGAAAGCCTGTGCTTCCTTTCACGGCGCTAGAGTAATTTAGCTTGCCGTTGTCCTATATTCAGCCAATTTCTACTACCCCGTCAAGCCGTTGGCTTGCCACCCCTTCATCAATGAAGGGGAAGTTACAATGACACGGCTTCTTCCTACTTCCCCTTCATTGATGAAGGGGTGGCTGCCGATAGGCAGACGGGGTAGTAGAAAAATGTATTAATGTTATTGCAAAACACTATAGCTTCTGCACTCGTTTCGGGTTGGTCTTGGGTGTCCATATAAGGCGGTTGGGAGGGTGATTGTGATGGGGGGCGGGTGGGCGGAGCTAATCCTGTCAAAAAAAGACCCGTAATGCCCCGAAGCCCATATGCGCCCCAAAGGGGAAATCCTGTTAAATTCTGTCAAAAATCCACGCTTGACACCGCAAGACTAAAAGGCGTATCCTGCCATCATGTGCTTTTGGAACTCCCATATTCAGGCTACGGGTTACGACCGCCAGCGCACCCACTGGCACGGGACGGTCACCGCCGACAACACCCAAAACCCCGTGTACGCCCAGGCCGAGGTCGAGGCCGTCTGCCTCCCCCCCCGACCCCCAGGACCTGCCCTCACAAAAAAACAAATCCCCGCTTGACACCGCCCCTGGAGGCTTTGCTATAATCCTACCTAAGACGAATTAGGGAGACGACCCGATGACCCGCGCAGCCGCCATAATCCTCTCAGCCTCCACGGCACTCGCCGCGGTACCCGTGCGCATTGACGCACCTGCACCCGTACCCGCCGACATGGAGGCATCCGCATCCGCCGCGATGCCGGCGCCCACGGGGCGGGCCTTCCGGCTTGCGCTGTCACTGGACGCCTCGCCCGCCAACAGCGCCTGCGCCGCTCTCGGCGGCTCAGACCCCGGCCCGCTGGAGCCTGACCGCACGGCAGTCATCATCGGCTGGGACAGAGGCGCGTGGTACATCCGCGGCAACCGCCTCCGCGAGCGCCACGCCGCACCGGCGGCCAACCCCCACGCCGCCGGCGAACGGAGGCTGACCCTGCGCGTGCGAAAAGGCGCCGGGCGGTGGGGCGACGGTCACGTGTCGCTCTTCGAGGAGCGATGGGTCGGCGGCGCGATGCTCAGCCGCTCGCCCGTGGTGTTCGCGGGCCTTGCGCCCGAGACCCTCCTCTCGTGGCTTGGCGACCCCTCCGGGTGGACCACGCTGAGCGCAGTCTCGCGCGGCGGGACCGGGAACGTGTCCGCCACCGCCTCCTATCACGCCGACGGCACCCTGCTCATCTTGCGCTAGAAAAGGGAAGCTGAACCATGGATAAATTTCTGACCGCACTTTTCCTGCTCCTCGCCGCCGCCCTGGCGGCCGCGCGGGCCTCCGAGTCGGGGGCCCTGCGGAGGGCGCTGGCCGGTCTCCGCAGGCAGGGGCTCGCGCCCTGCCTCGCCCTCGCCC
>Ga0123353_10004817_pt1 | contig 17524 bp, 13 predicted proteins | sample TergutLab28metaG_3_FD_92763 | JGI IMG/M metagenome (GOLD analysis project Ga0123353, IMG submission 92763) | Labiotermes labralis P3 segment gut microbial communities from Petit-Saut dam, French Guiana - Lab288 P3 | ecosystem: Host-associated > Arthropoda: Insects > Digestive system > Gut ...
GCGTCCACCACCTGTCTCTATCCTGGGCCAGCCCAATCCAGTCCATATACCCACATCCCACCTCCTGGAGATCCATCCTAATATTATCCACCCATCTACGCCTAGGTCTCCCCAGTGGTCTCCCTCCCTCCAGTTTCCCCACATAGACCCTATACACCCCCCTCTCCTCACCCATATGCGCTACATGCCCAGCCCATCTCATTCTTCTCGATTTTATCACCCGCACAATAATGGGCGAGGAGAACAAATCATTTAGCTCCTTGTTATGCAATCTCCTCCATTCCCTCGTCCCTCCTAGGTCCAAATATTCTCCTCAACACCATGTTCTCAAACACCCTCAGCTTCCTTTCCTCTCGTAATGTCAGCGACCAAGTTTCACACCCATACAAAACAGGCAAAATTATAGTTCTATATATCTTGATCTTTAAATTTTTGGATAGCAACCTGGAAGACAAAAGATTCTGCACCGAATGATAGCAAGTGTACACTGCAGTCACATTTTACACAAATCTGAAATATGCAAACCTGAAATAGTGATATAAAAAACATTAACAAAATCTCGCTTTATGTTGAAAGTTTTTTTAAAGTAATGGAAATCTATAATTGTTACTGTTTATTGACAGACACACTGTACTTAAAAGGTATGTTTAAATGTAAAATATATGCTACAATGGTTGTAGATGTATGCACTCCGAGAGGGCATCCTCCATCCTGTACAATTGCGTCAACACGGGATGGGCAATGTAAACTGGGATAGTCTGTTGACCATCTTATGAATTCGTAAATATTTCGCTGCATAAAATATAATAACAGAAACACTGAACATTTTTGTACTTTCATGGACAATGAACATAAACATGTCATATCAGTTTGACATTCAGAGGACCGTGCATTGCGATGCATTCTTATAATAAAAGCCAACAAGATGCACAGTCTCTCACATTTATTTGATAAAGTACTCTACAAGTTTCAGACAGGTCCACTGTCCATCATCAGGAGTATCTCAACACTGTATACACGTGATAGGCATTTGTCATGCTAGTTCTGCTGGCTGTCTGCCAGCGTGGTCAGGGTGACCATGCTAGCAGACAGCCAACAGAACTAGCATGACAAATGCCTATCGCATGTATACAGTGTTGAGATACTCCTGATGATGGACAGTGGACCTGTCCGAAACATGTAGAGTACTTTATCAAATAAATGAGAGACTGTGCATCTCGCAGACTTTTATTATAAGAATATGTCAAATCAGTGCAAGACAAGATGGCTGTGTCACTTCTTCCTGTAGTGGAACAACTGTTCAGATGTCTCCAGCATTGAAGTCCGTCTCTCTCAATCAAAACATCTTTCTATTATTAAGACAGTTTTCCAAAAATCATTTCAGTGAAATATATCTGCAGCACATTCACTACTTCACGTATATGTATCAAGTAAGTGCGGACAGTGGGAATGAAACTCAAATGCAGTCAATTCTTTACACTCTTCACACATCAATTTCTGGCAGATCAACTTCCAGATTTGTGCTATTAAGAACAAAAAGTATGTTGCCACAATTTTGGAGTGCAGATGTACCGGCATATTGAACAATTCAACACTTCATGTTTTATAGACTACAGAAAATACAAATCAATATGGTGGCAGGGGTGAATGTGCTAAAACAAAATGGCTAAATTGGCAGCTGTGTGATGCTAAGAAATCACCAGCAGCATACTTTACCACCTACAGGGTGCAGCTGTACGTACATCACCACAGAAGTAAGCGCAACACAAAGGACCCACGTACTTCCTTCTTTATGGCAAACAGTGATCTGACCAGTCTTGGCACACCAAAGAGTTAAATTTTGTCTCAAGTAGCTAACTTAATAAATGCGTGCACCATTTGGAAATGAGACAAGAACAGATTTAATGCTCAGGATTTTTGGAGGAATAATAATACATTTTGAAATAAAATGAAATGCCAACTTGACGCAACAATGTGATTTATTGAAGTTTCTTCAGTTCACGGGCGCGTATGCCCATCATCAGGAGCACTAGATGTTAAGCTGCAGCACATGGTTTTCTGCACCCAGTTTGTAGATGGGTGGTGGTCCTGAGAACCGCTGTGTACACACGACCTACGGTTCTCATGACCACCACCCATCTACAAACTGGGTCCAGAAAACCATGTGCTGCAACTTAACATCTAGTGCTCCTGATGATGGGCGTACACGCCCGAAACATGTCGAGCTGAAGAAACTTCAATAAATTACATTGATACATCAAGTTGGCATTTCACTTTTATTTCATGATGAAGATGCATGGTCAAACAACCCTCAAATAATACATTTCTTAAGACTGTACATGTTCATTCTTTAAGTTATTACAATAAGAGATAATGTGCAACATTTTATGCCGATGACAATAACAAACTTAGTAAAAAACACACAAGAGTAGACGCTACTTACTCAAATCACTGTCTTATTTATAAAGAAAGATAAATTTATTTTATTGAGTTTTAAGATTCTCACATTCCAATCTTCTGGGATGTTACACCGTGTAGTCCAGCATGTAAATGAGAACCAGTGTGTCGGTGCATGCAATCCAATATCCATCTAAGCAGCCACACATTGCCACATTCCACAAGACTGTAATCTTTATTTACAATGACACTGCAGTCTTCTGGAGGTGACACATGTAGGTGGTTACCAATGTTTTGAAGGAATCTGCTACCTCCATCTTCATGGAAGGAAAAAGAAGTGTTGGTATGTATCGATCAGCCTACACAGTGGTGTCATATCCCACAAGGCCACAGTCTCAATATTCATCTCTGTACAGACCTCAAATCTTTGACTTTTACTGCTCTCATGACATACCTGATCCATAATGTTTTCAAACCTCGATGTCACGCATTTATAACTGACATTAAGCAAATGCGGAATGCAAGTGTACCGGACAGACGGAAAAGAATAAACTGTCAGTTGCGACACATCTTATTTTCTCTTTCAAAGGGTTTGGCTACATGTTTCAGACTGAACCAGTTGGTCATGAGGCCCTTATGTGATACAAACAGTAGGTATAATAAAATTAAATGTAAACATATCCCACTCATTTATTCAGTTCAACATATCCCACATCAAAATTACCATTACAATAAAACTTTTAACAGTAAAAGATGTGGTATCCCACAAGAGAACACAACAAAAGTACTATATGTTGACATGTCCTTACATTATACCTGCCATTTGTCTTGTGTAAGGTCCTGATTATTGACTGATTCAATCTGAAACATGTAGCCAAAGCCTTTGAAAGAGAATATAAGTTGTGTTTCGACCAATGATTTATCCTTTTTCCGCTACTGACTTATAACACAATGGAATGTGTTCTATTAAGTCAAGTGTACTAAGTACAGGCTACAACAGGCATGCAAAATGCACACGCACATGCACACACAAACACACTTCTCAAATTCTCCTCTTCCTCCATCCAAAAATAAAATTGTAGATAAGACAGTCAACCAGACTGACACACTTGACCAAAACAAATATCCAAACTTGGATATTAACTGCAAAATTAAGAAATTGAACTGAATAAATAAGTAAATAAGATGATACCAGAATGGGTGAAGAATGATGGAAATCACAGCAACACAGCTGCAAAACCCCAAAAATTTGTCATGATGAAAAAAACAGTTTATAGAACATCTTTCATAGACATTTTCAAGTTCATGTTACGTAACATGCAAAGATCCCTGGCTGCCGCTTTGCGTCCAGCCACTGTATTTATGTCATACAGCCTGAGCAGTAGATCTGTCGTGAACAGATCAGGCAGTGAGCGCAGCAGACATGGAACCTGAAACAAACAAACAGTAACCTTACAGACTGACTGGAGATGAGCCTCAATCTGTACCTACAATTGCCTAAGCTACACCATACAATAATGTGAAATGCCAACTTGATGCAACAAGTTGGCATTTCACATTATTTCATGAGGAAGACGCACGGTCAAACAACCCTCAAGTCTACACCATATACTTCATTTCAAGGAAATCTATGAAGTAACTAAGAGCCACTATAAATTACAATATTTATTCTGTTGTACAGTATTCTGACCACAGCATATCACACTTAGAAATTACTGGGCCTTTCATCAAATGTTTCGGAAATACAAGCTCTCCAAACGAATATTCTGTTGACCAAAACAAGTGGCTGAGTACTTTCTGTCTTCTGCTCACTGAATCACGTGCCTGATTGCAACTGGAAACAGAGGACATACAGTTGCTTTAATGCACTTTAGTTATATTCAATCTCTGTGCCCAAAGATTGTCAATCTAATTGTCCCAAGTATGCACATCTCCACACTTTCACCAGAGGATGGAAACAGATGAAGTTTCCATAATGTGGTGTTTCCTTTGTCAACCACTGCCTATCAACATCTATTCTTCTGGCAAGTGTTCATTAAATTCACATACCAATGTGTTTGGCATTCCTTGAAGCACAAGCCGTGTCCTGTCACGCCCACAACACACTACGAACTGAAGAAACTTGCATACAAAATGTGTCTGTTGAGAGATTTCCCCATCTCTCCCTGCTATGACTGTGAACGTATGAAACAAGTCATTCAGCGCTTTCTGCAAGGGTTCTTTGATCGTGAGTGGCTGACTGCTATTGTTGTATGGCTGGTTGGTGTTCTGACTGCTAGACGTTGTGGTCCCAAACAGGGCCGCAGTGTCGCCTGCCTCTGTCACACCAGAAGACAAGCGCAGGAGCTTGCTTGATGGACACAGACCTTCCAGATCCTGCACAAAAATATTGTAACTTATTGTATAAACATCTAATGTTGTTTGTTCTTCACCTGAAAATATATCTGGAGACTTCACTCTCCTTTACAAAATAGCACAGGTTTAAAATGCTTATCTATAATCATAATAAACTTTGAAGTTATAAGTCCTTAGACCAACCAGGAAGGAAAGAAGCTATTGTTTCTGCCAGATTGGCATGAATTTCCTTCAGCGCCTTGTCTTGCAGGGAAAAAAACTTGATGACAGCTCAGGTCTCGATGTTGTTGACATCGCACGCGTCCATGACTTGCTTCTGAGCTTGTTTCCTTCCTGGTCGGGCTAAGGGCTTATCAGCACCCTGGTAATTGTAATATACAGTAGTTCAACAGCCACCGCCATTAGACAGAGGCATGAATATATAATGTCACAAAATAAATATGTTCTTGTTTCACAGTCTACAAAACTACCTTAGCAAAAGTCGCAAATTTATATGTCTCTTTAACATACAAAATTTTAAAATTGCACATAAGTGTTACTAATACTACTCTGAATTCAAAAGTTGGTAGCACTGGTAGTCAGTAATTGAAAGGTATGACGATGGAGTAGCTGTCAATGGCATAATGTTAACAACAAATTTCCACAAAAGCCAATCAACAGGTTTTGCACGTTGAAATGAGGAATACACACACAGCCTTGTGGTCTTGAAAGGCTACTCTTTTCTTATAATAAAAACAACTAAATGCACTAATTTCTCAAATTTATTTTTGGAATAAAACTCTACACGTTTCAGACAGTTCCTCTGTCCATCATCAGGAGTTTTTCAATGTACACACAGCAATGGTATATGTCATACAGGTTTGCTGACAGCCTGCGAGCAGGATCAGGTCGTTCCGTCCTGATCCTGCTCGCAAGCTGTCCACGGTCACCTGAACGACTACTCTTTTCCTTCATGGAACGAAAGTAGTTAAAAAGAGGGCTGCTCATGGAACAGTATGATGAACAGCAATAAAATTAACTACAGCAAGAGGGTGTACCTCTCCTTCCATGTCTCGGCGACTTCGTTTGCGGCTGTTGACATGACCAGGTGTAGCATTGTTCTGGAACTCAAGTGCTGCAAACACACAGTATGCACATAGCTTTGCCAGGGCAGATGCTTGTGGCTCCACCAACTCTTCACTCCTGAAAGCATAGTCTCATTTTCAGTTACAAACTGACAAGAGCCCATCTGTGCTTCATTCATATCTCAACCTGCTCTGCCCTGCATTTACTCCATGGTGCAGAGTCCTTCTTGAAAAGCTAACTGGTTTGCAGCTAGTCAAGAAATTCCCCGCATTTCACGGAACCCGAATGTTCATTACTGCACTCACAAGCGTCCACCACCTGCCTCAATCCTGGGCCAGCCCAATCCAGTCCATATACCCACATCCCACCTCCTGGGGATCCATCCTAATATTATCCACCCATCTACACCTAGGTCTCCCAAGTGGTCTCCTTACCTCCGGTTTCCCTGCCAAGACCCTATACACCCCCCTCTCTACATCTTAGGTTTAATTAACCCTTTGGTGCTGGAAGTCGACTACAGTCAACACAGTGTGTGCAGCATAAACACCACGGATGCACAGACATCAGCCAGAAAATGCAGAGTGACAGTTGCGATTTCATTACCCACTTTTTTTTTAGAGTACACCGGGCCATTTAATTCCAGCACAAGCAGGTTAATGACACTGAAATGCTAAGATCACTTAGCAGAAAATAAGATCTGTGCTCTTCTGGGACATCACAGAGCACATAGTAGTCATTCCTTACCGACATTTCAGGACAACCTCTCCCCCCATCTCAAAGGGTCAAGAATCCAAGAAGGTTGTCCTAAAACATCAGTAAGGAATTACCACTATATGCTGTGTAATATCCCAGAAGAGAACAGATCTCATCTACTTCGCAGCAGGGGACTGATATCACACACAGCAGCAAATGAGTTGGTTAGTGACGTACAACTTGACAATTCAGTGGAACGAACCAGTCACGGCCTCATTTGATATACAAGGGAGAGTCAAATAAAACCTTAAAAGTGCTATAAAAATTTGAAACACAGCTCGATTGTCTTGTAAGTTGACAACAATGATACTCATGTTCTAAAGAGTGGCCGACAGGTGGCAGTACGATGCAGGAATGCAACACAATGGTGCAGTAGTAGTGTAAAGTTGGCGGCCCCACTTGCAACATGCACCAAAGAACAGCATTCTGCCACCCATTTTTTATAGTGATGCATGTCTGTCATTACAGCAAGTGTACATGTGGACTAGGAAGTCCATGAACAATATTAGTTCTGAAACAGACTCTCCTTGACCTGGTCAGGCACACCAAAGACTGACACCAGAGGCCACTGCAACAGGTGAAGCCACCGTGAAGGAAAATCGCTGCATAACAGTGAATGAAATAGCCAAACATCTGGATATGAGTCATGGTTCAGCACAACATATCGTCCATGATAAAAAATAAAAAATATTTAAAGTTTTCATTTGACTCACTGTCATACTATCCAACCCACAAAAAATTCGTATGTGACTAGAGCAAGGATCATTCTTCAAGAAATACATTTTGAGATCTACCTGTAAAAATTTTGAGATGATTTACACACACATACATCTACTGTTGGTAATATGGATGGTACACATGAAAAATCTGAATGCAACAGACCACCCAGAACACCCAAACAAACACAGGTTAATTTAAAATGGATCATTAAAAAAACTGTGTGAGTAAGTGTGGAATGGATTCATCTGCTTCAGGATAGAAAACAACAGCATGCTCTTGGTGCAGCATCCAGTATAGTGGAACATCCCAGACCATAACTGTGTTATGTACTCACCACTGCAAGAACCTCAAATGTCACAGTAAAAACTGCAGAATGACTAAATGAGAAACTATTAGCTTCATAGAGTACATCAGCTCAGTGACAGTGAAGTGCACAGTTGATACTCACTGCAGCCGGTTATACAGGTACTGTGGCAAAACCTGCATCAGCAGAGCAAGTGTGCAGTGTTCAATATCCAAGTGGAACACCCCAAATGCTAGGTCAACTGCTCGGTCCAGATCCTCCTGATAACGGAACTTCAACACTTCCTGCCAGTACACAAAAATATATTCAATTCAAATCTTTCAGATGTCACATTCAGCTTCTTTGAGGATGTGATCTTCTCGGATATGACAATGCATTAAGTTACCATAATTTTCAAGAAACCTGCTGCCTCCTTCCTCAGGACATACATTCCTCCACAACTCTGCAGTCACCTATAATTCCATGCAGTGTCATGCCCACAAGGACCACGACCAAACTTCCCACTGCCATGAAAACTTCAATATCTCACACACAAATATTCAAGTTTTCTAGGATGCTTCAACCATGGTGAACGATAAATAGAGACATTTCAAAGGAACACGCCTCTCTTCTTGGACTGCTTGACTCTGAAGATGAAAGTACCATGCACCTTTGAAACGGTGGCAACTATCAATTACTTGACATGACAGAGCAACCCACGAGAATTCAGTCTTCATTAACGTGCTACTGAGAACCATAAAGCTGGCATTAAAATCTCATTTCACCACCTCTGTCCAGTCCATCCTAAACACCCATACTTTAAAACAGTCTGAATGCTTCAGTATTCCTGTTCAAGTATCACATTTCATCATGCAACTCATTGATAAATAAATAATCTTAACTTAAAGGTTCAAGTTTCCTTAGAGGTCATGCTGTGTTGCTTGGTACCTGTTGCAGACGAGCATCATGCCTCTGATACTCTGTCAGCTACTTACCAGTCAATGTGACATAACAGACCAGTCAACCTGAATCTTCATCAACACTGATATGAGAACCTCAAATCTCACACAAACCTTTTCTGCTGTCATACCTAACCATACGGTCAAAATTTAATTTCTAATTAATAATATCATGGAACTCACCTTGACTAAATTTGTGACAAACCACTGTGATCCACCAGTGTTGAGAAGGCTCTCGAGTGAGTGTGTTGCCTCAATGTTGACCCACCCCCTCTGCTGGATGCCCGCCCACACAGAATCAAGCTGTTCACTGATCGGTTGCCGTGAGATGATGCTTGAAAATGTTACATTGGACAAATCTGGTTAGAGCTTCAATATTTTAACAACTGCTTTCACAACCCGCTTCATAGAATACAGTCCTTCTTCAAAACCACTTGCGGTCAAGAAATCCTGTCTCATTAAATCTGAAGTTCATTACTATCATGGTCACAACTGCCAACTACAGGCACATGCCGCATAACAACATTTCGGTAACTACAGACCGCACATGACATGGTCCCATAAGATTATTATATTATAATATTATAAAACCACTGTTACAACTGCCTACAGTATTCAGTACAGTAACATGCTGTACAGGTTTGTAGCCTTGGAGCAATAGGCTATAACACATAGCCTAGGTGTGTAGTAGGCTACACTATCTAGGTTTGCATAAGTACACTCTACGACATTCACACGACGACGCAATCGCCTAATGACGTATTTCTCAGAATATATCTCCATCGTTGAACAACGCATATCTGTAATTGACTCTTCTGAAACACATATATTCAGTCCACATTCCCATACCCTATTCCTTCAACATTTGTGATAATACAATACGATCCTTCACTTGACACCATCTCTCAAGCTGCCTCTTCCCTTCAGGCTTTATGACCAAATTTTTGGGCACATTTTCAGCTCTTCTTTGCAGGCTGTTGTGATAATGAACCTTCAGGTTACAATAGAGGCACTGAATTTCTCCACCGGCACAGAAACTACTGGCTTCTTACAAAAAACTATGGTGGCACACAGAGTTAAGGTTATTCTCATCCCTTTCTAAGGTATTTTTACTTTGTACAGCAATTATTACACCTTTAAGGACACAGAAAACCAAAACAGGCTATTTCTTAAGATATTAGGTGTCTAGCATTTCTGTAAAAAGATCTTCAACAGTCTTTGTTGAAAAAATTCTTACAAAATCTACTAAGTAAAATAAGCTGAAAGAGAGGGTTACAAAGTCCAACATTCTTTTGTGATCCTGCTTACCTGTGAGACAGTGTCATCACTTTGACTTTCGACTGGGTCGGTGGATGGACATCATACTGCATTTTGCGGATTATCTGGAACATCAAAGCTGACCTGTAAAAAAAACAGAAAGTTAAATCCAGACCACAGATCAAATAAAATGACCCTCTATAATGTGTACATCAAAATTATGACACACAGCAAAGCGATTACTACAGTAGGCACCAGTAATTAAACATTACACAAGAAAATTCTTTATTTCCATCTTCCATACTATGTGGACTGCAGGCCTTCAGGTGCTAACAGACATTCGGCTGGTCAAGAAAATCTCTGCCTTGTATGCAACATCAAGGTTTGCTACAGTGGCAAGAGCACACTGTTTGACCGTACACTGAGGCTGATAAATCCAGTTGACGATGTCACAGCCTACTTCCTTAAGATCTATCCTAATATTATCCTTTTATCTACCCTTAAGTCTCAATATATAGCTTCCCTTCACGTTTCAAGATCAAAATTTTGTGAGGATTTATCTTTTCCCCTATTCAACCCAGCTCAGCTTCACTTAATAATGCTAAATGACAAATACAGAATATGGATGCCCTTCAGCGGGTAATTTTCTGAATTTTCCAGCTTCTTCCTCCTGCTTATGTCAAATTGTTCTACTTGGCAATACTCCTTTATACTTTAAAAACAAACTCATCATCGCTTTAACATCCCCAATAAGCTCTGGAATTTTGTGGTCCCAAGCTGGTTTCGACAATAAATGAGGCAACAGAAATGTCAGTACCCAATGCAGCAATCCTGATAAGAATGTGCTGTGCTGTCTGTACTTATCAAAATAGTATACACATACAGTAATGTGCTTTAACATTACCTCCATTAAATGTCACAGTTATTACCAAAAAGATGTTTGTACAGTCTATCACGACAAAATGTTGAAAGAGGGGAGCAATCTGATACCGCAGTCAGTTAATACAGAGGACACTTGCCTCTCCTTAAAGTTATCCTGCTGTGACATATCTTCGTTTGACAGTGGCGTGAGGAACTGCTGCACCATGTTTAGGGGCTTCAGAAGCGCATCCTGGTGTAAGATCTGTAACACATATCACCTGGTGAGACTTCAGGATCTCAAAGCAATGGCTTTGAAGACTGCTGTCTTCTGTGATGTGATATCCTGTGCTTTGGCCGATATATACTGATGTTTCAGCCAACCAACCCCCCCAAAAAGGTACATTTGTCTGTGCTAGACCAAGTAGGCCTGAAGGGGGAATAGAAGTATTCCTCCACTCATTCTTAACCTCAGCACAAGATAGAGGTAAGTGACAGGCCTCAAACCTCAAGGAAAGAGCCCTGGTACCCCTTGCATAAGAGGCTGGGTGGACTCCAGACAGAGTCCGCACATTTTGGAGAAGAGAACAATTTTTTGTCCCTGCCAGGACTCGTACCCTGGATCATCCAACCTGCAGCCTACTCACTATACTGAATACACTATGTAGGTCCTTATGTTTCAGAATAACATGCCCTAATGATGGAGGCAGAAGGTCCCTCTGGAATGTTATTTCTATTGCACCTGATCATATAACATCACATCCCACAAGATGGCCATTTTTAGGCACAAAAGCACAGCAGCGGAATGCGTCTCTTAGCTCTATCGTGTCTGTCCATCTGTCTGTCTGTTAACATGTATCAGCGCAGCCACGGGAATGTGATACTTGGGACTCTTATGAAAGTGTCTACAAAACACCAAATTTTGTTAAAATCAGACAGAAATATCTGGCACTTCACATGAAGACCTAGGGATGTGTTATTGTTTCCAGTGACATAAGTTGGCCACACAAGCATCTGTGTGCAACACTAAATATTTTTATACTGTTGACAATAACCCATCGCTCAAGAATATACACAGAACACACCCATTGCATTTCCATTGCAACAGTGATTACCCAGGTTCACCAAAACATTCTGCTATATATACACTGCCTATCTTGTCAAATCATTGTGGCTTGTGTGAACATGAAGGTACAAACGGTATAGTAACACACTGATTCTCCATTACACATTAGAAAGAAACCAATGCCATACAAAAAACGCATGAGTGCCTTGTACTATGATATAAACACTATGATATAAACACTCAACAGAATATATTTTTGTTCCTTATCACAAAACAGCTCCTTGCTTATCAGATGCTAAAGTAATAAAATCACAAAACAAGTTAGGAAATGTATGCCCAGCACAACAATTCTGGCACAATTTCTCTACTTTGTTTCACCATCTCAAAAAGCTCAAGACTCACAGAAAGAGTCTGATGGGCATAACATGTGTACAAAAAGAAATTCAGGTATTTACATAAAGTGTCCATTACTCTTGTCCAACTTTATCAAAACAAAAATAAGTTAAGGCACAAGTATCAAACTTAATGAACATCACTTCAGCAGCTTTCGAACAGATGTATACAGTAAGACAGGCAGATGGCATGGTTAGGATAACAGCTGTATTGTTTAAACTTTTCATTGCAGTGCAGAAAATATGGTATGTGTGCGCGTTATTTTCAGTTACTTGTTTATCAAGACAATGGCAGAGTTATTACGTTATACACCAATTCAAAACACGCACACTCTCAAAGGTAATTTCTGTATGAGAAAACAGAAACCTGCATATAGCTGCAGAGCCATGCAGCAGCACAGACTGGAAGACAGCACATCCGTGACCTCATTGCATCAAGGATTCGTTTCACATCATTGGCTGTGACTGCTCCATGCTCCCATGCAAGCAGCACCTCCTTGATTGCTGCTGGGACATGGAGGCACACTTCATGCCACTTTACTTGGCTGGAACACGACAAGAGGCATGATTTCTTGATTAAATTGATAATAATATAGCAGCAGACAAAAATATGTAAGCCCAACTGTTATCATTTCCAACAACCATGCTTCTATTTGCTAAAAACATATCAAAGAAACTAAAATTAAGACTAAAGAACACAATAATAGACAAAACGTTAACATATGCATCAGAAACTGGGACACTAACAAACAAAGATTGAAAGCAATTGAACATTTTTGAAAGGAAAGTGTACAGAAGAATTTTAGACCCAGTATATGATAAATAAAAAAGAAAATTGGAGGATATTAACCAATAAAGAAATTTATGCAGGTGTTTAAAAACCTATTGTAACACAGACAATTAGGTTAAACACATTACCTTGGTTTGGGCATGTACAGAGAATGGAAGAAAATAGAATTCCCAAAACGGTATTATATATGAATTTGGGAACAACAAGATTGAGAGGTAGGCCAAGAAATAGATGGCAAAATGAGGTGAGAGAAGATGGAAGAATAGTTGGTGGAGGAGGGTGCTAGGAAAAAGTACATAACAGAGAGGAATAGAAAAAGCTCCTGAAAACGGCAAGGAATCGTCGCATTCTGCATGTGCAATGGATTGAATGAATGAATGGAATGGTTCTATTTGCAAGTCTTACGGTTATTACAGCATTGTGGTTGAATACTCCTTTCTTCTGGGATGTGACACTGTATCAGTGAGTAATTGGTTCACAGCATTATGAAATAAAATCCTGCCTTCATCCTCAGGAGCCTCGAGGTCTGATGGGCCTAGGCTGGCATTCTTCTTGGACCCGCTGCACATGATTGCCCTTTGTACCTCGAATGCTCCGACATGTTCAGTACGATGGGGTGAAACTTCTTACGGGATACGGGTGGGGTTTATCGAATCTGATAGAGTCTTCACTATCCTAATTATCTGTTTATTTGTATCTATGGCATAAAGTCTGAGCCAGTTCAGTTAATCAAATACAAATCGCATTCTAATAAATGAAACACCAACCGTCACTTCATTCCAGAACTTGTAACCTGTTGTATTAGGTTCACACACCATACACCACCTCACTCACACTGCTCTCGTAGTCGACTGCCAGCATCAGTCACCCAATTCCACTGTCTGCTGCTTACCATTTTCCTGTTTAAAGCTCTATGTATGCAACCCCTCCTACCTATCACCAATGGCTCTTGAATGCACACTGATAGTTCAAATTTAAGATGGACAGTACCAAACTGACTGCAACTGACGCCTGCAATTGCTCTCTCTGTTATACCAACAATGTTTGGTTACACCACAGACCCCTGAACATGAAACTACTAAGTTTGTCTGAAACAATGGAAACAACTCACCCACTGCCAAAGCATCATATCCCATAAGAATGGAGTCGTCATGGGTCTTTTTTCCAAGGCGTCTGTGTACAAAACTTCAAGAATGGACTAAATGTGATTACAATTTCCACTACAGTGTCCATGCATTTCTGCGGCATCTTGTTATAAAAAGGATCAAGTGCCTGGCATACCTAGTTTTAAAATCTCCATCAGCAGAGTTGAATTGAGCAAGAAGAGCATCAACCCTAGCAGAGTCACAATGTTGTAGCATCTGGTCAGGCGATTTGGGTCGTCCACGTTCCACCATGCACTCCCTGACCCACTGCTCAAAGAAGGAATCACCTCCCTCTTCAGACAGAACAACCTGACAGTATTTGAATATCCACAACTGAGCAATCCCATTGAACCTTCCACTGCTTGTTAGACAAATGTTATCAGCCAGCAATACATCACACAACATTCACAGACTATTTGTGTGTTCATCACTGCACATACAAAACATTTTAATCTATCCTGAAACCCTTCCTAGCTGTGTAGATGCATTATTGCGACAATGAATGTCCAGCAGCCCAAGCACTGTATTTCTTCAAAATTCATATTATTATATATGAGTTAAAATATCACTGCCATTAGTGTAAAACAAACATTTCAGAACACTTACTCCAAGAGGATAAATTGTTACCAAGGAACTAAAATACTCCTGCCAATTAAATACTGCCAGAGGATTTAAAATTTGTATTCCGAAGTGATATGAACTGTCACACCCGGAACTCACACTACATGCTTTCAGTAAGACCAGAGACACAAAAATTAGCATATTTTACATCTGCAACCATAATTACTTCAGTTATAACAGGAATTAAAGTCTTCATGTAATTAGCAATGGCACATGGATCACAAATCACATACAGAATCACCACTCTTCAACAGTTAACCATGAATAGATGAACTGGATAATGTCCTATTAAAGGTACATCCTTTTTGTCCAAGACAGAAAACAATATCCGACCATGGGCATTTAAATTAAACTCTGCTCCAGCCATAGCGGAAATCTGGCATTTAAAAGACCATATGCAAAACGTTAATGTATGTGCAGAATGTCAGTCCCACCATCAGTAATTTTTGTCTCTGACAGTTCAAGTCTGTCCTGGGTGTTTCCAACTTCTTCAGCTGTCACTAATTAGGCCCTCAAGCCTGTTTTCATTGACACATAATTTTGTTGCAGCGAAACCACTGAAACATTTAACCTATCTCCCTGACCAGCAGATCAGTCCCACAGCATAGCCTACACTGACACCCCACAACACAGGACACCATAAACAAATTCTGACATTATGAGTGTGAGTAGAATCCACAATTACAGAGCTAAAGCTGTCCAATGAAAGAAAAAAACTAGCTGATTTCTCAAAGGTATGAATCTGTAACACTACAGAAAAAATTATCCAATGCAGGACCATCACAAAAAGGTACAAACAAATTCCACACCATAAAGACTAAACAAAACAACCTGAGAACAACCAGCTCACCTCAGGGCCATATGTGTGAACAATAGAGCACAGCATCAGAAATGTAACATCAAACAACATGGCCCTTGTCTGTGAAGCCTTCCCTCCCTCTCCGCCAATTTGCTTACTGCACTCATTGAACTTCAACAGCTTGGTCACGAATGTCCGCAACTTCCCTTCTACCGCCGCCACTGCCAGTATTAGCTCAAAGCTCTTTCCTGTGAGCACCTGACAGAGTACACTCAGTAGTGCTTCCTGCAATGTTCACACAAACCAGATAAACCCTCCAATGTTGCAAATATTTACCTGAATTCTCAAGTTCTGTTCTTTACATTTACATTCATACCTGTCACATACAGAACAGAAATCACATCTTCCATCTGAATCACTCAAAGAAACTGAACTAAAAAAACATTTGATTCAGCAGTTTCAGAATATGTCATAAATAGCAGTAACAGGTATAAAGGTGCTTTTGGAATATATGTCCAAGAAGATGCAAAGCAAAACCACACATACTGAATACTGCATACACAATATTAGTAGCACAAGATATCCAAGCAGGAATCATGAAGACTATTTCATAACAAAAAGTTCTTGGAAGAAGTTATAGTATATTCCCTTCTTCAAGCTTCATTCTACAAAGTGCAGCTATGTTTTCATCTATGACAATACCCCTTACCAGTACAGATTTCAATGCTATATAAAATTTCTCAGACATAACCTCAAGGATTCACACCATCACTGTGTTCACTGTTCTTACATCAATGAAGCATTTGAAATAAAATTTAGGAAGTCAAACAAGTACTGAGATTTCCACAGCAGGGTGGTCCAGGCCTCATTTCTTCTGTGATATGATGTCATGTCTTTTCAGACCTCCACAGACCTTGAAGATAAAGGCACTGTGCACCTTCACAACATCAGGAACCGACTATCCAGTGATGAAACATCATACCCCAGAACAGCCTGTTTCAACACAAAATCTCAAACGCATAATTTCAATGATTTGTAATTCATCAGTATCAAACAGATATCTAAATGCAGATTCCAGGCACAGCCAGGCTAGTTGTGCAATGTACGCATATGTAAAAATGACTTTCACTACAAGTTCATATTCTTCAAACATCCATACCTAACTAACTTACTGGCTAACTAACTAACTAATTACTTACTTACTTGTTGATAAGCTAGCAGTTCCTTAGCCAGTCAAGAAGTCACCTGCATTTTACAAAACCCAAAGGTTCATCACAGAAATCACTAGTGCCACAAGCGCCACCTATCACCATACTGAGCTTCATCAAACCAGTCCACACCTCCCACCAACCAATTTCTTGAAGATCCATTTTAATATTATCCTTCCACCTATGGCGAAGACTTGCAAGTGGCTATTTCCCCACAGTTTTTCAGGGTCTTAAACTTAACGGCACTGTATTGCTCCCACTTTCGATTTTCACCGAGCTAGCACAATATGGGATTACAGACCTCTAAGGACATGACAATCACATCAAGTGTCTTATAAATTCATGGAGAATTTTGATGTACATGAATAAGAAAAACAGGTATGACAGCATTGTACAACAGAAGCCAAAGTCCCACTCTTCAGCCAGGACATGGTGCTTTTCCTTATGTGTCTCACAATATACACATTCTAACTTTATCAAGAAAGAATATGGCTGAAATTATGAAATTCAAATGTTTACAAGTTACAAGGCTACTTGTTTCAACCACAAGGTGGTCATTCCGGGCCATTAATATATATGAGGGGAAAATTACAATTACACTTAATTTTTGCATGGTCAGAACGAGATCACAGTCCCTGGGTTTACAACATGCATAACAATATAAAGTGTTAAAACTCATAAAATGTATTACAAGTAATTAACAGCAAAGCAGTGTCATAGTGAGAGGGTGAGAGAGTGCAGTCTGTTAGTTCTTCTTCTAAAGAATTTTTTTTTTTGGGGGGGGGGGGGGTCATCCCCAGAAGATTTTGCTTGTTTTGGGGGGGGGGTGGGATATTGTTGGGTTGAGCCAATGATA
>Ga0123353_10004819_pt1 | contig 17521 bp, 9 predicted proteins | sample TergutLab28metaG_3_FD_92763 | JGI IMG/M metagenome (GOLD analysis project Ga0123353, IMG submission 92763) | Labiotermes labralis P3 segment gut microbial communities from Petit-Saut dam, French Guiana - Lab288 P3 | ecosystem: Host-associated > Arthropoda: Insects > Digestive system > Gut ...
AAGCATGCACTACTTGCAGTTTGTATGGGTGAAGACTCAGGTCACTACGCAGGATGCGCCATACATTCCTATCAGACATACGTAAGGCTTGAGCGTGCTTACATGCAGATCGCCTCAGACTGCGGCTGATGGACGCCAGCACTTGGGCAATGTTGTCAGGTGCGCAAACTGATGATGGCCGACCAGGTGGCTTTTTACACGTGACAGAGCCTTCTTCACTCCACTGCCTTACCCATCGGTGGATTGTATTTGGACATGGGACTTCCTGTTGAATCCATTCACGGTGAAATCCGTGCTGAGTCTCTGTAATTGACCTCCTCCGAATAAACAGTTCCACAGCACACACACATTCTCTTACTCCCCAGCGCTCCATGTTAATTAAATCTGAAGGTCACTGCTTATGTTCAAATACCTGCAATCCGTGATACCCTAGCAGAGAAGCATGTAACTAAAATTTTAAAATGCTTCACTATTTCTGCTGCACCCTGTATTGGAGCCATAAAGAAAACAGAAAGAAGGCTGACATGAGATAAATTCAAAGATTGGTCAATGAAGAGCAGTAAGTTACATACAGTCCACATTTTTTGAAGATATTTTACTTTTATTCTTGTATGTTTGTTAAATATTTCTGGTTTTACCAAAACTTCAGCCTTTATTTTGAACAGAAATTGTTGAATTACTCTGAACCTAATATCTTCCTCTAATACTTGATTTTAATTTTACCTTTATAAAAATGGACTATTGTCAAGTAACAGTAATAATGTACTGATGATTGATCCACTGTAAATTTAAAAGGATGGAACAAAAATTTAAATGTGTGCTGCAGTATGTTAAAGTCAGTAGTGACATATAAACACTGTGTGTATAATGCAAATGTAAGTATGACTTCTTTTACAGGTCAGCACTTGTAGTTGTGAAACCTTTTCAAGGTTACATTTATGGTTTCATTAATTAATCGAATAAATGAGAGAATATTTCAGTACAGAACAAAAAACTTTCCTGAGAATATCCAATAAATCAGCTAAGATTTCAAACAAATGTTTCACTAGTATGGCAGCTCAATGTAGTGTAACTGTACTATGTAACTTACTGTACAACAATGTGAATAAAGTTTAGTAGTTTAGAAGTAACTGGATCTGTACAACATGAGCAAGGCTCCATGTTGGTATGTTTTGAAGCACGTAAGGAACAATGTTCCTATTTTTAAATTTAATTTTAATTTACATTACCATGCATACTTACAAGCCATGCAGTATTTAAATTATGCTGATTTACATTTTTATACACATTTGGACATTAAGTTTAATAAATTACATTGTATGCTGGGAAAGTGGTTTGTATGGTCAAAATTCAACTTGGGAACAGTGTATTGAAGTTTGCAACACAAAGAACACTGTGCATTTCTAGAATTTTAAAAGGTAATGGAAAGTGTTGTGGACATTCATGTGAGAAGTGCATTGCAAGTACTTGCAAAACATTTACAGAGGTAAATGTTTGTTTAGGTACAGGTGTGAGTTCGAAATATTTTTATGTATAAGTGACATATAACCAGCACTTTTTTTCTATTTTTCAGCAAGCATTTCAGATACGCTTAACAACTTCAACAATGAGCCTTCTAAATGAAGTAAAGCAACAACAAATTGGAAGAAGGTGTGTATGAATACACAGCCGTCATCTTATTGGAAGGACATGAAACATCAGCCCAGTGTATTGACCTATTCCAAACATTATCTTTATTCCCTCCATCTTTCTGACACCCTGAAACACATCCTTCCATAACAGTTATATTGTGATGCCTCTGGTGCGATATAGTGTTTTTAAGTAAGATTTCTTGCCAAGTGCATGAACGACTGTGTCTGCCACTTAAGTTGCTTTCATTATCCCAGATTTGGTAATCAAGGGTTTATGTTGCACATAGGCAAGCCTCTTGTCATATCTTGGCATTTTAAAGCCATTTGGTAGAATTTTTCACCAAATTATGGTCTCCTGTGACGTGGCACACTGTGGATTGCTAGATTGGTACTAGTATTTCACAGGAAGCAACTTTCTTCATCTTCAGTGCAACTACAGAAAATCTGTGACAAAGGGAACATTACACAGTTAATATTCAGATACCATATAAAGAAGGGAATGTTTTACTGGCTGTGACAGATTCTCAAGAAATACTTTGTTCTATTGACTTAATACATTAATTATTCTGAGAGATATGCTGTAATGTTGAAAGGGTAGAAGTAATAAGATAAATCGGTTAATAAGTTATGTTTTATAGTATGTATTGAAGCTTGAACATTGAAGTATGCTGACTGTATTTATTCCATTATTCATAAATTCTGAACCATACAAAAATGCATGAAAGTTTATAGTCTTCTCCAACTACATGTTGTAGGGGTCGAAGGATACACTCAGTCCCTTCTGCAACAGAAACTGCCTCTCCAAGCTCTACAGAGCGTAGGTAAGTACTTGGAGTGATATTTCAGTGAGTAAAACTTTTGACTCTTAAGTACTGAATTTTGAACACTCACTAACAGTTTCTGGTTTTACATAACTGGAGGTATAATTGATTTGTTTCTTGACAGCACAATGGTATTTACAGTTCAACTGTGGCACTTTAGTGGAACTTGTTCTTACAGGGTACAAGGGCATTTGAATTACATCACCAAAAATCATTCATTAGTTCATATAAGTGAAGCATGTTGAATCTAGGTTAAGTTTTTACCATTCATATCAAAAAGAGTTGGCTGATTACAGATATTTACACCTTGATAGCTAGCACAGTACTAATGTGAATCAAACTTCATCCTGAAAGGATGAGAAACTTGCAACTTGCTGCCACAAAATGGTATTTTATTGGTTCAGTAAGAGGTCAGGTTGTCCATATAAATGCCATGAAGGCATATAGGGGAGCAGATGTGTAGCCCCATGCACTGTTGACCTTGGCCCTGGATAAAGGTGAGTAATTTAGCTTCATGTTCTGACCATTTTGTCCAAGAAGTGAACTCCTGATACACATTGAATATGATATTGAATGAGCTCCAGGGCAAGTCAGGACACTGAAGAAGAAAAAAATCTGCTGTTCCCTCTGGGAATGGAATCATGACTCTTAGGCCTTCCAGCCTCTAGCTTAGTTGCTATAGTGACTGAGCTGTTATGTATATTATTTGTTTTTGTAAGTTTTTTTGGTCACTTGGGGTACAGTCTTGCACATTGGCAGAACTTGAGTCTATGGTGGAACACCACCCACCCTAACAGAAGCAGTGTGGGGTGGGGGTAAAGCATGGTTTTACTGAGTTGCTGTATCCGTATTAAGCCATGAGTACTTCAGAATACTTTGCAGGTCGTTCCCCAGTCACTGTCCATTTTGACATACTGACAGCAATGTGACTTAAACCATAAAAAAACTGCAGCTGTATAATTGAACTTAATTTTTGACATAGCACTTTGCTAACTTAGTTACAAACTGAAAGCTACGAAGCTCATTTCGCTTATAGGGTATCACTACTATTACTTCAATATATATGAAAAGAATAGGCTTATTAATTATGTATCAAAATACCATTAAGTGTTCTGACATCCTTATGTAGCAGACATTCAGTTATCTGCTGTCCTGATGTAGCAAACAGTTAGTGATTTGATATCCTAATGTAACAAACATGAACTAATATCACATTGTAATGCCTTATTTGATTTTCTCTAATATGAGACCACAAAAAATTATTAATAACACTCCTAAAATTTATAACTTTCACTTAGAAAATGTGTTCATGAATAAACACACTGCAATTTACACAAATTTCTCTCGTAATAAAATATATTTCATATACAGAAAGGTGTTTTGTTATACTTAAAATGCTGTTTAGTGCATGTAGGTGTTTAATATGTTATGTCGCATAAACCTTTCTTTTATTTTAAATTTTATGTCATTATTTTGCCATGGGCAATTATAACAGTTTGTTTTAATTAACAGCCTGTCTGCATCAATGTGTGTAACTCTCAGTATGTTTCTTTTCTACACTTGTTATACTAAGGATATGTTATCTAGCACTCTGATTTATCTTTGGCTGATGCTTGCATGTGGGTAAATTAAACACATTCTCTAATTGTTACTTTACATGAGTACTATGTCATGAAGTCTTGGCCCACTTTATAACTCCATCTGAGATGGTTTTATCACATTATCTTGCAGGTGAACATCAATAACTTAAATCTGTTTAGTAAAAAGGAAGTTTGAGTAATCTTATATAGAAGATTAGAGCTCAAATTTTTTCAGAAAGAAAGTTTCATATCAACTTTCCATGTTTTATCCTTAAGGCACTCATCTGTATTAACTTCTGAGAGCAATATAATGAAATGAAAATGCTTCTCTTTCATCGGGTAACTGACACTTCACCTGGCATTAAAATTGGATTTATTTATAGGTTCCTGCTCTTGTCTTCAAGTGAAAGACCTGTGCCATGTAATATTTATTCTGTCATACCCTTTCTTCAGCTGTATCTTTATGTATATTCAGGAGCTCTGTACTGCCATTATTTCAGTAAGAATTGTAAATAATATGGTCTTAGGCACAGTGTTCTGAATTTTTGTGCAGCTTTGTCACCGTAAATCAAGGGATGTCAGCCAGTTGAATTTCTGTATAAAATTACTGTTAGTTAGCAGACACACAAATATATTCAAAGTTTTGCTGCAGTGCACTTATATCAAAATGGATTTTGTTTATTGCAATACTGGAAAGTGGTTCAAGATTAGTCCACCCACTTGCCTACCACATTAATATTTGAAAGGTGAGACCTCCTTGCAGTACAACCAATACAGTGGTCAGTTGTTGAATGTCTTCTTTACAGATGCAACCAAGATTCATCTAGCCTCCAAGTAGTCTACACTTGTTCTAATAGCTTGAATGGAAGTTATCAAGTAGAGCCTGACAGATTTGGCGAGAGGAAAATAAGAAATTTTCTCCACTTCTGTGAAACTGAAGTGTGACTTGCAGTACAGAAATACATCATTTTGTAATATGCTCTTAAATATTTGTTCAAAATTAAATACAATGGTTTTAAAATTTCTGTTTATTAATTATGTATCTTCCAATGCCAAAGGATGTGAAACTATTTTAGAGCAGAAATCTGAATAACTTTGCCAGAATTTTCTCCATTCAAATTTTGATCCACATAAAACAAATGGGAATAATATGTTTTTATTCTAAGACTAGATGTCACGTGCCATAATATTAAATGCATTTCCAAAGCCATCAAACTTATAATGGAATTTTGAAACCATTGCACTAGAAGAGAAACTGATCAGGTTAAAAATCATCTACTGGATCATAACTGACATTTTTCAAGAAGTCTTCATTTCTACATATTTTTTGTTGTTGTATTGGTGTAATATTCACATGCATTGGTTATCTTTAACATTTTATAAACGTTGTGAATGTCTGTAATCCGTGTTTATTTGCCTTTATATATTGTTGGAATGTGTGCAATGTCATTTTCTGAGTTGTAATCTACACTTACACTGCACCTTGTATCGTACATATAATAATAATAATAAAACTCAAAACATAATCCTGTTTTTTCCCTTGCTTCTTGACTGCACTGCTTACATCGTTAAATAAGTTTGGTTCCCCCTGCTTCTGGACCTCTTGCAATTGGTTAATTGAGTGTTTCTTATTATTTTTCATGTGCATGTGTCTTGTGTCTTCTTTGCATCATGCAGACACTATACTGAAGACTGTCACTTGACTTGCTTGAAGGTAAACACTCATATTTTTCTTTTATGTTATTTTACAGCTATATTTTATGTACTAAATGAAATATTGGTCTGGCTAAAAAGGTTCTTTTGTTGTGTGAAAATACACATATCTTTGGTTGAGGAAAATTAATTCCAGACTCTTGCTCAGAACATATCATTAGTGTCATAAATGGTTAATAGGTGGAAATATTTTTCCCCTAGAGTCATCATATTACAAGTCAGCTGGTTTCCAGAGGCTAAATTTAGGCTTAATATTGTTCCAAACCATTTACATATGAGTTACATAAAAAGTAAATTATAGAGAAAAAATAATGTAATGACACTATACATGATTTGCTTATTAATTTTTTTATATTTCATAAGAAATTTGTGTATATGCTATTCTTGACCACTCAGCAACTTTGCTGTATGTGACTGTATAAGGAAGGTTTCTGCATTTGTAATCATCAGTTTCAGGTAACTTTACTTACTACAGGCGTATGTGGCTTCCATTAATGATTTTTGTCATAAACAGGATGCATTTATGAAACAAGTTTAGTTATGATGTAGTGTATATTTGAATTTCATCAGGCTATTTAAATTAGCAAGTGAGCTGGTGAATGTCTGTTTTATAATGTGTCAATTTAGCAGTCAATAAAACTTTCATTTTTAGTTGCTGTAACATTCTGTAGAGCAAGTCAGAAAGGCCAGAACTTTTTATTTAAAAAAACTGGACACAAAATAAAGCATCTTTTTTTTGGAACAGGGATGAAATGATACGCTGTCAATGTCTCAATGTGATTTGTATAGAAGCTTGCTTCATTTTAAAGAGTTAAATATAAATCTGAGTTGCACCTGCCATGAATGGCAGTGGAGTCTTTTGTATGAGTTTTGAAGTCTAATGGGATTATCTTCAGTATAGAATAGAATTATTTGTTTCATATTCTGATATAAAATACCAAACAAATTGCATTAGACTTTATAATGTGTTGTCCGTTTGCAGGACATAATAAGGTAACAGTCATTTGCTGCACAAAGAGCTTATTCTCAGGACTAGTAATGGTTAGTTGTCAGTAGTAGTTATAAAATGACGGTGAAGTTCATTTTGTGTACTTCATCGGCAGTCAGTTGCTAGCAGTCTATGTCATTTGTTCGTCACACAGTACAATTTTGTAGTAGTATATACATTATACTTCATGCAGCCTGATTTGTAATGCTGTTCCTAAAATCTGTTTTTTTTTTAAGTCACATACAGCAAAGGAAATATACAGTTTTAGGACAAGCATAATACAACAATTGAACACTAATTAATGTTGAATTAACCATAGGAAAGTTAATAGAGTTATTTCATTTTACATCAAGCGTCTGCTCATGTAACTGCTTTCATGTGTTGAATTACTTTCACTGTGGGTTGTGGTGGTGTTTTGTCCTTTGTTTTGTGAGAAGTAAAATTTGTTTGTTCTTTTGGACCATTTTTCCATGGAATGTATTGTGTGTGTATGTGTGTGTGTGTGTGTGTGTGTTTATTATGCTAACCAAACACTGTAAAATAATACATACAGAGTTCTAACCATGACGCAGGGACTACATTTTACTTTGAGATGCATTTTGTGGTATTAAAAAATAGCGTATTTAATTTTATTTTCATTCATACAACTTACTTGGGCCTGTTGCATTCATAATAAATAACTGTGGTAAAACTGAAGCACAAATACAGGAGGTTTTTAATATTATTTAATGAGAGATATAGTAATAAACAGTTGATGGAAGAATTTACTTGTTCGTGCCTCTGCAGAAAGTTATGACAAATTTAAGAATACATAATATACAATATTGGTCTGCTTTTGTGCAAACTTCTATGTTTGCATATATTTTTACAGTATGTGTAATTAAATGTATATAATCTGAAAAGTCTAGCAACATTCATATTTATTGGCATAACTGTAAGAAATTAAGCCACTTTCATATTTTTATGCATTACTAAAGTTGTACCAGGCCACAAGTATAAATATGTTTAGTGTGGACACCCTAACATTATTTTATATATATAACTGAAAATGTTTTTCTCAGAAGTCACTTTTTTTTTTGTACTTTTCCCAAGATTTGAGGTGTGCCAATTATGACTGCAAGAGCCACATTTTAGGCTGCATCCTCATTCCAGCTTTTTCATCATGAAGGTGGTAATCTCAGTATTTATTGAGATGTAAAAAGAATTTTCTTACATGATAAAGCTACATACAATTTGCAAAAATAAACATATCCTCTATAATTCACTTCTTGGTTATAGACATGAAAGAGATCTTTAGGGTATGAGGCCTTGAAACTTCAGGATTTCCTGAAACTGTGCCAGGTTCTTCATTTATGAAAAACTTCCAAACTAGCCCAATGTGCACATGATGGTTACCATGTCAGTTGGGATGTCACTGGAGTATCACACATTGAATCAAAGAATTCATACATGGAATAGAAGAAATCAGCCCACTTGTCTCCATTGGACAAACAAATATGGCATTCTTACCTGGAAATTTTACCTGTAATGTTTACACTCACTTGGATCGTCAACAAGTTTGAGAAGAGGTTTGTGTAACCTGTGACTCAATTTTGGGGTAGCTTCATGGAGTTTAACCCTACTGCTTCACATTTTGATCTGCCTAATTTTCATACACAGCTGTCTGCTCCTGTTGCTTTATTTTTTTTTTTATTTCAGTTGCTTGTAGTGTCTTCTTGATTTTACTGTCACCTTCATAAAGTTATATAGAATCAATTCTTATTTATGTCTGCTTACAATTTAATCTTACCTTACAAGTTACTACAAGATGGCAGCAAATGTACTCCCACCAAACAATGTGAACTGAGTTCTGTTTGGAATTACTCCGTTCATTAGCAGTCTCAGACTTTCCTCTGCAGTAACATAGGGCATCTGAAAATAACTGACGCATTAGCTTGCATTAGCCTCACATGATATGTGGTATTAAACACATAGTAAACGTGAATTAGAAGATAACACAACTATATTTTGAAGAAAAATCGAAAGGCACAAGCACAATGAGAAAATTCTTAAGTAAATTTATATCAAAACCAAATTAATACAGTGAAATTCATGTTAGATTCAAACTAACGGTAATTCAGTCCGACAGAAAGAAAAACCCATGCTATGGCCCCAGTCGAATGCACGTTACACTTCACCGACTTTGACAATATGCTTTGTTAAAAAAGCCATAACTTCTTTAATTTCTTTTTTAAATTTTCCTCTCTGTCCCTCTCTCCCTGCCTTCCTCGCCCCCCACTCTCCATCACACACACACACACACACACACACACACATATATATATATATATATATATATTACAAGAAAGACTGCTAATGGCTTTGTCATTAGCCAAAACATGTAGCTATGTTATCAAACTTTGTGGATCTTTTAATGAAAGTACAGTGTGATGTTTCACACTGCATTTCGTTTTATATAAAACACTGGTTCCTCTCATTTGTAATTTAACGAGGAGTGAAGGGACAGGCGAATTGTGGAGGACTTAGTCCATAGCTGTGTCATGTTTTAGGCTACCCTACAAACTACAGTCCACAAATCTGTTTTTTAAGGGTTTTAGACTGTAATTAGTCATGCAACCAAGAATGGTAGGTAAGCATCAGGCCTGCCATAATAATTAACAGACTTACTGGCACTCCCTCAACACGTTATGACGTAATAACTAAAGCTTTTATGTGGTGTCAAAACTCTACTGGAGTACACAAACTTTCACATTACCCCGCTGAGCACTAAGCAGAGACAAAACGAGAGAGACGGTGACACAGAGAGAGATACGTAACATTGACGTATAGCAGAAGACTAGACTTAAAGAAAAGACTAGTCGTAAGTGAGAGGCTTTCATGCTGGGGATTAGAGAAAGATTCTCGATTTTGAGGCTTTCAGACTTCATCTGCTCGTCATTCTGATATGAGTAGCATGAACATGTACACCTTTATAACATTTCAGTTTCTACCTTACAGAGAACGCAGTACTTCGTTATAGAAGCTAATCGAACAGCAATCCTCAGGGAACAATAAATACTGTGAGAATCACACGGGACACATAAATGCGCTGGATATTGTAGAATCTTTAATGTTTCAGTATGTGGTATATATAGTTACCAATAGGCTTTAATCGGTTAACACTCACTAATGAAATTTGTCCAAGGGAATGAGAAATATTTTTCAGTTTTCAAAAAACTTAAAACCTTTTATGCATTCAAACGTTTTGTTGCTTGAGACGGTTCTTCGAGAAGAAGAAGAATAATAATACAAGGATTTGGATTTGTGTGGCTTGACATTACGGTAAACAGTCATCGGGTTTCATGAAGTTTGGTTATGTTCCTGGCTAGCCGAGAGACTATTATCTTCAAGAAGAGCACAATTCGTTGGACTTACTTTTAGACAGTTTATTTGCTGCATTCACCTGTTTCCATACGTGGACGCCGTCCTGAGCTGGTTGAGGGGAAGTGATAAACCACGCATAACAGAGTCAATTGTGTCACTTTAGATTCATTTTTAAAGCGACTTGAAGCTGAAAAATTATGAAATTTGGCAGAAATGTGTTAGAGGTTTCCCGTTTGCAAAGATTTTTTTGTGTAGACATTATATTAATTGTTATTTAAAATACAGTTTTTGCAAAGGTTTTGTGATATTTCTAAAATAATCAAGAACACCATATCTTAGCAATGTTAATATTATTTTTTAAAGTGTTGCGTCCCCATGTAGAATGCATAATGAAAGAAATACAACCCACCAATTCACAACTTTTATTTTATCTGCCTTCACAGTCACTAATAAAAGTTATGAATTGAGGAGTTGTATTCCTTTCATTATATTAATCTTGTTCAATTTGGATGCAGTTTTATAAGCAATCACATCCTGGTGTTAGCGGGCACATCACAGGAAATATGTACTGGTGAATTACCGAATAATTTTTTTTACATTAAAAGAAGTTCCTAATAGCTAGGCAGACATGGCCTCTGGCAGATATTGCGTTGATAGTTTTTTTTTGTTTGTTTGCTGACTTTTTCTGAAGTGATTTTATTGTGGGATATTTTAAATAATATTTATAAGAGACTACCTAAAAATTAATGCCTTTTCTTTTGGTCGTTTTTGTAAAGAAAACACCCTCTGTCAACTCCTTCATCAATTTCAGGTTATTCCATATAATTGAAGATTTATGTCTTCACCATTATTTTCTACTTGGGGAGAGAAGTTTAAGGGCTTCGGTCACATTTTTCTCCAGCCCCAGCGTGTTGAACATTAAGCTGCTGCAGGGTGATGTAGTTCACACACTTTGCTTAAGTGCGTAAATTTTTTTTTAGAACTAAATTTGCTGAAGTTCTAATTGTGCTGTCAATAAAGCTTTTCTCATTCGCTGCAGAAATAGCTGCAGCGAAGGCGATGATGACGTCGGAGGCATTAGTGGCGCCTGGCGTCAGGATGAGGACTCAACAGAAGATCAAAGTACAGAACCCCAGCCCTCTTCAACCCAGGTAGGACACGCGTGGAGTTGTCTGTTCAAATCACGTATTATTTTGTGTTCCGTGGACGCTTGCCCAGAGACTCTTAAAAGAAACAGAACGAGATGGACACGGAAAGAGCACAATTCCATAATGAAATACATTTACAACAGTATTCGTTGCAGTTTATTAAGCGTGACTTCGATACGTTTATAAAATACGACGCGAGCAGTTCACTTTGTGAAGAACCCTTAGTAATGAAGATGATTCAGTACCGCGTAATGTCTTTTACGTCTTTCTCAATCTTGATTAAAGCCTTCTGGGTTATGACGTTATATCAATTTGTAAATAGTTTCAGACGTTACTTACGAGCATCCTGCTTCCATCTTCAAAGTAGTCCAAAAAATAAAGTTGTCTATACGTATTGCGAAATTAGTGATAAAAATACAATGTGACGGATATGAAAACTAATCTAAATTCTTTTGAATCAAGACAGTGTGGCTGGACAATATAACGACGCACGCATACGAGTTTCAACGAATGAATAAGTGACAATATATGTTTGTAAAGCCGGTCTCAGTGGCCGCGCTGTCCAAGGCGTAGGTTTGCGGCCGTTCGCATGCTGAGATTGTGGGTTCGAATCCCGCCGGGTGCATGGATGTCTGTCTCTGGTTAGTGTTGTGTGTTGTCAGGTAGAGATCTATGCGTCGGATTGATAACTCGTCCAAAGAAGTCCTACCAAATGTGGTGCATCGTTGTGTGTGATCTAGGAACCTTGTGAATGAGGAGGTCATAGCTCGCGATGGGCCGCAACGCCACAAAAATATGTAGTAAAGGCAGTTGACTTGTTGAATACTTCCTAGTCTTTGTGGATTCCTTCGAAACTTCGGTAACTAATGACCAGTCGACATGACCTTGCGTCCTAGAATATTTGAACTTTCAGAATAATATACTATATGAATATTATGCTATAAATTGTGCGAGGTGTATTTTATTTAGGCCTGCACAACGATACCTCTTTCGACTGTATTGGCGTCTTCATGTGCATGTTTGCCATAACGCTGACAAATTTATTCCCTACATTCCAAGGTTAGAGCTGTTGCACTTGTCTCAGTGGCTAGCACAATAATCTACTGCACTTCTCCAGTTGGATCTAAACTCGATTCCGGAAATAAGTGGATATGCCATAATTTGTACTACCGTCTCAATAGTTTCTTGAAAGCTTTGCGAAGTTCACAGAAAAGTGAATGATACTAGCCTGACATCGAATCGGGGACCTAACCCGGGACCTCCCGAACACGGAGCAGGGATACTGTGCATTTAATGGAAATATTTTTGACGTTGTTAACTTATATGAACGTGGATTGGGGGGGGGGGGATAGCGACTGTTACGGACTGAACGGTTCAGCGTTCGAACCCCGGTGCGGGCAAGACATTTTTGTCTTCTTTATTTTCGTCCAGAAGGGCCCTAGGGACCCACCCAGCTTCTTCTACAATAAACTTTCCCTGTAGTAAAGCGGTCGGGGCGTGACACTGAATTTCCCGCCCCCCTCAATTTTCCCTCTAGCGCCGAACACACAAAATAAGTAGAACTATACCCCTCCTCCCTCTCTGCCGTTTCTTGATGTTCTCCTATACCTTCGACCAGTCATTTCAAAGCCAGTACATTTTGAGCTCCTTAACATGTTGCGGTACCTCAGAGCGCAGTGCAGTGAGCTGCGTCAGACCTGTTGTTTCTAATATTAACTGCACCAGTAGAACTTGCTGAGTAAGTGCACTACTGCTTTGTGTAATCAAGTTAGTTGGGATGGAAAATTTGATCACATCACAGGAGAATGGCGAGTGGAAGGCGTAGACGTACTTTCGACAAAAATGCTAAAGTCGGTATGAGGAAAATTTTATATGAAGTTGTAGACTGGATTCATGTGGCTTAGGTTACGTAATTAAATATGTGGGTGGAGGAGGCTATGGACCTCTCGTAAGACAGAAACAGAGGGAATGAATGACTGAATTAGTAGGTCTACGTACACAGAGAATTTCGTACCTCATAGAGAACATTCTTATAATAAAACCAAATAGATGCAATAATTTCTCAAATTTATTTTTGAAATAAAACTCTACAGGTTTCGGACAGTTCCTCTGTCCATCATCGGAAGTTTTTCACTGTACACACAACAGTGGTATATGTTGTAAAGGTTTTGCTGACAGCTTGGTTGCAGGATCAGGATGTTCCGTCCTGATCCCGCTCGCAAGCTGTCAGAAAAACCTGTATGGCATATACCATTACAGTGTGTACAGTGAAAGACCCCTGATGATGGATAGAGGGACTGTCCGAAACATGTAGAGTTTTATTCAAAAAATAAATTTGAGAAATTAGTGCATCTAGTTGGTTTTATTATAAGAATTTATCACGATGCACGGTAACCTGAACCTCCAACTCATAGAGAACACTGTAACCATTAAAAACCAACAGGCCAGTAACGCATAATTCGATAAGTGCATGATCACAGATGGCCCATTCTTGAATACCAGATATTTCGCTGGTGTGACGACAAAAGTGTACAGACATATGAGGTACAGTTAGACTATCCTAATTATTTTAAATGACTTAGGCTGTTGCAACAGCAGAACCGCTGCAGCTCATGACGATTATTATTGTTATTATTATTATTATGGTTTGTCTCTGAGTTTCGCTGTTCATTCACTGCGCAGTCCGTCTTGTGACAGGTCAGTAGCCTCTTCCAAAGCGAGTTCTCCAAACTGCGCGGTCTAATGCTCCTTCGTCAAATTCCAGTGTCTTCGCTTTTCCTTAAGGTCCCCCAGTAGCCCCTTACGTCTTCTTCCTCGTCTTTTCGGCTCTTATATCTTGAATCTCTCCTTCAGTAACGTGTATAGAAGACATTTCACAAGTAACATATGACCCACCCGATTAGCATTCCTTCGTTTTATATTACATAGCAATTTCTGGGTTTCTTACACATTTATATCCTTATTTTCCCTATTGTACCGTGCATTTCGTAGAATCACTTTAAGTATTAACCAACAAATGCACTTATATAAAATTTCACATTAAAACACTTAAAGTCGCTCCGACATGTTTCGATCCTAAGATCATCCTCAGGGAGCTAGGTTGTTCCTTGCTAAAGTCATTTTAAAAACATTCACAAAATAATTCCATTATACTAACTATATTATATTATACTATACTTATAATATTTGTAATTCCGCTTTGAGAAAATTTCAAATGTGAAATTTGAGGTTTTGTTGGCGGTTCTCTAATGTTGCTTGTTGTCATCTGGTAAATAAATACGGACTTTTCGGAAGAATGCATTACCTTCATCCTGGTATCAACCAGTCCAAGAAGAACCCACTTTAGCCCCTGCTTGACCCAGAAGATTAAGGCGATAAGACCTTTCGAAACGTCTGTATCTACAGTATCACAGGCGATATGAAAATCGATGTCACATATATTCAGTTACGATCTGCTTCAGCATAAGGAAATGTTTACGCAGCCCCCTTTCTTTTCTTTTTTTTTTGTTTAACGGCTTAACCTCGCCCACTGTGCTTCAAAAGGATGGTTACTCTCAGAGATGAAAGAGTTATTTGAAAGCATGGAAAATGAAACTCGTTCGTTTCGTTTTGAGAAGACCCGTGGTTTTGCTTTTTCGCTAACATACAGTGCGGTGTTTGTGGTTTATTGCAATAGACGTAGCCTAGTGTTTAGATGTCTAGTGCTCTAAAACCACATGGTTAGTAAATAAAATTGCATTCCCGGATTGAGATTGAATGTGATGGATTAGAATCGACGGCTTTGGATATAAACTCTAGCTCAGACCCTGGATAGTATTGCGTAAATAGTTTACAGACCAGTAGTTGCTAACACACGTCAATTCCCCTTGATCTGCCCGAAAACGAGGATTAATTGAACTCGTTAACGAACATAGCAATTGCAAGACAAAGAACCCCTGGACGAAACAGCGTATTGGTTACCGTAAAATGTAAAAGGTAAAGCAGTCCCTTTACAGGCCTGGAGTGGCCCAGAGCGTTCCAGGAAGTTAAGGTTCCCAGATTTCATGAGAACGGCACAGGATGGTGGTAAGGTTGTCAGTCTTACACACAGGCCGCCTTTACCCTTAGGAAATGCTCATGGTACTCATTTCTGTTAGAGGCTGAAACGACCCCAGGACCAGAGTGCGATCGGAAGGATTTTATGTCAATGAGAAATTCCAATGACACCAGCTGGGATCGAACCAGCTACCTTCCGATTTGTAACACAGCACCTTAACCACTGTGTACCGCGGTATTGTTTACCGTACAAGGGTAAAACATCCCAAGAAAAAATTGTGGAATGGTGACTTTTGTACATGTATATTTTTGAGGTTCAGGGAAAAATTCCACAAAGTTTATCACAGTGACCGGAGATGTCTAAACGAGAACTGTAAGTTCGAATGCTATTCGAGATTTAGACGTGTATTCGTCTTCGCCTGCCCTGATATTGTCCTTTGAGGTCGAAGATACTCCGTGGACGAATCTCCCGTCCGAGAAGTCCTGCAAACTTCCTAGAATTTAATAGTTTCATGAATAGCTGCCTGACTTAGTACTGAAGTTGGATGACGTTTGTTTCCCTGCGGCGCTGCGGCCCAACGCCGGCCATGGCCTCCACATTCTTGAGGTTTCTTGATCCCACACAACGACGCATCACAGTTAGTAGGACTACTCTGGGCGAGTGATCAGCTCGTCGCAGAGACCCCATCCTGACAACACATAACACTCACAACAAACACCCATGCCCCCGGTGGGATTCGAACCCACAATCCCAGAAAGCGAGGGGGCGCAGACCTACGCCTTAGACCGCGCGGCCACTGGGACCGGCGAAGTTGGGTGACAGCTTCTCCAAATGTAAATTCCCATGCCAAATTAGTTCGAAGATCGTTTTCCCTATCATCACTGCCGTCTGCCAACAGTCTGCACTAACCTTGACTTGGGAGAGGCCAGAATGCCTGAACTGCAAAAGCTATAAGAAAGGAATAATACAACAAGGGCTCCACTGTTCTACATCATTGTCAGATTAACATATTAAATAAAGGTAAGGGTAAAGGACAGGCCTTGAGGGCTCCTGGAGGTTGAGGCTTCCAGGAAATCTAGACATTCGGCACATGAATGTGATAAGGTTTTCAGCCCTACGCATCGGCCGCCTTTACCTCCAAAGAGATATCTTATTTTTGTTAGAGGCTGAATCGACCCCAGGGCCATAGTGCGGCTGAAAGAATTATGTTAATAAAAAATCCGAATGATCCATCGGGAATCGAACACGCGGTCTTCCGTCTTGTAGCTCAGTGTCTCAAACCAACTACGCCACCTCGTACCCTAATGTACTGTCTAAACTAGTGAAGTATTTGTGTACGGAACACTGGAATGTTGTTTCACCCTAACACTAGCTGCCATGAGGCATTTTGTCTTTCGGGTTTTCCGAATAAAATTTTGTATGTTATATCCGAAAATACAGACAGTTTCAGTTATCTTTATATTATAAAGCTATCTTGATTATTTTTAAACACTTGACTTCGTTTGCAATAGTGCTACGAATAAGTCTGTGATAATTCGACAGCGGTTAATCTTCTTTGTCTCTTCTTTTTCCTTGTAGCGTGAGGTGGTGTGATAGGTGGGATGGTGATTGTGATGCTGAAAATGAATAATTAATTTCAGTTACGGTTTATTTATGTGTTGACTCCACAGCCCAAAGCAGCTGCAAAATCGGTAACAAAAGGAATAAATCACACAAGACAAATAGATACAGATTACTGAACTATTGCACATAAGTGATGTTGTTACAGCGAGGAAGCATACAGCTGCAGTAAAATCCGATTATGCTTAGCATGTGTGTACCAATTTAGTACAAAACAAACAAAACAAAACATTTTGTTAAAGGGTGTTTTACAACAGCAAAGAAATATATTTACTTGCATGCACTGAGAATTAAAACGTGAAAATCGGTTAGAAGGTGACATAAAGTGCACTGCAGAGCGGGTGATGTTTAAGATACAAATTTCATGAAACAGTCACGTACTGTTAAATGTAATTGTGTTCTGTAACGACATGCACTTAGTTTGAAAATATAAATATTCATACAATCTGACGTTCAGGTGACCGTGTATCGTGATAAATTCTTATAATAAATCCAAGTAGATGCACTAATTTCTCAAATTTATTTTTGGAATAAAACTCTGTATGTCCGAAACATGTAGAGTTTTATTCCAAAAATAAATTTGAGAAATTAGTGCATCTAGTTGGTTTTATTATAAGAATT
>Ga0123353_10004820_pt1 | contig 17521 bp, 6 predicted proteins | sample TergutLab28metaG_3_FD_92763 | JGI IMG/M metagenome (GOLD analysis project Ga0123353, IMG submission 92763) | Labiotermes labralis P3 segment gut microbial communities from Petit-Saut dam, French Guiana - Lab288 P3 | ecosystem: Host-associated > Arthropoda: Insects > Digestive system > Gut ...
ATGGTGTAAGGTATTTGACTAGTAGTCTTATTTCCTCACCTTCCAGTCATCGCTGACTGAATAGGTGCGAAATTTCCGTTTATACACACACAATACGCCATAATAGGAGGGTTATCAATCCTCCCCGTCACTAGCACAGCCCAGTTACCCAATCCGCCTAATGATGTCACCAGTATGACACGAACGCGTTCCGGCTGTCAAGGGGTATTTTTCAAAAAAATTAAAAATTTTTCAGGCGCGGGGGATAGGGGACGCGGGAAGTTCTAAAGTTCGAGAGTTCTAAAGTTCTAAAGTTCGAGAGTTGAAATGCGCTCTGGGGCAATGACTTGGGGGATGTTCTCGCAAAGGCGCAATGTTGGTCTTTTACCCGAGGGGCGTTGCCCCTCGCTATTGCCTGTCGCCCTTTCAGGGTTGGTAACTGCGACTAAATACCACCGTTTTTCCGAATGCGTAATCTGGTTTTATAGCATTTTGCATTAACATTGACATATTTGTTGTCTTCCTTTTTTTAACCGCAAAGGACGCAATGTTTTCGCAAAGGGCGCAAAAGCAAACCATTGCGTACGTTGCGTAACCCTTTGCGACCCTTGCGGTAAAAAGAAACAATGCCCTTTGTGTCAATATAAAACCAAATCAAATTGCTATATATGGCCTTGGTCGCCCAAAAAAATTCCCCTGCGCCCCTTCGCTTTTGCCTTGCGGAAACCGCCCCGTCTGCGCTAACATGATGTCTTATGAAACGCTATGTGTTGCGCCGTATTTTTGAAGTCTTGCCCACGACCGCCGGGGTACTTGTCCTGACGTTCCTGCTGTTCCATGTGGTCGGGGGGTCGCCGGCGGAAATCGTGCTGGGCAAGAACGCGACAGCGGAGGCGCTGGCGGCGTTCGACGCGCGTTTCGGTTACGATAAGCCGCTGCTCTTCGGCCGCTGGACAATGACGCGCGCGCTGGGGGCGGTGCCGTGGGAGGGGCGCCAGCACCTGGACGCGTACCCGGACGGCAACGTGCCGCTGACGTATTCCCTCCCCGCCGGGCGCTACCGCATCAACGCGGAAAACTTCATGGTGATGCTTCAGCAACTCGAGACGGGCGAGACGGAGGAGATAGGTGCCCCTTCGGATGCTTCCCCGCCCGCTCCCCCGCTGGAGTTCGTTGTCCCCGACGGTTACAAGGCGGTCTCGCTCGGCATTGCGGGGAGGCCTCCGCCTGTGCTGAAGCTGGAGAAGCAGAACGCGGGGGTCTTCGACTCGCAGTTCGTCAACTATTGCGTGTCGCTCCTGAAGGGGGATTTGGGGGTCTCGACGGAACATCAGCAGCCCGTCGCGAATGTGCTGCGCGAGGGCGTGGGGCCGTCGCTGGCGATCACGGTGCCGATCCTGATTGGCGGGACGCTGATCGGGGTGATGCTGGGGCTGTTGTGCGCGGCGTGGCGCGGGAGGATGTTCGACAAGAGCGTGCTGGTGCTCTCGACGGTGCTGATGAGCGTGAATTATGTGGTGTGGGTGCTGGCGGGGCAGTTTGTGCTGGCGTACAAGCTGAGGCTCTTCCCCATCTGGGGGTTCGAGTCGGCGATGTATGTCGCGCTGCCGGTCATCATCGGCATCGTGAGCGGGCTGGGGCGCGACGTGCGTTTCTTCCGCGCGGCGATACTCGATGAGATTTACAAGCCTTACGTGCGCACGGCGCGGGCGAAGGGGCTGAGCGGCGCGCGCATCATGTTCCGCCATGTGCTGCGCAACAGCCTGATCCCGATTGTGACGTATGTGAGCCTGTCCGTCCCGTTCCTGTTCACGGGGAGCCTGCTGCTGGAGAGCTTCTTCGGGATACCCGGCCTCGGGAACGTCAGCCTGAACGCGATACACGCGTCCGACATGGCCGTCGTGCGCGCGGTCGTCATCCTCGGCGCGATACTCTATCAGGCGGTGAACCTGCTGACCGACCTCTGCTATGCCTGGCTCGACCCGCGCGTGCGGCTGGGTTAAACGACATTCGCGAGGAATTCGGTGATGTGCTCTTTCTCGGAGAAGCCGACAATCATCACGTTCACGCTGTCGAGCTGCGAGATGAACCTCGTGGATTTCTTCCGCAGGTCGGGCTTGTCCGCCATCTTCCCTTCGCCGAGGACTTTCATCGCGATCACGCCCTTGCCCGCGTCGTGGACGCGCTTGGCGGTAATGAGTACGTCCTCGACCTGCTTCGCGGGATTGTCCTGAGGCCCGTCCATGGACATCCCCTCGCTGTTCATCCGCAGGTGGACGACATCGCACCATTCCGTGTCGGCGGCGAGGTCGGCGGCGGCGTTCGAGTGCGAGCTGATGCCGTGCGCGCGGATGACGCCCTCTTTCTTCAGCTTCGCGAGCCCCTCCATCACCGGGGCGTATTCCTGCGTCCATTTGGTGTCGGACATGCAGTGTATCTGCACGACGTCAATGTACTTGGTCCGCGTCTCTTGGAGGAAACGCTTGAGCATGGCATCCGGTGCGAGCCGCTCCTGCTCGGGAATCCCGTTCGGGCGCACCCAGATTTTGGAGACGAGCGTGTAGCTGTCGCGCGGTTTGTCCTTCAGCGCCTCGGCGACGACATCGTGCGTGCCGTACAGGTCCGCGCAGTCGAACAGCCGGATGCCGTGGTCGTAGGCGAAGCGGAGCAGTTCGATGGCCTTGGGGTAACCCATGCGGATGATGTCGGAGCGCCGTTGCCAGCCCCTCATGCCCGTGCCGAAACCGACGCGGGTCGTTCTCACGTCTTTGGTGAGCGGAACCCAAACCGGATCGGAGGAACCCGCCGGTGCGTCTGCCGCCTTTGCCAGCGGGGTCAATGCCGCCGTCCCTGCGGCCAGCGTTGTCAAACTCAGGAAGTCGCGTCGCTTCATCTTAACACCTCAACTGTTATCATGGTTCTCACATTTGTCCACATCCACACACCCTTTTGATAGGATGTGCGGAAGAGCATATCTCTCTTCTTCGGATTTGTCAACTCTTTTTAGGCCTCCTCATGAAATTTGAAAGTTCCTCGCAATCGGGTGTTGCAAAGCCAGCCCCAAGGCTGTATGATGTATGTGTTCTAAAAGGAGAGCAGGGTCGCGTGACAGAAAGAAGCGTTCAGCAGAAGAAACAGGATGATGAGCCGCGCTGGCTCGTGAAGAACGAGCAGGAGGAGGTCTTCGGGCCGGTCGGGTTCGAGACATTAAAGGCATGGGCCCGCGATGGGCGTCTGTCGCCCACGAGCATGGTCTCGCAGGACGTGAAAGCGTGGTCGCCCGTGGCGCACGTGCCGGGGCTGGAGATGGACTGGGTGGCGGAGGTCTCGCCGGGCGTGTTCTACGGCCCCATCCATTATCAGGCGATGAGGGAGTTGCAGGGCGATGGCTCCATCGCGCCGACGGCGGTCCTGTTTACGCGGGACGGCGGGGCAAGCGTCCCGCGTCATGCGGCTGAGGATACGCGCGCCACGTCGGCAGGGACGGCCCTCGCGGAGGACGTCAGGCAGGCGGAACACGCGCGGACGTTGCTGGCCGCGCAGGTCGCGCAACTCACCGCCCAACTCGCGGAGCGCGACGCGCGGCTGCGGCATTTCGAGCAACAGGCGGCGGACGCGAGTATGCTGCAACGGCTCGCGCAGGAAATCATCTTCGCGCAGGAATTGGGGACGCGGCAGGTTTTGGATGCGGTGGCGCACGCGCAGGCGGCGGTCGCCAGGCAGACCGAGACGCTCCAAGAGGTGTCCTCGCGGCAGGTGGCCAATCGCAAGTCCATACTGGATGCCGTGGCGAGCGCACAGGAGAAGGTTTCGGCGGACATCACGTGCGACATCACGCGCGAGCTCACGCAGGGGCGGCAGACGCTGCTGGAGGCGTTTTCCGACGCGCAGGAGACGATTTCCGCGCGGGTCGTCCACGACGTGTCCGCGAAGCTGCCGCCCGAAAAACCCGAACACGCCGCTGAGGCCCACGCCCAGGCCGCGGCCGCGTGCGTCAGGCAGGCGGTGCGCGACGCCGCGGCCTCGCTCGCACGGGACGTGGAGACGGGGCAGGGGCAGATCCTGTCGGCTGTGGGCGACACCGTCACGCCGTTGACACGGCAGGTGCGGCGGCTTTCGGAAGAAGTGCAGGCCCTGGGCAAAACGCTCGCGGAAGCGCAAGAGCGCAAGGCTCCCGCGTATTCGCCGGAGCCGACGGTCGAGCGGGTTTATGTGGAGGCGGAGGTTGTGGACGCGGAGACCGTCCCGCCCCGGCCGTCCGCGCCGCACGAGGCCCGCGCGAAGCCGAAGGCGTCCGCGCACAAGCCGCCACCGCCGCCAAACATGGGCGGCACGGGCGGATTCTCGATGGCGGAGCTCGAGCAGCAGGCCCGGCGCGAACTGGAGCGCCTCGGGGCGCAAGGCGTAAATCTTTTCAAACGGACGAAATAAGCGGAGGCGAACGATGGCGCAACAAACGGAACACGACGGGATGCCGGAATGGTTTTTACGGACAGGGGGCGAGACTGTGTTCGGGCCTGTCAGGCAAGACGGGCTCATCGTCTGGGCCGAGCAGGGGCGTATCCTGCCCGGACATGAGGTTTCGACAGACCGCAAAAAATGGGTACCCGCCGTGTCGGTCGAGTTCCTGGATATGCGCTGGTATGTTGACGACGGTGACGATGACCTGCGCGGGCCGCTGAATAAGCTGGCCGCGGAGAAACTCATCACGAGCGGTAAGGTCAGCGAGCAGGCGCGGATTATCTCCGCCGACGAGGTGGACTTGGGCAGCGTCGCGGAAGAGGAGAAACCGGCTCCTGCGCCGCGCGGGAAACAGGCCTCCGCCGCCACGCGCACTCAGGTCCAAGAGCTGGGGTTGGGGATACCCGAGCCGCAACCCGCCCGCGCCCGCCCGCCTACAGCGGCGACAGCCGCGCGTGCCACGAACGCGCTCCAGCAGGAACGCGACGCGCTCGAGGCCGAATGCGAGACGCTGAAACGCGATGCCGAGAAAGCTTCACGCGCCACCGAGAAACGGGCGGAGCAGTTGCGCCAGCAGGTCAAGAAACAAGAGGCCGAGATTGAAGACCTCAACGCGCGTCTCGCGCTGGCGAGCCAGCCCGCAGAGCCTGCCGAGCCCGTTGTTGACGAGGCCCTCGTGCGCGAGCGCGACGAGCTGCTGGTCTCCGCCGCCGATCAGGACGAAGCCTACAAGAGCCTCCTCCTGCGCGTTTCCGAGCTTGAACAGAAGGCGCAGGCCGGCGCACAGTTCGCCGATGAGGCCAAAGAGGCGCTGGACACGGACGAGCGCGTCATCCAGCAACTGCGCAAGGAGTTGCAGGCGTGGCAGCAGGCCTGCCAGAAAAGCACCGCCGCGGAACAGGCCGCCGCAGCGCGGGCCGCCGAGGCCGAGGCCGATTTGGCAGACCTGCTCGCGATGGCCAACACGCGCGACGCGGAGTACGCCGAGAAAATCGCGAAGCTCGAGAAGAACGCTTCACAGTCGCCCGACGAGCTCTCGCAATTCTACGCAGACCAAGCGGCGATTTACCAGCTGTGCAAGCACGAGCTGGAGGTCTTGGGCAAATCGCTGGAGCAGGAGCGGACGTATTTCGAGCAGTTGAAGCACTCCTCCGCGCAACGCATGGAGGCCATGCAGGAGCGCAAGCAGACGCTGATCAAGCAGCTCGGCAACGGCCCGGCCGAGATGACGCGCCTCGGCGCGCGCGAGCAGCTGGCCGACCCCGCCGCGATTCGCATCCGCAACGAGTTCGACAACCTCCGCTTCACGCACGAGCGCGAGATGCGGCTGTCCGAGGAACGCGAACGCGAGTTGCAACGCAAGCTGCACCTGTTCGAGTCAGAGGTCGGGCGTCTGCGCGGGCTGGCCGTCGAAGGCGAGAAACTCGGCCGGCGCGTGCAGGAGCTGACAGACCAGCTTCGCAAGCGCGAACACGAGCTCGCGGACGAGCGCGAGCGATACGGCGCCGAGCGCGAGCAGTTCCAAGGCAACCAGAAAGCGTTGCTGACGCGCATTGAGACGCTGGAGCGCAACACCCGAACCGAGGCGCCCGAGTCGGTCCAGGCCGCCGACGCCAAGACCGTCAAGATCGCCTCCTGGATGCGCTTCAAGCAATAGGCTTGTTCTGAAACACACGTCTATCCCCGATTACGCATGAGGGTTAATCCTGTCAAAAAAAGCCAGCATTGCCCCTGCGTCTCTGCGCCTTTGCGAGAACATCCCCGAGGCAATGCCCGAAGCGCATTTCCACTTTAGAACTTTAGAACTCTCGAACTTTAGAACTTCTTTACGGCATCTTCACTTCCACCTTAAAGAAGCGTGTCGCGTCATTCGTCGGAAAATGCCATGCGCTGTCCGTGAGGTTCGTCTTGCCCCAGACCGTGTAATCACGGTCACTGCGACGGGGTGTCCAGTCCAGCGTCGTGACGGCATCCTTGCCGTTGTCCCGTCCGACCACAAAGCTGGTGATGCGGAACTTGCTGTTCGCGTCCGTCGGGTCCAGCCCTGCGACGAACGACTCCCAGTAGAACATCCCGTTCTTGCCGATGCTGTTCGCCAGCGCCTCGTAATTCCCGCTGTTCCCGCCCAACGGGTCGAGCCATGTGTAGGGCACGGGGACATCTGTCGTAGTGGTGTGCGTCTGTGGTGTCCACACCACCTCATCCAGCCACGCGCAGTCCTTGCCGCCGCTCCAGACCTTGTCCTTCACATAGACCCAGCGCACGACCGTCTCGCCGCCCGTGAAAACGAGCTTCCGCTGTTCCCAGTCCACTTCGCCTGAAATCCGCAGGGCCTCCGCGCCGTTGGTGGTGCAGATGAGCCAGTCATACTTCTCCTCCGACGACACCTTCCACCAGAACGACAGCGTGCCGGGCCCCGTGACCGTCGTCCCGATCCATGTGTTGGTGTTGTCCCCGATGGCCCCGCTCTGCACGGCGTAGGGTTCGGTGTAGGTGACGGCGGATTGCACAAACCACGGCTCCGCGCCATCGGTTGCCCACTCCAGTTCCGGCGCATTCACCGCCACGCCGAGCGAGGGTGTCCATTTCACGTCATCCAGCCACGCGCAATCCTCGCCGTCCTCCCAGACCTTGTCCTTTTCATAGCTCCAGCGCACGACAACGTCCCCGCCCGTGAACACGAGCTTTTGCTGCTCCCAGTCCACCTCGCCGGAGATTCTCAGGGCCTCCACGCCGTTGGTGGTGCAGATGAGCCAGTCATACCCGCTCTCCGACGATACCTTCCACCAGAACGACAGCGTGCTGGCTCCCATCGCCGTCGTCTCGATCCAAGACGTTTGACTATCCCCGATGGCCCCGCTCTGCGCGGCGTGGAGACCGTCGTGCGTGACCGCAGTCTGTCCAAACCACGGCAAGTCGCCGCCTGTGCGCCAATCCAAGAACGGCGCGTTCACGGCCTCGCCCAAGGTCATCGTCCAATGCGCGTAGAGCGTGTGGGCTGTGGTCTGCGTGACCGTCGTGGCGGCGGTGACTTGCGTACCGCCGCTCGTTTCGGTAAACCACCCGTCAAACGTGTAACCCGCACGTATCGGCTCGGGCAACGTGCCGTAGGCATAACTCGACATCGCCTCGATGTTCTCAGGCGAAACCGCAACACCTTGCCCGTCAAGCGTCACCGTGACCGCGACAGGAACGTACTCGTACGCGCCCATGCTCACCATGCCGTTTTGCGTGCGCGGGTTGCCGTCAAGGTCAAACTCGCCGACCACATATTGCATACTCCCCGTGCGGATACACGGCGAGTCGGGACGCAGGCGGAAGTCACCGTTTTCGGGGTCAACGAAGAGCGGGTCAAGGGCGATGTTCCCGCCACCGTTGGGCAATGGATACGTGCAAGAATAATAGATTGTGCCGTTGGCATAATTTGTGGACGTGCCACTACCGAATAAATTATTACCCCATACGATACAGTTATTCAGCGTACTGTAATATGAGCCGCCGCCATTGCTTGCCGTGTTGCCCGACAGCGTGCAGTTGATCAGTGTGCCGAAATACGACCCGCCGCCTGTTTGGCTTGCCCTGTTGTTCGTCAATGTGCAATTGTTCAGTGTACCGCCAGACGACCCACCGCCATTACCGTAAGAATTATACCCTTGGGCTCTATTTTCCGACAAAATGCAATTGTTCAAATCGCTATAATACGCTCCCCCTCCGGACCCCGACCCTGAAGGGAGAGGGGGATATTCAAAACCTGGGGTAGCCTGCGAAGAACAATATGCATGGTTTTTCAATAATTTGCAGTTGTTTAAAGTACCAAAACAAACCCCGCCACCACCACCATTATTATACGCATACCCGTTTGTCAACGTGAACCCGGTGAGGACGGTATTGGTGTGTCCGCTTGCCGACCCCAGCGTCGCGCAACGGTTCGTTTCGCCGCCATCAATAATCGTCCACTCCGCGCCGTTGACGCTTTGGATGAGGATGGATTTGTTGGAGGCCGTGATGGGTGTGTAGGTACCGTTGGTCACGACAATCGTGTCGCCGTCAATAGAAAGGTCAATCGCCGCCTGAATCGTCTGCTTGGCGGTATCCCAACTCCACCCGTCGCCGCTGTCATCAGGACGGGTTTGATCAACATACCATGTCGCATTTGTTAGCATCCACTGCGCATACAGCGTGTGGTCGGAGGTGGCGGTGACGGTGGTCAACGCGGTGACTTCCGTATCGCCAGACGCACTGGTGAACCAGCCTTCAAACGCATGGCCCGTGCGCGTGGGGATGGGGAGGGTTCCGTAGAGGTCGCCGTAAGTGGCGTAGATGGTTTCCGGCGAAACCGTCCCGCCCTGTGCGTCGAGGGTCACCTCGATGGTCGCAAGCGCGAAAACCGCCGCGAGGGTGTGGGGGGTGACGACAGGGGACGGGAAGGTGTAGCTGGTGGCCGCGCCGACGCTGATGCCGTCAACGAGGATGTCGTCAACGTAATATCCCGCGTCGGGTGTGAGCGTGAACGTGGGTTGCGAACCTGCGGCGAAGGCCGTGACGCCCGAGGGCGTGATGCTTCCGTTGGAACCAGACGAGGCGGTGATTTTCACGACGTTGGCGTTGACGGCGACGCGGGAGATTTCGCTGGTGGCACCGCCGGAGGTGGTGACGAGGCCGACCTTGTACCAGCCCGCGATGTCGGGCGTAAAGGTGGGGGCCGCGGTGGTGGCGCCGTCGAGGGCGGCGGCGCTGGCCGCGGGTTTCTCGATGAACGCCCAGCCGTAGGTCTCGGCGCCGTCGCTGGCGGACCCGTCGAGCGCGATGAGGTCGCCCACCGCACATTCGCGGTCCTCCCCCGCGTCCGCAAGCGGCGCACCGACGCCGAAGGCGCGGGTGGCCTGCTGCTGGCTGAAATTCAGGAACCCGAAACGCGGGTCCACCACGGAGACGCGGATGACGTGGTTGCCGCGCTCCACAGGGATGAAGACGTCGTCAGCGTCCACGACCGCACCTTGGCCGGCCGCAAGGGTGCCGATGTTGATGACACCGCCGACGGGGACGTAGCCTTCTTCTGCGGTACGCGCGACCTCGAAGGTGACGCAGACGTTTTGCGCGGCGATGGGCGCACCCGCCGCATTGCGGACGGTGGCGCGGATTTGCATGGGCTCGCCCACGCCGGGGCGGCCAGGCGCGTGGCTGATGTCCTCGCTGAGCACGGTGAGGCGCGGCGGGGGATTGCCAACATCGAACCATGCGGTGCCGTTGGTGCAGCAGGTGTCGCACGCGACCGTGACGGTGACGTTGGTGAGGCCTTCGGCCTGTGGCTGCCACAGCGTGGTGGCGGTGGCGGAGCCGCCGCGCCACGGAACGGGCGGGAAGGCCGCGGCGCCGATGACGGCGCCGTTGGTGCCGCCGAGGTAGAATGTGGCCACGCCCCCGGCGCAGGCCACGCCGCCGCTGTTGACGACGCGGACCTCCAGCACACTGGTGGCGTTCAGCAGGGGGTACGGCGAGGCCGAGATGGAGGCGACGCTCAACACGCACTGGGCAGGGTAGAGGAAGAGCGTGAGGAACGCCTCGTTGTTGTCCTCGTATTCCTCCTCGACCTCGTTGAGCGTGTCGAGGCTCAATTTGAGGGTGTGGCTGCCGGGGGCCAAGCCTGTGGTGTCCCACGCGACGCTGAATTGCGCGTCGCTGAAGGCGTCCATCGCGTGTTCCACGCGCTGGGTCACCACGGGGATGCCGTCGCAGAACAGCACGGCATCGAAGGCGTTGGTGACGGCGCCGGGGCCGGCGTTGTAGAAGGTCGCGGTGACGGTGAGGATGTCGCCGCACACGGGGATGGAGGGCGTGAACGCGAGGTTGTGTCCGCCGCTGACGCGGGTGGGGCGGAGGTCGGGCAGGTCGGAGACCCTGATTTTCCGCGCGAAGGTGTTGTCATATTCGTTGGACTCGTACACTTCGTCCATCGCGTCCACGAACGCCATGATGATGAATTCGCCGGTTTGCGGCGGTGTCCACGTTTCCACAGACTCCACCCAGAGCGTTTGCCCAGGGTTCAGGCCCGGCACGCGCACGGTGTCAATAAGCGTGGCGGCGGCAAAACCGTCCGCATCGGACCATGCGTAAAACGCCACGTCGAAGGCTTCGGCGCAGGGGAGGGGCGTGGTGTTTTGGATGCACGCGGAGAGCGCGACGGGTTCGCCGAGCGCGGTGTGTGTGACGGCGCCGTTGGCGGGGAAGATGCCGTCGCCGGCAAATTTCAAATCATGCGCCTTCAGGTTCACGAGGCTGACGACGGGCGTGTAAATGCTTCCGCCGGGGCTTCCGCCGCCGCCGCTCGGGCCGCCCCAGCCAAACCACGGCAACGGCGCGGGCGTGAGCGTGAAGGTGAACTGGCACTCGCCCTGCGCGTAGCCGTCGAACACGCGCACGGTGACGCATTCGCCGGGCCCCAGGAGGCGCTGGATGCCGCTGACGGAATAATACCCGTTGGGCGAGGTGGTCGTGGTGGTGTACACGCTCCACGTCTCCGGCGCGAGGGCCGGGTTGCCGATGGTCACGGACACGCGCGCGCCCATCACCGGGAACGCCGCGCCCAGCCACTCGTAATGCGCGGTGCCGGACACGTTGTAGCCGTTGCCCCACTCCACGACCCAGAGGTACGACAGCGGGCTGGCCGCGCCGTTGACCGAAATCAGGTCCTCCACCAAATCCGTGGGCCCGACCAGGATCATCGCGCTGGCGAGGTTGTTGGCGAGCGAGCGTTCCTCCACGGGCAGAGGCTGGCCCGCGGCCACGGCGGCGCGGTTCGCGGCGTACTCCGCCACGAACGTCAGCGGGCGCGGCCCCAGCGCCGCATCGGACGGGACAATCCACGACAGCGTGACCTCCGCCGCGCCGTGCCCGGCGATGGGCACCGCAGTCTCCGCCACGCACAAGGGCGTGAAGGCCTGCGCATCGTACGATGCCAAGTCCGTCGGGAACAGCCCCTCATAGACCGTGACCACAACCGTGTCCTCGATGCGCTCGGAGCCGATGTTGCGCACGGTGACCCGCGCGTTCACGGTCTCGCCCGGCATCGCGTTCCAGAGGCCCAGCCCGTTCGCGTCCGTCATCACGATGTCCTGCCGCGTGATCTGCAAATCGTTCTGGCACGGGATGACGGTGATGTCCTGCCACACGGGCGCGGACCAACCGCCGTTGATGTCGCACACCTGCAATGCGATGCGCCACGCGCCCGGGCCGAGCGTCACCGACGCCGCGGCCGCGCCCGAGAACGCGCTGGGCCTGCCGGCCGGGGTGCCGGCCTCCACCGCATCGAACGTCCAGCGGTACGCGGCGATGGTGTAGTCCCCTTCGCCGTGGCCGGCCGCGAAAATGCGCTCGCCCTCGTTGGCGGACGCGGGCAATGTGTCAATGAACGCCGTGGGCAGCGTCAGGTACTGGGCGTTGACGGTCAACGGGCCCGTGACGCCGGTGAACGCCGTGTCCCAGCCCGTGTGCCACCAGCCTGCGGACGCGCTGACCACCGGCGCCGTGGCGTCCGCGCCGTGCGCGACGGCCTGTGAAAGCTCGCCGCCGCCCGTGCGCGCGCCGAGCGTGCCGAGGTTGAAGGTCACGGTGTAAATGTTCGCCGTCCACTTCGCATGAAGCGTCTGCGCCGAGGTGAGCAAAGAGACCGTGCCGCTGGTGATTTCATTGCCCCCGCCGTTGGGTTGCGTGAACCAGCCGCCGAACTGGTGGCCCGTGCGCGACGGCACGGGGAGCGTGCCGTAGGGCTGGCCGTAGGTGACCTGTTTGCTGGCGAGGTCCACCGAGCCGCCCTGCGCGTTGAAATAGACCGTGTTTTCCAGCGCCGCGAAATTCGCCTGTGCGGAACGCTGGGCGTTCATCGTGACGGCGATGGTGGGCGCCGTGCCGAGCCCGCCGCCCCAGCCCGTGAACTGCCAGCCATGCGCCGGCGTCGCCGTCAGCGAGACGACGCTGCCAAAGGCGTACCAGCCCGACTCCGCGCTCACGGAACCGTTGCCGTTTGTCGTCACGGTGAGATAGGCGTTCGTGGTCCACGACCATGCGATGGACGAGTTGTTCGTGAGGGTGAACGCCACCCCGTTCGTCGTCCCCGACGGCGGCACGCTCCCGGTGCCGGTCCAGCCCGTGTTCACATATTGCGGATGGCTGCCGGCTCCGTACACCACGCGCGAAACCTCCGCCGTGATCACGGTGCTTGCCATGTGCAGGGCCGATCCGGCTGGCGGGACGGGACCGCCCATATCCGGCGAAACCGCGAGGGAGAACAACGTCACACTGCCCGCCTCCGAGCTTTCATACGCGCCCATGTCCACGGTGCCGTTCTGGATGCGCGGGTTGCCGTCGAGGTCCAGCGCCCACGTGGCAATTGCGTTGTTTCCAGTGTCAATGCACGGCGAATTGGGTTGCAAACGGAAATCCCCGTTCGCCGCGTCCACGAATTTCGGGTCGAGAGCGATGTTCCTCGTCCCGGCGGGCAACGGCAGCGAGCAGGAATAGGTGAATGCGCTATCGCTATGATTGTTAGTCACACCGCCACTCGTGATATTCCCCCAGACGATGCAATTGTTCAGCGTGGCATTAAACGCCCCGCCGCCGTTGTTGCCCGAGGTGATCTTGTTTCCGACCACCGTGCAATTGTTCAGCGTGCCGTAATGCGCCCCGCCGCCGCCGTAGGCGCCAGCCGTATTGCCCGCGACGAGGCAATTGTTCAGCGTGGCATTATACACCCCGCCGCCGTAGTTGGATGCCGTGTTATTCGTCACCGTGCAGTGATTCAATGTCCCTTCGTACGCCCCGCCGCCACTCCCCCAAGAGGCCTCGTTATCCGTCAGTGTGCAGTTGTTCAGCGTGCCGCCATACGACCCGCCACCGCTGTATGCCATGTTTTTCACCACCGTACAGTTGTTCAGCGTGCCGCCACACGACCCGCCGCCGAAGTTTGCCTTGTTACCCGTCAGCGTGCAGTTGTACAGCGTGCTGTAATACGCCCCGCCACCGCGGTACGCCGTGTTCCCCGACAGCACACAATTCGTCAGCGTGCCGTAATACGAGCCGCCGCCATCATTATTACTTACGGCATTCCCGTTCGTCAGCGAGAACCCGTCGAGCAGGGTATTGTTATGTCCGCTTGCCGAGCCCATCATCGCGCAACGGCTCGTCCCGCCGCCGTCAATGATCGTCCACTCCGCACCCTCCACGCTCTGGAGGGTGATGGCCTTGTTGGCGGTTGTGATGGGCGCGTAGGTACCGTTCGTCACGATGATGGTATGCCCTGCGCTCGACGCATCAATCGCGGCCTGGATGGTCTTTTTCGCCGTTGCCCACGATGCGCCGCTGTTCGCATCGTTGCCCGTGGTGTCGCTCACATGCCACGTCGTGATGACGGGGGGTTCTGCGCCCGGTGTCCACTCGTATGCGCCCATGTCCACGACGTTGTTGTAAATGCGCGGGTTGCCGTCCAAGTCAAACGCCCAGTCCACAACCGCGTTATTCCCCTTGTCAATGCACGGCGAATTGGGTTGCAAACGGAAATCACCTTTCGCCGCGTCCACAAACATCGGGTCCGCGCCAATGTTCGTCCCCCCGAGGCTTGGTGTCGTGCAGGAATAAGCGAAGGTGTCGCCGTTATAATTATTCGTTGCACCAGTGAATCTATAGACATTCCCCCAGACGATGCAGTTGTTCAGCGTGCCAAACCATGTCCCGCCGCCCTCTCCATACTCGCCAACCGTGTTCCCCGTCAGGGTGCAATTGTTCAACGTGCAACAAGCCGCCCCGCCGCCGCCGAAGCCATAGTCGCCAACCGCGTTCCCCGACAGCATGCAGTTATTCAATGTGCAGCCATACGCTCCGCCGCCAAGATACGCCTCATTCCACGACAGGATGCAGTTGTTCAGCGTACAGTCAGACGCCCCGCCGCCGCCATAGTACGCTTCATTTCCTAACAGCACGCAGTTGTTCAACACGCTTCCATGCGCCCCGCCGCCATCGTTGGACACATTCCCTTGAATCACACAATCATTCAACGTGCCATAATACGCCCCGCCGCCTCGGCTGGAGTAGTGGTTCATCATATCCCATCCACCTGTCAGCTTAAATCCGACGAGAACGGTGTTGGTGTGCCCGCTTGCCGACCCCAGTGTCGCGCAACGGGTTGCCCAGGCACCGCTGAGGGTGGTGTGTTCCGCACCGTTGACGCTACGGATGGTAATGGCTTTGTTGTCCGTCACAACGGGTGCGTACGGGACGATATCGTCCATCCGAGCCTCGTACACACCATTGGTGACGAGAATCGTGTCGCCCTCCGACGATGCGTCAATCGCGGCTTGGATGGTCTTTTTCGCCGTTGCCCACGATGCGCCGCTGTTCGCATCGTTGCCCGTGGTGTCGCTCACGTGCCAGAGGGTGACGACGGGGGACTCATACGCGCCCATGTCCACGGTGCCGTTTTGGATGCGCGGGTTGCCGTCCAAGTCAAACGCCCAGTCCACAACCGCATTGTTCCCCTTGTCAATGCACGGCGAATTGGGTTGCAAACGGAAATCCCCCTTCGCCGCATCCACGAATTTCGGGTCGAGAGCGATGTTCCCCGTCCCGGAGGGAAGGGGTGTCGTGCAGGAGTAATTGAGAGTGCCGCCAGAATAATTATTCGTTACGCTACTGTAATAATTGACATTCCCCCAGACGATACAATTGTTCAGCGTGCTGCCATATGACCCGCTGCCACTTAATTCAGCCGTGTTGCCCGTCAGCGTGCAGTTGTTCAGCGTACCGTAACACGCCCCGCCGCCGTATTCGGTTGACCTGTTATTTGTCAGCTTGCAATTATTAAGATTGCTGGAATGCGCCCCGCCTCCACTCCACCAGGCATGGTTACCCGCCAGCGTACAGTTGTTCAGCGTGCCGTAATACGCCCCACCAGCGTTGCTGGACACTCCGTTTGTCAGCGTGAACCCCGTAAGCACGGTATTGAAGTGTCCGCTTGCCGACCCCAGCGTCGCGCAACGGCTCGTGCCGCCGCCGTCAATGATTGTGAACTCCGTACCGTGTGTGCTTTCGATGATGATAGCCTTGTTGTTGGAGGTGATGGGTGTGTAGATGCCGGGAGCGACCAGCAGGACATCCCCGTCTTTGGCGTTGTCAATCGCCGTCTGGAGGTTCCCGCCCCCACCGCTGACGTTGTTCGTCGCGGCATGGGTTACGCTTGTTGTCAGCGTGAATGCGGTGGCTAGCGCCGCCATGATGCGTGTCCGTTTCATCGTCTCTTCTCTTTTCCCGTGTTGTTTTTGGAAATACGCCTCACAGGAAAAAAGACATATCCCACTTCAATATGCCTTAATGAGGTCCAGCAAAAACCTTGAGATTAGCAACATGAGACGGAATATGTCCTAATGAACAATTCCGCATACTCCGCTTATCTCAAAAACCCCACTGGTGGGAGCCAGTGTTTGCTGGTTTCATTAAAGCCGATACGCAGTGCGCACAAACGCAAGTCTTCACCCGAAGCCCTGCGTTACATCAAAGAACATCCTCCCTTTCAAAAGAGGATGAAGAGAATATATCAAATCCCTTCCGCCAAGGACAAGCGGAAAAAAGTTCTAAAGTTCTAAAGTTCGGGAATTCTAAAGTTCGAGAGTGGAAATGCGCTCTGGGGGGGGGGGGAATAACGGAATGACGGAAAAAGGGAAGCAATGACTTTGTGCCTTTCGTGCCGTTGTGTGACAAAAAAAATCGAATGCCACCGATTGCACCCTATTCCTAATTTCCCAGCAGCTAGGCACTAACACCGTCGCCACTTACTGGCGCTCTTTCTCCATACGGAACCGCCGCTTCCTTGATGAAATTCCCGACATCCTGCGGAGTCATGCCGACGGTGTACAACGCCTTGAACACAAGGTCCAGCGAGACTGAGGGGTCGCCCGCCTCGATACGCGCCACACGGCTTTGGCTGGTACGCATGGCACGCGCCACCTCGGTTTGCGTCAACTGGGTTTCCCGCCGCTGACGGCGGAGCGCCCGCGTCAGGACAACCTTGGTTTCCACCAAAGCCATGTCCGTATCGGACAACCCTAGGAAATCCTGCACAGTCCCTTCTTTCCAATCCTGTTTACTCATGGGAAAACCCTCCGGTAGTGTTCAAGCCTCCGTCTGCACTGTTCCAAGATGCGCTGTGGCGTTTCGCGCGTTGTTTTCTTGAACACGTCCAGCACCACAACCGTATCTGCGGTTAACGCAAAAACCAGCCGCCATTCAGCTGCCGCATCTTTCACCCGTAACTCATGGCAAGCATTCCCGATTACCAGCGAATAACCTTTGGGTTCATACGTGGCGAATAATATATATCAATTTTGACATAAACGCAAGCCGAAAAAATAATAAACCCAGATTACGCGTTAGCGCCGCTTGGAAATAGTGTGCCCGTTATTTTGCCCGTAGGCATTTATATCAATGGTTTCCGCTACATTCCAACGAAACAGGATTTACAGGATTTGCATCGTATCGGGGTTTTCTCTCGCAAAGGCGCAGCGTTTTTTTGTGGAGGCGATGGGGCCGTGGCAGAGGGGATGAGTGAGGGCGTTTGATTTTTGTGTCGGAAATATACACCTTTTTGTCGGAATTATACAAGACAGGACTATATGGGATATGTTATCGTAAAACACAACGAAAGGAGAATCAGGATGAAATTTTCAATCAAGGCGAGTGTGTGCGCGGCGCTGGTGGCGATGACCTGCCGTGGTGAGGATGTGCGGGGCACGTTGCTGAAAGGCGTGGAGGCGATTGACAGCGGCGGTGCGCCGGGGGCGGTGCTGTGCGGCGGTGAGAACACGTTCCCGCTGGTCATGGGCAAGAGCGATAAGGCGTTCCTGCCCGTGGCGGTGGCGGCGCAGTACGGCAAGGGGCGCGTGGTGGCGGTGGGGCATCCGTCGTTCTATTCCAAGGAGAGTTGCGAAAAGGCGGACACGCGGGCGTTCGTCCGCAACGCGGCGGGCTGGGTCGCGCAGGGGAAAAAGGCGGCGCTGGTGTTCAAGAATACGGACTTTGCGAATGTGTTGCGGAATGA
>Ga0123353_10004821_pt1 | contig 17521 bp, 15 predicted proteins | sample TergutLab28metaG_3_FD_92763 | JGI IMG/M metagenome (GOLD analysis project Ga0123353, IMG submission 92763) | Labiotermes labralis P3 segment gut microbial communities from Petit-Saut dam, French Guiana - Lab288 P3 | ecosystem: Host-associated > Arthropoda: Insects > Digestive system > Gut ...
TAGCCTCCGCGATTTCTTGGCTTTTTGCCCGTTCCCGTGATGCTCTCTGCCGAAAACTTCCGAAGCTTAGGCTTTCTGCACAACTTGTTTTTCCGGGTTATTAAAAATGGGGGAAGTCAAGTTCACAAAACCCTTGACAAAACGGAAACAGTTGGATAAAATAATAATCGGGTTTTTGTTTCGTTGCATTATTTTACCTGAAATTGAAAGGACGGTCATATCTATGGCGGCTATAAAAGCGTTTTTCGCTACAGCATTGGCGATTATCCAGTTGTTCCTGATGGTGCTTAACATTATCCCTTTGGGAAATGAACCCATTGATTATGGCGGCGACCCCTACCCTTACGGCGCGGAAAATATCAGCGAATGGCTGACATTGGCGGAGGACGGGGCCAGCGAATACCGCATTGTCGTCCCGGCGGCGGCTACGGCCGCTGAAACGGAGGGCGCGCAGCAGCTGCGGGACTATTTCAGCCGCATCAGCGGTGTCATTTTGCCCATAGAATCGGACAGCGCGGCGGCCATACCGTATGAAATCCGTATAGGAAACACAAACCGCGCCGATTTAAGCGAGGGTTTGGCGGATGTGGGGCCTGAGGGCTTTTTGAAAAAAGCGGACGGCGACGCCGTGTACTTAGCCGGGATTGACGAACGCGGCATTTTTTACTCAGTCAGCAGTTTTTTGGAGGAGCAGCTCGGGGTGCGCTGGTTCACGCCGGAGCTGACGGTTGCGCCCTCGTCCGGCTCGGTGCGTATAGACGCGCTTTTGGATGATGTGCAGAACCCCGTGTTTGAATACAGGGACGATTACTGGAGCGTGGTTTTCGGCAGCGCGGAATGGAAGGCCCATCATAAAGTAAACAGCCATAACGGGTCATATCTGGGCGGCAAATACGGCGGCGGGATATCTTACGCCGATTTTTGCCATTCTTTTGACCGTCTTTTGCCGAACAGCCTTTTTGATACCCGTCCGGAGCTGTTTTCCTACCGCATAGACAAGGGCGAGCGGACGAAAGACCAGCGCTGCCTCACAAACCCGGACACATTGGGCATAATGGCGGAAAACGCGAGGTTAACCCTTTTGGCCCACCCCGATTCCCAGATCATGTCGATTACGCAGAATGACAATCAGGAATATTGCCAGTGCGATATTTGCGAAGCGGAAGCGGCGCGCCTAGGAGGGCAGTCGGGCCTTATGGTCTGGTTCACGAATCAGGTGGCGAGGGCTTTAGGTGCAGAGTTCCCCGACGTGATATTCGACACCTTCGCCTATCAATATACCCGCCCCGCCCCGACGGTATTGCTGCCGGGGGAAAACACGGCTGACCCCAACGTCTGCGTGCGCCTTTGCTCAATCGAATGCTGTTTCGCCCATCCTCTGGAGAGATGCGGGCACATCCGTGGCGAATCCCTTGACAAATTCGTAAACGAAATACCTTCAAGCTTCGCCGTGGACATAAAAAATTGGCAGGACTTCTGCGGGCGGCTGTACATATGGGATTATACGACAAACTTCCTTATGTACCTTCTTCCCTTCCCGAATTTCCAGGTTTTAGGGCCTAATCTCCGGTTTTTCGCCGAAAATCAGGTAAAGGGCGTTTTTGAGCAGGGGAATTATACCGGCGGCAAGAGCGGCGAATTCGGCGAAATGCGGGCCTATATTTTAGCAAAACTCCTTTGGGACCCGAACGCGGACGTGGAATACCATATGGCGGATTTCATGAAGGCGTATTACGGCGCGGAAGCGGCGCCTTATATCAAGGAGTATCTTGACATAATAACCCGCAAGACAGTCGCGACCTCACATCTGTTCATATTTAACTGGCACGACCAGAACACCTTCCTGAGGGCTTGGGACACAAGGCCGATGGATAAGCTTTGGGACAAAGCGGAAAAATCCGCGGAAAGCGACCGGCAGCTTGACAACATCCGCAGGTCGCGCTTGCAGCTCCGCTTTTATAAGTGCTGTATGCTGGTTGACGAATTCAACCCTTTGGTGAACCGCAACCGTATTAATGAAAATAAAAAGCTTTATAACGACATAATCGAGTTGGGCGTTACAAGGCTACAGGAATGGGCGCCTATATACGAACTGGACGGTCTGGACTGGCTGATGACGGCCACCGAATGGCGCGACCCGTCGGGGCTTTTCTGGAACAGCGGCAAAGAAAATACGCCCATACATTAAATAAACTAAAAAACGAAAAGGGGTATCTATTATGGCAAACTTTTTTTCCTCAATTATCTCGTCATTAATCATCTTCGCTATGCTGATAGGGTTGTACAACCCCGGCAAAGCGGCGTTCGACGTGCCGCCGCCGCCGGAAATCGAGGTCTATGACGGCGAAACCATAACCGTTGCAGAGGACGGCCTCAGCGATTACGTTATAGTAATCGGGGAAAACGCCATCCCCGCCGAAGTTACGGCGGCTGAAAAGCTTCAGGGTTTTTTGAAAGAGATCAGCGGCGCCGAGCTTGAAATTGCCCGCGATTACGTTTCGGCACAGGCGGAAGAAATCGTTATCGGCGACACAAACCGCTATCCCGTGGATTACGGCCCCTTGGGCGATGAAGGCTTTATAATTAAAACTTATGACGAAAAAGTCATCATCGCGGGCGGCAAACCCAGGGGTACCCTTTACGGCATTTATGATTTCCTTGAGAAATTCGCGGGCTGCCGCTGGTACTCAAAGGATACGAAATTCATACCTTCGGCGGATACGTTCGCCGTGCCTGTGGAAATCGACGAGATTGAAATCCCGGCGTTCGAGTACAGGGCCAGCACCACCGTTCAAAACTGGTTTTCGGGCAAAAACGGTTATGACATTGATTCCGCTTTGGCAAACCGTGTCAACGACAACCTGTTCATACAGCACTGGTTCCCGGAGCTGACGCAGGAAAAATACGGCGGGAATTCGGGAGCCATCGTCTTTGACCACTCCGGCGATTCGATTATGTCGGAAGTCATTGACGGTGAATGGTGCCCTATGTCTTCGCCAAAATATTTTGAAAAACATAAGGATCTGTTCGCCAAGGATATAAACGGGAATCCCATCGGCGGCTACAGCAACCCCTGCTTCTCAAAACCCGAGGTTTTGGAAATTTATGTAGCCCACGCCCTCGGACTGCTGGCGCAAAACCCGGCTTTAAAGTGCGTATCCATCAGCCTGAACGACAGCGGCGCGGTCTGCCAGTGCGCGGAGTGCAAAGAAGCCTATTTTGTTGAATGCGGCGTCCCGAAGAACATAATCAGCGAGAACTGCTCCGGCAGCTATTTCCCCTTCCAGAGCAAGGTATGCGAGCGGCTTGCTGACGCGGGCTATCCGGACGTGAGGGTAGCGAGCCTGGGTTACGCCATAACCCAGCAGGCCCCGAAAACGCCCCTGCACCCTAATGCGACGATATGGTTCTGCCCGATAGGCATGTGCTACGCCCATAAAGCGGGCGAATGCACTCATGAAGAGACGCGCATCACCTTCGATGTTGATTACGCGGCCTGGCTTGATAAATGCGATAAAATCGCGATTTTCGACTACCCCCTCAACTACAACCATTGGGGCGTCGCAAACCCGCTTTGGGGCAACATCCAATCCTATATGCAAATGTACCGCGACGACGGCATAATCGGCCTTATCAACTGCGCTTCCAACACGGACGACATCGGCCTCTACCAAATGACAGGCTACCTTTATGCCCGTCTGCTGTGGAACCCCGACGCGGATATGGAGGAGCTTTATAACAGCTTCCTGCCCTATTATTACGGCGAGGGCTGGCAGTATGTCCGCGAATATATCCGTATCGCCTCAGAGGAGCTTACCGGCAGGACTATAGGCGGGGTAACGTACCACACAAACTGCCTGAGTGGCTCCACGCCCGTCGGCAACCTCGCGATGACGAACAATCAAGTAAAATATATTAATAAATTATGGGATAAAGCGAAGGAGCTTTCGGCCGGTCAGCCGCAGCAGCTTATCAATATCAGGAGGGCCGAGCTTTCCTGGCGGATGTGGAAATCAGACAACCTGCGCGGGGAATTCTGGCCCATAAACCTCACCGGCTCGCGCATGAAGAGCAATACCGCCCTCTTTAACGATATTATCGACCTCGGCATCGAACAGCACAGCGAAGGCGGCCTCTATGTCAAGGCAGAAGACTTCGAAGAGCTTCAATTAAACCTGCTGACGGCGCGGTACTGGTCGTGGCGGCAGATAGGCCGCAGCCACGAGGGGAATATCCACAACGTTTGGGAAATGCTCTGGGCTTTGATTACATAAAGGCTGCCCCATTTGCAGGAAAAACAACAAGCGGCCATAAAATAGCATTATCGCATAATAAACGGGCAACCGCTGTTCATTATGCGATTTTTGTGTTTGCATCATAAAATGACAATGCTGTAATATTTCTTGTAATTTCAATTTATTCTGCATATAATAAAAGCGGATCAGGACAAAAGGAGAAAATGAGCTTATGAAAACAAAAAAATTTACCGCTTTTTTGATAGCTGCAGGCGTAATGGCGGCGTGTACGCTGACGGGCTTCACGACTTATTCGGTTTCAATGAATCTGTTCGGCTTGCAGGACATGGTTTTGGGCGTAAGCGGCAATTCTGTCGGCGGAAATTCCAACAATTCCGAAGACGTTCAATTGATATCCGTCGCGGGCGTCGCCGGAAGCCCGGAATTTATGGCGCAAAAGGAATGGCAGGATTTTCTTGACAATTATGATCGGGACGGCAGGCTTTTGGCGGCCGTCGGCAACGGCCCGACCGGGCTTGACAAGAAATATGATATGTATCTTGTCTATACAAAGCAAATGGCGGGCAAACTTGACGAAATAACCGCGAAATATAACCTCACGCTGCATTCCGAAATGGATATGTTTGAAACAAACGCCGATCTTGCGTCAAAACTTGGCGGAAATCTTATAAAAGGTTCATATAAAGCTCTGGGCGGCTATATTTATGAGGACAAGACCTTCCAGTTCGACGGCGACGCGAAGCTCGCGAACGGCAAGAAGTTTTCGATTCAGTTCAGGAACGAGGCAAAGGGCAGCTTCAGCGAGGTAGCGCTTAATATACAAGACGCGGATAAATATGAGAGCTGGGAATATAAAACCGCTGACGGAACCTCTGTTTTATTGGTTTTAGGTCCGGAAAAAGGGCTGGTGCTGGCAGACACGGAAAAATCCTTCGTTTTGATAAACGCGCTGACGGGCACGGGCGAAAACGGAGCGGGGCATCCTTTCGACGGCGAGGATTTTATCACGAAAGCGGATTTGGAAGCTTTTGCGGACGGGTTTGATTTTACGGTATTATGAAAAACAAGAAAATATGGTCGAGTTCAGTTTTTATTGCCAGCATCTTCGCATTTATTTTTGTGGTGGTTTTTTTAGGAGGGTTTAAGCCGGTCAGCTACGATCTCCCTACAGTTTGGGCAAACGTTCAAAATGGAGAAAAAGTTGAGATGTTTCGTTCAAGTTTTTCTTGGGGAACTAAATTTCGCTCAACGCCAATGGACGGGTTTTGGCCGACGGAACCGTATGACGAGATTACATTAAATGTCAAGCCTCAAGAAACGGTTGCGTTTGCCGCAGGCGGCAGCAGTAAAATATTGGACTGTGAGTGGATAGGTGACGCCAGCGGTTATGTATACAAGCCTAGTACGCCTGAATATAAATGCGTTGGCCGTGATAAAAACGGGAATATTACGATGACCGCGCCTTCCGAACCGGGGGAGCATTTGTATAGTTTAAGTTTTAAATTTAATCGGGGCAGTGTTGTATTTTTTGTTAATTTATTTGTGCAGGAATAATGAACTTTCCCCGCAGCAAGACTGCGGGGTATCAAAAGGTTTTTGATATTATAATATCCGTCCCAAGGGACGCGGTATTATACCGAAAGTTCATAATGAAGACCGTTAAATTATAAAAAATGAGAATCGGGAATTATAATAATTCTCAATTCTCATTTTTCAATTCTAAATTCTTTTAAACGCCAATATCCTTAATCTCGTCCTGCGCACGTAAAATCTCGCCGTCAAGCCCGGGTATATCGTCAACTATATGCCCCTGCAGGTACATATCGTAGGCGGTCATATCGAAATAGCCGTGGCCTGAGAGGTTGAAGAGTATCACCTTTTCCTCGCCGGACTCCTTGCACTTTTCCGCTTCCTTTACCGCCTGGCAGATGGCGTGGGCCGATTCGGGGGCGGGGACTATCAGTTCTTTCTGCGCGAACAGCAGCGCCGATTCGAATACCTCCGTTTGGTTTACGGCTTCGGCTGTTATAAACCCGTCGTGATAGACTTGGGAGAGCAGGGGGGAGTCGCCGTGATAGCGCAGGCCCCCCGCGTGGATGCCCGACGGGCGGAAGGAGTGGCCCAGCGAATACATTTTCGCGATGGGGGCCATGCCCACGCTGTCGCCGTAATCATAAGTGTAGACGCCTTTTGTAAGCTTCGGGCAGGCGGCGGCTTCGACGGCTATAAATTTCGCGTCCGCCTTGCCGTCGAATTTATCCTTCAGGAACGGGAACGCCAGGCCGCTGAAATTCGACCCGCCGCCGTTGCAGCCTATGATTATGTCGGGATATTCGTCCACAAGCTCCATCTGTTTTTTCGCTTCCTGCCCGATGATCGTCTGATGCAGGATCACATGGTCAAGCACGCTGCCGAGGGCGTAGTTGGCGTCCTTGTTTGTAGCGGCGATTTCTACCGCCTCAGCTATTGCGTCGCCCAATGATCCGTTTGTATCCGGGGTTTTGCTTAATATCTGCCGCCCGATTTCGGTCAGGTTTGAGGGCGAGGCTATGACCTCCGCGCCGTAAAGCTGCATGATTGAGCGCCTGTAGGGCTTTTGCTGATAGCTGACCTTAACCATGTAAACCGTGCAGTCCATTTCGAACATTTTCGTCGCCATAGCAAGCGCCGTGCCCCACTGGCCCGCGCCGGTTTCCGTCACAATGCGTTTCATGCCCGCTGTTTTGTTGTAATATGCCTGTGCGACGGCGGAATTGAGCTTGTGGCTGCCGGATGGGTTGGTGCCTTCGTATTTGTAGTAAATCCTCGCGGGTGTGCCTAAGGCTTTTTCAAGCTCATAGGCGCGGTGCAGGGGAGTGGAGCGGAAAAGCCGGTATTTTTCCATGACTTCCGCCGGGATGTCGATATACCTTTCGGTTGTGACCTCCTGCTCGATAACGCCCATCGGGAAAATAGCGTTAAGCTCGTCCGCCGTAACGGGCTGGTGCGTGCGGGGGCTTATAGCGGCAGGCGGGCGGTTCGGCATATCCGCTTTGATGTTGTACCACTGCTTCGGGATTTCTTCCGCCGCTAATATGATTTGTCCGGGGATTTGATTCTTTTTCATGATTTTTTCGCCTTTCTTGTTTTTTATTTAATATAAAAAAGCCTGTCCTAATAATGAACATTTTAATTGTTCATTATCAAGGACAGGCTATAATTAACCTGCGGTGCCACCTTGCTTGCCGGTTTATATAATAAAACCCGGCCTCTCTTTTTCCGGATACAAACATATCCGTAGCCTTTAACGCAGGCGCACGTCGGACATTACTGGTTGCCAGGATTCAGGATTCAGGAAACAGGGGATGCTAACCTCAATCTGACAATTTTCCTTCCGCCCTCAGCAATCCACAGCTTTGACATAATCTTGCCGGATCTCACCGTTTCCGAACTCTCTTAAAAGATTATAATAAATTCAAAGAATTTTATGAATTCATAAGAATTCTATGTCCCGCCTTTTTGCCTCATCGGTTTGTCTTTTGAAAATCGTATCATAAAAAATTGCGGTTGTCAACAGTATGACGTTATGAATATTGCATATTGAACTTAAAATATATTGTGTAATATTACTAAAGCTAATCAAAATATTTAATGATCCCGTCCGCGATTGCCTTCGCGATGATATCGCGGTTCCCGTCATTTTTCAACACCCCGCGCTCCTTCGCGTTGCTCATGAAGCCGCATTCTATAAGGATCGCGGGGCATTCATCCACCCTTGTGACCCCGAAAGGGTAAAACTTGACCGCCCTGTCCACGCTGTCGTAATGGTTTGCATCCCTGCTTTTATCGTAAATTTTATCGCGGTAGGCTTTTACGACCGAGTTGTGGACCGAGGCGGCGAAGGATTTTGAATAAGCTGTATAATAAAACGAGTGGGTTCCTGACGTGCTTGTATCGGTACTGCTGTCGCAATGTATCGATATAAACGCGTCGGGATTGCTTTTGCGCACTGAAACCGACCTGTCATAGGTATCGGAATAAACGTCGCCTGTCCTGGTCATTTTGACGGTTGCGCCCGCGTTTTCAAGATGTTTTTTTACCTTTGACGCTATATCGAAATCCAGCGTTTTTTCAAGCACTGCTCCTTTTTCGGCCACGGCGCCCGAATCCCTGCCGCCGTGGCCGGGGTCGAGCATAATAACACTGCCGCTTATCCCTTTGTCTCTGTGCATAAATGAAAATTTAAAGTACCCGTCAACTATTTCGGCGTGGTATCCGTAAAATTCCCCTTTTTCCTTTAAAGCCAGCTCTAAGGTAACAGTACGGTCGCTTTCGGATTTTATCAATTTTGAGCTTTTGATTACACCGCTGCCGGAAAAATCAAAATTGCCGTCTATGAAATCCGAATAATAAAAGGTCAGGCTTATTGTTTCGCCCGTAAAATCGGTTACATTGAAAATTCTGTCCCTATAGCCTTTTTCGTAGATTTGCGGCACGATAGTCAGATTAAACGGAACCTGCCATGTCGTTTTGATGTAAATATCCGTGCTTTTTTTTGTAATATCGCATTTTGCCGCCGCCAGCCTGTTTGTGGGCAGTGCATAGCCGCCGTCAAGCTTTTGGGCGAATTTCGAGCTTATTTTCCTCCCGGATTTTAAAATATAATATACCCTGCCTTCATCTTCGGCGACTACGGTTTGGCCCGTTATATAGTCTATCGTGCCTTTCGGCAGGGCGGAAAATGTGGGATATGACGAATATTCGCCGTTAAGCGGGCGGAAAGTGTCGGCATAATCATCTTTTACGACCATAATTTCCCTTATGCCCAAATTATGATTTTCATAAGGCGTCAAAAGCCTGTTGACAGGCAGCTGCACTGGTTCGGGAGGGGCCGGCGGCTCCGTCGCCGGTTCCGCTGTGGTTTCGCCGGTTGTTTTGGGCGGAGGGTTCACAAAATAAATTTGTATTATATCCTCTTCCGTCTCTAATTTCGCGGCAAGCCTTAGCAGAAGCCTTGCGTCGGCTGAGTCAATTTCTCCGTCGTTGTTTAAATCGCCTAAAATTTTATCGTAATTTTCATATATTTCGGGTATAACAATTTCTTCGATACGTGCGGCGTGACGGAGTGTAACGCGCGCGTCCGCCGCCGTCACCTCTCCGTCACCGTCTATATCAAAAATTACGGCAATATTGTTATTTTCTGAATTTTCCGCGAAGCCGATGAAATTGCCCGTTGACAAAACCAATAAAACAGCCGCAAAAACCAAGGCCGGTAATTTTTTTATCATTAAAATAATCTCTTTTCATGTGTCAAAAAGGCTGATAATCCGTCGTTTTTTATTGTTTCTGTTTAAATGATTCAAGGAGCTGGTCAAAAATCGACTGAGAAACATCAAACAATGAAGTAAGCGTGTGGACCAATTTATAATCCCTTGATTTTGGGTCATCCAATAATTTGCCGACGCCGCTTGAAAAATTCTCAAAATCGGTAATAGCTTTAATATTGCTGTCTTTGTCATAACTTTCAATTGTCTTTATTATGTCGCCGTTCATATAAATTAAAACGAAAGATTTGTCTTCATTTTCGAATGTATAGCAGGTTAATTCATTTTTGTAATAATCTACAGTTTCAACATTGTCCGGGACGGCGTCTTTCTGGAAGTCCGGCGGCGTAAAATCGACAATATCATCAATATCCAGCTTCAATATTTTTAATTGCAGTTTAATTAAGGTGTCTGATGTGTCAATATATTTGCTGTTTTTGTTATTGAGCAGGTAAATATTGACTTTTTCTTTATTCGCATATTTATTTGTGACCTTTTTGAGTACCCCCAAATCGTTGAACGGAACGTCCTCGGTTTCTTCTTCGTCAAAAATCGGGGAAACATAGAAATCTTTATTGTTTTTTATTGCGAATTCCAGTTTGTCTTCAGATATAAGTTTGCTGTCTTTGTCATATCTGTATGTTATGCCTCTATATGAATACGTCCCCGATAAAAGCGCGCGGAGGTCGGTGGGCAGCATCCAATTTGCGGCAGTCGTCGTTTCTTTTGTCGGCGGCGAGGTGGTATAGCCCCTGAACGCGGTCGTGGTCGTCGTGCCGGGGCTGCCGCCGCCGATTTCCGTTTCAACGACAATATCCTCTATATCAAACTTGTCTATAAGCTTCGCGGCATATCGCAGGACAAGGCGGGCGTCGGCGGCGTCAACCGTTCCGCTGCCGTCAACGTCCCCGAAAACCTTGTCTGCCGGGAACCCGTCCGGGGTTTTCAGCTTCTCTAAGTTAGCCACATGCCGCAAAATAAGCCTCGCGTCTCCCGCGTCGGCCGCACCGTCGCCGTTTACGTCGCCGATAAGGAACGTAACGGCCGCGGAATTCGTAAACCCCGCGTATAACACGGGGAACGCCAGCAAAAAAACGCAAAACGCTATAAGTATTCTCTTTGTTTTCATAGTTATAATCCATCCTTTATAAATTTTTGCGAAGCACAAAATTTGCAGTTTGAAAGAATAGCGGCGTTTTACAAACGCGGCGTGATTTTTCAAACTTTCCTCCCGATTTTAACTGTCTGATTATATGATGAACACCAAGGAAAATGCGTAAGCGTTTTAGCGCTTTTGCACTTTTCGCAATGGCGCGGCAGGCAGCTTTAAAAGCCACTGCACTTTGCTGCGCCTATTATATCATATAAAAAATTGTTTGTAAATAGCTTTGTTTGCAATATCTGACTTTTTGCCGTAACCAAGACGGATTATGAGCCGTCGTATGTTAAAGCTAAAAAAAGTGAAAATGAAAGATTTTCCTTGTAACCCCTAGATTTCGGGTCGTTCAGCCTATTTCCGACATTTTTGTCAAATGTGATGAAATCAAGGGTTGATTCGCAAAAGTCCCTAATGTTATATTTTTCGCGGCTGACCAACTTATCGCCGTCCATATAAATTTTAATATATGAACCGTCCGGATTGTCAAATTTGTAGCAGGTCAAATTTTTTCCGGAAATCTTTTCGGTTGTCGTTTCAGAAGGGACGGAGTCTCTTTCAAAAGCAGCGTTGTAACCGGCAAATATCTCCTCAAAATCAAAAGTATAACCCATAAATTTAACAGGACCTGTTGATTTATAAAAGGTTTTATTATCAGAGCAAATAATATAAATAGTGGGGGTGTCTTTACCGAATATATTTTTATTGATTTTTTTAAGAATTTCGAGGTCTATATTAACGGGGTCGTTTCTCATGTAAAAGGTGAATGAATATTCATTGTCTTTTACGGCGATTTCTATTTCATCTTTATGGTCAACAATGCCTTTTAAATAATAATTGCCGTTGATGTACGCGCGGAGGTCCTCGGGCAGGAACCAGTTAGCGCTGGTGGTCGTTTCGGTAACAGTTTCCGTGGTCGTCTCCGTGGCGGCGGAAGTTGTCGAAGTTGCTTCCGTAGCGGAGGTTGTGTTTGTGGTGGATGCGGCCTGTGTCGTTGTGGGCGCTGCAGTTGTAGTTGTAATGTCTTCGACGACAACGTCCGGGATGTCAAACCGGGTTATTAATTTCGCGACATAGCGCAGCACCATGCGCGCGTCGGCAGCGTCAACAACCCCGTCGCCCGTCACATCGCCGAAAACCTTGTCGGCGGGGAAGCCTTCCGGAATATCAAAATCCTGTATTTTCGCTACATACCTTAAAATAAGCCGCGCGTCGGCAGCGTCAACCGTTTCGTCGCTGTTAACGTCGCCTGTTAAAAATGTCGCGGCGGCGGATGACGAAAACCCCGCGAAAAGACATAACAGCACGGTTAGCAAACCGCAAACCGCGATAATGATTTTTTTTGTATCCATAAAGTTTTGTGCCCCCTATACTATATTGTAATATTCAATATTATAACATTTAAAAATTTGTTTGTAAATGAATTAAATTTTAATAATACATTAATAATATTGGCTTTGTTGATAGGAATCTGCATTATACCGCTGAATTTTTACCCTTTTGGGTGTATCGGCAAACTTTTTTATAGGTTAAAATACAAACGTAAACATTGCTAAACGCTGATAACTTTCAGCGACCGATTCTTTAGCAAAATATTTAAACTTAAAAAAAGGATGGACTTTGGAAATGGAAAAAGCAAAAAAAACAAAACAGATCGTTATAAGGTTTGATGACGCTTCTTATGAAAAAATAAAAGAATGCGCGGAAACGGAACACAGAGGCCTGGGCGAATTTGTCAGGCACGCGGCATTATATTACATCAAATATTTTTATAAGGAAAAAGAATCCTGAAAGTTTCGGCGGTGAGGAGGCCTCGGACAGAAATGAATGAAATAATTATAAAAGATTTCGGATTTGAGCTTCCGGTTTTTGACGGGTTTGAGACAGGTATGCCGCTTTGCGGCGAGCTTATCAACAATATAGCGTTTGATATAAAATTGCGCGGCTATGACCGCAGGCAGGTGGATCATTACTTAGATGAGATATCCAGGGAGTATAATGCTATTTGCGAACAAAAAGCGGCATTGGAAGAGGAAAACGAAGGGCTGAGGCAGGCTTTGGCAGCGTTCGGGCTTGCGGGTTAAGGTGACATCTATATGAATACTTACGTTATTTGCAAACAAGGTGAAAAAGTAAGGGACGTCAATGATTTCAACCGTGAATATATGTGCGGCGTATGGTGCGGCGAGATGGAAGCCGCTAATAAGCCCGCAAAGGGCGCGGCAGTAAAAAGCGCGGTTTTCTATATCATCCTCCTTGTTATGGTAGGGCTGGCGTTCTTTCATTCAGGCGACAAAAATTCCGGGAAGCGTTTCGGCCCGTTTTCATATAACACCGTCCTAACTTCGTCAATGCAGTCTGTCTATCCACAGGGTTCCCTTATAACCTCGTGGGCGGTAAACCCCGGAGAACCTTTGAATGCCGGGCTTGAGAAAGGCACGGACATCGTATTTGTCAAAGACAACAATACAGTCGTGGTTCACCGCATCATTGAGATCATGGCGGATTATGAGGACAGCGGCCAGCGGGCGTTCCGGACTCAGGGCGTTGACAACCCCCTCCCCGACAGCTGGGTCACTTATGAAGGCAACGTTATAGGCAGGGTGACGTGGTGCCTGCCGTATGCCGGGAATATACTCGGCGCGGTAGCGGACAATATATTATGGGTAATTTTTATAATAATCTTGTTGGCTTTAATCCTTGCATTTTTCAAAATCGCATTTAAAAAACAATAACCGGAGGTAAAAGGTCATGAAAAAACATCTTATTTTATCAACCATTCTTATTCTGTTTTCGATATCGACGATATTTATTATGCCGTCAGCGTCGTTTGAAGCGGACGGGACGCAAAGAATTCTAGCGTTTGCCCTCGCTTTCGCCTTTTGGGCTTTCCTGATATCAGGCCTGGTGTTTTTCACCTTATCTGTAAAACGGATGAAAAAAAACAAGACGGCGGCAATACCGTTTGTGCAGGAGGACGGCTTACCGTTTATCCTCCCCTGGGAGCAATAATAGCCGTGCGGTTGTTACGCGCAGCCCGTTTAGGCGGGTTCCGCGCCTCAATAAAACAACTAAATTTAAAGAAAGGAGACAAACCATAGTGAGTAAAATTAAATATTCTTACAGCCGAAAAGCAAACAAAAAACCCCTGATAGCGGTGGTGACGGCCGTCATTGTCGCGGCGGTGATGCTCGGGAGCGCATTTGCCTGGACAGATTTCACACAAAGCCGCACCAACAAGTTCCGCGGCGGCAAAGACGCCGATGTGACGCTGCACGATGAATTTGACGGTGAAAACAAGGATGTGTTCGTTGAAAACAGCGGCGACTCCACAATATATGTCAGGATCCGCTTAGACGAGTTCATGCAGGTTGGCAATCATGTCTTTAAAATGGCCGATCCGGCGCCGACGCCCGACGTACGGGACAAAACAACATGGATATCCCATACATATGCGGGCCCATCCATAGAAAATTGCGGCAATACGGATACCGAAGATAAATTTCATGATTTCTATATGTGGAAAATGACCGGCGCGCAGCGCAATTTCCTTCCAGGCACCCCCGGCATGGTTTACGGTACCTTAGGCGCTGACGGAAAAGTCGATGAAAACCCCGCGGGCGGGAAGCCGACAGCCGCCGCAAGCGCCCCCATCCTGATGAGCGAATTTCTGGCCCTTGAAATTTTGGATTACAACACGCAAATGACAACCGCCCAGCAGGCGGAATGGGACAGGGTCAAGGCAGGCCTTTGGATACTGGACGACACCGATGCGGCCGCGGAAGGCGGCGGGTGGGCATATTGGTCGGCCCCGCTTGAACCCGGCACGGCGACAAACCTGCTTTTGGATGAAGTAAAGCTTTTCAAAGACGCCGAATACGACTGGATCTACCGCATCGACGTCAAGCTGCAGGCTGTAACGGCCAATGATTTCGGCAAATGGAACGACGCGGCCAGCGAATGCGGCTACAAAACCACAGCCGGGGCCGAAGTCCTTATCAGCAATGTATTTAACGCATGACCCCGAAAAAAAGCCGATATCGAATCGGCGCACACAAACTATTTTATAAAAACAAAGGAGTAAAAAACAATGTTAAGAGCACACGCGGCTCGTCAGAATAAGATGAGCGGAAAAAAGAAGGCGGCTATGATTACAGCTATCGTGCTATCCTTCGTATTACTTGCAGGCGGAGCGTTCGCCTGGACAGATTTCAGCCAGAGCATTATCAACCGTTTACGCGGCAACGCGGACAATGACGTCCTGCTACACGATGATTTTGAACCCGGCAAAAACAAAGACGTATACGTAGAAAACACGGGCAAGACACCGCTTGTCGTCCGTGTCCAGTTCCGTGAATTTTTCCAGATCGGCAATAACGTGCTTACCCCCGGCGTCGATCTCGATCCCGGCACCCCGATCTACAAAGACACTGACGGCAAATATGTCCCTAGCAAATCCTGGCCCATACATAAATTCCCTGCTACGGCTATGACGGGAACCGGCGCGTGGGGCGAATTTGACGGCGACTGTACGGCCAACACCCATGATTTCTGGGAGTGGAAAATGACCGGCGAACAGAAATGGTACAAAAAGGGCACCAGCGCCCAGGGCAACTATGACTATGCGCCCGGCAGCAGCCTCCACGACCCCCTTACCTGCGCCCAGACTTTGGATAAGGAAAACATTATGACCGTCGCGGCATGGAATGCCCTCACGGCAACTCAAAAAGAGAACACGGCGTGCTGGATACTCGACGCCGACGGCTGGTGCTACTGGTCGCAGCCCCTTAACCCCGGCGAAGCAACCAACCTCCTGCTTGACAACGTCCAGTTGATCCCGGGCGTGCTGCCTGACGACAATTACGCCTATTTTATAGACGTTAAGCTTCAGGCTTCCAACAAGAGCGAGATCGAAGACATGAAAAACAACGAATTCGGCGCGACTGCAAACGGCAAAAACCTGATTGACGAAATCGCGGACCGCATTGTGGCGTTCGTCCCCCCGGAAACCCCCACCGATCCCCCCGTATACCCCGGATATGACTTCTTATGCGAAGAAAGCGGCACAAATCCCGGTTTCGTAGGCAGGGAAGTCGGTCTTGTAGGCCCCGGCTCGATAAATCTCGGTCTGCGCTATATCGACCAGATTACAACGGAAATAGAGAGCGGCCTTGACGTACCCGGTGCGTCTAATCACGGCAAATACGGCCTTATAGACGCTTATCCCCTCGCGAACATCCTGGGCAACCGCAACACCGCCGGTTTGCAATATGAAATCAAGGGCTTCAAGCTCACGACCACGGGCAATTATTTCCCGAATGCGTTCACAACCGCTGATTTAGCGCCCGGAAGCGACGTCATCATATTTGACAACGGCGATATGTTCCCGAAGCTCGCCCCTAAATGGGAAATCCTGTTCCCGTTCCTTGACGGCTCTTTTGAGAATCCCCTCTATGAAAACGCCCCCGTTCCGCTTGAAGCGGCAATCGAGGATATGCGTATGGTAGTCGAGGTAGTGTTTGAGCTCGGAAACGGCGAAAAAAGCTCCCCCTATAATATTGTGCTTGATTTCGCCCGCTGGGACATAGCATTTTAACTGCAATCTCACTTAAACAAGCAATTATGGCAACACTTCCGCCTGCCCTAACAGGCAGGCGGAGCTCACTTGAAAGTCTTATGAAAGGATAAAAAACAATGAATATTAAGACTGTATTCGAAAAACAAGGCAACAAAATAATCGCGCGCAAAAACAAAAAAATAATTTCGTGCGTCCTCGCGGCGGCACTTTTCCTAAGCGTGTTCGCTTTTGCGCTCGGCGGCGTTTTCGCCCTGCCCGCGCCCGAGGAATTTAACGCGGATGCGACGAAGCCCGGCTATAACGTCATCGTCATGCCGAATACGGTAAACTTTGCCGCCGGTTATGTCACTACGGTAAACCCCCGTTATACTACGGATGAAAGCGTCTTTACGGCCGGTTATACAAACAGGTTTACCATTACCCCTCATAAAGCGGGGCAGGCCGATCTTGTTTGGGCGTCCACGCAACAGTATAGCGTCGTGTTCAGAGCTTACTGGGTAAAAGACAACAACAATATAGCAAGTTACGCCGCTCCGTCCAAATGGTATATGGAAGTGGCCCGCGGCGCGGGCTTTGCGCTCGACATAGACGCTTTGGACGGCTACAACGCCCCCGCGAACGACAAGGTCAAATGGATATCCATTGCCGCGGATGTCGCCGACATTGTAAGCGGCGCCGAAGCTAAAGCTGAGGATGTTAACGGCATGGCGTACTTTATAGGTACGTTTACCGATATCTGGGGAGAAGAACATCTTATTTCAATGACGGTGAAAGTCGGCAAAGGCGTATCCGGCTTTCACTTTCCCAAATGGGGCGGAAGCAGCTGGATAGCCCTTGACGAGCCTGAAAACGTTTATGTCAAAGTCACGGACGACGGCAAGGTCAAAATGCCCCTTGAATTTATCTACGCCCCGAACGGGGACGACGGCGACGAAGTCCTCGAAAAGGTCTATCATCCCGTTGTCGTGGACAACGACGGCAATTTCTATGTTGAATACCCGGAAGATTCCGGCGAGTGGTACAAAATTGACGAAAACGGCGAACTCGGCGACGAGCCGGCCTTTATCAAAGGCTCTGACGGCAAATACTACAGAATAGTTAGAAAACAGCCTAAGCCTATAATATGGGAAGAAGTTGACAAGAACGGCAACCCCAAAGACATCTTTGTCGGCAGCGATAACAGTGACAAGCCCGACCCGGAAAAGCCGTTATATAAAATCAACCCCGA
>Ga0123353_10004822_pt1 | contig 17518 bp, 10 predicted proteins | sample TergutLab28metaG_3_FD_92763 | JGI IMG/M metagenome (GOLD analysis project Ga0123353, IMG submission 92763) | Labiotermes labralis P3 segment gut microbial communities from Petit-Saut dam, French Guiana - Lab288 P3 | ecosystem: Host-associated > Arthropoda: Insects > Digestive system > Gut ...
CGGCGCTGGACGCCGTAGGGCGGACGATCCCGAGGGAACTCCGCTGCACGGGGCTGGGCGGGCTGTCGACGACAAAAACAAGCCTGGAAATACTTAAGCGGAAATAGGCACAGGGCGCGAAGCAACGGCACAGGAAAGGTTTTTATGCTGGTACTGAACGAAAATGACATGAAGCGGACGGTCAGCTACGCGCAAGTCATGGACAAGGTCGAAGAAGCTTTTCGGATCGTCCATAACGGCGGATTCTACATGCCTGAGCGGCCTGTAGTGACCCATGGGAAGAACACGCTTCTGTATATGCCGTGTTTCCTGCCGGACGGTTTCGGCACGAAATTCCTGACGGTTTTTCCTGAAAACCCGGGGAAGGGGCAACCATTTATCGACGGGCTTATGCTGCTTAACGACAGCGGGAGCGGAAAGACGGAAGCGATAATGGACGCCAAATATCTGACCGGGTTGCGGACCGGCGCGTCGGGAGGGGTCGGCATACGGAACTTTTCCCGTGCCGGCTGCAAAACCGCGGGGATAATCGGGGCCGGGCAGCAAGGGATCTATCAGGCGGCCTGCGCCTGCGTAGCCAGGGACATCGGGGATATTTTCTTGTTCGATACCGCGCGGAAGGATTGGGGCGCCTACAAGGAAAGCCTGAGGCAGGCAATAGGCGAAAACGCCCCCGATATCCATATATGCAGCGCGGCCGAAGAACTTCTGGACAAGAGCGAGATCGTGATAACCGCAACGCCCGCGACATCTCCGGTCGTGCCGGATGACGCTGATCTGCTGCGCGGCAAGTGCTTTGTCGCGATAGGGTCGTACAAGCCGCAAATGCGCGAGCTCCCCAACGCGATCTGGGAACTGGTCGAAAACGTTTACACGGAATTGCCGTTCGCAATGGAGGAATGCGGGGATCTGACCCAACCGATAGCCGACGGGATTTTGCGAAAAGAGCGCGTGAAAATAATCGGCGAATGGCTGTCTCAGGAGCACAAGCCATTACCCGCCCCGGGAGAGACGACGTTTTATAAGTCTGTAGGCATGGGCCTGCTTGACCTGTGCGTAGGCCGCCTGATATTAGAGCGGGCAATTGAGCTGGGCATAGGGCAAAAAGTGGATATATAGTGAAGCGTATACGCTACGCTAAAAGAGAGGGGCATAGGCATGGTCAGTTTTACGCGCTATATCACTTGCATCGACGCGCATACCGGGGGGGAGCCGCTGCGGGTCATAACTTCGGGGTTCCCGCCGATCCCCGGCGACACCATTTTGGAAAAACGCAAATATGTCAAAGAGCACTACGACGGCCTTCGCAAAATGCTCATGCTGGAGCCGCGAGGGCATTCCGGCATGTACGGCTGCATCCTTACTCCGCCGGTCGCGCCGGGCAGCGATTTCGGGGTCCTTTTCACGCACAACGAAGGGCTTTCCTCTATGTGCGGCCACGGAATCATCGGCGTGACGAAAGTCGTCCTTGAAACCGGCATTGTCATTGCGAAAGAGGGGGTCAACATAGTCAGGATCGATTCCCCCGCCGGGCTCATCACCGCCTATGCAGACGTGGAAAACGGCAAGGTCCTGCGAGTGAAATTCCGGAACGTGCCGTGCTTCGTCTACAAGGAGAATATATGCGTGGAGGTAGACGGAATCGGGATTGTCAGCGCCGATATCGTATACTGCGGCGCTTTTTATGTGTACATCGACGCGGAAAGACTAGGCCTGACAGTCGACCCGGACCATGCCGACGAGCTGGTGCGCAGGGGTATGGAGATAAAGCGCAAGGTCTGGGCTGAAGAAGGCGAGTTCCGCCACCCGACCGAAAAGGGGATAACCTGGCTCTACGGCACGATAATATGCGGCCCCGTGGAGCGCGAGGGCAAGACGCTGGTTTCAAACAATGTCTGCATATTCGCCGAAGGGCAGATAGACCGCTGCCCCACCGGAACAGGCACAGGCGGGCGTACGGCCCTTTTGGCGCAAAAGGGCATAATGCGGGATGACGACCTGCTGATAAACAAAAGCATAATCGACACGCCGTTTGAAAGCAGGATACTGGAGCATGTCCGTGAGGGAGAATATCCTGCAGTGCTGACAGAGGTCAGCGGGACCGCGTATATCACCGGCTTCAACAACCTGGTCCTCGACCCCGAAGACCCGCTGGCCGAAGGCTTCCGGATCTGCGGGTACTGACGTTGTGTTTTCAATATAATTGTGATAAACTGAGGAAAATCTACATAATATGCAAGGAGGATACAGGGATGGGGCTCATTAAGGCAGCAATCGGCGCGATAGGCGGGACATTGGCGGACCAGTGGAAGGAGTACTTCTACTGCGAGTCGATGCACGCGGACGTTTTGGCGATCAAGGGGCAAAAGCGCGTGTCCGGCCGATCTTCAAACACTAAAGGCGAGGAAAACATTATATCGAACGGATCGGTTATCGCCGTTGCCGACGGGCAGTGCATGATGATCGTCGAGCAGGGGAAGATCATCGACTACTGCGCCGAACCCGGCGAGTTCGTCTTCGACTCGGGCGGGGAACCGTCGTTGTTCGCGGGCGGAGGCTTGGGGGAAAACGCGCTCAATTCACTGAAAAGCGTCTGGGAGAGGTTCAAATTCGGCGGTTCGCCGGGCATGGACACGCGGGTCTATTACTTCAACACCAAAGAACTGATCGGCAATAAGTACGGTACGCCGAACCCTGTCCCGTTCCGCGTCGTGGATACGAACATCGGGCTGGACATCGACATTGCCATCCGGTGCTTTGGCGAATACAGCTATAGGATAACAAATCCCATCCTGTTCTATACGAACGTCTGCGGCAACGTAACGACGAGTTATGTCAGAGGCGCCATCGACGGGCAGCTCAAGAGCGAGCTGATGACTTCGCTGCAGCCCGCTTTCGCGAGGATATCGGCGATGGGCATACGTTATTCGGCCCTGCCGGGGCATACAACGGAGATCGCCGACGCGCTCAACGAAGTCCTGTCGGCAAAGTGGCGCGACTTGCGCGGGATCGAGATCGTTTCCTTCGGCGTGTCCTCAGTCAACGCCAGCAAGGAAGACGAAGACATGATAAAGCAGTTGCAGAAGACCGCCGTCTACCGCAACCCGACAATGGCTGCCGCGCAGTTGGTCGGCGCGCAGTCGGAAGCGATGGTGGGCGCGGCGAACAACCCGAACGCGGGCCCGGCTATGGCGTTCATGGGCATGAACATGGCGCAGCAGGCGGGCGGCATGAATGCCCAGAACCTGTTCGCGATGGGACAGCAGCAACAGGCGCCGCCCCAGCAGAATCCGTACGGCGCCGCCCCGGGCGGCGGCTTCGGCATGGCCGGACAGCAGCAACAGGCGCAGCAACAGGCGCCGCCGGCATATAATGCTGCCGCGCCCGCCGCCGGTTGGGTATGCCCCTGCGGCCACGCGGGCAACACAGGCAAGTTCTGCGCCGAATGCGGAAGGCCGCAGCCCGTGGTTGCAGACAGCTGGACATGCGCGTGCGGCGCCGTGAACAAGGGCAAGTTCTGCTCCGAATGCGGGACGCCCAGACCTTAATCTGTTATGGGGGTTATAGGGTATGGCTTTACAGGATTTCAAGTGCCCTAATTGCGGCGGGGCGATCCAATACAATCCGGGTACGCAGGAAATGGTATGCCCTTATTGCGAGTCCGTCATGGACGTAAGCGCAATATTGAGCATGGAAGAAGAACTGGAAAAGGACAAGGAGCCGGAGGCGGTAGATTGGGGGTTAGAAGGCGAAGGGTGGGGCGAGGGCGAGCAGGACGGCATGGCTGTCTATACCTGTCAATCGTGCAGCGGCCAGATCGTCGGGGACGAAACGCTTGGAGCGACGTCATGCCCTTTTTGCAATAATCCGGTCGTAGTGACCTCGAAGTTTGCCGGAACTCTGCGCCCCAATATGGTGATTCCTTTCAAGCTCACTAAAGACTCGGCGCTGGATTCCCTGCAAAAGCATTATGTGGGTAAAAGACTTCTCCCCAAAGTATTCAAGGACAGGAATCATTTGGAGGAAGTCAAGGGCATCTATGTCCCGTTCTGGCTTTTCGACGCCGAAGCGGACGCCCACATAGAATACAGAGCGACAAGGGTGCGAAGGTGGAGCGACAGTAATTTTAATTATACTGAGACATCGGTCTACCGCGTCTACAGGGAAGGCAACATAGGGTTCAGTCAGGTGCCCGTGGACGGATCGAGGTCGATAGACGACGCGCTGATGGAATCCATCGAACCTTTCGCGACGAATGACGCGGTGGGATTCAAGACCGCCTATCTGGCAGGGTTTTTCGCGAACAAATACGACATCGACTCCACGGAGAGTTCAGTCCGCGCGAACGAGCGCATCAAAAACAGCACATCGAGCGAGTTCGCCAAGACCGTCACCGGCTACACTACCGTCACACAGGTGGGGAACAGAACAAAGCTCAGAAGCAGAGGGGTCAAATATGCGCTGTTTCCCGTTTGGCTGCTCAGTACTAAATGGCAGGAGCGAAACTTCCTTTTTGCGATGAACGGGCAGACGGGCAAATTCGTCGGCGACCTGCCGCTGGACAAAGCGGCGTACTGGTCCTGGCTTCTTAAGATATTTGGGACCGCGGCGGCGGCGCTTCTGATTATTTCCCAAATAATCGTGACTTTCATGTAGGGGGGTGACGAGGATGATCGGAATCGATTGGTCGGTGGACTGTGGTCAGCGAAAACATCACGCGAAACCCCAGAAGATTGTGGCTATCGCACTCGCATTTTTGATGATGGCTACAATGCTCTGCGGGGGCGCCGCGCTTGCGGCGGGCAGCGCGGAAAGCGATACAGCCGGAGGGGGCCGGCAGAGATACATTGACAAGGTCGGTCTGCTGACAGGGCCGGAGGCCCGGGAACTGTCCGGGAAACTGGACGAAATCAGCGAGAGGCGGCAGTTCGACGTCGTTGTAGCCGTAGTCGACTCGATCGGCTACAAATCCGCCCGACTGTTCGCGGCGGATTTCTACGAGCAAAACGGATTCGGGTTCGGCAGCGGCTCGGATGGCATTATCCTGCTTATAGCGATGGAGAACAGAGACTTTGCCTTTGTAACCACAGGTTATGGCCTCAAGGCTTTTACCGACGCCAGACAGGAACGGCTTGAAGGGATGTTCCTGCCGTACTTGCGAACAAATGACTACTACGGAGCCTTCACGGCCTTTGCCGACGGCGTGGATGATTTCCTGGCGCAAGCGGGGAAGGATAAGGGCAGGTACCGGTTGAACGCCGCTATCGCCAGCATCGTCCTGGCGCTGATTATCGCGCTGATAGTGACAGGGATTTGGAGGAGCCAGCTTAAGTCGGTCGGCAGGCAAAACCTGGCGCAAGCCTATATCCGCCCGGGCAGCATGGTCCTGACAGCCCGGCGCGACATTTTCCTGCACCGTCGCGTGAGTAAGGTTCCGCGCCCGAAAAACACTAGTTCCGGTAGTTCCGGTAGTTCCGGCTCCTTCAGGAGCTCGTCCGGATCGAGTTTCTCCGGGAGAAGCGGCAGATTCTAGTGGCCTGTGTCGCCTAAAACTTTACAAAGATTGCGGTGGATTTTTTCGGCTGGCGAGGCAAAAGACCGCAGTAATACTAGAAGTATTTCTAGGTCTTTAACGAAGTCAGACGGAAAAAGACGCTGCAAGACTGTAAAGCTTTAGGCGACACTGGCCACTAGTGCAGCGTGTACGCTACACAGGCCACTGGTGAATCTAAAGACGGGGTGGTTTTTCTTTGGTGCAGGTCATAAAACAAAAGTTGCGGTCTATTCGTTTGCTGCTGCTTGCGCAGATACTGTTTACGATGTTCGCTTTTGTGCTGATGAGCGTCATAGGGTATTTTTTCATGAGAAATATCGTGCACGAGCATCTGATCGTATCGACGGAAAGCATGATGGACTTCGAGCAGTCGCGGATCCAGGCTGATTTAGTCGCGCCGAAAACCGCTTTGGGAATATTTTCCGAGACGATACGCAGGATGATGCTGCACGATTCCAACATAGACGTCGGCGATCTTCAGTTGTACATAGACGAGATTTCTGATTATATGCGCTTAAACGAGATGCATAGTTCGAGCTTCGGGGGCATACTGTGCTATTTTGAGAAACTCCCCGCAGGCACGGCGTTCCTCAGCGACCTCGACGAGGATATCCCTGTCGGAGAGCACCCGACCGAACGCGCCTGGTACAGGAGCGCGGTCGCGGCGAACGGCGCGATAGCTGAAACCGTTATTGAAAACGACCCGATCTTTAAGGAAACCGTACTGGCGTACTCGCAGTGCCTCCTGGACGACAGGGGGCGCAGGCTGGGCGTCGTCTGCTTTATCGTCCGCATCGATATGATAGGGGTGTCCATTATCGAAATGGCGTCCAGCAGGGGCGGCTACGGTATTCTGCTGAGCCAGGACCTGGCCGTGCTCGCCCACCCGAACGAGGCGTACGTGGGCAAGGGCATGATGAACCCGGCCCTTGGGATATCGGTCTTCGCGGACGAGCTTATCGCGAATAAGAGGGTCGTGGAGCGCGAAATGACCAGTTGGCAGGGAGAACCCTCCATCGCTTTCTTCCGTGAGCTTGACAACGGCTGGTATCTTGGCTTAGTGATTCAGCAGGCCGATTATTATCAGAGCATAACCTTTATGGCATGGGTGCTCGTCTTGCTTAGCGTGGTTCTGTCGGCGGCGTCGATCATAATCCTGGTGCGTATAGATGCAGCCAGAAACAGGGCGGACTTTGAAAGCAAGCAGAAGAGCGTCTTTTTAGCCAACATGAGCCACGAGATACGCACGCCGATGAATGCGATCATCGGCATGACTAACATAGGAAAGACGGCAGTCGGCGAAGAACGCAAGGACTATTGCTTCATGAAAATAGAGGATGCATCCCAGCATCTGCTTGGTGTTATAAACGATATCCTGGATATGTCCAAAATAGAGGCTAATATGTTCATGCTTTCCGAGGTGGAGTACCGCTTCGAGAAAATGCTGCAGCGCGTCGTCAATGTCGTGAATTTCCGGGTGGACGAAAGGCAACAGAGATTTTCAGTAAGCATAGATAAAAAAATCCCCGAAATGCTGATCGGGGACGAGCTTCGGCTTGCGCAGGTCATCACAAATCTACTCGGAAACGCGATTAAGTTCACGCCTGAGGGGGGCGCTATCAGCCTGAAAGCCAATTTGTTGGAAGAGCGTGACGATGTCTGCGAGATATTGGTCGAAGTCTCCGATACGGGGATAGGCATAAGCCAGGAACAACAGGAAAAGCTGTTCAAATCATTCCAGCAAGCCGAGTCCAGCACAACGCGCAAGTTCGGGGGCACCGGCCTTGGCCTTGCTATTTCCAAGAATATTGTGGAGATGATGGGCGGCAGGATATGGGTGGAGTCTGAGCTTGGAAAGGGCGCCACTTTCTACTTTACGACGCATGTGAAAAGAGGCGGGGCATATGAAGGAGTCCCGGCCAATACAGGAGTCAACTGGGAAAACGCCCGGATCCTGGCGGTGGATGACGACCAGAACACACTGATGTTTTTCCGGGAGCTCATGAGAGAGTACGGCGCGTCCTGTGATACCGCGGAAAGCGGAGAGAAAGCGCTGGAGCTCGTGGAACAAAAAGGCTCCTACAACGTCTACTTTATAGACTGGAAGATGCCGGGCATCGACGGGGTCGAACTGACACGCAAGCTCAGGTCACATACGGCGAATACCGGCAGTCACGTCGTGATCCTGATTTCGGCTGCCGAGTGGAACTTAGTTGAAGAAGAAGTAAGAAAAGCCGGCGTCGACAAGTTCCTGTCTAAGCCGCTTTTCCCGTCCGCTATAGTGGACACCATAAACGAAGTCCTCGGCGTGAGGAGGCTCGAGGAAAAAGACCTGCGGAAGGACGTCGGCGGGTGTTTCACGGGGCGGTGCATCCTCCTTGCGGAAGATGTCGAGATAAACCGTGAGATCGTGATGACTTTGCTTGGGCCGACGGGCATTGAAATCGATTGCGTGGAAAATGGCCTTGAAGCGGTAAGGCTGTTCCGGGAACGCCCGGATAAGTACGGCGCGATACTCATGGATGTGCAGATGCCCGAAATGGACGGGTACGAAGCGACGCGCAGGATAAGGGAGTTGGGGATCGAAAAGGCGGCGGTCATCCCGATCATTGCGCTTACCGCGAATGTTTTCCGCGAAGACATCGAACAATGCGCAAAGGCCGGCATGACCGACCATCTTGGAAAGCCGATAGACTTTAATGAGCTGATAAAAAAGCTGCGGGAATACCTATAATCACCCGGCGCTACGCGCCACCCTCTTTTCCAAAAGAGGGCAGCATCACCCGGCTCTGCGCGCCGCTACTTGTATAGCGCGTTGATTTGTTCGGTTGTCAGGATCGTGTAGTTCCAGAAGCTGTCCGGGAGGTCCATCCTTACGTAGTCTTCCAGCGTGTCGCTCGTTATCACCGGAAGCGAGATGATCGTGTTGAGCTGTACGACTTTGCCGTCGAGCGACCTGATGGCGGTATCAAGGGCGTCGGCGCTCATGGACGTCGGGGAACAGGGCGCGATGGAATCGAACCCGTTTTCCAAATTCTCTTTCCATGCTTTCAAAAGCCCGTTGTTCGCCTCGCCGGACATCGGGACAAGCGGGCGGCCCGCGGCGATGAACGCGTCGAGGGCCGCCTGCGTCATTGCGCCGCCCTGGGACCAGACACCGTCGATCTGCGGGTGTTCCGAAAGGAACCTTTCCACTGCAGGCCTTGCCTGGTCGTAGTCCCACCCGGCATACACTTCGCCGAGGATTTCTATATAGGGGTAACCCTCGAAAACGCCCATGGCGCCTTCGTTGCGCATTGTGTTGACCCCCGCGCCGGCCATGCCGTTGAGCACAATGATGTTTCCCCTGCCGCCGAGGCGGTTGACAAGCCACTGCGCGCCGTACCTGCCGAATTCGACCTCATCGATGCCCACTTTGGCGGTGACGTTGTCGGTCGTCACGTAATTGTCAAACGATATGACGACGATCCCGGCTGCCATCGCCTCTTCACAGACAGGCGAAAGCTCGTCCGGGGAGACTGCCGTGATAATTATGGCGTCGCATCTTTTTTCAATAAGCTCGCGCATGGCGGCTACCTGCCTGGCAGCGTCGCCATCAGAATCAGTCATGAAATACTCTCTTATGACGCCCTCGGACATAAGCTGATCGGCCCTTGCCTGGAATTCGGCCACCATCTGGACGCGCCAGGAATTGCCGACGCCGAAATTGCTGAAACCGATGACATAACCGTCTTCCAACACACCGGTATCCTGGTTGCCGCCGCCACATCCGGTCAGGCTGATCGTGAGCGCGAGGGACAGCAATACGCCCATACAAGCTGCGACAAAAGAATTCACTTTTTTCAAAGGAAGCACGACCTTTCTATAAGAGCGCATACAGCCTTGTTAGCATTACACTGACAACTATATGCCTTTCATCATTAAATGTCAAATAGTTATAATTCAATCACAATTACTGCTTGAATTAGGACATAGAATAAGCTACAATCAGGATATATTACCTATTGCCAACAGGGATATATGTAGCTTAGCGGGGGGAGCGTTGCTATATGATGGAGCGCAAAACCGTTTTTATCGTCGACGACGATATGACCAATTTGACTGTAGGCGCCGAAGCGCTTGCAGGCAATTACAATGCGTTCACCTTTAATTCAGGCAGTTTGCTGCTCAAGCGGCTAACAAGGCAAATCCCCGACCTGATTCTTCTGGACGTCGATATGCCTGATATGAACGGATACGACGTCATTAGGCATATCAGGAACGACAGTAGAACAGGGCAAATCCCTGTTATTTTTTTGACTGCAAAGAACGATTGTGAGAGCGAACTGGAAGGCCTGTCGTTGGGCGCGATAGACTATATAATTAAGCCTTTCTCCCCGCCTCTCTTATTGAAACGGATCGAAGTGCATCTGCTTGTCGAGTCCCAAAAAACGGAACTGCAGGACTTCAACAACAACTTGTTGGAGATGGTAGAAATGAAAACGAAGATGGTCGTCGATCTTCAAAACGCCATCCTCAACACATTGACCAGGCTCGTCGACAGGCGAGACGACATCACCGGCGGCCATATAGAAAGGACACAGCGATATATGGACGTTTTGTTGAGAAAAATCATGGAAAGCGATCTTTTCAAGGAGGAATCGAAGCAGTGGGACCTGAAACTGGTCGTGCAATCGACACAACTCCACGATATCGGGAAAATCGCAATCAGGGACAGCATCCTTCTCAAGCCGGGAAAACTCACCGACGAAGAATTTGAGATCATCAAGACCCATACGACTGTAGGCGAGGACGTTATTTCGGAAATCGAAAAGAATACGTCCGAGTACGAGTTCCTGGGGTACGCAAAGGTTTTTGCCGCCACTCACCACGAGCGATGGGATGGCAACGGCTATCCGAAGAGGCTGAAAGGTGAAGCAATACCCGTGCTGGGGAGGGCTATGGCGATCGTGGACGTTTACGACGCGCTCGTTTCGGACAGGCCATACAAAAAAGCTTTTTCGCATGAAGAGGCAGTCGAGATCATTTCCGATGGGAAAGGAACACACTTTGACCAAAGGCTTGTCGAGATGTTCTTAAGCGTTTCCGACCAGTTCAATCGTATTGCGCTAAACAAAAATGATGTAACAGGGGGATGAGAATGGGTGAATCTGTTGAAACTCAAGACGAGCTGCAGCGGGTCGCGGACCTGATTTTCGAATGCCTGCGTGATGTCATTTATAATCCAAAGGGCGCAAAGCTGGATTTAGAACAACTTCCCGAGTCATTCGCGAACGTCGGAAAAGGGCTGCTGTACCTGAACGAACTGCTCCTGGAGTCGAAAGCGTTCGCAATCGGCCTTTCCGCGGGGAACCTGAATTGCCCCGTTCCACGCCCGAGCAACGCGCTGGCGTCCCCGCTCAAGTCACTGCACGCCGCCCTGACGCATCTTTCCTGGCAAGCACAGCAGGTCGCCAGCGGCAACTATAGGCAGCGCGTCGACTTCATGGGCGAGTTCTCGGTCGCGTTTAATAATATGACAAAGCAATTGGAACAGCAGAGGCTCATTAACGAGCAGGAAAAAATGAACCTGCGCAGGGCTGTGGAGGACAGTACGCGGGCGCGCCGCGAGGCGGAATACAACCATGAACTGATGCGCATAGTAAACGAGGCTGCGAAGCTTTTGCTTGAGGCGGACGCGAGGGACTATATCAGCGCCGTAGTCCGGGGCATGGGGATGATAGGCCAGTACGCCGGACTGGATCGTGTGCATATGTGGCAAAACATCCGGAAAGACGACGGGAAGCTGTACTTTCAGCGGGTATGCTATTGGCTGAGCATAGTTGACCGCTACAGAGTGGACGCGAAGGAGTTTGCGTACCAGGACTCTCTCCCGTCGTGGGAAAAAACGCTCATGAGAGACGAAATAGTGACCGGCCTGATAGAGGAATTCCCTGATACGGAGAGGAAATTCATGGCTTCCTTTATGGTCCAATCCATTTTGGTCGTCCCGATATTCATAAACGCCACTTTCTGGGGGCTCGTCAGTTTTGACGATTGCCACCAAAGCCGCGAATTTACTCAAGCGGAAGCAAACATTCTCCGTTCGTGGGGGCTGCTGATCGTTGGCGCGATGCAGCGCAGCACGATCGCGCAGAATCTGCAAGCCGTCTCCAACAATTACAAGGGGCTGATTTGGAGTATTGACAATACAGGCACCATCACGACGTTTAAGGGACAATACACGAGAATACTGCGGCCGCAAGCGGATAGCATGGAAGGCAAAAACATCTCTCTTATCAAGCAAACATCGGATCATCTGGACATAAGGACATATTTTGAAAAAACCCTGAAGGAGGGCCCGCAAGACTGGATAAACGAAAGCCATGGCAGCATTTATCACTCGGTCACAACGCCGATGTACGACGACAACGGCATGCTCATCGGAGTGGTGGGAAGCACAGACGACGTCACCGAGACGACCAGGCTCCAAAGGGCCCTGGAAGACGCGAACCGGGCTAAATCCGACTTTCTTGCCAGCATGAGCCATGAGATACGTACGCCCATGAACGCCATTATTGGAATGGCGGAGCTTTCCCTGCGCGAAGACATAACGCAGACTGTCCGGGAATACATCCTCTCCATTAAGCACGCAGGCGTCAACCTATTGGACATTATCAATGATATCCTTGATTTTTCCAGGATAGAAAGTGGGAACATCGGGATACTTGAAGACGAATATTCATTGTCTTCCCTCATCAACGATGTAGTCCACACCATCAAATCGAAAGCGCTCGAATCGCGTTTGCGTTTCGTGGTAAATACGGACAATAACATCCCGAACGCCCTGTCGGGTGATGTAAAAAGAATACGGCAAATCATGCTCAACCTGATGAGCAACGCCGTAAAATATACGGACAAAGGCTTTATTTCACTAACTGTAGAGGGAGAAACCGCAGGTGAAGACGCCATCGTGCTGAACATAGAAGTGGCTGACAGCGGCAGGGGGATCGATCAACAGGACTTCGAGAGGCTTTTTGACAAATTTGCGAGGTTCGACATGGCGAGAAACAGAAATCTCGAGGGCACCGGGCTTGGGCTCGCCATTACCAAAAACCTGGTCGAAGCCATGGTCGGGGAAATCAGTGTGAACTCGGAGCCGGGCGAGGGCAGTGTCTTCACAGTCAGGCTGCCGCAAAAGATCATTGACAAGAAAAAGCTCGCGGTAGTAGGCAATAGGGATGACAAGAACGTGCTTATCTTTGAGAGGCGCGAGATATGCAAGACTTCGATCATCAATACTATGAACAGCCTCGGAGTCAGCTACAAGCTCGTTTCGAAATCCGAAGAGTTTTACAGGGAGCTTATCAGCGAAAAGTACACCCATATTTTTGTGGCGGCGGTACTGTATAACCGCGCGAAACAGGAATTCGGGGACAGTATGAAAACGGACGCTAAAATCATGCTGGTCGCAGAATTTGGCGAGGTTGTCAAAGAACGGAATATAAGCGTCATAACAACGCCGATATTCGCCATACCCGTAGCGGATTTCCTGAACGGCGTATCCAATTTTACTCCAATCAGCATTGTAGGCAGGGCAGCCGAGAGGTCTATTGCCCCTGATGCGAGGATTTTGAGCGTCGATGACGTCAGCACCAACCTGAGCGTGCTGGAAGGATTACTGAAGATGTATGAGGTGCAGGTCGTTTCATGCAAAAGCGGCGCCGAAGCGCTCAAAGCAATAAAGAGCGCGTCTTTTGATTTGGTGTTTATGGATCATATGATGCCCGGAATGGACGGCATTGAAACGACAAAACAGATCCGCGAGATGAACGGCGACGACCGGCAAACGAAAAGGATACCCATTATCGCCCTGTCGGCTAATGCTGTCCTGGGCGCGGAAGAAGTGTTTATGAAAAACGGCTTTGACGGGTTTTTGTCAAAGCCGATAGATACGGTAAAATTACAGGATATTCTTGTAAAGTGGCTTCCTGCGGACAAATGGGAAGAGGTCGGGGAGAGCGGTGCGGGAGAAGGAACGGGACCGGCGGTCAATATCGAAATCAAAGGCGTGAATGTGAGCAAAGGCATCGCAAGGACCGGGGGCAATGTCGAAAGCTACATAAAAACGCTCACCGTGTTCTATCAAGACGGGCTTGAGAAGAAACAGGAGATAAGTTCATGCCTTGAATCGAATAATCTGCACTTATACACCATATTAGTCCACGCGCTGATGAGCGCGGCAGGAAACATAGGGGCGGAGGGGCTGTCCGAAGCGGCAAGAGTGCTGGAGATTGCCGGCGGGGAGAAGGATCTTCCGCTGATCGAGTCTATGACCGCGCAATTGTTGGCTGATTTGGATGAGCTTCTTGACAGTATAAACGCCGCGCTTGCGAGGTCCGGTTCCGGCGAGCAGACAACCTCCGCCGATATGGAATTCATAAAAGCCGAACTGTACCGGCTGGAAGAAGCGGTCAACTCTTTCGATTCGCTTTCAATCAACAAGAGCGCGGACATTCTGCGAAAATACACGCATCTCGACGAGATAGGCCCAACGATAGACAGCATCCTCAAATGTGTTTTGATTGGTGATGATGAAGAAACGATATCGCTGATCGAATCGATCACACGGAGCTAATTTTACTCATTTGTTATTCAATGTCAACAAGTTGTGCGGCTTAATAACTCCTCGCCTCCCGTCATTGCAAGCGCACGAAGCAATCCAGTTCCTAAAAGCCAATAGTATTCTCCGTTCTCTGTCACATCGGCATCTGGATTGCTTTGTCGCGGTTGACGGGGTCATAAACGACCGACCCCGCCGCCGAGCGGAGCTGCGCGCTGGCGCGCTTGCTTCAACGGCGCTTCGCTGGCTCCTCGCAATGACGGGAGTGGGATGCATAACAATCATATTCGTTAACTTGTTGACTTTGATTTGCTAATACTTGCCGAAATCTACGCCTTTGTCTGCAAGGGCGTATCCGGCGCTTGTCGGCTCCGCAAGCCGCCTATGTGCGGGCCTTGCTGTTGTCTGCGGCAAACTCCTGCTTATACTGCCTTCATTTTTCAACTTAAACTGAGAGGTTAGTTGCTGTAGCATATCGGACTGGCCGCTCATTTCTTCTGAAGCAGCGGCGCTTTCCTGTGCGGTGGCGCTGTTCTGCTGGACGACTTGCGCTACCTGGTCTATACCGACATTGATATGAGCTATTCCCAATGACTGTTCTTCCGACCCCTTTGCTATCGCCGCAACAAGTTGGTTTGATTCACTTATTCCTGTCACTATATCGGTGAGGCTTTCAGCGGTTTCGCTTGCTATGCGTGAGCCGAGTTCGGCTTTATCCATCGAGTTTTGGATCATATTGCCGGTTTCCTTTGCCGCTTGCGCGCTCTTGGACGCGAGATTGCGGACTTCTTCCGCCACGACGGCAAAACCTTTGCCATGCTGGCCGGCGCGGGCTGCTTCCACTGCGGCGTTCAAGGCAAGAATATTTGTCTGGAAAGCGATGTCGTCTATCGTCTTGATGATTTTGCTTATATTCTTGCTCGCCGCGTTGATCTCTTCTACCGCCGTTATCATTTCGTCCATCTGCCGGCTGCCCTTTTCCGCGTTCTCTTTGATCGTTTCGGACAGTTTTGAAGTTTTATTGGCAGTAGTGGCGTTTACTTTTGTCCTTTCGGCTATCTCTGTAATCGAGCTTGATAGTTCCTGAATGGACGCGGCCTGTTCTGTTGCGCCCTGCGCGAGCGATTGAGCGCCGTCCGCAACCTGCTTTGAGCCGGTGGACACTTGCGAGGAGGAAGATTGTATCTCAGCAAAAATGCCGTTGAGATTGTCCACCATGTGTTTAAGAGAAATCCCTATTGTGTCCGTATCAGACAACAGCTCGACTTCGAATGACAAGTCGCCGCCGGCGACATCTTCAAGTTCCTTCGCCATATCGATTATATGGTCGATGAAAGCAACGCTATCTGTCATCAACTGCCCTATCTCGTCAGAACGGCTCTTATACTGATTAAGGAGCGCTGCTTCTTCGGGAGTGGTGGTAATATCTCCGGTCGAGCCTGCTTTGCGGAAAAATGAGGAAAGGGCGGCTAACGGCCTGCTCACAGATTTTACGTTGAACAGTAGGATCAACGCGAAACACGCCAGTCCGCATATGATCCCTACTATCGACACGATCAGCACCATGCTCCGCTGCCCCGCCAGCGCACTGTCGATATTTACACCGGTAAACAGCATTCCGTAAACAGTGCCGTCAACGATGAGCGGAGAGTAATGAGCGTAGTATTCTTTATCGAACAGGGTTAAAGGTTGGTGAAAATCTTCTTTCCGGTTCAAAACGGTATCAATAATAGTGGCATCTGTTACCTTTGTGCCAACGACGCGATTGCCGCTATTATCTTTTATTGTGGTCATAAGACGCTCATCCCAGTCAAAAATCGTCACCTCGCTGCCGGTGAAATCTTTGACCATATCCATATATTTCGGATTCGACAAATCGTGACCACAGACGACTACCCCGATAACGTTTCCGTTGAAGTCCGTAATGACAGAACTCCCGCGTGTGGCCAGCCCGACAGTCGATCCTTTTGCGATCGTGCCTGTGCCCGCGCCTGTTCTCAGAGTTTCCGAAACAATGCTTTGACTCATAACATTGTCGCCCTTTTGGTCATTGTGCTTTCGCAAAATCACATCGCCATTTGGATCGGCCACCATAACAGTATCGACATCCGCGCCATATTCGATTAGAGTCGATTTGAGCGCCGCTTCATCGCCGCTCGTTATCGCGTCTATTACTCTGTTTGAATATGCTATGACTCTGGCAGTTCCGGCGGCTTCATTGATAAATACTTCCATTTGTTTGGAAAACGAGCGGTTGGCCCCCGCCGCCTCGTTTCCTGTGATCTCCAAAATCAAGGCTGAACTCTGTGTGGATACGATCACGACGATGACCACAACGATCACGGTGATCATAAGCGCAACTATTAGTGACACTTTTAAACCAAGGCTCTTAATTTTCATATTGAAACCTCCTCTTCATAGTAAACATTGTACACCGTATTTAGCCCACAGGGTATTCACAGGGGGTAGTCCATGCGGCTAATTATGTACATATTTACACCGTAATAATATACTTGAAACCACCTGCGGCGTCAACAGTAAATTCAACATTTCTTGGAAATATTCACCATATCACAGGTCACGCCCTAACCCGTCATTGCGGCCTCCGAGCCGCAATCCCCTGAATAACGCGCTTTTCTGCGGGGGATTGCGGGTCGTAGCCCGCAATGACGATGCTTTGGTGTTTTCGGGTTTATGGGCGACCAGGGTGACAAAAAAGAACCGTCCCCTTTGTCACCCTGGTCTTCATTGTTTGCATTGCGCCCGTCTTAATGGTGCTGTTCGTCCCCAAAAGCATTCAATACACTCTGCGTACGGTCATACACATCCGATACTTCTGAGTGGACCTCTAAGATAGCTTCGTTTATGTTGTCTATTTTGGCGTCAATTTCTGCTACCGAATCAACAGCTTTTTTCGAAATCGTATCTGTTTGGGAAACGGTTTCTCCTGATTTCACCGCGAGCGATTTCACTTCCTGCGCCACTACGGCGAAAGATTTTCCTAGTGTTCCTGCCCTGGCGGCCTCAATCGATGCGTTTATCGCAAGTATATTTATAGTTCGGGAGATAAGGGCAATTCCTCTTGACATGTCACTGTACTGCTCGATCGCTTCTGCAACGTTTCTTATAGAACTGACGATTTCGTCGGATAAAACTTTTATCTTCGACATATCGTCCAATATCTTGATAGTGTTTTCAAAATTTGCTTTTGAAAGATTCATTATCTTTTCATGGTTTTCTTTTATGGTGGCCTTTTCTTCCTGTATGCAATTATTGGGGATGTCGATACCCAACGCGATCTTTCTCGCCATCTTGTAACAAGAGTCGGATCCGCAAGCCATGCAGTCGAAATTCCTTTTTTC
>Ga0123353_10004823_pt1 | contig 17518 bp, 9 predicted proteins | sample TergutLab28metaG_3_FD_92763 | JGI IMG/M metagenome (GOLD analysis project Ga0123353, IMG submission 92763) | Labiotermes labralis P3 segment gut microbial communities from Petit-Saut dam, French Guiana - Lab288 P3 | ecosystem: Host-associated > Arthropoda: Insects > Digestive system > Gut ...
AGATGTTTGTCGTTTTGGGACGCATCGTGTATCTACTTGGGTTCGATGAGAACTGTTTACAACAAGTATGATAGCGATGCGTCGTCTTAGGAAAAGAACTAAAAGGTAAAATTTACAGAAACGATCTAGGTAAAAATAGGTGTTTTGATATTATCCCTATCCCCTGAAAGGAGTCGCTCATGCATCGATCATCTCTCCCTACTTCCCTGCCTGTTGGCATCACCCCGCTCTGAAGCGGAATCCCTTGTCGTTCAACACGCCCTGGCTCTCTATCGAGACACCCAAGCCCTCGCCAAGAATGCTCCCCACGGACCGTTTCTCAACGTTGCCGAAAGTGACTTTGCAATCCTTGTGACCACAAAGGTAGGCAACCGACCAATAGGTGATAAAATAGCCCCATGCAAATTTCCGTTCGGAATTTAACCTACCGCGTCGGCAATAAGATGCTCCTCGATGGCGTTTCGTTTGAGGTGCAGAGCGGTGAGTATTTGACCATCATCGGTCCCAACGGGGCAGGAAAATCGACCCTCCTGAAATGCCTCGACAACATCCACCACGGCTGGTCGGGAGACATTCTGCTCGATGGCGTGCCGCTCCAACAGATACCGCAGATTCAGTTGGCACGCCGTATCGCTTTTGTGCAACAGTCCGTCTCGAAACTCTTTACCTTTACCGTCCGGCAACTCGTCGAGATGGGACGCTATCCGCACCTGAAATGGCTTTCGTCGCTTACGGAGCAGGATCACCAAATCGTGGCGGAAGCAATGACCGCAATGGGCATTGACCATTTGGCAACGCGCACCATTGAAACATTGAGCGGCGGTGAAATGCAGAAAGTCCACTTGGCAACCGCTCTCGTGCAGCAGGCGGATATTTTGTTTTTGGATGAACCAACCACTTATTTGGACTACAAATACCAGAGCGAAATTGGACGTTTGTTGCGGGCGATCAATCAGGGGCAGCGCAAGACGATCATTGAAGTTACGCATGATGTCAACCGGGCATTGCTCGATGCAACGCACGTGATTGCCATTTCGGAAGGAAAAACGGTGTTTGACGGCGGTCCCGCGTATTTAATGGACACGGGACAGTTACGGAACATTTACGACATAGAATTTCAGTTTGCGGATCATCCGAGTTTGCCGCTCAAGATTGTCGTACCGGGAACATGAGTAACTAATTGTCCCCTGATTTCCGCTTCTTTTTCTTTTCTTTTCCCTGAATGGCATCTTCGAGTGCTTTACCAGGTTTGAAGACGACAACGCGTTTTTCTTGGACCATCACTGCGTCGCCGGTTCGTGGGTTTCGTGCTTTTCGTGCTGCCCGCTTTCGGACTTCAAATACGCCGAAGTTGCGCAACTCGATCCGCTTTTCCTCGGCGAGTGTTTCAATGATACAGTCGAACACATTTTGGACGATGTCCTTGGTTTTGAACTGCGTTAAATTAAGTTTTTCGGAAACAGAACGGACAATCTCTTTTTTGGTCATAGTTAATGGTTCCGAGTTAGGGTGATTCGAACCGGGATAAAAAGGAAAAGACGACCGACCTCACGAAAAACAGGGGCAGTCGTCGAACAATGAGAGGGTTTTACGGAATTCTACTCGTCCCCCCCGGCGGCACCTTCATCGGCGGCGGGAGTTTCGGTGGCATCACCAGATTCGGTAGCCGCATCACCTGCGGGTGCCGCAGGAGCCGGGGCACCTTTGGGGGTACAACCGGCAACGAAACCGAGAGCAACAATCATTGAGCAAAGAGCAAAAAATTTCTTCATCGTACTAAGGTGTGGTTAAGGAAAAAACTGGGTGCCGCGTCTCCGACTGTCGAAAACACTAGCCCCCCCATGATAAAGGAATTTTTCCAAGATACAAGGGGCTTGCACCCCCCCGATATTTTCCGGTCATCCGAGGAACTGGGGGGCTAACGCCACCCCGCTCCCTGTTATCCCTTGCTTACGCGGGGGACCCTGTTAACGATCCACGATCTTCATCTTATCCTCATCGGAGTTCCCCTTGAGTTCCGGGGCGTACATCGCTTCGATCCTTGCTGGCAACGCACTGAACTCGCCCGGCGTTTCCGCTCGCAGACGGTACGTTACCGAATGCTTGCCACGCGCTAAGCGATTGACGAAGAAGACCACCCGCTCATCACGGAACTCTACGTATGCACCCAATTCGTTGCCATTGTAGCCACTGCGCAAGTCCACCGGCTCGCTGCCCGCCGCCTTCCAGTCCTCAATGATGAGATACTCGTAATCGTTCTTGCTCTCGATGATGAGTTCGACTTCGATCAAATCGCCAGATTGTATTAACGGACGGATTGCTCCCACTCGCACTCCATCATCAGGGAGCGGATTGGGGGTAAGCGGCACTCGATTATACTTCTCGACCCTCATATCGACCACTTGCCCGCGACCGCCTGCGACTGCCGTCGTTGCCGACTCGTCCCGAACCAGTTTGTAAATGCGGCGTTCGACCGTAACCTCCAAACCGGCTTTCTCAATCGGGTCTTCCAGTGTGAAGTTTTCGAGATACGCCGTAATGTACAACGGATTTTCACCCTTCTTGCGCAATTCGACCTTGTGTGTCCCCGACGAAATTTCGTCCGGTCCGAGCACCAGAGTGCCGTCTGTTACCAAGAAGTTGTCCTGTGTGAATTCGACCGTCTTTTTGACCACACCATCGAACAACACCTCGACCGTAACATCGACTTTGCCTTCGCCGGTCGCACGCATGTACTCAGCAAACGCCTCAATGACGATTGCCGTATCCCGGGTGGAATTCCAATACGTCGCATGCTTCCGGTTCGCCAGCAGATACTTGACCAAGCCCGGTGCGATGGGACTCTTCGGATCGGCACGCATCAGCAGTTTCAAGTAATACGCTTGCGTTTCAAATTCGCTTCCGTACCAATTCCACCAACGCCAACCGGCAAAGCCGCGCAAGTTCAGGTATGCCGTTTGATTCGACTCGTCTTGGACGAGGTATTGTTCCAAGATTCTGATGTACGGCGACAGATCGCGCTCACCGGGCAGATGACTTTCGGCAATCCCGACCATCCCGACGGCATAGAGGGAAAGTTTGCCCCGATCCCGCTGTAAAAATTCGAGCATATCCGCCGTCGGACCATCCAGTGCCGTCATCCCGGAGTGCTGGGCAAGCACCATAAAGACAAACGCATCGACTTCATCCGCTCGCTCTTTCCCTTCGGGCTGGGTGGGATATTTTATCCGCACGATTTGCCGATTTTGATATTGCCGCAACCAATTCATACCGCGTTCGAGCACATCGTCCGGCACATCGACATCGCACTCTCTTGCCATGAACAATCCGTGCAAGACCAGTGCGGTGAGGTGTCCCGAACTGCGTTCTCCCCAGCCGCTGAACCAACCCCAACCGCCGTCGCTACACTGCATGTTCGTCAAGCGCGTTACGCCGTCGCGCACCATTTCGTCGATTTGCTCCTTATCGAAGACTGGCGAAACTTTGCGAGCGATTGCCCAAGAGCGGGGGGTGCTAACCCCCCGGTTTGGGGCGTGTTCGCTTGCCACCGGAGGGCTTGCGCCCCCCGCTCTTTGGGAAATATCCCAGCCGTCGCCGATGATCTTACGCACGATCACCGTGGGCAAAAACTTGTTGAGCGTTTGCTCCGTGCAACCATAAGGATAGTCCACAAGGTACGGCAACGCATCAATCATCGAAGCGGCAAGTGACGGCGAAAAGTTCACCGTCAACTTCGTTTGTTCCGGCTTGCGTTCCTCCGGTACACGGATTTCGATGGTCGTCGACTCCTTGTCTGGGGCAATGAATGCCGAGAAGGAGTCTTGTTTGAGCATTCCGTGAACATACACGGGCAACGTCTTTTCGACGGCATCGGACTCTTCATCGGTGAGTGCTTTCATCACGATGACTGCATCGCCAGCAGCCAGTGCTTCGACGAGCCAATCGATTCGGGCTTCGCCATTGGCGGGGATTTTTATGATCTGCGTGCGCGTCGCTTCGTCGATAATGTTAATGTCGCCCTCAGGAGCGGGGGGCGCAAGCCCCCCGGTTTGTGGAACGGAAATCTCCTCGCTTGCCACCGGGGGGCTTGCGCCCCCCGCTCTTGCGCCTATTTCCAATGAAACGCTAACTTCTTTTTCATTCGCAAGGTAATTGTGTACGTTTGCGGAGAAGACGACCTTATCCTTTTCAATAAGGAACCTCGGCGTTTGCATTCGGACAATGAGGTCTTTGCGTGTAATCACTTCGGTACTCCCATGTCCGACGCGGGTGCCGAGTGCCATTGTCCAGACGTTGATCTTCCACGTCGTCAGCGACTCCGGCATCTCGAGTTCAATTTGCGCGATCCCGTCGCTATTCGTTTCCAATGCTCCAATCCAAAGAGCCGTGTCCGCAAAGTTTGAGCGTATCGTCGGGTCAACTAATCCGCCGCCGGGGTCGAAGTCTGCCATGCTAAGCGCAACAACCGCCACTTCTTCCGCTATCTCCATCGCTGGTGCTTGTCCCGGTGACATTGGCATCGGAGCAGACATTGGCATTGCCATGTCCGCTGACAACTCTGGTACCCCCGGATTAATCCCGTCGCCCATTCCACGCATGCGTGCTTGTGGCACCATACCGTTTGCAGCAAAAGCCCATGCCCCTGCTGGGGTTTCAAACCCCAAAATACCGAGCATGCTCATTCGTGGTTGCTCGGGGTCGCCGAAACTGCCCCACCAGCGGTTCAAGTTGCTCGTCGTCTGCGGTTGATGACTCCGCCGCCACTTCCAGAAGAACTCCTTGATGTCGCCGACGTTTTGTCCGCCTATGTACTCGACCGACTTGTCGTAAATCGTAACGGCAATCTGTCCGATGACCGGCTTGCCTTCTAAATCGGTAACGATCAAGTCGGCAGTTGCTTTCCCGCCGGGCTTGTAGGTGTCCGAATTCGGTTTCACCTCGACGTTCAAGACCCGCTCTTGCGGCGGTACGACGATTTCTCTCACTTCGTTCACGATTTTGCCGTCGGTAACGGTGAGTGCCTCGACGAAGAAGTTCGGCATGTCCCGTTGCACGACGGGAATGGACACTTCGGTCGATTTCCCTTCGAGTTTCAACACCTGCGGTTGTCCCGCCATCACGCCGTTCGTCGGCTTGACGAAGAGCAACACGGTCGAGTTCTCGCGGTCAGTGTTGATGCGGAGGGTTACGTTCTCACCGGGAGCGTATTCCGAGCGTTCGGGGATGAGTTCGAGAGCGTTGTATCGCCAAGGCGATCCCAAAGAGCCGGAAGTGTAGCGGAGCGCAACTTCCGGGTTTTCCGCGGTAACGTTATTCCCACCCGCAAGTTGCGCGGAGTACCGCTCCACTTGCGGCTCTTTGGGCGCATACACATTAAACACATATCCGCCTTCTTGACCGTCTAACACGCACGCAATCCGATATTGTCCCGGTGCGGCGGCGGTTAGGTCGAGATTTGCCTTGCCCGTTGCGTCGAATGTTACGTTCGCTTCGTGAACGAGTGTTTCGGTAACGGAGAAATTATGTCCCCTCTCCCTCTGGGAGAGGGCTAGGGTGAGGGCTTGCTCCTCCGCCGGTTCCTCCCCCCTCACCCTAACCCTCTCCCCCTCTGGGGGAGAGGGGACGTTATTTTTTCCATACGTCAATCTAAAGACCTTCACCGCTGCTTCGCCCGGTACGGGCTTGCCGTCCAAACGCCGGGTTTGGAAACTTGCAACAACTTTCTGTCCCGGTGTGTAAAAGCCGCGATTGACCCATGAATAAACTTTGAACGGTTCTTTGGCAACCAAGACTGTGCCCGTGCCGACTATTGTGCGGCGGGAATTGTCGATCACTTCCGCCATAATCGTGTATCGCTGATTGTCATTCGGAAAGAGTTCCTTTGCAATCGAAGTGTCGATCACCACATCGACGGTGCCGTCGGGGTTAATCTGCGTTTCTACCTCGGCGACCATTTCCGGCGGACCGCCAAATCTTGAAAACCACGGCGGACTTGGTCGGCGAATGCCCCAACGTACCCAGCCGGGCAGCCACTCGCTATCGTAGGCAAACCAACCGTAGCCGTTGCCGTAGAACCAGTCCCAGGGCATGATCGGGAACCAATCGGTCGTTGCTGTTTCTCGCATCACTTTGTACTTGACCGTCGCTTCCGCTACCGGCGAACCGAAGTAGTATTTCGCATTGATTTTGGCAGTAATCGTATCGCCGAGCGACACCGGTTCCTTCGGTGCCTCGACGGTTACTTCGTATTCCGGTTTTTTGTACTCTTCCACGCGGAAAGTGCCGTGTCCATTGATGTTGCCGCGAGTGACGATAAAAGAATACACGCCAAGCGCAGCGTCTTTGGGTAATTCCAGTTCCGCCGTCATTCCGCCGTATCCGTCGAGGACGACTTCCTTTTCGACCAATTTTTCCCCTCTCGGATCATAAATTTCATACTTGAATGACCGCTCCGCCCACTCGTTGTTGTTCGACTTGTCATACTGTGCCGTTCCGACCCACGCTTTGATGTTGACCGTGTCCAACGGACGATAGACGGGACGATCCGTGATGACGAAAGTTTTCGTTTCGTTGTAATCCGCATCGTAACGGGAGGAAACCCACATGCTTTCAAAATCGAGATAGGCGATTCCCTGTTTCCCCGGCACTTTTGCGGTAACGAGCGTGCGGAATCGGTACTCATCCCTATCCGCCTGCACGATAACGAAACCGCCGTTGTCCGTTTTGTGTGTCGACTCTTGGAACGTCCAAGTCCAGATGTCTTGCCCCCCCTGTCTTTCCGTTTTGAAACCGAAAACATCGACTGTTGCGTCGGGAATCGGCGTACCGGTTTGGGCATCGGCAACGAAGTAGAGAAACGAATTGTCGAGCCGCTTCCGCACAATAGTAGTGTCTTCAAGCCAAATCACGGCGGATTCTACGTTGCCATCTTCCATTTCAGCCCGGATCAAAAATGCCCCGGCAGTTTCGCTGTTGAACGAAACGATCGTCGAGCGGTCAAAATGGTTCTCCGCCGGTTTAAGCGGCATTTCCCAAGTTTTGATAATTTCGCCGAGATACTTTTCGTTTGCCTCTCTTTTGCGTGCTTCATTTACGTAGTCGCTTCCTGAGCCATAGTTACCGCCATAGAAAAGTTCATGTCCAATCCCGTAAATATCAGTTGACCGGCGGCTTGGCGGGTAGGGTCTTGATTTCAAATACTCTTTGACATCGGCAATGAACCGTTCGGTATTGATTTCCTGCACCGTCAGTTTGACCTTGTTACCGTTGCGGAAAACATATCGCAAGTCGGCATTGAGTCCGGCGATTTCGGAGCCAGCAACCTCGAAGCGTCCCCATTTCTTGACGATTTGATCCCGCTGCCGCCGCCATTGGTTCTTCTGGTTTTCGTCGCCGTGGTGTTCGATCAGCGTCGCAAAATACTCGGCGGCTTTGGGATATTGCCGACGGTTCTGGGCAATTTGCGCCAGGGCTTGCAAAGCCTGCCAATCGTCTATCTTTTTGTAGAGAGCAATGTAATTGAACTCCTCCGGCAGGGTGAACCGCTTGATGCCGGTTGCCAATCGGGCGATTGTTTCGTCATCAGAGAGCGTTTCGAGCGTCAAAATGCTTGCCGTGCGCTCGGGGTCTTGGTCGGTTCTCTGAAAAAAGTTAATGCCCCGAAGGGTTTGCTCGCCGAATTGGGAGCGGTAGAAATCGGCTTGTCTTCGCCAGACTCCTTCTTGATACCCCGGCTCCCGTTTGGCGGCTTGATCCAAGACCCAACGCCATCGTTCGCCGTCATTTTGGGCGGTTTCCCATGACTCGGGAACGTAATAATAGACGGGATTGCCTTCGGCATCGACGGGTGCCATCGAACTACCGCCGCCGAAGAAGCCCTCGTTGTATTCCGGCAATTCGCTGATGTCGGTCAGGATTTGCATTTGCCAGCCGGCTCGCATCAGCATATCAGCAAACGAGATGAGGAAAGGAGCGACGGTATCCTTTTTCTCTTCTTTCAGGGCGAGGGGCATGACTTCGTGCATGAGTTGCAATGCCCGGACTCGGTCTCGCTCACGGGTTTGCACCCATTGTCCTCCACCGCGAGAGGGACCGCGTTGAAATTGGTTGTCGATGATGACTCCGTTGCTTGGCAGTCTGACGTACTGCTGGGCAATTTCCCGCATTGCCCGCCAACTCCCTTTTTGGGCAGTGGCGGCGGATTCGAGCAGTTCATCGGTTTCGGGCACCCGATTGAGGCGTTGCAGTGCCTGTACGGCAAGCGTGAGACCTCTTTCGTATTGGAGATGGTCTCCATTTCCGGCATTGAGGAGCCACGGACGCAGGAGATTATAAGCGTCCTGGTGGAGTCCTTCATTGACCAACCTCTGGGCGTTGGTAACGGTGTCGCCGCTTTGTTGGGCAAACGAGAGGGATGTAAACGCAAAAAACAGGGGCATAAGTAGGAATAATCGGTACATTTGTCATTCTCCGTATAAAAGGGACGTGTGTCATTATACCATTAGACGGGCGAGCGGGGGATTCAATAGGAGAAAAATGGAAAAATTTTCCAAAAAAGATCGCAAGAGCGGCGTGGCGTTAGCCCGCCGGTTCAGTGCGTGAAAGTCGTCCGTTGAGAACCGGAGGACGAACGCCTTCCGTTCTTGCGCCCTCCGCTCTCGTGCGCTTTCGCACTCTTATGATTACGGCTATGATTGCGATCTGTTCGCATCAATTCAACCGCTCCGCCGTTGACCAAAGCCCGGCAGAGGGCGTGCTGATAAAATAAATCTCTTCGCCATCCGGCATCGTATTAAAACCATTCTGCAACTTCGCCGGATCGTATCGCTTCACTGTCTCCGCGTAGTCGGCGTAACCGAAGTTGACCGATTCCATGTCCGCCTTCGAGACATCCCCCGGTGCGTAGGTGATTGTGAAACGCCCCTCCGACGAACCGTGAATCAAGTGCGCCGTCCCGACTGCCAAGTCTTTCAGATCGTCGGTCGGCTTCGCCTCGTTGTAGAGTTTCATGACCCGCTCCGTACCGACGTATCCGTACTTTCGGATCAGTGCGTCCACTTCCGGCTGTTCGCCGAACCGTTTTAAGCCGGGAGCAATTATTAAGAGTTCGCCGCCGTCCGCCATTGCCTTTCGGGTGCGATAGACTGCTTTATTAGCAACCCAAGTGCTGTAAAATTCGTCCCCTTGCATGACGGCGACCACCTTTTTTAGCGGCGGCGTTACCGTGATGTTTTGCTTCTGCGATGCCCTGGCTGCCGCAAGATATGTTTCGACATCATCACCGGCATAAAACCCTGTATGTGCTAGTTCACCCGCATCGTTGTATGCCATGACGACTTGCAAATACGCATCGGGCAGGTGTCCCAAGTATTTTTCTTCCGCCCAGTTGTAGCAGGCACGTAGCGGAGTGGTCAGGATGCCGAGGTTGTTCTCGATGCCGTAGCACGCCGCCATCAGATGCGACGCACAAATCATTTCTTTGCCGCCGAGACCAATGAAATAATTCTTGTTGTGGTTCGCAAAGCCGAGCACTTCGTGCGGCACGACGTGCCCAATGTTGAGGACAATGTCCCACTTTTCATCGAAGAGTTTGCGATTGAGGGCGACGGGAATTGCCCAGTCGGCTTTTCCGCCGGAGATTTCCTTGACGAACTCGGCGGGAATTTCACCGACGGTCTTGGAGTCCTTACGCCAATCATGTTTGATGATCGCTTCTTCGGGTACATTTCCGAACATCCATCGGTTCTGCTCTGGCGTGTGCGGAACGTGTTGTCCGAGCGTCGGAATCAGTTGCACTTCGGCATCTTTGGTGAAGATGTTGTAGAGTTCTTCGGTGATGTAACCGGCTCCGCTATGCGCCCGAGTGATGTCCGGCGGCAGGAGTAGCACCCGTTTGGGGTTGGAGCAAATCTGTTTCTTTGCTTCCTCCGCAAAGCGGTGCGTGAGGTCGAGAATCTCTTGTTTCGAGAGTGAGGGTCTTTCTTGGGTTTTTTCTTCTTGGAACCAGGGCATTTGTGTTGGAAGGGATAAAGGCATAAGGGCGCAAGCATTTGTGTGATCGACGTACACATATCTTGCCATTCGTTTTTCCTCGTATGTGCAGTGACGAATCTAACCCACGGTGTTTGTCTTGTCAATCCCGGTAGCCTGTGCGCCGCCGTTGGTGGCAAGAAAAAAATACCCAGGGCGATTGCAAGTTCCAAAATAGGAGGTTGCCGACCGCCGGGCGGCAACGTCGGCGAGTGCCGACTGGGACGACGGACAACGTATCGGTTGTCCAAGTGCGGGGTACCGCACCAGTCGCCCGGCGGTCGACTGACTACCTTGACAAACTGACTGCCTGCAATCGCCAAAAAATCTTTCCCCAACCTCTTGCAATTTGCCAACAAGCATGCTATACTGTCCGCACAATCAGGAATATCGCTCCGGCACAGGGTCGGAGTGGTATTGAAGTAAGAGTACGTTAACAAGTCATCAAGATCGCCTCGGCGAACGGCAGTTTTCTACATGACCACCGGATTACCGGAGTAGAAAGTTATCGAAGATATGCAAAGTTGCGTTTCCTCCGTAAGGGGGTGCGCGTGCATATCTGCGGTAAAATTAGCATTACGCCTTTCAGCAATGCGCCTCTTTGGTCGGAGGGATTGTGCCGTTTCTTGATGAGCGTGTCGCTCCCATCTTGTGATGGAACTTGTTGTTGGACTCGGAAACCCTTTAACAGAAAGGAACACTATCATGACGAAACGTATTGCCCGTTTTCCCGTTGTCCTAGCGTGTTTTGTGCTTGCTGGACTCTTGCTCTTCTCTACGTCCGTTGTCCGTGCGGATGTTATTACCGTGTCAATGCCGTTGACCACCGACAGCAATGGTGATGGTTGGGAGAATTTTTACAGCCGCTCTACGAGTGTGCCTGATCAAGCAACATACTTGGATAGTTATTTAGGCGGCGAATGGCAGTCCATCAAAAAATCTTATGATACATGGGATACTTGGGTCGTGCCTCCGGTGGGAAGTTGGCTAACGCCAGGAGGTGATAATATGCCTCTGGGATTGTACGCTTCCCGAATTGATGTTGGACCTTCCATGCTGGGGAAGTCTGGACGCTTTTCGGAGCATTCTCGGTCAATGAATATCTCGTCAATGGATTTCTTGTGGGGAAAGACAACTCTGTTGTTGATTTCAACTTCAAAGGTCAGGTGCCAGTGGGTCTATTATCAGGAACGGCTCAAACGGGCATCTATGGTTTACCAGTAGGAGGAATCGGCATCGATGGTTTAGTGGACGGAATAAACTACGATCTGGTGTTGTTTACAGTGAATACCGGTCGATACCAGGGTATCCTTTCCAATCTTGTGCTCACAAAAGAAGGGGTCGCTCCCGTCCCTGAACCCGCCACACTAGCGATGGTCGGCTTGGGACTCGCCGGACTCGGTTGGGCACGACGGCGACGGAAGTAAATACATAAGCCGGAATGACACAAGCCGGAATGGAGCGGAGCGCAACGACGGAAACGCAGTGACAGAGTTTGCGTTTTGTGTGTGGGTGTACACTGGGCTTGCCCCGATAGGGGCGAAAACGACCACTCATCTTTTACACACCCGGCTTGCGCTATTCTTGCTCTTGCACTATTTTGCTCTTGTGCTATTCTGTTTTCATGGGGCTTTACTTTTTCCCGTCTATCGGGTATCATGGACGTTTCACGTTTCAATTTACCCCTTAACCCCATATTAGGAGATTCATGAGCGAAGGTCGATTACAGATGGTCGATGGAAATGAAGCCACCACCCTTATAGCCCATGCTTGCAACGAAGTCATGGCAATTTATCCCATTACACCCTCTTCTACAATGGGGGAACTTGCCGACGACTGGGTAGCAAACGGCAAAAAGAACATTTTCGGCACAGTCCCCCATGTGATCGAAATGCAAAGTGAAGCCGGGGCAGCAGGGACAGTTCACGGCTCCCTTCAAGCCGGATCGCTGACCAGCACCTTCACCGCCTCGCAGGGATTGCTCCTGATGATCCCCACTATGTTCAAGATCGCAGGCGAACAAACCCCTACCGTCTTCCACGTCTCTGCCCGAACTGTTGCGACCAGTGCTCTCTCCATCTTCGGCGATCACAGCGACGTGCTCGCTTGCCGAAGCACCGGCTGGGCGTTCCTCGTCAGTGGAACCATTCAGGAAACCCACGACATGGCAATGATCGCTTACGCTTCAACTTACAAAGCGAGTTTGCCGTTCCTGCATTTCTTTGATGGGTTCCGTACTTCGAGCGAAGTGAATCTCATTGACCCCCTCTCCGATGACATCATCACACAGATGCTCGATTGGGATGCCATCGCGGCGTTCCGCAAGCGGGCATTGACTCCCGACAGTCCGCTCCTTCGCGGCACCGCTCAAAACCCCGACGTGTTTTTCCAGGGACGCGAAGGTTGCAACACCCTGTATTCCAAAGTTGCCGACATCGTTCAAGGGGAAATGGACAAATTCGCCAAATTGACAGGACGCACCTATCATCTCTTCGATTACTATGGAGCACCGGATGCCGACCGCGTGATCGTTTCGATGGGTTCATCGACCGGTGTCATCGAGGAATATCTCGAACACGTCGGCGGCAAGGAAAAAATCGGTTACGTCCACGTTCGGCTTTACCGACCCTTTGACTGCGCCCGATTTGTTGCCGCGCTGCCGAAGACCGTCAAGAAAATCGCCGTCCTCGACCGCACGAAGGAGCCGGGAGCCGTCGGCGAACCACTGTACCAAGATGTTGTTACCGCCCTTGCCGATCATTGGACGGGCGACAAGTTGACCGTTACTCGCGGTCGCTACGGTCTTGCCTCGAAGGAATTTTCGCCGACGATGGTCAAAGCGGTCTTCGACGAATTGGCAAAGTCCAATCCGAAGAAGGAATTTACCGTCGGTATCAACGACGACGTAACGAAATTGAGTCTCGCTTATGATCCGAACTACTCCACCGAGGCGGACGACGTGGTGCGTTGCTTGTTCTACGGTCTCGGGAGCGATGGAACCGTTGGGGCAAACAAAGACTCCGCGAAGATTGTCGGTGAACACACGCCACTTTCTGCACAGGGATACTTCCAGTATGACTCGAAGAAAGCCGGTACGGTAACGACTTCGCACCTGAGGTTCTCGCCGCGTCCGATCAAGGGATCGTACTTCATTTCGCAGGCGAATTTTGTCGCTTGCCATCAATTCGTTTTCACCGAAAAGTTGAACATGCTCGGTTCACTCGTCGAAGGGGGAACGTTCTTGCTCAACTCCCCTTATGGACCGGACGAAGTCTGGGACCACCTGCCGGCAGAACTCCAAAAGGAAATCATCGACAAGAAGGCGAAGTTTTACGTCGTCGATGCCGTTACCGTCGCGCGCGATGCCGGGATGGGCAACCGACTCAACACCGTGATGCAAACCTGTTTCTTCCAGTTGGCGAAGTTGTTCCCGACTGCCGAAGAAGCGATTGGCTACATTAAGGGTGCCATCCAAAAGACCTACGGCAAGAAGGGGGATGCCGTGGTGCAACAGAACTACGCCGCCGTTGATGCGTCCCTTGCCGCGTTGAAAGAGGTCAACTATCCGAAGACCGTCTCGTCAAAATTCCATCGCCAGATGGGTACGGTCGGCAATCCGCCGAAGTTCGTCAAGGAAACGCTCGGCGAAATTTTGGCAGCCCGTGGGAACGACTTACCGGTCAGCGCATTGCCCTCCGACGGCACCTTCCCGACGGCAACATCGCGGTACGAAAAGCGGAACATCGCCATCGAACTGCCGATTTGGGACCCGGATACCTGTATTCAGTGTGCCCAATGCTCGCTGGTCTGTCCGCATGCCGCGATCCGCTACAAAGTGTCGGAGTCTGCTCTGCTAGACAAAGCACCGGCATCCTTCAAGTCGAAGGATTACAACCTCAAAGACTTTGCCGGTTATAAGGCAACCATTCAGATTGCCCCAGACGATTGCATCGGTTGCGGACTCTGCGTTCAAAACTGCCCCGGCAAGAACAAAACGCAGGAAGGTCGCAAAGCGATCAACATGGAAAACAAAATGGGATACCTCGAAGCAGAGAGGGCAAACTGGGACTTCTTCCTGACGATTCCCGACGTGGATCGTTCGAAGGTCAATGTCGATTCGGTGAAGGGGTCGCAACTTCTGTTGCCGCTCTTTGAGTTCTCCGGTGCGTGTGCCGGTTGCGGTGAAACGCCGTACATCAAACTGGTTACACAGTTCTTTGGGGATCGTATGATTATTGCCAACGCAACGGGGTGCTCCTCGATTTACGGCGGAAACCTGCCGACAACGCCGTACACGGTCAATGCCGATGGACGCGGACCGGCATGGTGCAACTCGCTGTTCGAGGACAATGCGGAGTTTGCCCTCGGTATTCGGGCGGCAGTCGATCAGCAAAGCGGTTTCGCCCGGGAAATCCTGACCGCACAGCGGGAAAACATCGGTGCCGCATTGGTTGATAACATCCTGAACAACAAGCAGGAAACGGAAGCCGAAATCGCCCAACAGCGGGCTTGGGTTGCCGAGTTGAAGAAGAGCACCGAAGAATACATAAAAACGACCGACTGCATCGTGGGCAAGAACCTGTTGAGCGTTGCGGACTCGTTGGTACGGCGCAGCGTTTGGGGGTTCGGCGGCGACGGCTGGGCGTATGACATCGGCTACGGCGGATTGGATCACGTCATTGCCTCGGGCAGAGACGTAAACTTGCTCGTGATGGACACCGAAGTGTACTCCAACACGGGGGGACAGGCATCGAAGTCCACGCCGAAGGGGGCGGTCGCCAAGTTTGCTGCCGGTGGAAAGCCGACAAGAAAGAAAGACCTCGGCTTGATGGCTATCGCTTACGGCAATGTCTTTGTTGCTCAAATTGCAATGGGGGCAAACCAAGCGCATGCCCTGAAAGCGATTCGTGCGGCGGAGTCGTATCCGGGACCGTCGTTGCTCATTGCTTACGCCCACTGTATTGCACACGGACCGTCGGACATGAAGATCGGTTTGGAGTTGCAGAAGGAAGCGGTGAAGTGCGGTTATTGGCCCCTCTACACGTATGATCCTCGCAAGGATCAACCGTTGGAGTTGGTCTCGAAGGCACCGGAAGGTTCGGTCAAGGAATTCGAGTTGAAGCAGAATCGGTTCAAGATTTTGAGCCGTTCGAAACCGGAAGTCTTCGAACGCTTGGCGGAACAAGCGCAAAAAGAGGCGGAGGAGAGGTTCAAATTCTACGAGGCACTCGTAGGTGCAACGCGGTAGTTTTTCAAAGCGGTGCAAGACCGGCGGGCGTAAGCCCAGCCGGTCGTGCGCCGTTTCGCCAAAATTTGACTCGAAATCGGGCAAATTACATGGTATAATGTAGAAGGGTGGGTTTTGCCGCCCCATAACCTTGTGAAAACGATGCGTCCCATTTTTCCCGCCGCGTACACGTTGGTCGAACTGCTGATCGCCTTGGCACTGTCGCTATTCGTGTTGCTTGCCGTTACCGAACTGCTCAGCCGAGTCGGCGGAACCATGAATGAAACCCGGTCCGCAATGGGGACCTCCGCCCAACTTCACGAGGCGGCAATGTTGCTCCGACAAGACCTCGCCCAAATTCCAGACTCTCTGGCAACAAAACCGGCACGCATTGCCGATAAAAATGTGGACAGTGTCAGCGACAACGACGGGTACCTGGAAATCATCGAAGGTCCCGCTGGTGTTTTTCCCTATATTTTCAAGGACAGCAATGGTGATCCTGTCCCGCATCCCTACGTAGACCGGCAGGGCAGACCGGACGCTACCGTCGGTGATGTGGACGACATCCTTCTTTTCACGGCGATTGTTAAGGCGGGAGCCGCACCCTTTCGAGGGTTGATTAACAACGACGGAAAACTCCAAATCGCAGAGCGAGAAGCCGCCGAAATCGCTTGGTTCGTCAGAGGAAATACGCTCTACCGGCGTGTCCGGTTGATTGATGATTTCCGCGCAAATGATCCCAACGTGAATTCACTAGCAGATTTGGCACAACGGAAGCGACGTTTTGGGCAAGACACATTTCCGCCAAATGAATTTCCCTTTCCGCGCTATCTTTTTGATGCCACGAACACCCCGATGGACTGGTATTACCTGCGAATGCCGACGCTGGAAGAGACCCTTCACGGCGACTGGGAGTCGGGCAACATTCCGCCTACACTTGTCCCAGAAGTCTCCAGTCCCGACCTTTGGGAACAACCGCATTTTTTTCCTGATCGGCAGGACAGAAAGAGTGGATCGCTTAAAGACTTTATGGCTGATCCCCGGCACGTCCGAGCGGGGGAAGATGTCGTTCTGACGAATGTGCTGTCGTTTGACGTGAAGGTTTGGTGTCCTGAAGTGAAGGATTTCGTCGATTTAGGAACCGAAGGTACGACGTGGGAAAAGAGTAACCAACCGGTATTGCCCCTAACTTGGGATTCCTGGACGCGGAAATATGGCGAAGACCACCAGGAGCACAAGAATGACGACGGAATAGTCATGCCTCCTTTTGCCGAACCGTTGGAGGCGATCCAGATTACGATTCGCTGTTTCGAGCCGTCAAGCCGAGTGATCAAGCAGGTTACGGTCGTGCATCGGTTCGAGCGTTGACAGCGTAAGAGAGAATCCGGTTCTTTGGGTGCGTTTTCGGCATTGACCAAATCGCAATGTCCGGTAAAATTTATCCCGCCGTTCGCCTTTTCCCTGTAATTTGGCACTGTCTGCACAATGTCCGAGTCCGACACCAACACCACGGTCGCTCTGCCGATTGAGATCGTTGATGAAAATGATCTACAACCGGACGAAGATCGGAAAATCCGGGAACTGCTCCGCCTCTGTTTTCCCGAATGGTCGGACATTTTCCGGGAACATCGGACTTGGCATAGCACACCGCCGATCTATTCGGTCATCGTACGGGAAGAGGGGCAAATCATCGGACACATTGCGGTTGTTGTTCGGACGATCACGACGACGTGGAACTTTCGGTACAATGTTGCCAGTATTCAAGGGGTCTGCATTGTACCGAACAAGCGGCGGAGCGGTTTGGCAAGTCATCTTCTCCAGGAAGCCCTGCGTGAGGCAACTGGTCGAGGATTTCTGTTTGCCATTCTGTACTGCAAGGAATTTTTGGTGCCGTTTTACCTTTCGCAGGGTTGGAAACTTGCGGACGATTCGATTGTGATGTGGAACAATCGAGACTTACCGATTTCCATGCGGAGTAATTGTCCGATGTATTATGAGTTGGGGAATGTTCTCTTTCCCGAAGGTCCGCTCGATGTACATAGTCCCTCATGGGAATAGCGGGATGTATCGAAATTTTGAATTATTGAGTCGAATGCACAGAGCCGTTTTACATCTTTGTTTCAATGCGGAGAGGCGGAACGGGTGCGCGCAAACCCAGTTGCGCGATTGGGAAAGATGGGTAAAATAGATAAAGTTGTTTTTTAACCCTCTCAGTTTTACCCAGATTCCCCCGATGCCCCGAGCAAAAAAGACTCCCGAAGA
>Ga0123353_10004826_pt1 | contig 17512 bp, 14 predicted proteins | sample TergutLab28metaG_3_FD_92763 | JGI IMG/M metagenome (GOLD analysis project Ga0123353, IMG submission 92763) | Labiotermes labralis P3 segment gut microbial communities from Petit-Saut dam, French Guiana - Lab288 P3 | ecosystem: Host-associated > Arthropoda: Insects > Digestive system > Gut ...
AAGGTCAGGATTATCATAATAAGGGATATTATCGCCGCCGGGATGCATCGGAGCGATATGGAACTCAAGGAATCCGCAAACCTGGTTGCCGCGAGCCTCAGGTCGGGCTCGTCGAACGCTTCGTCCTCCCCGGGTCCGGCATTATCATCGTCTTCATCGGTGTATATGAACATACCGGAGTCCACTTTGACCGAGTCGTCGGTTTCAGCATCCAGCGCGAGTTCCCTTTGCACGGCTTTTTCAACTTCCTGTGCGATAGAGTCCTGCGGCTCGGATACAGGGGAGCGATAATTCTCGAAGAAGAGTAAAACGCTGTCTTCTTCCGAATCATTCGCCGGGGGCTTCGCTGCGGTCTGAGGAGCGTAAGGGGGCGGCTCAGGGGCTTGTGCCTGAGGGGCTTGTGCTTGAGGGGCCCACGCCTGAGGCGCTTGGGGGGCTTGTGTTTGAGGGGCCCACGCCTGAGGCGCTTGGGGGGCTTGCGTTTGAGGGGCCCACGCCTGAGGCGCTTGGGGGGCTTGCGCATGAGGGGGTCGCGACTGAGGCGCTTGTGACTGAGGCGCTTGTGACTGGGGGATGTTTGTCTGAGGCGTCCGTGACTGGGGGGTTCTCGCTCGAGGCGCTTGCTCCTCCGGGAGCCGCGCCTGAGAACCTCGCGACTGTGTGTCGCCCGCGCCCTGCGCAGGCCTTCGCGCGCGTTCGTTTGCCCCTCTTGCGGGCGCGGCGCTAAAGTCGGAGGAAACCGGCGCCCTCTCCAGCGTGCGCTCATATTTGTCCGGTCTTCTCCCGGCGCCATCGCCTGCGACGCCGGTCGGACGATCCGGAACGGATCGCGCCGGGCCTGTGGCTTCCCTGATGATCTCTTCGGTTTTCTCGTGCAGAATATCCGGAGGCGTTTTCTTATCACCATTGATAAACGCCGAGCCCTTATATTCCGCTAAAATCGACTCCAGCGAAAAACTATCCAAAGAAGCATCCTCATGCATATTGTCATTTTCGCTCGCCATACATTATTCCTCCTGTCACGGGGATCGGGTCGACCCTACATGGAAAAGTGGATTTACTTCATCTATCAATCAACAATTTTCAATTTCCTTTGCCGCGCCGCCTCGTACAGTAGTATCGCGGCGGATACGGACGCATTCAGGGATTGAATCTTGCCAAACATCGGAATACTGACGCTAAAGTCGCAGTTTTCACTCACAAGGCGGCTTATGCCCGAACCTTCGGAGCCTATTACCAACGCCGCAGGGCCCTTAAAATCAGTCTCCCAAAGCGGAGTGCTGCCCCCGGCCGACGCTCCGTATATCCACACGCCCGCGTCTTTAAGCTCCCCTATCGCCGCCGTAAGGTTCGTTACCCGCGCTATCGCCATATGGTACACGGCCCCGCTTGAGGCTTTTGCCACCGTAGCCGTCAACCCTGCGTTTCTGCGTTTCGGGATTATGACTCCGTGCGCGCCTGTCGCTTCGCATGTCCTGATTATTGCGCCCAGGTTGTGCGGGTCGGATATTTCGTCGCACAGGACAAGCAGCGGGGGTTCGCCTTTTTTACGCGCATTGTCCAGAATGTCGCCGATCGTTACGTACTCCACGCAGGCTGCTACCGCAATGACCCCCTGGTGCGCGTGGGTCAGGCTCATGGCGTCCAGCTTGCGCCTGTCCGCGTCGACGACGGCTGCCCCTGCTGCGCGCGCGCTCGACGCTATATGCCGCAGCGCCGGGTCCGTCTCCCCTTTTGCGATGAACACCTTGTCTATCGTGACCCCGGCGCGCAAGGCTTCGAGGACAGCGTTGCGGCCTTCTATGATGCCGCCGTCGCCGTCGCCGTCGCCATTGTCCGCAAAACCGCCGCCCTGGCGCTTGCCGTAAGGGTCTGCATGCTTTGCCGTCGGCGGGCGCTTGCCGTATGTGTCGGCTTGCTTTCCCGTCGGCGGGCGCTTCCCATACGTGTCGGCTTGCTTTGCCGTCGGCGGGCGCTTCCCGTACCCATCGTTTCTTTCTTTCATGATTTTACAGATAGCTCTTGAGAGTCTCGGCCATGTCGGTCTTCTCCCATGTGAATCCGGCGCCCTGTCTGCCGAAGTGCCCGTAAGCCGCCGTCGGACGGTAAATAGGGCGCAGCAAATCGAGTTTCGATATTATCTTTGACGGCCGGAAATCGAAGTTTTCCTTCACGATATCAGCGAGCCTGTCGTCCGTGAATACGCCCGTACCCCTTGTGTCGATATGTATGGACACGGGCTGGGCAACGCCGATCGCGTAGGCAAGCTCGATCTGACACACTCGCGCCAAGCCTGCCGCCACAAGGTTTTTCGCAACATAACGCGCCATGTACGACGCGCTGCGGTCAACTTTCGACGGGTCTTTTCCCGAAAACGCGCCGCCGCCGTGGCTGGCGTACCCGCCATATGTGTCGACGATTATCTTCCGCCCGGTCAGGCCGGAATCGCCTGCCGGCCCGCCGATGACGAAACGCCCGGTCGGGTTGACGTATATCTTGGTGTTTTTATTGATGAACTCCGCGGGGATCACCGGTTTGATAATGCATTCAAACACACTCTCGCGAAGGTCTTTTATGTCTATGTCCGGCTCGTGCTGTGTTGAAACGACGATCGCCGGGATACCTATCACGTTTTTATTTTCGTCATATTCGACCGTGACCTGGCTTTTGCCGTCCGGGCGTATGAAACCGAGTTCCCCGGTCTTTCTGACCTCCGCGAGTTTGCGCGTAAGCTCGTGGGCCATCGATATCGGGGCGGGCATGAGTTCTTTAGTCTCGTCGCAGGCAAATCCGAACATCATCCCCTGGTCGCCTGCGCCCTCGTCGTCGGAGTCGTCATACGCGCTGTTGACGCCCATGGCAATGTCCGCGCTTTGCTCGTCGATCGCGGTCAGCACCGCGGAGCCTTTATAGTCGAATCCAAACTCCGGCCTTACGTAGCCGATATCCTTGACGGTGTCGCGTACTATGCGCGGGATGTCCACATAGCAGTCCGCCGTTATTTCCCCCATCACGAGGACCATACCAGTCGTGACGATAGTTTCGCACGCCACGCGCGCCGTCTTGTCCCCGGCCAGTATCGCATCGAGCACGGCGTCGGATATCTGGTCGCAAACTTTGTCCGGATGCCCCTCGGTGACTGATTCTGAAGTAAAAAATCTGCTTGACATGTTACAATCCCTCCATAACGGATGTTTTTTTTGGATCATATCGTTTCCTACCGTTGCGCCAGCGGGATATATACGTCGTCAAGGCCCAGCGCTTTATATGCTGGCCTCATTATTTTGCCGCCGCCCCATACCTCCTCCAGCCGGTGGGCGCACCAGCCGGCCATTCTCGATATTGCAAACAGCGGCGTAAAAAGAGATTGCGGGACGCCGAGCATTTTATACACAAGCCCGGAATACATATCAATATTCGCGCATATATAAGGTTTTTTGCTTCTTGCCCGTCTGAGCACGTCAGGCGCCAGCTTTTCCACCAGTTCAAAAAGCTCGAACTCTTCGCTGAGCCCCTTTTCACCGGCGAGCGAGCGCGCCAGGTTCTTGAGTATCGCCGCCCTGGGATCCGAAATAGTATACACCGCATGCCCCATGCCGTATATCAACCCGTCGCCGCAGCCCGCTTCCCTGAGTACGATCCTGCTGAGGTAATGCGCAACTTCGTCTTCGTCCTTCCAGTCCTTGACGTCCCGCTCGATGTACTCAAACATTTCCATGACCTTTTCATTTGCGCCGCCATGGCGCGGGCCTTTCAGTGAGCTTATAGCCGCTGATATCGCCGAATAGATATCGGTTCCGGACGATGTGAGGACGCGGCACGCAAAGGCGGAGTTATTGCCGCCGCCGTGTTCCGCGTGGAGCACCATGCATAAGTCAAGAAGCCTCGCCTCCTCCGGCGTAAACGCGCTGTCGCGCCGGACCGAATGAAGGAAGTTTTCGGCTATGGAGTACCCTTTCTGAGACATATGGAGGTAGAGCCCCTCGTTGTCATAGTAGTGTTTCTTCGCAGCATATGCGTGGGCGACGATGACGGGGCAGCGGGCAAGGATGTACAGCGCCCGGACGAGCTCCTTTTCAAGGTCGCGCGAGTCGGTTTCCGGCTCGTTGTCATATGAGTAGAGCGCCAGCGTGGCGCGCGCCATCTTGTTCATGATGTTTATACTCGGCGCCGCCAGGATCATATCCTCGGTAAAACCGTGCGGCAGCTCGCGGTACTGCTCAAGTATCCCGCAAAATGTATCGAGTTCGGTTTTGTTCGGCAGTTTTCCGAAAAGGAGCAAGTATGTGGTCTCCTCATACCCGAAACGGCCATCGTTCAGGAATCCGGCGACTATCTCGGCAACATCTATCCCGCGATAATACAGTTTGCCTTCCATCGCCGCTTTTTCACCGTCGCGCACATAGTAGCCCTGGGTGCTCCCTATCCTTGTGACGCCCGCCATTACGCCGGTCCCATCCTGGTTCCTGAGTCCGCGTTTAACTGCGTGGAGCTCATAATGGGACTTCTTGAACGTAATTTGATCTATAAGCTCATCGGCGCGTTTACCTATAAACTCATTACAGCTTGCCAGATCCATTGCCATCTATTTTCGCCGCTCCTTTATTCTTGTAATATTCTGTAACCTGACCGGAAATCATATTACAACATTATTCAATATATGTCAAGAAATACACGGCAATACAAGCGATCGTGCGAACCAACATTTGTGAGCGCCGTACTGTATATGTAAATTTAATAATATTTTAATACCAATTACCGGGAAAAGGTGATACAATGGCACACATTACAAGGAACGGGGGCTGCGTGGCATAAATCAGGAGCCTGAATATCTTCATACGGTTTATCGTGAAAGCATAGCTCCGGGCATTGCGCTCACGTGTGTGAAAACGGACAAGTTCAAGACCGGCTGCCTTACGGTAAACTTCATCGGCAAGCTCAGCCGCGAAACTGCCGCGAGCTTTGCGCTGTTACCGCGGGTACTGCGCCGCGGCTCTAAGGAGCATCCGGATATGGAGCGTATGGCGGCTGCCCTCGACGAGCTTTACGGCGCCCGCGTCGAACCTATGGTCCGAAAAAAGGGCGAGTTGCACTGTATCGGTTTCTACGCCGACTTCCCGGACGACCGCTTTATCCCCGGCGGGGAAAGCGTCTTTGAGGAGACCGCCCGCCTCGTTTTCGGGATATTATTCTCTCCGGATATGCGCGACGGCCTTCTGCGCCCGGATTATATCGGGAGCGAAAAAAGCAATCTCATCGACGATATCCGCGCAGCTATCAACGACAAGCGAGGTTATTCGATCGATCGCCTAGTCAGCGAGATGTGCGCCGGGGAGGCGTTCGGCGTGAACAGGCTCGGCGACGAGAATGCGGCCAGAGCTATAACGCCCGAGTCCCTCAGCGTGGTTTACCGAGAAATGTTGTCCGATTTACCGATAGAGATCCATTATTGCGGCAGCGCCGGACCGGAACGCGTCGCGTCCGCGCTGCGCCCCGCTTTTTCGAAGTTGCCCGAGCGCAATGATCCTTCGTTTCCGGATACTCAAATCGTCCTTTATCCAAAAAGCTCGCCGCCCAGGCGTTTCACCGAAACGCTCGACGTGTCCCAGGGCAAGCTGGCTGTAGGTTTCAGGCTCGGGAAAGCCATGGTCGGGGTTCCCGACCTCCCTGCCCTGACCGTATTCAATGCCGTTTACGGCTCGGTAGTCACATCGAAATTGTTTATGAACCTGCGTGAGAGGCTGTCCCTTTGTTATTTCGTAAGTTCGATGATCGATAAACAAAAAGGCGTTATGCTGGTATCTTCCGGAGTCGAGCTTTCGGACTTTGAAACCGCGCTCAATGAAATAACCGCCCAGCTCGCGCATGTGAAAAACGGCGATATCAGCGAGCAGGAACTCATATCGGCAAAGCGCGCGGTCGTAACGGCGATCAAGTCGGCCATGGACAGGCCGGCAGGGCTTCTGGATTATTATTTTGACAGCGCTGTCTCGGCGATCCGCTATGATCCTGTCGAGCTATGCGGCAACGTAGAAGCCGTCACCGTAGACCGCGTCGTCGATACGGCGTCCGAAATAGAGCCGGACTCCATCTACTTCCTCACCGGGAAGGGGGGCGACGGCTGTGACTGTTAAGGAATATCGCCAACTCGGGGAAAGCATGTATTCCGGGCAACTCGCAAACGGGCTATCCGTCTTTGTAGCGCCTAAACGCGGGTTTCACAAATGTTTCGCCTTTTTCGCGACCGACTACGGCGCGGCTGACAAGCGCTTCAAACTCGGCGGGAGTTGGGTCGACACTCCGGAAGGCGTAGCGCATTTCCTTGAACATAAAATGTTCGACAAGGAGGATGGCAACGCATTGACGAAACTGTCGGCAAACGGCGCCTCCCCGAACGCGTATACGTCGACAGATATCACGGCGTATTATTTTGAGTGCATCGACAGTTTTCCGGAAAACCTTCAAATCCTTCTGAACTTCGTATCCACGCCTTACTTCACGCAGGAGGGCGTCGTAAAGGAACAGGGCATCATCGCGCAGGAGATCCTGATGGCCGAAGACGATCCCGATGATTGCCTGTACTATGGTTTGATGAAATCATTGTTCCGCCACAACCCGATACGCGACTGCGCCGCCGGGACGCTGGAGAGCATCGCGGAAATATCGGCCGAAACGCTCTACGACTGCCACAAGGCTTTCTATAATCCCTCAAACATGGCTCTATGCGTCGCAGGAGACGTCGATCCGGCGGAAATCCTGGATATCGCGCAAAACGCCCTGCCCTCGGGATCCGCCGCGGAGATACCCGAGCGCGATTACGGCCCGCCCGAGACCCTTGACCCGGTGACGCCCCGCTTTTCCAAGGCTATGGATGTGAGCCTCCCCATTTTTCTCGCGGGATGCAAGAGCGAGCCCGTGCCCTGCGGGCGCGAGAGCTTAAGGCTCGATCTTATCAGCGCCATTGCGCTTGATATACTTATGGGATCCTCCTCGCCGCTCTATTCCCGGCTCTACGGCCAAGGTCTCATCAACAGCGACTTTTCCGCGTCGTATGACTCAGCTGTCGGCGTCGCATATTCAATATTCGGCGGCGAGGTCCGCGACCCGGACCGCGTTTTCGACGAAGTAAGAAATGAGATCGCAAGATTATCGGAAAAGGGTCCCGATACGGAGCTCTTCAACCGCATAAAAAAAGCTGCCGTCGGAGGTTATATAAGATCGCTCAATTCCTTTGAAGCCATATGCGCAAATACTGTCTGCGGGCGTTTCCGTGGGTACGACGCTTATGAAATCCCCGGGATTTTGTCGGATATCACCGAAAGTGATGTAATTGAGTTCTTGCGCGGGAGATTAAATTCTGATAGAATGGCTATATCTGTAATAACACCGAACTAATGCGACCTCGCGGCGGTTCCGGATCCGGTCTGTTTTGCGCCGTGGGCGTGAGTCCGTGTTAAAATAAGGAGGAGTTATTTTTGGACGCTACTACGATATCGTTTCCGATCTTTGGCGAAGGGTTTATCATCGACGCACCGCGCTATATCAACATTTTCGGGTTCAGGCTCTATCTTTACGGCCTGTTCATAACCGCCGGGTTCGTGCTTGCCGCGCTGTACTTGATCAAGCGAAACAAAGTGGTGGGGCTTACGAAGGACAATGTTCTTGATTTGGTCATACTGGCCGTACCCTGCGGGCTTATCGGCGCCAGGCTCTATTATATATTATTCAACTTCGATCAGTATTTCGGAGCGGGCAAATGGCAGAACATCATACAGTTCCGCGAAGGAGGCCTGGCTATTTACGGCGGCGTCATCGGAGGGGCGATCGCATTCCTCATTTACGGCCGTATCAAGAAAATCAATTACGGCAAGCTGTTGGACGCCGCGGGCTTCGGTCTGTTGATCGGGCAGGCGGTCGGCAGATGGGGCAATTTCTTCAATCGCGAGGCATACGGCGTCGAAACGGATGCACCATGGCGCATGGGCCTTACCACCGGCGGATATACCATGTATGTTCACCCGGCTTTCCTGTATGAAATGCTTTGGAATGCGCTCGGTTTGCTTCTGATGCATATCTTTTCAAAGAAGTCGAAGACAAAATACCCCGGACAGTACTTTTTGTTTTACGTCGCCTGGTACGGCTTTGGGCGCTTCATGATCGAGGGCCTGAGGACCGACAGCCTGTTTATCCCGGGGTCCGACATCCGCGTTTCACAACTCCTGGCCGCGCTCTCATGCGGCGTAGCGGCCATTTTGCTGGTCAGGAACCATTTGCGTGGAGAGCGCGAGAATTCGGAAATCGAGATTCGAGATCCGGAATTAAATATCAACACGAATAAGGAGGAGTAGAAAATGCCAAATTACGATGAAATCAAAAAGAAAGCCAAGGACGCGTTGGAAACGATAGCCGATGTTTCGGTGGAAGCATATAAAATCGCCGAAGAGAAGGCTAAGGTGCTCGCCAGGAAAGCCAGGTTGAATGTTGAGATCGCACATGAGAAGACGGTCATCAAACGCCTGAGGCTGGACATTGGCGGTATCTACTATGATCTGCACAAAGACGATCCGGAGGAGGCCTTGAAGGAAAAGTGCGACTGCATCACCGCCTCGCTCGACAGCATCGCCGCAAAGCGGGCGGAGCTTGAGGATCTCAAGAGGAGCAACAAGCCCCCTGCTGATGACGAAGAGTGCGGGTGCGACGCCGAAGAGTGCTGCCCCGATGCGGAAGAGAGCGGGCCCGCCCCTGTCGAGGAGGAGCCCGCCCCGGCAGAGGAAGCGCCCGCCCAGGAAGGCGACGAGTAGGATCGGCTCCGGCAGAGGAAGCGCCCGCCCAGGAAGGCGACGAGTAGAATCGGCTCCGGCAGAGGAAGCGCCCGCCCAGGAAGGCAACGCGTAGGATCGGCTGGAGGGTGAAGCGCGGATTCACTGCCGACCCGCGAAATCTACGATTTCGTTTAGGTCCCGCAAGCGCGCAACGCGCACTTTTAGCAGCGATCAATAATGGACGACTATTCGAGGCAAGCCCCCCGGATAGTCGTCATTATATTTGTATTATTTCCCTGAGTTTTTGGATATTCGCATGAAACCGGCAAAAACACCGGATATTGGGCGTTTTTTATGTTTACTTAGCGGCAAACTGCTGCTATACTCGCGTAAAAAGGGCATTTATATGCGCTGTTTATGTGCATAAAATGCGGCGCGATCACTTTCTGAAATACAAGGAGGCAGTTACCTATGCTTGACCCTACTAAGTATAAGGATTGGCAAATCGCCGAGGAGGCGGAGAAGACCCTTCCCTCCCCGGAGCATTTCCGTGAAAAAATGGGGCTTATGCCCGATGAGGTCATACCATATGGTAAGACCCCAAAACTGGACTTCATTAAAATCATGAACCGCCTGAAAGATAAGCCGGACGGTAAATACATCGAGGTCACCGCCATCACGCCGACGCCCCTTGGCGAGGGCAAGTCCACCACTTCGCTCGGTCTGATCGAAGGGCTCGGCAAGCTCGGCAAGAGTGTCGGCGGATGCCTGCGCCAGCCCTCAGGCGGCCCTACGATGAACGTCAAAGGCACGGCTGCAGGAGGCGGTAATGCGCTGCTTATCCCGATGACCGAGTTCTCGCTCGGCCTCACGGGGGATATAAATGATATAATGAACGCGCACAACCTTGCCATGGTCGCGCTCAACGCCCGTATGCAGCATGAGCGCAACTACGACGACGCCAAGCTATCGGAAATCGGCCTCAAACGCCTCGATATAGACCCTGAACGTATCGAGATAGGATGGGTGATCGACTTTTGCGCGCAGGGTTTGCGTAATATCCGCATCGGCCTGGGCGGCGGCGACAGGAATGGCTTTGAGATAGATTCGAAGTTCGGGATCGCAGTCGGCAGCGAGCTTATGGCGATCCTCTCAGTCGCGACCGATCTGAAGGATTTGCGCGAGCGCGTAGGCAAGATCATAGTCGCATACGATAAAAAGGGCGAGCCTGTGACCACGGCGGATCTTGAGGTCGACGGGGCTATGACCGCGTGGATGCGCAACTCGATCAATCCGACGCTGTGCTACACAGTCGAGCATCAACCCTGTCTCGTGCATGCCGGCCCATTTGCGAATATTGCTATCGGCCAGTCTTCGATCATCGGCGACCGGCTGGCGCTTAAACTGTTCGACTATCATGTGACGGAGTCCGGCTTCGCGGCGGATATTGGTTTTGAGAAGTTTTGGAATGTAAAATGCCGACTGTCCGGGCTCAAGCCGCATGTTTCCGTCATCGTCGCGACCGTCCGCGCCCTAAAGATGCACGGCGGAGGCCCCGCTGTCGCACCGGGGCGCCCGCTTCCCACGGAGTATACCGGACAGAATCTCGTTTTGCTCGAAAAAGGTACAGACAACCTGTTCCATCATGTGGATAATGTCAGAAAATCCGGTATCAAGCCTGTCGTTTGCATAAACAGGTTCTACACCGATACGGACGAGGAAATCGCGCTTCTTAAGAAGCTTTGCGCCGAACGCGGCGTCCGGTGCGCGCTCAGCGATCACTGGCGCTATGGCGGCGAGGGCGCGCGTGAGTTGGCCGGGATGGTGGTCGAAGCATGTGAGGAACCGGTCGATTTTAACTATCTCTACGATCTTTCGTTGCCGCTGCGCCGACGCGTCGAGCTTATCGCCAGGGAGATCTACGGCGCGGACGGAGTCGACTGGGCGCCTCTCGCCACTGAGAAGGCGGAACGTTTCGAGAGCGACCCGTACTACGCGGATTTCTGTACCATGATGGTCAAAACCCACCTGTCCCTGTCCCACGACCCTACTATCAAGGGCGTGCCGAAGGGTTGGAGGCTGCCTGTGCGGGATATTCTCGTGTACGGCGGCGCTAAGTTCCTGTGCCCGATGGCCGGTACGATCAGCATGATGCCGGGAACAGGCTCGAACCCCGCGTACCGGCGCATAGACGTAGACACAACAACCGGTGCAGTCTCCGGATTGTTCTGAGGAGTTACATCACGCTACACGCTCGCATTTACGCCCCCCACTTTCCAAACTAATGCGCTCTGCGGAGCGCAAGGAGTCAGAAGTCAGGAGTCAGAAGTCAGAATAGGACGGGAGTTAGTTTTCGCGTTTTTTTATTTGCTACTCTTGTCAATAAGGTACTACTGCGCTCTGCGGAGCGCAAGAAGTCAGAAGTCAGGAGTCAGAAGTCAGAATAGGACGGGAGTTAGTTTTCGCGTTTTTTATTTGCTACTCTTGTCCATAAGGTACCAATGCTGTGAGGCAGCGGTAGTGTAGTGTTACGAATGAGAAGAGTTGAGTGGGCAATAGATGTGAAGCAGCTCGAAAGGGGTTTACATGAAATTTATCAACAACACTTGCGAGGACTTTATCGACGCCCTTGCATCGAAGTCGTCAGTACCCGGCGGCGGCGGCGCTTCCGCGCTTGTCGGAGCAGTCGGGACCGCCCTCGGTTTGATGGTCGGCAATCTTACAGTCGGTAAAAAGAAGTATGCCGACGTTGAGGCTGACATCGTTGCGGCCATGGATAAAGCGTCCGCGCTGCAGGAGGAGCTTTTACGCCTTGTGGACGAAGACGCCGTCGTTTTCGAGCCGCTTTCCAAAGCATACGCCATACCGAAAGACGATCCAGCAAGGGCTCAGGTGATGGAGGACGCGCTGAAACTCGCCTGCACGGTACCTTTGGACATCATGCACACATGCGCAAAGGCAATTGAACTGCACGACGATTTTGCGAAAAAAGGAAGCGTCCTCGCGATCAGCGACGCGGGCGTCGGCGTAGCGTTTTGCAAGGCTGCGCTGATGGGGGCGAGCCTCAACGTTTTCATCAACACGAAATCTATGGCTGACAAAGCTTACGCAGCCGGAATCGAATCCGAAGCGGACGCTTTGCTCGAAAAGTATTGTCCCATGGCTGACGGGATCTATGATCATGTGGCGGCGCGGCTGAGGTGACGCGGTTACGTGAACTGCATTGTCTGGTGGCGGACGGGATCTACGATCATGTGGCGGCGCAGCTGAGGTGACGTGATTACGTGAACTGCATTGTCTGATGGCGCTTGCGCGATTATTTGGAAAGGAACTGACTTTATGGCGGAACTTTTAAAGGGAGCGGACGTCGTTGCCGCTTTGAATGGGAGAATGATCGATGATATCGAAATCCTGAGAAACAGAGGCGTCTCCCCCACTCTTGCTATCCTCCGCGTCGGGGAACGGGCCGATGATATATCGTATGAGAAGACCGCGACCAAGCGCTGCGGGACAGTCGGCGTCGACGTCAGGAATGTCGTTCTCCCGGCGGATGTGACGCAGGAGACGCTCATGCAAAATGTGCTGGCGCTCAACGACGACGCCAACGTTCACGGCGTGTTGATATTCCGCCCCCTGCCAAGGCATCTCGACGAGTCGGCTGTTTGCGCTGCTTTGAAACCTGAGAAGGACGTGGACGGCATAACCGAAGGGTCGCTCGCCGGCGTGTTCACGGGCAGCGGCAAAGGCTTTGCGCCCTGCACCGCCGAGGCTTGTATGGAAATCCTCGACCATTACAATATCGACTGCACCGGCAAACGCGCAGTCGTCATAGGCCGCAGCCTGGTCGTCGGGAAGCCTGTAGCAATCATGCTAATGGGTAAACACGCGACCGTCACAGTCTGCCATACGCGCACGGTGGATGTGCCCGCTATTGCCAGAAATGCGGAGATACTCATAGTCGCCGCAGGCAAAATGGAAAGTTTGACTAAGGAGTATTTCAGCCCCGGACAAATCGTCCTCGACGTTGGCATCAACTGGAACGACGAGAAGGGGAAGCTTTGCGGCGACGTCAAGTTCGACGACGCCGAGCCGATCGTCGCGGCGATCACCCCAGTACCCGGCGGCGTCGGCACTGTGACCACTTCGGTTCTCGTTTCCCATGTCGTAAGGGCGGCAAAAAATAGAATATAAAAACATATAGTTTTTGTCCAGGGCAATTCGGATAAAAAAGTTTTTGTCGGCGCCCTATTGTTAATAAAGGAGTATGTGTGGTATGATTATTATTGCTGAAAAACTCAACGGTTCTATCCCCTCATGCGGCAGGGCGATCGCCGGGCGCGACGAGGAGTACATCAAGGACCTTGCGAAACGTCAGGCTGACGCGGGCGCCTCGTTCATCGACTGCTGCGCCTCCGTGAAAGACAGCGAGCTGGATACTGTAAAGTGGATGATCGACGCGATCCAAAGCGTTACGGACTGTCCTATCTCCGTGGACTCCCCGGACGTGCAGGTCGTCATCGGCGCGATGGATTTCTGCAAGAAACCCGGACTCTTCAACTCTGTTTCAGGCGAGGGCGGCAAGATCGATATTGCATTTCCGATACTTGCGAAACCCGAGTACAGCAAATGGGACGTCATGGCTTTGCTTTGCGACGACACCGGGATCCCGAAGACAAGCGCGAAGCGAATTGAAGTTTTTGACAAGATAATGGCAAAAGCCGAAGAGTATGGCATCGATGAAAGGCGCATCCACATCGATCCGCTGGTCGAAATGCTCTGTACGACGGACGACGGCGCGGGTATCTCGATGATCCTCGAAGTCATGGCTCACATCAGGACGACTCATCCGAAAGCACATATCTCGGGCGCCATTTCAAACATTTCCTTCAATCTCCCGGTACGCAGACTTGTAAACCAGGCCTTCGCAGTTTTGGCGATCAACGCCGGTATGGACAGCGCCGTTATGGATCCGCTGAGCCAGGATCTGCGAGGCGTCATATATGCCGCCGAAGCAATGATCGGTCTCGACGACTTCTGCGCGGAATATACGTCGGCCTATCGCGCAGGCGTGTTTGGCGCGAAAATCAAATAACAACAGCAGGAGGAATCTCAAATGGCAGGTATTCAGGAAATAGCGGCTGCAGTCGAAAACGGCAAGGTCAAGCTGATCGAAGGGCTCGTCCAGGAGGCTCTTGACGCGGGTCTTGACGCAAATGTCATACTCAACGAGGGTATGATCGATGTTATGAGCATCGTCGGCGCAAAGTTTCAGGCAAACGAAATTTTCGTTCCTGAGATGCTTGTCGCCGCCAAGACAATGAAGAAAGGCGTCGAGATTCTTCGCCCGCACCTCACCGGCGACAGCGTCGGGAAGAACGGCAAGTACATCATCGGAACCGTAGCCGGCGACTTGCACGACATCGGCAAAAACCTTGTTGCGCTGATGATCGAGTCGGCGGGCTTTGAGATAGTCGACCTCGGCGTCGACGTCCCTGCGGAGAAGTTTGTCGAAGCGATAAAAGCAAACCCGGATTGCCGGGTCGTTGGCGCTTCTGCCCTGCTGACGACAACGATGGAAGCACTGAAAGGCACTGTGAGGGCGATCATCGACGCAGGCTGCAAGGACCAGGTCAAGATCATGGTCGGCGGCGCACCGATCACCCAGGAGTTCGCCGACGAGATAGGCGCAGACGCCTACACCCCCGACGCAGGATCAGCCGCAGTAAAAGCAGTCGAACTCGCATCGTAGAGTCGGGCTTATATACGACAATAGAATACTTTGAGAACGGTTATAGCGGCATAAGCAAGCTTGAACCGTTAAAGAGAAATCTCTCCGGATGGTGGAGCGTCAGATAAGATGACACTAACCGCTTGGTTTTTCAGCTTGCTGATGGACAGCTTGATATCTATGCATGCAAAGGGCATTATGAGGATTGACTACTCTTTATCATATCCCCCACTCTAAGCGAAGCGTAGGTGGGGGATATCCTGAACTACAAACTAATAATAAGCCGAAAGATAGAAGACACCATTTACGGGAGGAAACGCATGATGGATAACGAAAATAATAAGCTCATTATTCGCAATCATACGGCGGAATTTTTGACGTTTGCCTATCAAACCGGAGGCGACGGCGTTGAAGTGCGTGTGCAGGACGGCACGGTTTGGCTTTCGCAAAAGCTGATTGCCCGCTTGTTTGATACCAGTACAGAGAATGTCATCATACACATTAAAAACATCATTGCTGAAACGGAAATTGACGCGACGGCAACTACTAAGGATTTCTTAGTAGTTCAAAACGAGGGTAGCCGGGTCGTGAATCGCAACGTCAAACATTATAACTTAGACATGATTATTGCGGTCGGCTATCGTGTGAACTCCGAAAAAGCGACTGAGTTCCGGCGATGGGCGACAGTGGTTTTGCGTGAGTTTGCCTTGCGCGGGTATCTCATTGATAAAAAGCGCATGGAAAACGGTATGTTCTTGGACGACGATTATTTCGAGCGTTTGCTTGAAGAAATACGGGAAATACGCCTGTCCGAACGCCGCTTTTATCAAAAAATTACTGATATTTACTCCACTTCTATGGATTACAACACAAAAGCAAAATCAACACAGGACTTCTTTGCGAAAGTGCAAAATAAACTGCATTGGGCAGTTCATCAGCATACCGCTGCCGAGTTGATTTACAAACGCGCCGACAGCGAAAAACCGCATATGGGGCTTTCGACATGGGAAAAAGCCCCCAGCGGCAAAATCATGAAAAGCGATGTGAGTATCGCCAAGAACTATCTCACCGAAGATGAAATGAAGGATTTGGAACTGATAGTTTCAGGTTATTTAGATCTTGCGGAAGGCATGGCGCGGCGAAAAGTTCCTATGACGATGGACGATTGGGCGCAGCAGCTTGATTTAGTGCTGAAATCAAGCAAATACGAAGTGCTTGACAATCTCGGTAAAATCACCGCAAAAATAGCAAAAGCACACGCTGAAAATGAGTTTGAGAAATACCGCGTGATACAGGACAAGCTGTTCCAAAGTGATTATGACGAGTTTTTGCAGTTGCAATCCGAAATGGAGGAAACACTTAGTGGATAACGAAAAAATGGACGATCTGAGCATGGACATTGAAGGCGCGGAGTTGGATAACCTGCGAAAGATTTTTCCGCGATGCTTTGTCGATGGGAAGTTAAGCGTGACAAAGCTCCTTATAGAAGGCGATAATCTTGAAGTGTTGAAGCTGATGCAAACGGCTTATTATCGCAAGGAAAAATGATATATATTGACCCGCCATATAACACAGGCAATGACTTCGTTTACGCTGACGATTTTGCCGACCCGATTCCACGATATAAAGAGATGACGCAGCAGACCACAAAGAGCAATCCAGAAGCAATGGGACGCTTTCATACGAACTGGTTAAATATGATGTACCCACGCCTGCGTCTGGCTGCGAATCTGCTGCGGGATGATGGGGTAATATTTATCAGTATTGATGATGGTGAACAGGCAAACTTGCGGAAGATTTGCGATGATGTTTTCGGGGAGGAGAACTTCGTGGCAAACATCATATGGCAGAAACGCACAGCACCGGATGCGCGTTTGAACTTAGGCCCCGCGCATGATTTCGTAATTGTGTACGCAAAGATGCTTGAACCTCTCAAAGAATCGCTTAATAAGCTCGCACTTTCCGAAGAAAGAAGCAGTCAGTATAAAAATCCAGACACTGACCCGCGCGGCACGTGGGCATCGGTTGATATTACTGGACAAACTGGTCACGCAACTGCAAGCCAGTTCTATGAAATTACAACTCCATCTGGTGTGAAGATGCTCCCTCCGGCTGGACGTTGTTGGGCTATGTCCGAGAGCACTTTTAACGAGTTGCTCGCCGATAATCGAATTTGGTTTGGCGCAGACGGTTCATCACGCCCTCGTAAGAAGCTATTTCTCACAGAATCAGAAGGCGCAAATGTTTGGACTTGGTGGAGTAACACAGAAGTCGGTCACAATCAGGAAGCCTCCAAAGAAGTTAAAGACTTACTCGGACAAAGTGATATATTTACGAACCCAAAACCAACCCGACTGATAAAACGAATGTTCCTATTAGCTACAACGCCAAAAGATGAACACATAATCCTCGACTTTTTCTCCGGCTCTGCCACCACTGCTCATGCTGTCATGCAACTTAACGCCGAAGATGGCGGCAATCGCCGTTTCATCTGCGTTCAACTACCCGAACTCACGAACGAAAAGAGCGAAGCGTTCAAGGCAGGTTACAAGAACATCTGTGAAATCGGCAAAGAACGCATCCGCCGCGCAGTGGCAAAAATTATAGAGGAGCAAGGTGGTCAAATCATAATAAGTGATGAGAACTGCGCTCCGCTGGACATCGGCTTCAAAGTGTTCAAACTCGACACTTCAAACCTCAAACTGTGGGACGACACACCCGTTACTGGCGATGATGCGCTGACAGAGCTTGAAGCGCGTCTGCACGGTATGCTCGACATCATAAAAAGCGACCGGTCCGAAATGGACGTGGTTTATGAGGTTATGCTGAAGTTGGGGCAGGAGCTGACTGAGCCAATTACCGCCATAGACTTAGGCAATGGTAAAGTTGTATACGGCGTAGGTGCAGAGGTGAAGTTCATCGTTTGCCTTGCACAAGGGATAACATCAGAAGACGCCGATGCAATGGCAGAGTATAAACCTGGGCGGATTATCTTCGCGGATGCATGCTTTGAAAACAGCGA
>Ga0123353_10004827_pt1 | contig 17512 bp, 16 predicted proteins | sample TergutLab28metaG_3_FD_92763 | JGI IMG/M metagenome (GOLD analysis project Ga0123353, IMG submission 92763) | Labiotermes labralis P3 segment gut microbial communities from Petit-Saut dam, French Guiana - Lab288 P3 | ecosystem: Host-associated > Arthropoda: Insects > Digestive system > Gut ...
GCTGTTCGGCGCCCTGCAGGCGCTCAACGGTGACGGGGCGACGAAAGAGGAGTTTGGGCGGCAATATCAGCTGCTGGACTCCCGTGATTCGCACCTCAGCCTGAGCCTGGCGCTCGTGTTGCCTTGGCTCGTGAGCGGAGAGGCCGCCGAGCGTATCTACACCAACGTGGTCGTGATGGCGCGGACCGGAGGCGGCACCGTGGCCCCTCCGCGCTCGGTCGGGTCGGTCACCAACCTGACCATCACCTCGTTCAACCTCGGCACGACTTCCCTCTTCATCCGCGCGGAGTGGCCGCCGGACGTGATACTCCCCTATGACTGGATATACCTGGAAGGCAAGCAGGACCTCAATGAGGAGGACTGGCAGCTTCTGGGCTTCATGGATGTTGACCGTGAGCAGGGGTGGGCTGAACAGGAATTCCTGCTGGGCGAGCTGATGTGGGACGACTGGGAGAACCCTGACATCCCCGGCGTGGCGTTTTTCAGGCTCCAAATCCCCGAGGTTCCCGAGGACTGGGACTGGGAGCCGGTGGACGACGACGACGGTGACCCGCCCGACATCCTGCCGCTGCTCCCGCCGCCACCGTCCACATCCTGGAACTTTATCTGGTTGTCTAACGGTTACGGCTCGTCCTCGTTGACAGAGACAGTCCCTGTGGAACCGGGCCAGCATTACCTGATCACCGTGCATTGCTCAGAGATGGGGTCATATGCTCCGCCGCCCCGTGCTCCCTTCTCTTACAGCTGGACCATCACGGCGCCGGGCTTACCCGTGATGTCCGGTGGCACGGACTCTTACGAGATTGCGACAATCTGCGACGGGGGGAACGGCTATTATTACGCGCTCTTGGGGTTCTGGTTCATCACCATCCCTACCAATGCCACCCGTGCAAACGTGCAGGTGGACCTGTCGAGCGCGCCCATCAGCACCTCCCCTTACTGCGAGGGCTGGACAGTTGCCCGCATCAAGCGCCTCAGCCTCCACCAAAGCGATATGCCGCTGGCCGCCCAGCAGTCCCCCCCCGGCAGTACGGATAACGCAGGTTACGCGAATAGCGCGTATATCCCCACGGGTGGCACGGCGTTCATCACGGGTTGGCCGCTCCCGCCGACGCTGACGGCAGGTCTGTCGTTTATCGGGGGCGATCCCCCCACCATAAGCTACGCCTGGCGCCTGACGGTGGAGACCGAACGCCCGGATTATCGCGGCACGCTGGATAACAAGTCATACCCCTTCCACGGCGGTTACACCACCTTCGCCAACCACACGGGGGCGCCCAGCGTCAACGTCACCCAGAGCCTGATGGACAACGAGATCATCGGCGGCAAGTGCGTCCTTTACTGCAAGGTCAGGAACGACCGCACTGGCGAGGTCCTGGAGAAGCAGTTCCCGTTCTTTATCAAGGGCATGAACCCTAAGGACGCCGACGTGGTGGCCTACGCCAACACCGTGATGCCCGCCTTCTGCAAGGCCCAGGCGATCGCCTGCCTCAAGCACGAGACGCGGGCATGGGCCCCGAACGGCCACTATTACTACAACCAGTTCAACCCTGTCGGGGGCAAACTGAAGTGGCTGCCGAACAAGACCGACGACACAAAAGACAAGAACGGCAACACCGTCAAGCAGTACGGATGGGGCATCGGGCAGATAGACCGCAGCCGGGACACCCCCCCCGGCACCGTCTCCACCGCCGAGGTCTGGAACTGGCGCACCAACGTCACCGCCTCCGCGCAGACGTTCAACACCAAACTGACCGAATATCAGGCGCTCTTGAAGGAGATTAAGGCGAATTACCCTAACGAATGGGTAGAGCCCCTTGCGACAACCACCAAGTACGGCGTCACGTGGACGCACGAGCAGTGGGCCGTCACCGTCCTCTACAACAAGGCCACCGGCGTGAAACCGACCACAATTAAACGAAACGGAAAACCTGCGGAAATTAGGAGTCCGCTCCGCTTTGACCCCAAAAAGCCGACAGGACAAAGGTGGTCGTTCGAGGACAACGGCACAAACTATGCAAAGCAGGTCTCGGCATATCTCCCGCCCAATGTGCCACCACCAGCAGTTGAATAATAGAAAGGAATTAAAATCATGAAAACGCAACTCCTGCTTCCATTACTCGCCCTTCCGTTGTGCGGTCTGGGAGAAGCCCTTCCGTTTGAGCGTGACTACACGATAGTTGATTTAGGCAACGGATTAATCACCAAACTGATGGATGTCGGGACGACATCCATCACCTTCTCCGTCGAATGGACACCTAACGTAGAGATTGACCACAGGTGGCTTTATCTCATGGGCAAGCTGGACATTGAGGAACGGGGATGGCACTTGTTGACATCATTGGAAGTTGACCATACCCAAGACCAAGGTGCTGTTGCTTTCGAGGTTCTGTATGAAGAGATTTCATGGACTTATCCTGGCTGGGCGCACGAGTATAAAGATTTTGAAAAAAAGGCTTTTTTTGCAGTCCGAATACCTGCCCCATCTGACATACCTTTAGGAGTCTCTAGGGGAAAATATGAGGAAGATGACGAGACGGATGTTTTCGATGTACAGGAGAAAACAGATGAAGAAACCCCGTCCGCAGAGGTCAAGCAAGGCGAAGCACAAGGTAGGGTGGCGGCAAACTCACCAAACCATGAAGGAAAAGTAGAATTAGGAATCGGAGATAAGGAATTAGGAGAAGAAGAATTAGGAATTGAAAAAGAGGGAGCGAACCGCCTTTGGCTTTACCTCGCCATCCTGTCCTTCATCCTCGCCCTCTTCTACTTCATGCGGAAGAAAAAAACATGAAGACGAAACTCTTGTTTTTTGCATTGACTTATTTTAGCGCAATCTTTATAGGGTTAGCGCAAGACGCACAAACTCCCCTTGACGAAAAGGGTATATGTGATTTACTGAGGAAAGAATTATCCCCACTTCAGGGCTTCCCTAATGCGCCTATTGATGTTCTCTTCTTCGACATCAATCATGATGGTATTCCAGATGCGCTTGTATCATACCGATTTGACACAGACGCTGGCGGATGCCACGGGAACGGTTGGTCTCTTTTTCGGTTTGAAAACGGGGAATGGAATCAGAGTCCATTCAAGGAGACTGACGACGACAATTGGAAAAGTTACAATTCTGTCTTTGCCCGTGGGGATGACTTTTACAGCCTGACGGAGGACGGGCAAAAGCCGAAACTTTTTCTCGTTTATTCGTACTATGACAGAAATTCTTTAAAGGAAGGTACAGAGGTTAGCCAAGACGGGTACGAAATCACCATTGATAACGAAGGTTATCTCAAGAGCATCCCCATTCCTGCACTCACAACAAATTATTTCCCAAGATATGATGAAGAAAACGATGCTTTTTTGATGGAGACAACAGAGATGCAAGACAAGCTTGTCCCTCTTTCCATCGAATCGTTTTACCCGCAAAAGAAAAACGAAGATGGAAAATCTCCGCCAGTCGCCACGGCAGAGCAAGAAGGCGTAGCGCAAGTGTCCCCGTCAAACCGTGAGGAAAAATTAGGAATTAGAAATGAGGAATTAGGAATTGAAAAACAAGAAGCCCCTAGCCGCCTTTGGCTCTACGTTGGCGTTATCTTTTTCCTCTCCGCCGTGTTCTACGCCTTGCGGAGGAAGTTTTTTAGAAACTAGGAACGAGCAACGAACTAAACCATGAAACTGAACCCTTTGTTTTTTATTCCGCTCTGCTTGCTCGCAAGCCATGCAACAGCCGCCCTGACACCCGAGCAGAAAGCCGATGCTATACGGACGCACTATAAACATGACCCGGACATCTGTTCGCGTTATCCTGCCAATCCGAAAATAGAAGTCTTTTTCTTTGACCTCAACGGCGACGGGGTGGAGGAGTTGCTCGTCGCAACCAATGGGCGCAGAGATGGTTTTGGTGGTATCTGCCAAGGAGGGTGTTTTGTTGTCAAGGAAATCCTGAACCCTAGAAACGACACCCGAGTGAGGACACTGCCACGAAAACGAGACACCTGTTTATTCTGCTTTTTTCACCGCCACAAATTCTCATTATGCGCTCGACACCGCACGGCGTTTATGCCATACTGAACCCACCATGAAACACAGTACACATTCATCAGGTCGGCGCGGGTTCCTGAAAAAGGCGCTGTTCGGCGCGGGCTTTTTGGCCGGAAGCGGTTGCGTGAGTTCCTCTGCGTTCATCGCGCCGGAGGCGAATCAGGACACGCGGGGGGCGCTCGCGCGGTATCCCGTGCGCCGTCAGGTCCGCATCGGCGGGCCGCTGTTCGGCGATAACTTGGGCGACCCGGACACCTGGGCGCGGACCGCCAAGGCGCAGGGCTACCGCGCCGTCTATGCGCCGGGGGTCTCGCTGAACGACCTGCCCCGCGTCAAGGCGTTCGTCCACGCGGCGGAGGCGAACGACTTGGTCATCGCGGAAGTCGGGCGTTGGGTCAACCTCATGGACGCCGACGAGCAGAAGCGCAAAAAGCATTTCGAGCAAGTCGCCGAGGGGCTCGCGCTGGCCGACGAGCTGAACGCCAGATGCTGCGTTGACATCGCGGGGTCGTTCTCGAAGGAGTCGTGGATGGGGCCCGACCCGCGGAACCTGACGCGCGACCACTTCGACCTGGCCGTCGAGAACGCGCGGAAGCTGATTGACGGCGTGAAGCCCAAACGCACCGTCTTCGCGTATGAGGCGATGGGGTGGATGTACCCCGACTCGCCGGACTCGTACCTCGCGCTCATCAAGGCCGTTGACCGTAAGGCGTTCGGCGCCCACATTGACGTGTGCAACATGATTAACTCGCCGGCGAAGTTCTGGAACACGCCCGCGCTCATCCACGAGACGTTCGACAAGCTCGGCCCGTGGGTCGCTTCCGCACACGCCAAGGACCTGCGCTGGAACGTTGAGTTAAACGTCCATTTCGTGGAGTGCGAGATCGGCAAGGGCGTGATTGACTTCACCACCTACATCCGCCGCCTCGCCGCGCTGGAGCACGATGCGCCGCTCATGATTGAGCACATGAGCAACCAAGCCGAATACGAGCGTTGCCGCGACCATCTCCTGGCGATTGTGAACGCGACGGAGAAGTGACTGGTGATGAAATGAAGGGGAAGTTCTTCGTTGCGGGCTTCCCCCTTCATTGATAACGTTACCGTTGCAGTCTCGGCGCGAGCCACACGCCCCAATCGCCGCCGTTGCCGTCCCCCGCATCCTCGACAATCAATTCGAGTTGCTTGATGCCCTGTACCGAAACCTGCTGTTCGCGCACGGCGCCGCCGCGCACGGTCTCGGAACGGAAGAGCTCCTTGCCGTCGCCTTTCACGACAAAGATGACCGTCCCGCCGTTGCCGTCTTGCAGACCGTATTGCGTGGTGAACGTTTTCCATTTCCCGTTGAGCGCATAGGCGTAGCTGGACGGCGCGTGGGCGTAAAGCCCGGACGGGAAGAACGCCCCACCGGCCTCAATCAGGGGGCCCCGCTCGCCCGCGAGGACTTGGTTGCGCAACGGCTGCCCCCACCCGACGGTTGCGGTTTCGGGCGCGGCATCGCCCAGCAAAACGGTGTTGGCGGTGACGCTGGCGAGCGCGGCGGGCTTCGGGTCGGAGAGGAGTTTGTCGAGGTGCTTCAGCTTGGCAAGCAGTTGCGTGAGTCCGGTCTCGGGTATTCCTGCCTGTACCTCGGCGATGATTTTTTGCAAGCGTTCCCGGTCTTTCTCTTTGAACACGTCCAGCGCCAGCTGCAGCCAGCTCGCCTCCGCAAAGGGGGTGTGGTCGGGGACGCCTCGCGCGTCAACGGTGTAGCTGAACGTGAATGTCTGCGCGTCGCCGGCCGGGCCGTAGGCGCGGAGGCGCAGCCCCCAGTTGCCGGGCGCAAGATCGTTCATGGCGACTTTGAAACGCCCGTCCGGCCCGACCTTGCACGTCCAGCCCACCGCATGGTAATCGCCGGGCTTGTCCGCGAAATTATTCAGCGCGACAATCCCTGTCGCGAGCGTCGCGCCCTCCAACTTCCCATACAGCATGAAGAGGCCGTCGTCGAAGGTGGTCCTCACGGACGTCAGGCGGCAGGACACGGGCGGCGACTGTACGCGCGTGCCCGTGAACAGCGGATGCACCGACAGCGGCAACGCGGAGGCTGCGGACAGGAACGTGCCTTTGCCCTCGCCGCGCGCGTCCTGACCGTAGGTGTGGTTGCCGCTCCCCATCAGGGACGTGCCTTTCGCCGCGTAGTCGGCCTTGCTCTGGCAATCGTGCGGCAGGCCGAAGGCATGACCCAACTCATGCGCGACCCCGCCGATGTAATGCGTGTTGAACTGCCCCAGCGAGCAAGGGCCGTGATAATAGCCGCCGGGGTCTTTCGAGGCCAGCAGGGCCGCGTCGAGCTTCGCGTCGTCATAGACCCACGCCGTGCCCGAGCGCGTCCCCCCGCTGCCCACATACGGGCCGATCTCCGTGGCCTTGCCGTCCTCCCACGCCAAGAGCAGCTGGAAGATGACAATCGTCTCCTTGTCAATGTCAACGCCCTGCGCGGCGAGCGCGTCCTTGACCTCGTTGCGCACCTTGGCGTAGGCGTTGCGCCCGTACTCGCGCATAGGGAGTTTCCCGTTCACCTCGAAGATGCGCAACGCGCCCTGCCCGTCGCGGTCGAGCGCAAGCGCCAGGCCCGTGTAGCCGTTCTGCTCCATGCCCGCGTTGTAGAAGCGCTGGACTTCCGTCATCACGCGGTTCAGCCGCGCCTGAAAGTCAGGCTCGGGCCGGCGGTCGCTGGGGATGAAATAGACCGTGCGCAGCACAGGGCGTTCCGCGCCCGCCTGCTGCTGCTGCGCGGGCGCCGCCAAACACGCGCACACCAAAACCGCCACCGCCCAGACCGTTTTCCGGCATTTCCCGAAAAGGTCATTAGAGAAATCCCGCATATTCGTGCGACCCTCCCGCTTCACAACCTTTTCCTTGCGCGTGATCACAGCTCAAGGATCGTGATGTTCTTGAACAGGAACTGGCCGCCGCCGGGGACCTCGGCCTGAAGGCAGAGGTAACCCTTCGCGGGTGTGATGCCGCCTTTCGTCCAGGCCTTCTCGCCGTTAAACACGAGCTCGGCGGTGTCGCCCTTGACGGTCAGTTTGAAGTGGTTCCACTCGCCCTTCTTGAACAGTGCGGAACATTTCGCCTTGTCCACGCCGGGCAATGCGCCCTCCTCGCCCTTGCGCATATTCACCTGATGCTGCTTGGGCCACGGGAAGTTCGAGCCGGGCTCGGGGAGCGCATCGGCGCGGAAGTAGATGCCCGAGTCCCACATCTCGGTGTTGAGCGCCTTCCATTCGCACTCCAGCACGAAATCGGCGTACTGCTTGTCGGCCAGCAGGAACCCGTTCCCGGCCTTGATGAAAATCGCGCCGTCCACGACCTCGGCCTCGCAGGTGACGACTTTCCAGCCGTTCAGCGTCTTGCCATCAAAAAGCGAAATCGGCTGTTGCGCGGACACCGCGCACGCCAACCCCGCAACCGCCATCAACGAACCTATCAAACGATGCATAACAAACCTATCCTCCAATTAAGATGAATGATTGCCCGTCAGTTTAGCACAGTACCTACGGGCAGGCAAGGGTGAAACTTCCAAATTTAAACGAACCCCCTTCTGGCGGGAAGGGACGGGAGGCGTTTGCCTTATCAAGGAGCATTCCGAAAACCATCAAAGAAAGGATGCGGCCATGAGAAGGCTACAAGAACCTGCCCAGCCAAGGCTCCGTCTATCCGCAAAATACTATGAGTGAACCGACTCCCCCGTCACTTCCGAATCCGTGGCTTTCTGGATTTGACCACATCGCTTTTGCAACCGTTCAGCAGGTCATCCCACGAACAGCCCAGCGCGTCTTTCAGGCGGACAAGATTGGCGACGGTCATGCCAGACTCGCCTTTCTCATAAAACCTGATGGACGTGTGGTTTAGTGTTGTCACATCGGACAGCCACTTAAACGTGACGGTCTCTCCGCTTGGTGTCTTGGCTTTCAGCCTCGCCTTGCGCAGATTGTTTCCCAATACAAGGTTCACCTTGCGGTCATCCCTCACCTTGTCCAAATACTCTTCTTGGTTTTGTGGTTTTGCCATAGTTGAATAGTGTATGTAAATGCTGGCAGAAAAATTCTAATATATTAGAATTTTTGTTGAATATATACGAGTGCCGTGTTAATATCTATCACATCTCTTTTGGGAATGGTTCTCAGGAGAGGAATGGTAAAAACAAAACGAGAGGTATGTTATGGCGTATGTCGTAAAAAGTTGGAAGGTCTCGAACGATCCGATTGGCGAGCAAAGGAACAACGTGAAAAAAATCGTCAGCGTGGGTCTGGCTATTTTTACAAGTGGAATGTTATTGTTTACGTCGGCGTGTAGCGAGTCGAATAGCAAACCGTCGAACAGTAAGGGGGTATATGAGAGTCTTTGGAGCGATTTTTCGATTGTCACGAATGGCTTTGAAGTTCTGTATAAAGGTGATGATCGCTTGATTCTGGAATTACCAGGCACTGAGATACAGATATATATACAATGGACGGAAAAAGAAAACATAGAAGAGTATATCGCAGAGGTTGATCAGAGGAGAAAAGAAGAAGGGTTTCGTGTATTGAAAGAAAAGAAAACGAAAAATTCGCTTGAAGTTGAGGAAATTTGTGTATGCGACGATGCTTTGATGCGAAAAGGGACACATTACTATTGTAAACTTATCCAAGGGGAGGGAAAGCTTTTTACAATCTCGACCTATTTCCATCCAGAAGCAGGGAATAATGAGTCGAAGAAGCTTATGAAGTGTCTCAATAGTTTCTCCGTTACGAAACCATCTGAGAATAAAGGTAGAGCATCAGCATTCGTGGGCAGATGGAAACACGAAGGGGGAGCCACGTATAACAAACCAGAAAGTCTAGAATTACTCAAAGACGGGACTGGGGTGTGTGACGAAACGAGTATATCATGGAAAGTGGATGGCAAACGTTTTATTATTACATCTTCCCGCATGGGGTTAGCCGGTGATTATAGAGTGTCGGATTCAAGACTTGTTCTTCTTTATGACGATGGTAGTAGAGCTACATTTAGAAAACTAAGCCAAGGGCAAGGAGCGCATAGGGGACGTGAGGACGCGAGGACAAACCGTAGTCCGTTGTCCGTTGTCCCAGCCCCAAAAGAAAACCGAGGCAATCCTTCGGGCGGCTAGGCGGGACGCCGTCGCCCTACCTTTTCGACTTTATTCATCGCCCTCACGCACCTCTACAAGGTCATGCGGGGAGAGCGAGGCATGGCCGGCCAGCAGGGCGGACAAACGTTTACCCTGTCCCGAGAGCGCATTGCCCGCAAGGGCATAATACTTCGTCGCTTCGACAATCTTCCCTTCCGTCACCAGCGCGTCGGCCTCGCGCTCATAGAGGCTCAACAATTGGGGGTGGGCAGGGAGGCGTTTGCGGAAATCGTCAAGGAGCCTCGCACGGTCACTCGCCTTGGAGGGTGCCTTGGCGTGGAGGCTGTGTTGCAGGGCGTATGCGGCGGCGAGGACATCCGGCTCGCGTTTGGCAACCGCCATGTCCGCGATGACCTGCCCGAGAACCCGCACGGCCCCGGCGGTGTCCTTGACCTTCATGCGGCACTCCGCCACCCGCATCAGCGCGGCACCGGCATCCTTCGGCGGCGGCATCCGCCGCGAATACGCGAGGTACGCCCTCTCCGCGTCAACCCAGCGTTTCTGCTCGAACGCGCTGTCCGCCGCCTTCCGCGCATCAGCCTCCTGCGAAGTCTGTGACGATGCCGAAAGGGCGGGAAACAGAAGAAGGAGGGAGAGGGCGATGGTGTGTGCCTTTGTCATAGTATGTGTCTTGTGATTCACTTTTGTGCTGGAGTGTCTTTTGCTGGAACTGCCTTGCGGTCACCCGTACCGCCGTTTCCTGCGGGCGTTTTATTGGCAATAGGAGGTTCAGGATCGGGAAGCCGGAGTATTTCGTTTTTCTCCAGCCGCTCCTTCATGGCTTTCCATCGCTTAGGGTCGGGCGATGTTTGGATGAGCTTCTCAACTTCCCGCATGAAATTGTCTTTGCCGTGAATAGTCCCTGTAACATATTCAAGCATGAGGTTTTCAAGTGTTCCATCTTTGCTTTTCACTAATGTGTCCATACACTGACGCAGAGGGACATCCTTCATTTTCGTCAAAGCGTCGCCCATGACATGGAATCTATTTAGGCGATGTCGGATAGACCTGAAGATGTTATCAATATCCACATATGGAGCTTCTTCTGAATAACACCAACTGATATTGTCCAGAAAAAACTGAACGGTTTTCGTGGAACCGATCTCTGTGAGTTTCCTCACGATTGCATGCATATACGGCCAGTCGTCTCTGATGTCATCTGTCATATACGCTTTCAAATTCTCCAGCAGAATTGTCTCCGCCTCTCCCTTGTTATTGGCTTGGTCAATCATTCTTTGCGTAACATCATCCGCCGTAGCTATCGCCAATTTCAGTTTTCTTGATTTCCGTACATTCTCACGCATAATCTCCCGAAGCTGCTCATCTACGATTATGCTTTTGCCTTTGGCTTCATTAAATTTCACAAAGCTTTCCAATTCCAGTTGGGCGGCGTCCTCCTCGCTGAGAAGATCAATGGTTTCCCGAAGCTTCATATAGTAATTCAATACGGCTTCTATCCCGTTTAGGTCAGCGGCTTGCTCAGGTATCCCTTGTGAATTACCGTAGGGAGCCACAATTCCCAAAACCATGCTTGCGAACACAAAACGTTTTATCATAGATAAGAAAGATGTCTTCATAAATTTCCTTTCGCTTGGTTAATACGGAAAATCCATGGGGAAGGGGACACCCCCAAGACCAGTATTATTAAAACCAGGCCAAGTAGGATTGTAGAAATTGAAATCGTTTGCCGTCTTTATTATTGAAAGAATTACATACCATTTGAAATTATCTGAACATCTGACATTTTTATACCAAGTATTTTGATCAAAATTGACTTTTTGATAAATTTCAGTGTCTAACAGCGCTGGTGCCTTGAAAATACCAGGAGTATCTATGTCATAAATCTTTCCGTTGGGCTTAGGGTCTTTGTCTAAAAACTCTGGGTCACTTGGGTCAGGTCTAGGTGGGTTCTTTGGAGGGTAGATTTTCACTCCACTCGGTTGTCTATGTCCTTCGAAAGAGTCAAGAAGATTACGGCGAAAATCTATCTCAGACGGAAAATCAGACGGGGACACATTCCCTACGAGTTCCACAATATGAACCATTCTTTCTGTCAAGTTTTGCATCCCAAGACCAGGAAACCATGATTTGGCTTCCGCATTATTATCCTGCGAGAACGTACCTGTATTTCGTATGGAAATGCCCACCCAGAGGACGGTCATGTCCTTCTCCGCAATGATGTCTCCGTTCGCCCCGTCTAGTCGTGCCTGTATCGAAGCATCACCCATGGTTGTGCTGGCAATTTGTCCCGAAACGGTGAAATCAACCCATGCGCCCGATGCGGGTAGGGTTAGTGTCTTCGATATGTCATTCACCTCTGGGAATCGCAACTTATTCTCCTTCCCCGTCAGCGTGACGACTAGCCCGTCCGGGGGAGCGCCTTCCACTCTGGCTTGGCAGTTAACGGTCGGTCGTCCCGCAGGATTCGTCGAGTACCGACACACCACATCGTTGCTCGCCTCTATACTGACTTTAAACACGCACCCCTTGACCGTATCCTTTGCCTTCGCGCCGTTGGCGGTCGCCTTACCCTCCAGTACAATCTCGAAATCGCCGGTCTTCAATGGCTTTACGCGGAACGAACGCCCGCCCGTGAACGTATGCCCGTAGGGTATTGGGGTATTGCCTTCCAGCAACTGGACGATACCCGAATCCCACGTGAGGGTCATTGTCTGATGTTCAGGACGGTCTTTCGGGGAATGGACGATGACGGTTTTCCATTGGGACTCATCCGTGGTGAGGAGTATGGGCTGGACATAGTAATCCTCCCCCGTCACCCCTTTTTCGTCCTCTTCCGCAGTCTTCCCCTCCCAATCAATGTCAACGGAAGGGACATAGATTGAAAACGGGAGGGGGGACACCCTGCCGCCACCACCGCCTCTTCCCTTCTCGCTCAGTTCCCCCTTGATAATAGCGTGCTCCAGCGAGGAGTAGGCATTAAAGATATCATACCGGGTATCGGAGTGCTTTATCCATAACGAACTGTCCGTCGCCATGATAAGGTCGCTGTGCTTTACTTTCCATCTCGATGTGTCGGACGGCACGATATGAAGGGTTTCCGAGCAAGCCCCATTGCCAATGGGGATAGCCTGCCGCACATCACTGTGCGGGGAGACCTCAACCACCACCGCCCCCGCACAAGCCGCCCACACCGCCGCAAGAACCGATCAACACCTTCCGCATAAACCGTCTCTCCCCTTGTTCCTTTGATTAAAAGGGGGCGTATGATACACGTTCCCAGCAGGAAAGTCAACCCGTCATTTCAAAAATTTGAAAATTTGAATTTTTAACCCAGATTACGCATTATAGTAATTCAACCTGATATTGGCGCAGATAGGACAAAGCCCTCTTGTTGTCGTATGGAGTGCGGCGGCTTGCCGCCGCGAATACGCGAGGTACGCCCTCTCCGCGTCAACCCAGCGTTTCTGCTCGAACGCGGCATCCGCCGCCTTCCGTGCATCAGCCTCCTGCGAAGTCTGTGATGATGCCGAAAGGGCGGGGGAGAGGAGGAGGAGGGAGAGGGTGATGGTATAGGCCTTTGTCATAGTATGTGTCCTGTGGTTCATTTTTCAGTGTATTTGAGCATATACTCGTCCAGAGCCTTGGCAAAGGGATGGGTATCGCTGTCATCATGCATATATACAACGACAACCATACAGTCGCGCACAAAAACAACACAATCTTTTTCGGATGACCATTTTATCGAGAAGTCCCCGACATCCTTTTGGTCAACAACGGAATGGGCGATAATCTCCGATGGCGGTTTACAACGGTATAGGATATCGTTCTTGATGTGTTCTTCAATCGCCTTGCGCTTAGCCCCCGCATAGTCTTTGCATACAAGTATTTTGCCGTAGCCACATGCACCCCACCCGTCAGGGGCAACATGGATAGTAAATGCGCCCTGTGTGAACATCTGCCACCAGTTGATGATATGCCTCTCCCCCATAACCGTCTTCGTTTGATTCGTCATAGAGAGACACTCGTTTACCGCTATCGCGACCGAACGTTTCTCCGGGAAAACAAAAGCCTTCTCTAACTGGCGGGCTCTCTCCTCCGGCGACACCCATAATGAAGCCCACCGCCTTTCACCCTCCTCCTGCCCCGGAAGGGTGTACTGCGCCTTGTTCTGCTCCCAGAACCTTCGGCATTCCGCTGGTGCGGCGGATTTTCTGCCGACAAGCACAGAAAACATCTCCACAGCCCATCCGGGATACGCCTCCAGTTTGTCCATGAGATGAGGTAACACGGGTAACCCGAGGGATTGAATCGCCCGGAGTTCTTCTCGCGCCGCTTTAGCATCGCCCGATTTTTCCGCCTCTTGCCATTGCCGGAAAATTTTCTCGAACTGTTGAGGCGTCAGGAAGCGCTCGGCACTCCACCACTCGGGATACAGTTGGCACACCCCCTTGTCTCCTCTCCAGTACCCTCTAGGATATTCAGTCCTCGGAAACCATTTTTGAGAAATGTCACTTACAACCGATTTCATATAAAAATCGCCAGCCGACATTTTATCTAAGGCATAGGGCAGGGCAGGAAAACCCATGGCGATGAGTTCCTTGTACTCCCGGCATCTGGTCAGAACTGATGAGTCGGAATTCTCTTCCCTCCAATCCGCCCATTTCTGATATTTATCCTCAAACTCACGGGCGGTATCAGCAAACGAAACCAACCCCATTGCGCTCAACGCCACCGCGGCAAGGGAAAGGGCGATGATATAAGATACGCGTGTCATTCCGCCTCCCATCTTATCATCTCCCGATGTTCCGTTCTTATTGCCACATTCATCAGCAATCTTCTTTTTAGTAAAGAGATATTTCATTCTGTTTTTCCATTATCGGTTTTGCGTTTTTTTGCCTTTCTGGCAGTTGCGATTATTTTTGTAGGGTCTCAACCTGCAACGGTTTCGGGAAAGGAACAGGCATTGTCAGTTCCTCGATTGTTTTTTGCTTGAAGAAATCTTCTTCACCGGGCGGCAGCTTGTATTCGTCTTTATTTTTTGCCCACCAATTCAACAGATCCGAGGCGGACGCGTCTTCCTTGATTGTCTCAGCTTTGATTTCCTTAAAGAGGATTCTCTTGATAGGCATCAATGCCGCTTCATCTCCCTCCTTCAGCTCCCCGAACAAGGTCGGCAAAGAGAAAAGCCCGAGCGAAGAAAGGGTTCTCCAGTGCTTTTGCTCCGATTCTTTATCGCCGATTTTGCGCGCGTCCTTTATTTTTGCGATGATTGACTTACTTCGTATGTTGCCCAGCTCTTGGCCGCCTTTCCCCCAAGATGCATCTCCTACCCATGGATGAGTAGATGGAATGCCACTGAGTCGTGTTATAGTTGCCCACGCCAATCCAAGAGGGAAGGGAAAGTCGCGGTCTGTTTCGATTTTTTCATTAATAAGGGGAAGAATCTTCGGTCCCATTTCCACAATCAGCCAATAATTCGTCGTTAAATAATCATTCAATTTGCTTGAACCTCCTACTCTATTAGCGTCTTCCTTCCAAGCCGCGTAATGGCGCTCAAAATCTCGCACCCCATCGGGGGTTAGTGCCCTTGCCTTGTCTTCCGCACCAAGACAAACTTTCACTACGCATACGAAGGCGACGAAGATTACTGTTTTTTTGTTCATTTTCATTTGTGTTTCTCCTTACTTCTTCTTGTAAAAACGTGTGGGTGTGCCGTAGATACTTCCATTGAGGTGATTCCAGACATGCTCAATACGTTCGGCCTGTCCACATTTGCGTTCAAACATAGTCCATTGCCCTCCGCCGCAGGCGCAACTTTTCTTCCTCGCGGCGTGATAACCGCTGTAGTACATGACTTCCGCATTTTCTGGAGTTCCGCCTGGAATAAGTGAAAAGCCGTAAGCGGCGTAGAACGCATCGACTTCGTCATCGGTCAAAACGCCGTCAGCGTTGCCATATTTGCCATCAATTCCTACATACAGGATGCCTGTTTGAGGGTCTTGATCCTCTGCGACTGAAACAGGAACACCATTAACGTTAACGATTTGAACATCATTAATCCACCTATCTGTTGACCTCGAACGGCAGCCCGCGGCATTGCACCGCCTGACGGATGAAGATACCGATTGCCGTCGTCAAATTCAACCCCAACCGGGCAAACAGGACCTCCGCATCTGCCTTCACGCCATCATCTATCCTGAAATTCACTTGTGCCATCGCCTTTTTCCTCCGATTTGGTATAGTATCTTATCACAGTTCGCTTTTCGTTGTAAAGCAAAAGAAAGGCGACCCTTGCGGTAAAAAAAGAAGCAATGCCCTTTATGCCAATATCAAGTTAAAACACTCTACTACCCCGTCATCGCAAAGCGATGACGGGGTAGTAGAAGCGCGTTTCAGAACAGAGTTAGCCTAAAACAACCGTTTTCCCTTCATGCGGATTTCTTCCCCACAAAGTGGAATCTGGGCTTAATCACCTGCGGCAATCCATTCAGTCTGCGTTATCTGCGTGCTAAATCAATCCTCCTACCACTTGTCCGTCCTGAACGGCGAGGCGGGCAGGCCCTCTTTGTTGTAGAGGTTCGCGCCAAGCGGGTTTGCGGAGAACCCGTAGCGCACGGCGACAGGCGATGCCACAGCAGGGCTCGAGACGACGACCGTCTTGCCGTCAATCTTCGCGTCCGCCCACACCCATTTCTGGTCTTCGCCGGCGATGGCGAAACGCGCGAGCTTCCCGCCCCTGTCCTCGGCGGCGGGTGCGCGGCCGTCCTTCTTCCCGACCATCAGGCCTGTGCCGACGTTGTCGAACTCAACGCGGATGGCGTTGCCCTCGACCTTCATCGCCTTGTAGAGCGGGCCCGACGGCACGAGGTCTTTCTGCCCATACACGTCGCGCAACGCCCAACGCGCGAGACGGAGGCCGACATCATACTTGTTCCTCGGGTGAATGTCATGCGTCTCCCCGATGTCAATGGCGACCGCCACGCCCGTGTTGTTCGGAACCAGCCGCGTCGCCTCCAGCTGCGCCATGCGGATTTTGGCATAGCCGTCACCGCCGGCGGGCGTATTATGGTCAGCCGTGAAATTCGCAAGCTGCACCCAGTAGAACGGCAGGTCCGGGGACTTCCACAACGCACGCCAGCCGTCCACCAGCGCCTTCATCTTGTACAGATAAGAGTCGCCTTCGCTGCCGTTGGAGCAACCCTGATACCACAGCATCCCGCGCACCGCATACGGCACGCACGGCGCGACCATCGCGTTGAACTTGCGGTGCAGGCGCTGGGCATCCTGCGTCGGGTCCTGCGGCAGGCCGGGCATCGCGGGGAGCTGCTTCTCCTGCGCCAACGCCTCACGGGCGGCCGCGCACCACTTCTCAAGCTCAGGGATGCGCGAGGCAATCGTCTTACGGAAACTCGCGCGGTCGGTCTCAAACTTCTGGACCACATCCGCCACCTCCGGGACACCCGCGGCGCCGCCCTGCGACAGATACGCCTCGATGGACGAGCCGCCCCAACTCGTGTCAAGCAGCCCGATGGTCACGCCCACTTTCGGCTGGATGTCACGCGCGAAATAGAACCCGACCGCCGTGCAGCTGGGCGCGGTGCTTGGCGAGCAGACCTGCCACTGGCGGCCGTCATGCAGGAACTCCGCCAAGGGCGTGTCCGCAATCCGGTGTTCTGCCTTGTAGTAACGGATTTTGGGGAGGTCCGCGCTCGCGATGTCCTCGGGCGCGTTACAGTTACCCAGCGTCCTCTCCATGTTGGACTGCCCCGAGCAGAACCACACATCGCCGATAGCCACGTTATTGAACGTCAGCGTGTTCGAGCCCTTGACGGTCAGCGTCACGCTGTCCGCCGCCTTCTGCGCGGGGAACGTCACCGACCACGCGCCGTCCGCCGCCGCCGCCGTCTCCTGCGACACCTCGCCGAGTGTCACGGCGACCTTCTCGCCCGCATCCGCCCACCCCCAGACCTTCAACGGGACCTCCCGTTGCAGCACCGCATGATCCGTAAACAATTTCGCTACCCGAACCGCGGCCTCAGCCGTCATACCTGCGCAAAGCGCACAAACAATAAAGAGTAATTTTTTCATGGTGAGAGATAGTGTAAGGTTTTTTGCCGCGCAACGCAAGCCGTAAGTTTGGAGATAGTAGGGCGAAAGAAGTGGAGTAGGGAGAAGGTAATAGATAATAGGTAAGGTAATATAGTCATTCAACCCAGATTACGCATTATAGCAATGTGATTATACATTGATATATGATAACCCCAAAGGGGTTTCCTCTTATAGCCCAGGGTTGCGCGTATCCGCGCTACCCTGGGGACGGACGCATATTGAAAATCAACC
>Ga0123353_10004828_pt1 | contig 17512 bp, 13 predicted proteins | sample TergutLab28metaG_3_FD_92763 | JGI IMG/M metagenome (GOLD analysis project Ga0123353, IMG submission 92763) | Labiotermes labralis P3 segment gut microbial communities from Petit-Saut dam, French Guiana - Lab288 P3 | ecosystem: Host-associated > Arthropoda: Insects > Digestive system > Gut ...
TGCCATTCCCAACCACAATGGGTCTGAGGCCGGAAAACAACCCAGGCCCATTAAACTTGCCGTCAATGGAATTTTCCATTTTTGAGCAAATTTCGTTAAGTCTTTTGACGCTTTTGCGCTGATAATACCGCCACCTGCAAAAACTAGTGGTTTTTTAGCTTGTTCAATCAATTCTATTGCGTTTTCCAATTGTTTTGCGTTTGGCATAATCGTTGGATTATAAGATTTCATTTGTATTTTTGCATTTGGCTTATATGTAGCCATAGCCTTTACTACATCTTTGGGCAAATCTACTAAAACTGGTCCCGGACGACCTGTTTTTGCCAAAAAGAAAGCTTCTTTTAAAGTTCGAGGAAGTTCTTTTATATCTTTTACCAGGTAATTATGTTTGGTACACGGGCGAGTAATACCAACAATATCTACTTCTTGAAACGCATCGTTTCCAATCAGTGCCGTAGGGACTTGGCCTGTAAGAATCACTACTGGAATTGAATCCGCATATGCTGAAGCAATTCCAGTTACTGTGTTTGTGGCACCCGGACCAGAGGTGACCAAGCATACCCCCGTTTTCCCTTTTGCACGTGCATATGCATCTGCCGCGTGAATAGCCGCTTGTTCATGGCGAACTAGAATATGTTGAATTTTTGTTCTTTCTAATTCGTCATAAATATCGATAACGGCTCCACCGGGATATCCGAAAATCGTATCCACACTTTCTTCTTCTAAAACTTTCATTATAATTTGAGCACCGCTCAGTTTCATTTCAAAAACCTCATGTTAAATTATTTTATAATTGCTCCTTCGTCTGCAGAAGAAACCATACGAGCATAGCGAGCCAGATAACCCGTTTTTACTTTTATATCTGGAGATATCCAGACAGATAAACGTGTTTGAAGTTCATCGTTTGAGATCAACACATTTATTTTTTTTGCCGGAATGTCAATTTCGATCATATCTCCGGTTTTAACAACAGCAATCGGGCCTCCTTGCATTGCTTCCGGTGATATATGACCAATTGAAGCACCACGAGTTCCTCCAGAAAAGCGTGCGTCTGTAATTAAAGCCACATCATCTAGTCCCATGCCTGCAATCGTAGCCGTAGGGGAGAGCATTTCACGCATGCCAGGGCCTCCCATTGGACCTTCATATCGAATAACAACCACATCTCCTCTTTGAATTTTACCTGCTTTAATTGCGCAGGTTGCTTCTTCTTCACTGTCAAATACGCGAGCAGGCCCCTTATGGGAAAGCATTTCTTTTCGTACTGCCGATTGTTTTACAACGCATCCTTTAGGAGCAATATTACCAAACAATACGACAATTCCTCCTTGAGGATGATATGGCTTATTCATAGGCCGAATAATTTCTGGATCCGGCGATATGGCGGTGGCAATACGATTTTTAATTGTACCGGACACCGTAGGAAGATTTTCGTGCAATAATCTTTTTGTGGCCAATTCTTTCATTACACTTGAAATTCCACCTGCACGGTCTAAATCCACCAAATGATGTGTTCCCCCCGGACTTAACGAACACAAATGAGGTGTTTTTTCGCTGATTAAGTTAATCATATTTAGATCAATCGAAAGACCTACTTCATTCGCAATTGCCGGCAAATGAAGAATAGTATTGGTGGAACATCCTAGTGCCATATCTATCGTAAGTGCATTTTCAAATGCTTTTAAGGTTAAAATCTGTCGTGGGGTAATATTTTTCTTTAATAAATCCATAATTTGTATGCCTGTTTGTTTTGCCAATCGAATTCGAGCTGACATGACAGCAGGAATCGTGCCATTTCCAGGCAAGGCCATACCAATTGCTTCTGTTAGGCAATTCATGGAATTCGCAGTAAACATGCCTGCACAAGAACCACAGGTAGGACAGGCGGCATCTTCTAAACGAGCTAATTCCTCTTCGCTTATTTTACCGGAAAGTTTCGCCCCTACATTTTCGAAAATAGTAATTAGATCTGCTTTATCGCCTTTTTTCCCTAACGGATTGTCTCCAGGCAGCATTGGTCCACCGCTTACGATAATGCTGGGAATATCCAATCTGGCTGCTGCCATCAACATTCCAGGAACAATTTTATCGCAATTCGGAACTAACACAAGAGCATCAAATTGATGAGCATTGGCAACCGTTTCAACAGAGTCCGCAATTAACTCACGACTAGCTAAAGAATATTTCATTCCGGCATGATTCATTGAAATTCCGTCACACACGCCAATGGTAGAAAATTCAATAGGAGTTCCTCCGGCCATGTAAATTCCTGCTTTAATAGCATCTACCAATTTATCCAAATGAACATGACCTGGAATAATATCATTTGCCGAATTTGCAATACCAATTAACGGGCGAGATAATTCCTCATTCGTATATCCCATTGCCTTGAATAGGCTTCGATGAGGAGCTCGATCAATACCTTTGGTAACATTATGACTTTTCACGGGTAACCTCTTTTTGAATAAAAAAATATCAAAAAAAAAACCGTTATTTCCTGGAAAGGAGATAACGGTTTTAAAAATTCCTTGGTTGCCAATTTTAGGCCATTATCCACCCTTCTCGCTTGCCGGCAAAAATACCGACAACGACGATAATAATACCCACGAGAAGGAGAACAATAGAATGTTTCATTACGAATCCTCTTAAGCTTTTTTAAACACACTAAATAAAAATAAAAAACTTGTCAAGACTTTTCTTCTACAATTTCTTCATGGCCACAATCTAATGTAACACAAGCAAGGTAATTGCCTTTTTTCTTAGATGTTTTTTCGGCTAAAAATGAAGCATTGCAAACCGGGCAGGGTCTTGAAACGGGGCGATCCCACGTCGCAAAATCGCATTTTGGATATTGATTACAGGCAAAAAAGATTTTTCCACGCCGAGACTGTTTTTCAACTAACATACCCTCACAACCTGCATTTGGGCATTTTACGCCGGTATCTTTTGATTGTCCTAAAGAGGAATGTGATTCCGTGCTTTTACAGTCAGGATATCCGGTACAGGCCAGAAATTTTCCATATCGACCTTGCTTAATAGTCATCGGTCGATTACATTTTGGACAAACTGCATCGATAACTTCAGAAGGATCCGCTTCTTCTAAAACAACTTCACCCTTGTCGTTTCGAGCGTAATTTGCCGAAAATGTACATACTGGATAATTACTGCAGGCAATGAAATGGCCATTTTTCCCCATTTTTACATATAAAGATGCTTGGCAAGTAGGGCAGAGCAGAGTCGTTTCAACACCTACGCCTTTCATGTTGATCATTTTATCGCTTGCGCTATCTAAATCCTTTTTAAAAGAGGCGTAAAAAGGTTCCATAACCGCCAAATAAGAGCGGTCATTTGATTCTACCAAATCCAGCTCATCTTCCATTTTTGCCGTAAAGGCGACATCGAAAATGTCTGGGAAGCTTGCAATCAGTAGATCATTTACAATAAACCCTAATTCACTGGGTCGAAAATATCCTTTTTCTAAGTTCACATATCCCTTGTCTCGAATCGTAGAAAGAATTGTAGCATAGGTGCTTGGACGTCCAATTCCGTTTTCTTCCAGTTCTTTTACCAACGATGCCTCCGAAAAACGGGGAGGGGGTTGGGTAAAATGTTGTTTTGGAGAAAATGTTTGGCAGGAAAGCGATGTATTTTTTTGTAAATTTGGTAGAAGAACTTTTTCTTCTTTAGAGCTATCTTCTTCCGATTGATATAACGCCATAAATCCAGGAAATGTTACAATTGAGCCCGATGCGGTAAACAGATAGTTTTGAGCTGTAATTTGAAATGTGGTTTGTGCAATTTTTGTAGCCATCATTTGCGATGCAACAAAACGTTGCCAAATTAATCGATATAAATTTAATTGATCTGCCGAAAGCCGATTGGAAAGAGATTCTGGCGTTCGCTGTACAGATGTAGGTCGGATTGCTTCGTGTGCATCTTGTACTTTTTTTGTATTTTTAAAAAAACGAGGCTTAGAAACCGCAAAAGAATTTCCTAAGTTTGGTTGAGCTTGAATGTATTCAATCGCTTCTAATGCAGCTTCATTGGCAATCCGTGTAGAGTCGGTTCGCATATATGTAATTAGCCCTACGGTTTCTTGACCAATATCAATCCCTTCATATAATTGCTGCGCCACCATCATGGTTTTTTTAGCCGAAAATTTTAATTTCCGAATGGCTTCTTGTTGTAATTTGCTGGTAGTGAAAGGAGGCAGAGGGTTTCGAGTCGTATCTTTTTGAACAATATCTGAAAGAATAAAAGAAGCATTATTTAATTCGTTTATAATACAGGTTGCTTCTTCTTCCGTAGAAATTTTAATTTTTTTATCATTTTTTTTAACAAGTTTTGCTTCAAAAGCTTCCTTTGTTTTTCCTTCTAATAAAGCAGTAATTGACCAATATTCTTCTGGAGTAAAGGCATGAATTTTTTTTTCTCGGTCACAAATAATCCGTAAGGTTACAGATTGAACCCGTCCTGCAGATAGGCCTATTTTTACTTTCCGCCAAAGTAGAGGCGATACCTGATATCCCACGATACGATCCAGTACTCTACGTGCTTGTTGGGCTTCATATCGATGAATATCTAGCTTAATAGGGTGTTGGATCGCATCTAAAATCCCTTTTGGGGTTAGTTCATGAAAAAGTACACGATGAAATGAGCGTCCATTTTTCTTTAATATTTCTGCGGTATGAAAGGCAATGGCCTCTCCTTCACGATCTGGGTCAGGAGCCAGATAAATATCTGTCGCTGTTTGAGCCTTTTTTCTTAATTCACTAATAATTTTAGTTTTACCCGCAATGGTTGTGTATTTAGGTTTAAAACCATGTTCTACATCCACCCCTATCTCTTTTGCTGGCAGGTCACGAATATGACCCATGGTTGCCGCAACCTGATAGTCTTTTCCCAAATACTTTTGAAGTGTACGTACTTTTGTAGGAGACTCAACAATAACGAGCGACTTAGACATAAAACCTCTTTTTATTAGTGTTCAAATTTAAAAATATATCATTTTAGCGTATGACGAATAAAACCTTTTATCTCTAATGTCAATAAGAAGATGAAAATATTATCCATATCAAGACTTATTTTGTTTTTTATGTAAAAAAGGTTTGGTTTATTCATTTCCGATTGTTAGCTATGAAAGAGATAGAACAAGCTTAAATAATAATGAAAGATATTTAAAAAAAACAATAAAGGTTTTTCATAAAAACATTGGATAAATTTCAACAGATTGTTTCCATATTTCATAATAAAGATAAAAGATAATACCGAGTATAAATTTGTAGCGGGTTTTAACTTTAAAAAATTATGCGGTTACTTGAAAGTAAAATTTCAAACAACCGCACATTAGAGAGGTAATAGCAATGGATTTTGGATTTTTTATATTGATTATGAATTTGTTAATTCCGGCTTGCATGATTAGTTTTGGTATTTTGCTTTTTAAAAGACCGCCTAAAAAGATAAATTATATATACGGTTACAGAACGTCACTGTCTATGAAAAACATAGACACACGAAGAATTTAATTGAAAACGAATTGGGTACTGAATTGGACTGGCAAGAATTGCCTGCTGGTCAAGATTCTAGAATAATACTATATGAAACTGGTAATAAATATAAAAAACGAAGTGCAATGAGATGAAATTTCTAAATGATTCCAAAAATATGCTGAATTATTTTATAAAACATTTAGTAGGAAGATAAAAAAGTTAAAATTATAAAATTAGGATAGCGCGCAGAACCGATGCGAGCCGAATCAAACCATTTGTGACTCTTTTATTTAGCCGATAATTTTTTCCATAAAAGCAATATCGGGCTTGCAATGTAAATAGAAGAATATGTTCCGATAGTAATACCTAGAACCAATGTAAGCGTAAAATCGTAAATAATTCCTCCGCCAAAGATAAGAAGAACAGTTACTACCAATAATGTCGTAGTCGAAGTGAGAATCGTACGGCTTAGCGTTTCATTAATACTGATATTAATAATATTGGTAAACGATTCTTTTGATTTTTTCCGAATGTTTTCTCGAATTCGATCAAATATAATAATAGTATCGTTTAATGAATATCCAATAATAGTTAAAAGAGCCGCTACAATAGGTAAGGAAATTTCTTTTCCCAAAAAGGTCAAAATTCCCACAGTAATAAAAACATCATGTGCCAATGCCATTGTGGCACCCATTGCGTAACGAAGATTTAACTTCCAGAATAATATAATGGTAAGGATAAATGCCATCAGAATAATGATAAACATGTTGATCTTGAAAAAAGCCAAGAGAAGTACAGCAGCAATCAATATTCCTCCGACAATTCCGCTTTGAATCCACCGCTGCTCAAAACGGCCTGAAATGTAAATCGCAATTAAAAGAAGGGAGAAGAAAATCGCCTGCATGGCTTGATTTTGCAATTCTTTTCCAATCGCAGGGCCGACCATTTCTGTACGTCGAACTTCTGTTTTAGCACCTGTAGAAGCCGATAAAACAGACTCAATTTTTTCAATAAAGTTTCCTTCGGTCATCTTTAAAGAGTCTGTATGAATTAAATATTCAGGCGAAGCTATTGAGTCGCTGAAATTCTGAACCGTAATGTTTTCAAAATTTAGTTTCGAAAGACCTGTAACGATATTTTTAGTTTCTACAGGCTGATCAAATTTTACCTGAATGAGTGTTCCACCTGTAAAATCAACACCAAAGTTAGGGCCATTATTATAAATTAACATAACGACAGTAAAGACCAATAAAAGAAAAGACGCAATATAGGCGTATTTACTGGCACCAACAAAATTGATTTTCGTATTGGGCTTAATAACTTGAAACATAGAAAATATCCTTCAGCAGTTATATCGGTTACTATTGTTTTAAATACTTAGTTTTTCAACTTTTTTGCCTACTAAGAACCAGTCAAAGATATAACGGCTTATAATAATTGCCGTAAACATGCTGGCTAAAATACCTAAACTTAAAGTAACCGCAAAACCTTTAATCGGGCCTGTTCCAAATTGGAACAAAATAGCAGCGGCGATTAAAGTTGTTATATTAGCATCTAAAATTGTGATTGTTGCACGGCCAAAGCCAGATTCTACCGCTGCTCGAGGTGTTTTCCCCAAACGAAGTTCTTCACGGATTCGTTCAAAAATAAGTATATTCGCATCTATAGCCATTCCAAGGGTGAGAATAATCCCTGCAATCCCGGGAAGCGTTAGGGTCGCCTGAAGAAGTGCTAATGCTCCAGCGATGAACAAAAGATCTAAGAGAAGAGCAATCGTTGCGATTACTCCGGAACCGCGGTAATAAATGCATAAGAAAATGGTTAGTAAGATTCCGGAAATCAGTATAGACATAATTCCTTGTCGAATTGAATCGGTTCCTAAGGAAGGCCCAACGGTTCGTTCTTCAATGATTTTTACAGGCACCGGCAAAGCCCCGGAGCGAAGTGCAATAGCTAACAAAGTTGCTTCCTCCGTGGTGAAGTGACCTGTAATAGTGGCCTGTCCCCCAGCAATTCGATCCTGAATAACCGGTGCGGAATAAATATTATTGTCCAATACAATGGCAAGTCGTTTATGTATGTTTGCGCCGGTAATTCCTTCAAAAATCCGAGCTCCAATACTGTCAAATTCAATGGCGACATGAGGTGTATTGTGTTGTTTATCTAGTGCGACACGAGCTCCTTTTAAATGGGTGCCAGTCAAAACAGCGATTTTTTTCAATACCATGGGAATTTTAGTTGTTTGACCTGTTTTCGAATCTACATTGGTTTGATATAAAACTTCTCGACCTTCTGGAATCGGACCGTTCGGATCAACCGTTTCATCTAGTAATTTAAATTCAAGCTGTGCAGTTCGGCCGATCAGAGCTTTCGCGCCTTCTGGGTCTGTAACACCGGGTAGCTGAATCAAAATTCGTCCTTCTCCTTGTTTCCTAACTTCCGGTTCTGCCACCCCAAATTGGTCAATTCGATTTCGAATTGTTTCTAGAGCCTGATCTGTTGCACTATCTCGAAGATAGGTGATGAATTCAGGAGCAAAGCCCATGTATACAGTCAACAAATTTTCTTCTTGCTTTGAATTTTGAATTTTTAGATTTGAATATTCAGAAGCCGCTATAATTTTTTTCAACTGATCCGAAGATATAGCTGCATTCAGGATCATTTGATTATCTGAGGTACGCGCAATGTTTTCTATTTCAATTTCATCTTCTTGAAGTTTGGATCTTAGACTTTCAATCAATCGATCGATATCACTTTCGATCAACTTATCTGTATCTGCCTGTAAAACAAGATGCATCCCACCGCGCAAATCCAATCCCAAATTGATTTTTTTATATGGCCAAACACCCGGGAAAAAGGTAGGAAGAAGAAAAATAATCGATAAAACAATGGATGCGAGAATGAGTACGGATTTCCATGAGAAAGTTTTCAATGGTCAATTCCTCTTTGTTCGGAATAAAGGAGAGTTTTTTTCATGTTTTTTATGCAAGAAATACATTCAGTTAAAAAGCAAAAGCTCAATTTTAAGCAAAACAAGCTTTTGCTTTTTTTAACTGAATTTTAATTATCTTGAACAAGATTGTTAATACTTGAACGGTTTACTTTAATTCGTACTTGATCTGCCACTTCTATCGTTGCGATGGCTTCAGACAATCCTGTAATTTTACCGTGAATTCCACATCCTAAGACAACTTTATCTCCTTCTTTCATTCTGGAGACCATTTCACGGTGAGCCTTATTTCTCTTTTGTTGCGGACGGATTAGTAAAAAGTAGAAAATAGCAAATAACAGCAATAAATAAACAATCATTCCGTAGCCACCACCTTCACCGCCACCGGCAGGTGCAGCCCCAGATCCCATAGCATATGCAATAGAAATCATAGCTTATTCTCCTTTCCAATAAAGATAATTTATAATAATTTTTTATACTGTCAGAAAATAATAAATATTCTGTATACACATATCTAAAAAAAAGAAAAGCGTCAAATATTACTTACTTCTTCCAAAAAAGTATTACAGCAATCAGGAAATGGATTTTCCTCATATTGGTAATAGTAAAAGAAGTATCCCGCACAGTAAAATTGAAAAACCAGCCAGAAAATGCGAATAACGTTCCAGTTTGTCCATTTTGACAAGACGAATGCCCTTTATGCCTAGGAAAGTCATTAATAACATTGTTCCTATTGTACAAACAGAAAAGAGTACAACAACTGAAATAAGCGCAAAGGTGTTATGCATTGCAGCAGGGTACATTAAAATTGGAATTAGCGGTTCACAGGGACCAAGTACGAGAAAGATAAACAGCCCCCAAAATACATTCATTTTCTTTTTGGCGTGTTTGCTGTGCTCATGGTGTTCGCTGGTTTTTGAATGAGCATGCATAATAGTAAGTCCGTCAGGGGTTATATGCGTATGCGTCTTGTTTTTTATGACACATCTAATACCATAAATCGTATATGCAATCCCAAAAGCAATCAAAAAGTATGTAGCAAGTTCTCCACGAATATTTTCAATTTCTACAAGCGACGTTACCCCAGCAGACAAGGCGATGCCAACAAAGCCAAGTATTATAGAAGCTAATACGTGCCCAATGCCGCACACCAATACGATGAACATGGTTTTTTTCATAGACCAGTTGTTCGCTCGGCTCAACACAATAAAGGGGATATAGTGGTCAATACCAATAAGAGTATGGATAAAAGCAATAGTAATTGCGGTGGTGAGTAAAATGTTTAATTCAGTCATTTGTTTCTCTCCTAAATTTAAATCAATTATCTAATTGATTGAAGGAAGGGAGCTCCTCTCCTTTCAATTTTTAAAGAAGTGTTACAGTAATCAAAGAGAAGATTTTTCTTCTTTTTCACAGATAATTTCACTATCTCTCGGGTGCATTGCCGCGATGCCTTCAATCTCAATTGTTAAATTTCGCCGTTCTTCCAATTCCGCTAATTCTCGCCGTTTTCGGTTAAGAAGATAGTCTGCCACCCGTGTCGGGAGTTTGCCTCTTACATGGCAAATTTCTTCTTTTAGTGTTTCTAATTGTAATTTTCGCAAAAAAGCCAAGCCCAACATTTCGATAGAAGCTACTTGTCCTTTTCCTTGGCATTCCGGACAAACGCTAAAACTGCCATAGCCAACCGGTGGTCGAAGCCTCTGTCGAGACATTTCTAATAATCCAAAACGAGAAAGAGAGCCTATTTTTATTCTGGCCCGATCTTCCTTTATGGCGGTTTTTAACGCTTTTTCCACATCTAGTTTATGTTTACGATCTTTCATATCGATAAAATCAATTACAATTAAGCCGCCCAAGTCTCTTAAACGCAATTGGCGGGCAATTTCTTCAACGGCTTCTAAATTGCTTCGAAAAGCAGTTTGTTCAATAGACGTTTTATGAGTCCCTTTTCCGGAATTTACATCAATAGAAACCAGGGCTTCTGTAGGCTCAATAACAATACTGCCACCTGATTTCAGAAGTACTCGATTTTCAAATACGCTGGTAATTTGGTCTTCTAATTGATGTTTTGTAAAAATCGGTTTTCCTTCTTTATGCAAACGAACCACTTTGGCATGTTTGGGTGAAAAGATGGAGATAAAGTCTTTTAATTCCCGAAATAAGATTAGGTTATCAATTAAAATTTCGGTTACATCGTTTGTGAAATAATCGCGAATTGATCTGAAAATAAGCCCTTGCTCTTTATATACCAGAGCTGGAACGGTTTCTTTCATAGCGTTTTTTCTAATATCTCTCCAAATCCGTGATAGATCTCGAATATCTTTTTGCAATCGTGTTTTCGTCGTGTTTTCGCTTGCAGTGCGAATAATCACGCCAAATCCGTCTGAAATTCGAAGCGAATCAAAAATGGCTTTAATACGACTCCGCTCATCTCCTTCTTCTATCTTTCTGGAAATACCGCGATTAAGGCTACCTGGCAAAAGAACTACATATCGTCCTGCGAGAGAAATATATGTGGTCAACATAGCACCTTTATTCCCAACAGGGTCTTTAGTGACTTGCACTAAGACCTCCTGACCACGTTTGATTACATTTTTTAGGGAGTGATTTCCGTCCGCTGTATCCTGGAAATAATCCGTATGAATTTCGTTTTTTTGTAAAAACCCGTGTCGTGGAGCGCCATAATCAACAAAAACAGCTTGCAATCCTGGCTCTACTCTCGAAACAATTCCCTTATAGATATTGCCATGCGTGATTTCATGGGTGGTACTTTCAATATGAAACCCTTCAAGCTTGCTGTTTTTAACAATCGCAATTCGACATTCGTCTGGGTCAATTGCATTTATAAGAATTTTTGTAGTCATAAAAATAAATTTCTTTGGTTAACAAAAATGAAAAAAATTATCTAAAGTTCTTAGAAGTGTAGTAAGATATTAAAACACTGTAGACAAGTCAAATGTTATTAACGTAAATATCTGATAAATCCTTATAAAAATTAAATTCAACCCCATGTAAAGTTTATATTGATTGCTATTTTACGTTCTTTGTGAGATGAATTGCCACAAAGAAACATCATATCATATGGAGATAGGTCGATAAAAGGTAAAAATATATGAATAACAACTATTTACCACAAAAAATAGAACAAAAATGGCAAACTTTTTGGGAGATACAACAAGTTCATAAAGCCACCCATAATTCCGCCCAGGAAAAATATTACGTGCTTGAAATGCTTCCTTATCCATCTGGGAAAATACATATGGGTCATGTCCGAAACTATACCATTGGAGATGTTATTGCTCGCTATAAACGTATGCAGGGCTTTAATGTGCTTCATCCCATGGGATGGGATGCCTTTGGCATGCCCGCTGAAAATGCTGCGATTGAAAATAACACCCATCCAGCCAAATGGACGTATGCCAATATCGATAATATGCGAACCCAACTTAAAAAATTAGGTTTTTCATACGATTGGGATCGAGAAATCGCTACTTGTAGCCCTGATTATTACAAGTGGGAACAATGGCTTTTTATACAAATGTTTAAAGAAAACATGGTGTACCAGAAAAAATCCTTCGTGAATTTTTGTGATACCTGCCAAACCGTTTTGGCGAATGAGCAGGTAGAGGAAGGGGGGTGCTGGCGATGCGGAAAACAGGTTCGTCAAAAAAAACTAAAACAATGGTTTTTTAAAATTACGGATTACGCACAGGATTTATTAGATAGTTGTGATCAATTACCTGGTTGGCCAGAAAAAGTAATCACAATGCAAAAAAATTGGATCGGAAAAAGCGTGGGCGCTGAAGTTTCCTTTCCGCTGAAAGATCACGCAGACGCTTTAAGCGTATTTACCACACGTCCCGATACCTTGTTTGGTGCTACATTTATGTGCTTGGCACCGGAACATCCTGCCGTTATAGCTCTTTCTAAAGGAACTCCACAGGAAGAAATTGTAACCGTATTTTTAGATAAAATAGCACTTCAAGATCGCAGTCAGCGTGCGTTGGAAAATTATGAAAAAGAAGGCGTTTTTATCGGCGCCTATTGCATTAATCCGCTTACTGGTTGGGAAATGCCTATTTATGCTGCCAATTTCGCCTTAATGGAATATGGTACGGGCGCAGTTATGTCTGTGCCTGCTCATGATCAGCGAGATTTTGAGTTTGCTCGAAAATATAATTTACCCATTGAAGTAGTTGTTATGCCACAGGAGACTTTTTTAGATCCGGATACGATGACTGAAGCGTATATTTCGGACGGTTTTTTAGTGAAGTCTGGGCCATTTACAGGGCGGCAAAATCGTGAGGCGATGAACGATATTATTTTATGGCTAGAAAAAGAGAAAAAAGGAAAACCCTCTATCCATTTTCGTCTTCGTGATTGGGGAATTAGTCGGCAAAGATATTGGGGAACGCCGATCCCTATTATTCATTGCCCTATGTGCGGTGCGGTGCCAGTTCCTGAAACAGACTTGCCAATTGTTTTGCCGGAAGATGCGAAGTTATTAGAAAACGGAAAATCGCCTTTGGCAACACTTCCATACTTCCAAAAGGCAATTTGTCCTTCCTGCAATCGCGAAGATGCTTGCCGAGAAACCGATACGATGGATACCTTTGTCAATTCTTCTTGGTATTATTCGCGGTATTGTAGCCCCCATGAGCACACACATATGTTTGATTCTAATGAAACCACTTATTGGATGCCAATAAATCAATACATTGGCGGTGTAGAACATGCGGTATTACATTTATTATATTCGCGCTATTTCATGCGGATATTAAAACACTTTGGACTAACTACCGAAAAAGAGCCTTTTAGCAACTTATTAACTCAAGGGATGGTATGTAAAGAAACAACCACATGCGCTATAGACGGCTTTTTATATCCGGAAGAACTAGAAACTAAAAACGGTGCTCTTTTTTGTATGAAATGTGGTGGCTCGGTGACAGTAGGGCGTGTAGAAAAGATGTCCAAGTCTAAAAAAAACGTAGTAGACCCGAATAGTTTATTGGATACCTACGGAGCAGATACAACAAGGCTTTTTTGTTTATTTGCAGCACCGCCAGAACGAGACCTAGAATGGAGTGAGCAAGGAGTAGAAGGTTCTTTCCGATTTTTATCTCGGGTATGGCGTACAGCAATGAATTGGATTCCTCGGACTAAAGAAGCGATGTCATTTGAAGAGGATCTTTCTACACTTTCTGTTGATTTAAAGGAAATTGTTCAAAAGGCGCATGCAACTGTTGATAAAGTAACACAAGATCTTGCCCGATTCCATTTTAATACGGCAATCAGTGCTGTGATGGAATTAAATAACCTTCTTATTGCAAAAAATGAAAGTATTGAAAACGAAATTCAATCGCCGGAAGTTATGCGATTTTGTATTGAAACCATGGCATTATTATTGGCACCTATGGTACCTCATTTTTCAGAAGAACTTTGGTGTCAATTAGGATATTCTACAAGTATTTCTACTGCAACATGGCCCAAAGCAAACAAAGAAGCACTTGTAAAAGATGTCGTAACAATCGTTATTCAGATAAATGGAAAGTTGCGAGCGAGATTTGATGCGCCTATGGGGGTGGCGAAAGAAGAGTTGGAAAAAATTGCTTTAGCAAATGATTATATTCAGAATTATTTGGCTGGAAAGACAGTTCGAAAAGTAATCATTGTGCCAGATAAATTGGTAAATATTGTTGTATCATAAAATAAAATAGGATGGAGAATGTGCGAAAAATAAGAATAATCGCAGTTTTGGTCATATTTTTTACTGTTATTGGATGCGGATTTAAGTTTACTGGCAGTGGGAGTTTGCCAAAAGCCACAAAAACAGTTGCTGTAACAGTATTTGACAATAAAACAACCTATACTGGTTTAGGTAACACCATGAGTAATATGATGGTATCCGAAATCAGCCGTTTTGGAACTGCTCAAATCACAACGCTAGAAAAAGCAGATGCGATTTTAAAAGGTAAAATTATATCAATTCAAGCCGGCACGATTGCGCATAAAACACTTCAGGTGCCAACTGAAAGACGTGTTTGGATTACAATAGAAGCAATGCTTGTGACAAAAGAGGGGGAAATTTTATGGGAAAGTGACCTTGTAACCGATAGCGAAACCTATCTTATCGGCGGAGACCATGCTATTTCCAGACGAAACGAACAAAAAGCGGTAGAAATCGCTATGAAACGAATTGCTGAAACCATGTATTATCGAATGGTGTCAGATTTTTAAAGAAACTGTATTTATTGCTTTAAGTATAAAACAACCAACAAGATAAAATCTTGTTGGTTGTTTTAATTTCATATTGAAAAAAGAAGATAAAAATTATTTTGTGGTAGCATTCACTTTTTTAGCCAAGCGAGAAATCTTTCTGCTAGCTGTATTTTTATGAAGCACGCCTTTTTTAGCAGCTTTATCAATCACAGATTGAGTCGTAGGCAATTGCGCTTTCGGATCTTCTGTTGTGGCAATTGCTTTAATTGCTGTTTTTACTCTTGTTTTTACCATTTTGTTGCGCATCCGGCGTTCTTCAGATTGTTTCGCGCGTTTCAAAGCTGATTTATGGTTTGCCACAGTATTTTCCTTTCCAAGTTAAAACCATATGGATATATGAGTTGAAATTTTTATAAAAAAGCGTGGTTTCTGTCAAGGAGAATTTCGTATTTGATAGAAAAACCTCTAAAATAAGACAAAAACACGCTAAATATTAACACCCTTTCCATTTTTGGGCTGTATATTTTTATCGACAGGAGCTTTACGAAAGAAAAATATTAGTATATTTTAATATCTTACAAATACAATGTGACATAAATTGTCGTAAATAATTAAAAATATATGTGTGAACAAACGTGAGTCAAAAACAAAAAATCATTGTTTGGATAAGCCTTGTAAGTCTCATAATTCTTCTGGGATTTTCTATATTTGGAAATCAAGGGTTTATAACATATTTACACAAAAGATCTACTTTGAAAAAATTAGAGGAAAAGAATCAAGCCTTGACCCATAAAAATGAAGAATCTGCAGAAATGCTTGAACGACTTACTTCCGATCCAGCTTACATTGAATCTCTTTCCAGAGAGAAGTATGGCCTGGTACGGCCCGATGAGATCGTTGTGCGAACGCCGGCAACGCCTGCTAAATCTGAAGAAAATAAATAATTATTTTGGAGCTAATTTTTTATGTTCTCATATCCAAACACATTAATTATGGCTCGAATTTATTTGAAACAAGGTTATATTGAACGAGCCATTAGTATTTATCAAAAATTAGTTCAAGATTCTTTTGCGGATGAGGTTCTTTATAAAGAATATCATGCAGCCATCGCACAGCGTCGAAAAGTGATTGTATTGTTAAGACAGTGGATGGATTTTTCCATACTCTATCGACAAATGCGAACTTTAAAAATGTATCGAAATCGTTCTCAATTTTAAAACAGAAAAAACCTGGCCTTATCATAGGATTTAATATGAAAACACTTCGAAATAAACAAATTGTGCTCGGCATTACAGGGGGGATCGCTGTATATAAGGCGGTTTTATTATTACGTTTGCTTCAAAAAGCAGATGCACGAGTGCGTGTAATTATGACCCATAATGCTATGAAGTTTATGAGTCCTCTTACTTTTAATACATTATGTGATATACCCGTTTGTACCGATCTTTTTGATGCTAGTGCAGGTTCCTATATTCCTCATGTTGAATGGGCACAAGAAGCGGATGCGGTTATCGTTGCGCCTGCTACAGCAAATATTATGGCAAAAATGGCAAACGGTATTGCCGATGATGCACTAAGTACATTTCTTTTGGCCGCAACTGGACCCCGAGTGGTTTGCCCGTGTATGAATACACGAATGTATGATCATCCAACAACGCAACGAAATATTCAAACTTTAAAGACAGACGGATATCATGTGATAGAAGCTGAAACTGGATTTTTAGCATGTCGAGAAGAAGGTCGGGGTCGTTTGCCAGAACCAGATGTGATTTTAGAACATTTGCTATTTGCAATGACGCCTCATGATTTAGAAGGGAAAAATATTCTCATAACGGCAGGTCCTACCAGAGAATTTATTGATCCAGTTCGTTTTATTAGCAACCCTTCTTCTGGCAAAATGGGCTATGCGCTTGCCCGGATAGCTACGCATCGTGGTGCAAATGTTACGTTGGTTTCCGGCTCTGTTTTTATGAAACCGCCCATAGGTGTGACAGTTCATTCAATTACAAGCGCAAAAGAGATGGCAAATATTGTACTCAATTTAGCACCTCAAATGGATGTGATAATTAAAGCAGCGGCCGTTAGTGATTTTGAACCCTCGTGTACAGTTGATCATAAAGTAAAAAAAGAAGAAGCTGGAGATTCAATTTCACTTCTCCAAACGACCGATATTTTGAAAGAATTAGGTCGTAAAAAGAAAAAAGGGCAGATATTGGTGGGCTTTTGTGCGGAAACAAAAGAACTAGCTCAATCTGCAAAGAAAAAGATAATTACTAAAAATTTAGATATGATCGTAGGAAATCTCGTTTCACAAGAAGGATGTGGATTTATGTCCGAAACAAATGAAGTCACACTTTTCTTTCCTGTCCATGAACAGATAGAACTGCCTAAGGCTTCTAAGCTTGATATCGCTATGCAAATACTTGATCAGGTTCGTTCAAAATTCTTCTAAGGAACAATGCTTGTGGTTTCATATGACGATATAAGTTCTGTTATTAAAGACATTTCTTGTTTACTTAATGTGCTTCAAAAACGTGGCAAAATGAAAGGGATTAATTTAAATCCAGTATTGGAAACTCAAACAATTGCGTGGGGAAAATTGTTGTCACTGGAAGAAATTCGCTCTGAAATGGAAAATTGTGTTCGTTGTAAACTTCACGCAGGGCGTACTCATTTGGTTTTTGGAGAAGGAAACCCTGATGCCAGGCTTCTTTTTTTCGGTGAAGGGCCAGGTCGAGATGAAGACGAACAAGGGAGACCTTTTGTCGGACGTGCTGGCCAACTTTTAGATAAAATTATTGAATCAATGGGATTTTCTCGAAGCGATGTTTATATTTGTAATGTAGTAAAA